>Ga0272446_1001133_pt1 | contig 39691 bp, 25 predicted proteins | sample YNPCB0061_FD_194587 | JGI IMG/M metagenome (GOLD analysis project Ga0272446, IMG submission 194587) | Hot spring microbial mat communities from Yellowstone National Park, WY, United States - YNP-CB-006-1 | ecosystem: Environmental > Aquatic > Thermal springs > Hot (42-90C) > Sediment | place...
CCGTCGGCACCGTCGAGGGCTATCTGGAGAAGGCGCTGATCTTCCTGCCGGCGCTTTTCTGTCTAGCACGCCGCATCTACACCGGGCCGCGCGTCCTGTTCGGCACCGAGATCTTTTATGTCAAGCCGCCGGCCTGGGCGGTCAACGGCCTCGGCGCGCTGATCGTCGTCGTGGCGGTCGCCTACGTGGTGCGGGTGGCGCGCCGGCCGCCGTGGCTGCGCGCGACCTACCTGGCGATGAACTTCGTCGGCTTCGCCATGCCCTATCTGGTGATCCGCGACGGGACCAGCGCCTTCGCCGCGGCGGCGCTCTGGCACGCGGTGCAGTACATGGCGATCGTCTGGACCTACAACCGCCGTCGCTACGCCGGCGTGCCCGACCCCGACGCGCCGCTGCTCTCGTGGGTGTCGCAGCCGGGCGCCGCCCGCGCGCTCGCCTACGTCGGGCTCATCGCGCTCTGCGCCGCCGCCGTCTACTCCGTCGCCTTCGCCGTCGCGCTGGTCGCGCGCGTGCCCTTCGAGGACTTCGCGATGACCGTCTGGACCGGGCTCACCCTCGGCCACTACTACCTCGACGGCAAGATCTGGAAGTGGAAGCAGTACGACCTCAAGCCGCTCGCCGCGTAGTCGCCGCCGCAGAAGTCGCCGCCACGCCTGCGCGGGTCGCAAAACCTTCGCGAAACCGGCCCGAAACCAGCGGATTTCCGTCGGCACGACGTGTGCTCTTGGGGAGGACATGAGCAAAGCCATTCCTCCCGTGTCGAAGTACATGACGACGATGCCGCACTCGGTCGGCGTCGAGCAGACCGTCGCGAAGGCCAAGCAGCTGATGTGGGACAATGGCATCCGCCACCTGCCGGTGCTGCGCGGCGGACAGCTCGAGGGCGTCGTCACCGATCGCGACCTCGCCGTCCTCGGCAACTTCAAGGACGCCGACCCGCACACCGCGCGCGTCGAGGACGTGATGACCGGCGACGTCTACACCGTCTCGCCGGACACGGCGCTCGACGCCGTCGCGCTCGAGATGGCGGAGAAGAAGTACGGCAGCGCGGTCATCGTCCAGAACGGCCACGTGGTCGGCATCTTCACCATGGTCGACGCCTGCCGCGCGCTCTCCGAGCTCCTCAACAGCCGCCTCGGCAAGTAGCCTCGCGAACCGAGGTAGACTCGCGCGCGTGACGCTCACGCGCGACGCGCTCCTCGCATATCTTGTCAAGCACGATCACGGCGTCGTGGCGACCGTGTCGCCGGCCGGCGAGCCCGAGGCGGCGCTGGTCGGCTTCGCGGTGACCACCGACGACACGGGCGCGCTCGAGCTCGTCTTCGACACGCTCGACTCGACGAGAAAGTGCGTGAACCTCCGGGCGAAGCCGGCGATCGCCTTCGTGATCGGCTGGGGGGACAAGCAGTCGGCGCAGCTCGAGGGCGTCGCCGACGAGCCGCGCGGCGCCGAGCTGGCGCGGCTGAAGGCGGCCTACTTCGCCGTCTTCCCCGACGGGCCGGCGCGCGAGGCGTGGCCGGGGATCACCTACGTCCGGATGCGCGTGCGCTGGGCGCGCTACAGCGACTTCCGCGGCGCCGAGGCCGTCGTCGAGGAGCTCACGCTGGCGTAGGCGGACGCTTGCCGAAGAGCCTGCGCACGCCGGCGAACGCAGCGACGAGGCCGGCGAGGATCAGCTTCCAGAACTTCGCCAGCAGGCCCAGCTTGACCAGCTTGGCGACGCCGAAGCCGCCGAGGACGAGCCCGACGAGGCCGTAGTCGGCGACCTTGTCGCTCTTGGCGTCGAAGTCCTCGTAGCGCGCGCCCGGCGCGAAGCTCACGCCGGCGAGCACCTTCTCCGTCGCTGCGCGATCGCGCGCCAGCGTCTCGGCGCCGGTCACCAGGTTCAGCGAGACGAAGCCGCGCCGCCCGAGGAGGCGGGTGTCGTGGTTGATCGAGAGCCCGGCGGCGTCGGACACCTTGAGCGCCCACACCAGGCGGTGGAGCGCGCGGTCGTAGCGCGGCGGCTCCTGCCAGCCGTCGATGCGCAGCGCCGGGAAGCCCTTCTTGGTGCGCTCGACGTTGGCCTCCGCCTCGCCCTTCGAGATGGCGTCGAGGAGCTCGCCGGCGTCGAGCTTCTCGTCGTCGCGGATGAAGCCGGCGCCGTCGTAGCGCACGACGATGAGGTAGTCGTCCTCGGGCTTCTGCCCCTCGACGACGGGCGTCGACGGGAGGATGACGCCGAGGAGGTTCTCGTTGTGGAAGACGCCCGACTTCTCGAGGGCGCGGCCCGCCTCGGGCATGCCGAGGAAGGAGAAGCCGGCGGGGAGATCGACGGTGACGTCGTGGCCGAGGGTGAGCTTGGCGGGGCCGGGCTTCACCTTGTCGAGCATCGCCGCCAGCTCGGGGTCGGGCGGCGGTGGGGCCGGCGGCGCGTCGGGGCGGGCCGCGTGGGCGACGGTGGAGAGGGTCAGGGCGGCGGCGATCGCGAGGAGCGTGCGCATGGTCTCCCCGGAGAGAGCCCGGCCGGCGCGCGCGGTCGCGCGAAAATCGTCAGCGCGCGGGCGCGGGCGCGAAGTCCTCGGGCTTGCCCGCTTCGCGAACCACGAGCGAGACGCGCTCGGTCAGCGACAGGCGGCGTGGCCACGGCAGCGACGGGAGGAGCGCGATCTCGGCGCTGCCCGAGGCGGTCACGGTCATCGCCTCGAGCGGCGGCCCACGCCACCGCCGGGGCCAGCAGGAGGAGAAGCGCGGCGTATTTTCTGTCTATCACGATGACGCTCCTGCGTCAGTAGGAGTAGCGCCGGATGCTGACGTTCATGAGCAGCGACAGCGAGACCATCACGACGAGCAGCGAGCTGCGGCCGTAGCTGACGAGCGGCAGCGTGACGCCGACGACGGGCAGGAGGCCCGTGACCATCCCGATGTTGAAGAAGACGTGCCAGAAGAGCAGCGACGCCACGCCGATGCAGAGGACCTGCCCGAAGCGATCGCGCGCCCCGGCGGCGAGGTTGATCGCCCACAGGATGAGGAAGCAGTAGAGCCCGAGGAGGACCACGCAGCCGGCGAAGCCCCACTCCTCGGCCCACACCGCGAAGGGGAAGTCGGTCCAGTGCTCGGGGAGGAACTGCAGCTGGTTCTGCGTGCCGTGCAGCCAGCCCTTCCCCGACCAGCGGCCGCTGCCGACGGCGAAGATGGCCTGGCGCGCGTGCCAGCCGGCGCCGCTCGGGTCGAGGCTGGGATCGAGGAAGGTGAGGAGCCGCTTCTTCTGGTAGCCGTGCAGCTTGAAGAGCGCGACGACGACGCCGGCGACGAGCTCGCAGCCGAGGGTAATCAGCTTGACATGAATCTGGAGCGGCATGACCACCAGCACCGTCGTGCCGATGAGGAAGATGATGAGCGCGGTCCCGAGATCCGGCTGCTTGGCGACGAGCAGCATCGGGGCGCCCATCAGGCCGACGGCCCAGATCACGTACTTCGACGGCCGCAGTGCGATGTCGAGCGGGTCGCCGGAGAAGAGCTTGGCGAGCGCGAAGATCACCGCCAGCTTGGCCAGCTCCGACGGCTGGATGCTGATCGGGCCGAAGCCGAGCCAGCGGCTCGATCCCTTCACCACCTTGCCGCCGATCAGCACCGTCACGAGCAGCACCAGGCACACCGCGTAGACGTTGAACGCCTGGCGCTCGTAGCGGCGATAGTCGACGACGGCGGTGGTGATGAAGATGCCGATCCCCATCAGGAAGAAGAGGATCTGCTGCGTGTAGAGACCGGGCGGCGCCACCCGCGTCGCCGAGTAGAGGTTGATGAGGCCGATGGCGGTGATCGACACGATGGCGAGCACCAGCGGCCAGTCGAAGTGCGCGCGCAGCTTGCGGAGGGCGCGGATCACTTCGCCTCTCCCGTCGGTGGCGCACCCGCCGCCTTGGCGCGGGCTGCTTTGAGCTCCAAGTAACTGCGCACGATCTCGAACGTCACCGGCGTGGCGCTCTTGGCGCCGAAGCCGGCGTGCTCGATGAGGACCGCCATGGCGATCTCGGGCGCGCGCGCCGGCGCGTAGCTGGCGAACCAGGCGTGGTCCCCCTGCTGCGTCCCCTCGGCGCGCACCCGCTTGTTGCCGACCTGCGCGGTGCCGGTCTTGCCGGCGATCTCGACGCCGCCCGGCAGCGCGATGCGCGCCTGCCAGCCGGTGCCCTTCGGATCGTTCACCGCGTCGAAGAGCGCCGCGCGGATCTGCCGCAGATCCTCGGGCGAGGCGTTGATCTGCCGTCGCAGCCGCGGCGCGAAGGTCTCGACCACCCGGTTCACCCCGTCGGCGCCCGGCGCCTCGATGCGCTCGATGAGCTGCGGGACCCACAGCTTGCCGCCGTTGGCCACCGCCGCGTAGGCCATCGCCACCTGGAGCGCGGTGGCCTTCACTTCGCCCTGCCCGATGGCGGTATTCAAAATGCTGCCCTTTTGAAATCCGCCGCCCTGCGATTTGTAGAGCGCCATATTGGGCACGACGCCGGCGACCTCGCCGTTCAGCCCGAGCCCCGTCGGTGCGCCGAACCCGAGGTCGAGCGCGACGCGCTCCATGCGCTCGAGCCCCACGCGCTCGCCGATCCCGTAGAAATAGACGTTGCACGATTCGGCGATCGCCGAATGGAGGTTCACCTTGCCGTGCGCCTCGACGCAGTGGAAGTGGCGCTTCCCGTAGAGGACCGAGCCGTGGCAGGTCACCTTCTCGTCGGGGTCGATGAGGTGATCGCCGAGGCCGGCCAGCGTCGGCACGATCTTGAAGGTGGACCCCGGGAAGTAGTGCTCGCGCACCGTCTTGTCGATGAGCGGCCGCCCCGGATCCTTGATCAGCGCGTCGGCCTCGCTGCGGGTGAGCCGGCCGCTCATGCGGTTGGGGTCGAAGGCCGGCCAGGAGGCCATCGCCAGGATGCGCCCGGTCTCGACCTCGACGACGACCGCCGCGCCCGAGGCGTGGCGCCGCAGCGCCTTCTCGACGGCGGCCTGCAGGTCGACGTCGAGCGTGGTGACGAGGTCGAGCCCCGGCTGCGGCTCGTCGCGCAAGAGGCCGCTCACCGCGCCGATGAGCTCGGCCGAGTCGACGTCGAGCTTCTGCTGCCCCTTGGCGTCGACGACGACGCGCTCGACGCCGTCCTTGCCGCGGAGGAACGACTCCCACTGCCGCTCGAGGCCGGCGCGGCCGATGAAGTCGCCCGGCTGCAGCGAGGCCAGGCGCGCGTCGCGCTCCGCCGTCGAGGCCGGCATCGCCGTCGCCGCCGCGCCCTCGCGCTCGCGCCGCGCCGCCTGCAGCTCCTCGGCGGTCACCTGGTTCATAAAGCCGATGGTGTGCGCGGCGAGCGGGCCGTTCGGGTAGTAGCGCCGCGCCACCGAGATCACCGACACGCCGGGGAGCTCGAGGCGGTGCGACTCGACGAGCCCGACGGCGTCGCGGTCGACGTCCTCGATGATCGGCGTCGGGCGGAAGCGATCGAGGCCGCGGCGCGCGGCGACCTTGGCCTTCAGCGCGTCCACCTCCTCGTCGTCGAGGTGGAGGAGCTTGGCCAGGCGCTGGAGGGAATCGTCGGTGAAGAAGCGCGGCACCGCCACGACGTGATAGGCGGGGCGGTTCTCGGCGAGGAGCTTGCCCTGGCGATCGCGGATCACGCCGCGCGGCGCCGGGAGCTCGAGCTCTTTGACGAAGTTGTCGGCGCTCTTTTTGTAATAGAGCTCGCCGTGGTGGATCTGCAGCTCGTAGAGGCGCCCGATGAGCAGCAGGAAGGCGCCGATCACGCAGAGCTGCACCCACAGGAACGGGCTGCGCGGCGCGAGGCGGCCACGCGCGCGATCGCCGCCCGAGACCAGCCTGAGCCCCTTCGGAGCCATTTTTGTCTAGCGCGCCTCGTCGCGCCAGAGGCCGAGGCCGCCGCGCGCGCCGAGCGGGCGCGGACCGCGCGTCAGCCCGAGGCGGCGATCGAGGCGCAGCGCGACGGCGAAGAAGAGCGGCGCCATGAGCGCGCTGGCGATCGCCGGGCCCGGCAGCGCGGCGAGGCGCTCGCCCCAGCCGGGTGTCCAGATGGGCGCAGCGGCGAGCGCGCCGTCGCCGCCCGACTGCGGCGCGATCAGCGCGGCGACGAAGATCCCGTGGCCGAACGACGCCAGGAGCGTGACCAGCACCTCCTGCCAGCGACGGGCGACGAGGAGGCGGCTCGAGGCCCCGCGGGCCACCAGCATCATCACCGCCAGCGAGAGCGCGTGCAGCCCGCGCGGCGCGCCGCCGAGCACGTCGGTGAAGTAGCCGAGCAGCAGCGCCACCCCGAGGTGCGTCGGCAGCGGCCCGCGCGCGCTCAGCCCGAGGTAGAGCACGACGAGGAGCCCGATCTCCGGCAGCGGCAGCCGCACCGGCGACAGCGCGCCCAGCGCCGACACCAGGACCATCAGCGCGTAGCCGAGGAGGATGAACGCGGCGACGCGCACCGTCAGCGCCCCTTGGCCTGCGCGGGAGCGGGCGGCGCGGTCAGCGACGGGGGCGGGGGCGGCGGCGTGACCACCACCAGCACCTCGCGCAGGCGCGCGGCGTCGACGGCGGGCTCGAGCTCCGCCTCCTGGTAGAGGCCGACATCTCGCTTGACAATTTTTCGGATGGTCCCGATCGGCCGCCCCGCGGGGAAGCCGCCGAGGCCCGAGGTGACGATGGCGTCGCCCTCCTTCACCTCGTCGCTGCGCAGGAGATATTCGATGCGCATGCGGTAGCGCGCGTCGCCGGGGATGCCGCGCACCACCCCGCGCCCGCCGGTGCGCGAGACCACCACGTCGATCGCCGACTGCGGGTCGCTGAGGAGCAGCACGTCGGAATAGGTGCCATAGACGCGGTGGATGCGCCCGACGACGCCGTCGGGGGCCAGCACCGCCATCCCCGGCCGCACCTCGAGGTCGCCGCGATCGAGCCGCACGCGCGCCACCCGGAACAGCGTCGAGAGCTCGGCGCCGATCACGCGCGCGCCGACGGTCTCGGCCTTCACCTCGCCGCGCAGCCCCAGCGCGCGCTCGAGCTCGGCGACCCGCGCCGCCTCGCGCTCGAGCCGCCCCACCTCGGCGCGCAGCCGCGCGTTCTCGGCGACGAGGCGCCGGTTCTCGTCGCCCACGCCCACCAGCGCGACATACCGCTTGACAGAATCTCCGATGCCCCGGAACAGGCTGGTGACCGCCGACTGGATCGGCGCCGACACGCGCAGCACCGCGCGGTCGACGGCGTCGAGGCTCGACGGCCCGTGCAGCGACGCGCGCAGCACGAGCAGCGGCACCGCCAGCAACACCGCGACGAGGATCAGCTCCCGCGCGCGTCGAGCGACCGTCATCGTCCTCGTCGGGGGCTTCGCCCCCGAACCCCCACGGCGCGGCCCCTCGCCTCGCCCTCGCGCGCGACGAGGCGCCCGCTCGTGCGTCGGTGCGCGAGGGCGATCCTACGGCCTGCGCCGTCGGGGGCTGCGCCCCCGAGCCCCCGCATGCCGACTCCACACATCCGGGTGGACCTACGAGATCGTCACTTCCTTGAGGAGCTTGAGCTCGTCGAGGGCCTTGCCCGTCCCGAGGACGACCGCGAGCTGCGGGTTCTCCGAGACCATCACCGGCAGGCCCGTCTCCTCGCGGAGGAGCACGTCGAGGTTGCGGAGCTGCGCCCCGCCGCCCGAGAGCACGATGCCGCGGTCGACGATGTCGGCGGAGAGCTCGGGCGGCGTGCGCTCGAGGACCACACGCACCGCCTCGACGATGGCGTTGACCGGCTCGGCGAGCGCGTCGCGGATCTCGTCGGAGTTGATGGTCAGCGTCTTCGGCACGCCGGCCACCAGGTCGCGCCCCTTCACCTCGACGGTGAGGACCTCGTCCATCGGGTAGGCCGAGCCGATCTGCTTCTTGATGTCCTCGGCGGTGCGCTCGCCGATGAGGAGGTTGTACTTGCGCTTGATGTGCGACACGATCGCCTCGTCGAGCTTGTCGCCGCCGACGCGGATCGACTTCGACATGACGATGCCCGAGAGCGAGATGACCGCGACCTCGGTGGTGCCGCCGCCGATGTCGACGATCATGTTCCCCGACGGCTCGGTGATCGGGAGGCCGGCGCCGATCGCCGCGGCCATCGGCTCCTCGATGAGGTAGACCTCGCGCGCGCCGGCGGCGTAGGCCGAGTCGCGCACCGCGCGCTTCTCGACCTCGGTGATCCCCGACGGGACGCAGATGACGATGCGCGGGCGCACCAGCGTGCGGCGGTTGTGCGCGCGCTGGATGAAGTACCGCAGCATCTCCTCGGTGACCTCGAAGTCGGCGATGACGCCGTCCTTCATGGGGCGCACGGCGACGATGTTGCCGGGCGTGCGGCCGAGCATCTCCTTCGCCTCTTTGCCGACGGCGAGGACCTTCTTCATGCCCCCACCCGTGCGCTGCACGGCGACGACCGACGGCTCGTTGGAGACGATGCCCTTGCCCTTCACGAAGGTGAGCGTCGTCGCCGTCCCGAGATCGATCGCGAGGTCGTTCGAGAAGAGCCCGTAGACCCAATCGAACAGCATGTCACCCTTCCCCTTCTCGAATCAGGGTGCGATCTCCCGCCCGCGCGGGTGACGATCGCCCCTGTGGATTGTTTTTGCCAAGTCGAGCGAAGGCCGGCGCTTTTGGCACATTCCCCCGCGCGATCTCAATCTCGTCAAGGACTTACCACGCTTGGCAGGCGGCATCAAGGTTTTCCCGTCGGAAACCGCTCGCATGCTCGACGGGCATCCCGTGGGTCGTAAGCCAGCCGACGGCCCCTCATCGCGGTGTACGAAAATTTGCTCCGCTCCCTGCCCGACGATTTGATTCGCAGCATGGAGACACTTGTCCGTTGCCCGGGATGCCAGGAGAAGCTCCGCCCGGGCGAGACGCTGCGCCGCGCGCGCTGCCCTCGCTGCTACGACGCGTGGGTGAAGGCGCGTCCGATCGGCGTCGGCGCCCAGTGCGCGGGTTGTGACAACCGGCGCCGCACCCAGCTCCGCCACTTCGAGGTGGGCGGGCCCGGCAACGCCGTCGGCGCGCGCTGGATCATCCTCTGCCACAACTGCGCGGCGACGGCGGAGACGCTGAAGCCGCCGCCCCGCTCCGTCGAGGGGCTGAAGATGCGCCTGCAGCGCGACCGTCGCTGGGGCGATCGCCGCGCCGCCTCCGTGGGCGCGACCTCGGCGCCGCCCTCCGGCGTCGGCGAGCGCCGTCGCACCAGCCGCCGCCAGCGCGACTCGCACGAGATCGTCGACGCCAGCGAGCTCGTCCTCGAGGAGGAGGACGTGCAGGTGATCGAGCTCGAGGCCGACTTCGAGCTCGCCGGTGACCTCGAGAACCGGCTGGTCGACATCGAGGACGTCACCGGGATTCACACCCGCATCTGACGCCTCGCGCCCGCCCCTGTTGCTACGCCCCCTGACGTGCTAGGAATCGCACCGCCATGCTCCAGTCCCTGCGGGAGAACTCTCGCAACGCCATCATTTATGTCCTCTTCGGCATCATCATCGCCGCCTTCATCCTGAGCTTCGGCCCGGGGTCGTACCGAGGCTGCGGCGGCTCCGCGTCGTCGTACGCCGCCAAGGTCGGCGGGCAGACGATCGGCGAGGGTGAGTTCCGCGCCGCCTTCATCGACTTCGGCGGTCCGCAGGCGGGACGCGAGCGCGGCGTGAAGGAGTTCGTGCTCGAGCGGCTCATCGAGCGCGAGCTCCTCGCGCAGGAGGCCGAGCGGCTCGGCTTCGACGTGTCGGCGAAGGAGGCGGAGGACTCGGTGGGGCGCGGGCGGCTGGTGCTCCTCGGGCGCGACTCTCCGACGGCGTCCTATTTTCTGAAGGACGGGAAGTTCGACTACGAGAAGTTCAAGATCGTCGTCGAGCGCCAGCTCGGGATGTCGGTGCCGCGCTTCCTCGAGATCGAGCGCCGCGAGCTCCTCGCCGACAAGATGCGCGAGCTCCTGCGCGTCTCGGCGAAGGTCTCGCCCGACGAGGTGAAGGCCGAGTTCGAGAACCGCGGCCGCCAGGTGAACCTCGAGTACGTGAAGTTCTCGCCGCGCAAGTACGAGGACGACGCCGAGGTGACGGCGGCGGACATCGACGCCTACGTGAAGGCGCACGGCGACGAGCTCAAGAAGAAGTACGACGAGCGCTCGTTCCTCTATAAGAAGCTCGATAAGGAGGCGAAGCTCCGCCAGGTGTTCATCGACGCCAAGACGCCCGACGCCGAGAAGAGGGCGGCCGAGGCGATGGCGAAGCTGAAGGCGGGGACGCCGTTCGCCGAGGTGGTCAAGACCTACAGCGACGAGAAGGCGCGCCGTCGTGGCGGCCTGATGGGCTGGCGCAAGAAGGGTTTCTCGGGGCTCGGCGCCGTCGAGGAGAAGGTCTTCGCCGCGAAGAAGGGGGACCTCCTCGGGCCGGAGAAGTCGGAGCGCGGGTTCCAGATCATCCTCGTCGAGGACTTCCGCGAAGGAGATGTCCCCGTCGAGGCGGCGCAGCGCGAGATCGCCGAGGAGCTGGTGCGCACCGAGAAGGCGAAGGAGCGCGCCAAGGTCGAGGCGCAGGCGCTGCTCGCGAAGGTGAAGGCGGGCGAGAAGCTCGAGACGCTCGTCGGCAAGGACGCGGCGTCGGACAGCGACGAGGCGGCGGGCGCCGATCGGGACAAGCCGCGCCTCAAGGAGACGGGGCTGTTCTCGCGTCGCGGGGAGATGGTGCAGGACCTCGGCGTCTCGAAGGAGCTGGCCAAGGCGGCGTTCGAGCTGCCCGTCGGTCAGGTCGCGGGGCCGTTCGACGTCGGCGGCGCGATCGCGCTCGTGCGGGTGAAGGAGAGGAAGGAGCCCGACATGGCCGACTTCGACAAGCGCAAGGGCGAGCTGGTCAAGCAGGCCGAGAAGATGAAGGCCTACGAGGTCATGGCCGGGTGGACCAAGCAGCGCTGCACCGAGGTGAAGGCCGAGGGCCGCATCCGCGCCAGCGACGATCTGCTCTCCGCCGACGGAAAGCCCGTGAAGTACGAGCCCTGCCAGGGCATGAAGCTCTTTTAGCCCGCCGTTTTCTAAAGCGAATCTGATAATATGGCACGCGGGTACGCGTGCCGAAACGCAAGGGGACAGAGTGGTTGGGGGCCACCCCGACCGGAACGACGCGCGTTCATTTGTCGCGCGTCGACTCGATCTCCGACGACTTCCTGCGGCTGCTCACGACGGCGCCGCCGGAGGTCGGGGACATCCTCGACGAGCGCTACAAGATCGTCGAGCGGCTGGGCGACGGGGCGATGGGGCACGTCTTCATCGCCGAGACGGTGGCCTTCGGGCGGCGCGTGGCGGTCAAGCTGCTGCGCCCCGAGCTGCTCGCGAGCGCGAGCTTCCGCCAGCGCTTCCAGCAGGAGGCCGAGGCCGTCGCCAAGATCGACCACCCGAACGTGGCGCGCTTCCTCGACCTCGTCGTCGGCAACCCGACCTTCCTCGTCATGGAGTACGTGCGCGGGCCGACGCTCGACGAGCTGCTCGCGAAGGAGCGGCAGCTCGCGCCCGAGCGGGCGGCGGCGCTGGCGGCGCGGCTGGCGTGGGCGCTCGAGGCGGCGCACCAGGCGGGCATCGTCCACCGCGACATCAAGCCGACCAACGTCATCGTCTCGCCCGACATCGAGCGCGGCGAGGAGCCCAAGCTCATCGACTTCGGGCTCGCCAAGCTGGCGTCGCAGACGAGCGAGTCGGGGCTGACGCGCACGGGGCAGATCGTCGGGACGCCGGCCTACATGTCCCCCGAGCAGATCGCGGCGCGGCCCGTCGACGCGCGCTCCGACGTCTACGCGCTCGGGTGCCTGCTGTACGAGATGGTCGCCGGGCGGCCGCCGTTCTCCGGCGCCGACGACGTGCAGGTGCTCTACAAGCAGATGCACGAGAAGCCGCCGTCGGTGACGGCGCTCGCGCCGGCGGTGCCGCGCGCGCTCGAGGCGGTCCTCGACAAGGCGATGGCCAAGGCGCCCGAGGCGCGCTACCAGTCGATGCGCGAGCTGGCGCTGGCGCTCGGCAAGGTCGCCGGTCGCGGCGCCGCGCCGGGCTGGGTGCCGCCAGTCGCCGCCGCGCTGCCGCCGCGCAAGCGCGCGCTGGCCATCGGCGCGCTCGTCGCGGCGCTGGTGTTCGCGGCGCTGGGGATCGGCTTCGGGGCGGCGCGGCTCGGGCGGTCGAAGGGGACCACGGGCCTCTTCGTGCTCTCGACACCATCGGGGGCGCGGGTCACCGTCGACGGCAAGCCGGTCGCCGACGCGACGCCGGCGGCGCTGACGCCGATCGCGCCGGGCGCGCACACCGTGACCATCACGCGCGCCGAGGGGCGCGGCGCGGCCGTCGAGCGGCGCGTGGTGGTGCGACCGGGCGAGCGCGAGGTGGTGAACGTGGTGCTGCCGCCCGCGTCGCACACCGTCGCGGTGCACTCGGTGCCGGAGGGGGCGACCGTCTACCTCGACGGGCGGCTGGTGGCCGGCGAGACACCGACGACGGTCGAGGTGAGCGACGACGACTTCCACGAGCTGCGCGTCGAGCGCGCGGGGTTCGAGACGGCGGTCAAGCCCATCACGCCCGACGACCGCGAGGCGCAGCTGACGGTGTCGCTGCAGCCGGAGCGGCGGCCGCGCGGCGTCCTGTACGTCGACTCGAACACGGCGGCGGCGGTGTGGCTCGACGGCGTCGACAGCGGGTACACGACGCCGACGCTGGGGCTGCACGTCGCGGCGGGGACGCACGTGGTGGAGGTTCGGGATGGGTCGCGGCGCGCGGCGACGCGAATTAATGTCAAGCAGGGGCAGACCGTGCGGCTGCTGTTGACGCCGACGGAGGCGCTGCCCTGATGCGCGCGCCGATGTGCGCGCTGCTGGTGGCGTTGGCGCTGCTCGAGGTTGGGGCGGCGCGCGCCGACGAGGCGGGGGCGCCGGTGGTGCTGCGGATGGCGGCCATCGCGCCCGACGGGACCGCCTGGGCGCGCGAGATGAAGGCGCTGGCGCGCGCGATCGAGGAGCAGTCGGCGGGGCGCATCCGCCTGAAGTGGATCTTCGGCGGCATCGCGGGCGACGAGCTGACCGCGCTCCAGCGGGTGAAGGCGGGGCAGCTCGACGGCGAGGCGGGGGCGCTCTTCTGCAACAAGGTCGCGCCGTCGCTGTCGGTGATGCGCGTCCCCGGCCTCTTCCGCCGCGGCACCGAGGAGGCGGTGACGATCTTGGCGCGGCTGCGGCCGACCGTCGAGGCGGAGGCGCGCGCCAGCGGCTTCGTGGCCATCGGCGTCGGCGGGTTCGGCACCGACGTGCTCTTCACGCGCAAGCCGGTGAGGACCATCGACGAGCTGCGCGCGACGCGCGTCTTCGTCTGGAGCCTCGACACCATCTGGAACCCGATGCTGAAGGAGATGGGCGGGCGGCCGATCCCCTTCGACGTCCCCGACGCGGGGCGCGCCTACGACGACGCGCGGATCGACGGCTTCATCGCCGTCCCGTCGGCGGCGCTGGCCTACCAGTGGTCGTCGCAGGCGCGCTACTTCACCCCGCTCCCGATGGCCTTCCTGCCGGCCTGCGTGGTCATGTCGAATCGCACCTTCGACACGCTCTCGGTGGCCGATCAGCAGCTCGTGAAGACGCTGACCGCGCGCTTCATGCTGCGCTTCAACGACCTCGGGCGGCAGCAGGAGGAGCAGCTCCTCGGCGGGCTCCTCGAGAAGCAGGGAATGACGCGTGTGGCGCCGACGGAGGCGCTGCTGGACGGGTTCGTGCGCGAGGCGGCGGCCGCGCGCGGGCGGCTGGGCGAGCGGCTGGTGCCATCGGCGCTCCTCTCGAAGGTCCTCGGATGGCTCGAGGAAGGGCGCGCCAAGCGGTGACCCGCGCAGGCCTCGCGGCGGTGCTCGTCGGAGCGGCGCTGGTCGCCGTCGGGGCGCGCGCGTCGGCGGAGGTGGTGATCCGCATCGCCAGCCCCGCGCCCGAGGGGACCGCCTGGGCACGCGCCGGACGGGCCATCGCCAACGAGCTCGAGCAGTCGACGAACGGCAAGGTGAAGCTGAAGGTCTTCCTCGGCGGCATCACCGGCAACGAGCTCGAGACGGCCGATCGCATGCGGCGCGGGCAGCTCGACGCCATCGCCTCGGGCGGGATGCTGTGCATGAAGACGATGCCGTCGTTCCGCATCCTCCGCGTCGTCGGGCTGTTCCAGAGCCGTGACGAGTCGGCGTACGTGAGCGGCCGCCTCCGGCGCACCTTCGAGGCCGAGGCGCGGCGCGAGGGGTTCGTGCTCCTCGGTGACATGGGGGTCGGCCCGGACCACACCTTCTCGACGACGCCGATCACGTCGCTCGCCGATCTGAAGCGGCCGCGCTTCTGGGTGTGGGATCTCGACGACGTGATGCGCGTCGAGATGCCGTCGCTCGGCGTCAACATCAGCCCGGCGCCGGTCGAGGGGGCGGGGCGGGCCTTCGACGAGGGGAAGCTGAACGCGTTCATCGCCACGCCGACGGCGGCGCTGGCCTTCCAGTGGTCGACGCAGACACGCTACGTGTCCGATCTGCGGCTGGGCTTCCTGCGCGGGTGCGTGCTGGTGGCGACGCGCGTGTTCGATCAGCTGAGCGTCGCCGAGCAGCAGATGCTGCGCGCGTCGATCGCCAAGCTGGTGGCGCAGCTCGAGGACATCGGGCGGCGGCAGGACGAGGCGCTCATCGGCGGGCTGTTCGAGCGGCAGGGGGTGCGGGTGGTGCGCGCGACCGAGTCCTTCCGCGCCGAGTTCTTCGAGGCGGCGCGGCAGGCGCGTGAGAAGCTGGGCGCGAAGCTCGTCGAGCCGGCGCTGCTCCAGAAGGTGATGAGCATGCTCGCCGACTACCGCGCCGAGCACGCGGCGGGCGGGCCGGGCGCCGGTTCCGGTGGGGGCTCGCCGTCGCCGTCTCGCGCTGCGCCTCGTGTGGTACGATGACCGCCCGCGCCGCCGTCTGAGGGCGTTGGTGGCGATGACGCGAGTGCGATGAGCGGGCGGCCGCTGGACCTCACGGTGCAATTCGTCGATGGGCGAGGGCTTCTGGCCCTGCGCGAGCCCTGCGCCGTGGGCCCGATCGCCGTCGAGCGCCTCGAGCTCGAGGTGCCCAACCTGCGCTTCCCCTTCGACGCCGGGGCGCCGGCAGCGCGCTTCCAGGGGCGGCGCTGTCAGGTGCAGCGCGCGACGCTGCGGGTGACCGAGGCGGCGTTGCGCCAGGCGGTGACCGGGCGGGCGCTGCTGGCGCGGTTCGGGATCGCGCGCCTGGCGGTGAGCATCGTCGACGGCGCGATCGCGCTGCGCGGCGAGGCGCGGGTGGGCGATCGGACGGCGGCGTTCGTCGGGCGGGCGGTGCCGCGCGCGGTGGCCGGCCCCGACGGGGTGCGGCTGGCGATCGACGTCGAGCAGGTGACGCTCTTCGGCTTCCTGCCGGCGCCGGCGCCGCTCTTGCCGCTCGGGATCGCGCTCGGGCTCGGGGCGGTGCCGCTCGACGAGGAGATCGCGCGGCCGGGGCCGGCGGCGCTGGCGGTCCTGGGGCGGCCGGCGCTGCGGCTCGAGGGGATCGATCGCGTGACCATCGATCCGCTGGCGGTGGCGGTGTGGAGCGCGCTGCCGCGGGCGGGGTTCCGGCTGCCGCGGCTCGACGGCGTGGTGCTCACCGACGTGGCGGTGCGCGCGGGCGAGATCGTGCTCGGCTACGAGGCGACGGCGGCGGCGACGAACGGCGGGCGCGTGGCGGCGGTGTCGCAGCCACGGACGGCCGAGGCCGACGCGCTGCTCGCGCGCGGCGATGTCGGCGCGGCGCTCGAGGCGTACGCGGCGCTCGGCGTCGACGATCGGGTGGTGGTCGATCGCCGGCTGCAGATCCTGGCGTCGCTGCCGGCGCGGTTCGACGAGGCGCTGGCGCTGGCGGTGCGCACCGGCGGCGGCGCGGCGGCGCGGGTGGTGCCGCTCACGGTGCTGGCGGCGATCGCCGGCGAGCGCGGCGCGCACGAGGACGCGGCGGCGCAGTGGGAGGCGGCCGAGCGGCTGGCGCGCGCGGCGGGCGATCGCGGCGCGGCGCTCGAGGCGGGGCTGCGCGCCGTCGAGGAGCGGCTGCGCGCCGGGGCCACGCCCGACGTGGAGTGGCTGGAGCGCGCCCTCGCCGACGAGCCCGACCACCCGCGCGCGGTGCAGGTCCTCGGCGACGCGTACGCGGCGCTCGGGCGCTGGCGGCCGCTCCTGTCGCTCGAGCGGCGGCGGCTGCTGGCGGCGACGACGGCGTCCGAGGAGGCGGCGGCGCGCGTGCGCGTGGCGCGCCTCTACCTCGAGCGGCTCGACGAGCCGGAGCGGGCGCTGGCGGAGCTCGAGCGCGCGGTGGCGGCGGCGGTGCCGGGCGACGCGCAGAGCGCCGAGACGTGGCGGCTCTACGGGCGCGCGCTCGACGCCGTCGGGCGGAGCGCGGAGGCGTCGGAGGCGCTCGGGCGCGCGGCGGCGCTCACCGTCGCTGCGGCCGACGCGGCGGAGTCGCTGCTGCAGGCGGCGCGGCTGTCGGTGCGGCCGCGCGGCGAGGGCGCCCATGGGACGACGACGACGATGGCGCTCGAGCGGGCGCTGTCTCTCGTCGAGCAGGCGCTGGCGCGCGCGCCCGCCTACCTGCCGGCGCTGGCGGAGCTGGGGTCGATCCTCGGCAAGCTCGGGCGCGCCGACGCGGCGGTGGCGGCGTACGAGCGCGCGATCGCCGCCGCGCCCGACGACGAGGCGCGCGCGCCGCTATGGTACGCGCTGGCGCTGTTGGCGCGCGATCAGCTCGGCGACGTGGCGGCGGCGCGCGGCTGGGTGACGCGCGCGGTGAGCCTCGGCGGGCGCGCGCAGGCGTCGCCGGCGGCGCTGACGCTGGCGGCGGAGCTGGCCGAGGCCGACGGGCGCACCGACGAGCTCGAGGAGCTGCTGGCGCGGCTCGAGGCGATGGGCGATCGGCGCGCGGCGCTCCGGCGCGCGCGGCTCCTTCTGCGGATGGGCGCGCCCGAGGAGGCGGCGGAGGCGGCCGAGCGGCTCGGCGACGAACCGGAGGCGCTGGAGATCCTCGTCGAGGCGCGGCGGCGGCTGCCCCACGTCGAGGCCTACCGCGCGGCGCTCGAGAAGCAGGTGGCGGCGACGGGGGACCTCGGCGCGCGGCTGGCGCTCGGGGGGCTCCTGGCGAACGGCGGGCGGCTCGACGAGGCGCGCGCGGTGCTGTCGGAGGCGCTGGCGGCGAGCGACGCGGCGGGCGAAGGTGGGCGCGACGACGGGCGCGCGCAGCGACGGGAGCTCCTCGAGGCGCTCGTCGACGTGCTGATGCGGCTCGGCGACGACGTCGCGCTCGAACAGGCGCTCGGGCGGCTGGCGCGGGCGCGCCCGGCGGAGGACGCGCAGGCGCGGGCGCGGGCGCTGGCGTCGCAGGGCGCGGCGCGGGCGCGCCTCGGGCTCACCGCCGAGGCGGCGGAGTCGTTCCAGCTGGCGCTGGCCCTCGATCCCGACGATCCGCACACGCGCGCGGCGCTCGGCGAGGCGGCCTGGCAGCTGCGACGGTACGGCGACGCGCGCGCGGCGCTCGAGCCGCTGCACGAGCGCGGGCTGCCGCCGCGGGTGGAGCGCGCGCTGCGCCTCGGCGAGATCGCCGAGCGGCTGCACGATCTGGCGGCGGCGATCCGCTTCTACCAGGGGGCGCTCGACGCGGGGGCCAGCGGCGTCGACGCGGCGCGCGCCTGGAACGGCATCGTCGCGCTCCACCGCACGCGGCAGGACTGGGAGGCGGAGGCGCGCGCGCTCGTCGCGGCGGCGGAGGATCCGCGCACCGGTGAGAGCGAGATGGCGCGCGCCAGCCGGCTGACCGCGGCGGCCGACGTGCTGCGGCGGCGCCTCGGGCGGACCGAGGACGCGCTGAAGCACTTCAACCGCGCGCTCGAGCTCGACCCCTTCCAGCTGGCGGCGCTCGACGCGCTGGAGGCGATGGCCGAGGCGGACGGCGACCTCGCGCGCGTCGAGCAGGTGCTGGCGCGCAAGGTGGCGGCGACGGCGAAGCGGCCGGCGCAGCAGAAGGCGATCCTCGGGCGACTTGCTGCTTTACAAGAAACGCTCGGGCGGCCGGACGCGTCGGCGCAGGCCTACGCGCGCGCGCTGGAGCTCGATCCCGACTTCGTGCCGGCGCTGCGCTTCACTGTCGCGCAGGCGCGCGCGCGCGGCGACGGCAAGGTGGAGGCGGCGGCGCTCGCGCGGCTGGTGGCGCTGGCCGAGGGCGGCGTCGAGGGCGCGGCGGACGACGACGAGGCGCGGCTCGCCGATCTGGTGCGGCTGGGCGCGCTCGTCGAGGAGCCGGCGCGCGCCGAGGAGCTGGCGCGGCGGGTGCTGAGCGAGCGGCCGCGCCACCCGGCGGCGCTGCAGCTCCTCGACGACACGCTGACCCGCGCCGGGCAGAAGGAGGCGCTGGTGGCGCTCCTCGTCGAGCGCGCCGAGGCGGCGGCGTCGAGCGAGGAGGCCGCGCGCTTCTTGCTGCGTCGAGCCGAGCTGCTCGTCGAGACGCAGCGCCCGCGCGAGGCGCTCACGGCGTACGAGGATCTGGTGACGCGCGCGCCGGCGGCGCTGCAGCCCTGGTCGCGGCTGGTGTCGCTCCTGCGCGCGCTGTCGGAGCACGAGCGGCTGGCGCAGGTGCTGGTGCAGCTCGCCGAGCGGCGGCTGGCGGCGGGCGGCGACGAGGCGGCGACGGAGGCGGAGGCGCTCTTCGTCGAGGCGGCGCACCTCCTCCACGATCGGCTGGCGCGCGCCGACCGGGCGCAGGCGGTGCTCACGCGGGCGCGCGAGGCGCTGCCGCGGTCGGGGCTGCTCCTCCAGGCGCTGCTCCAGCTGGCGCGGGCGCGCAACGACGCCGCCGACGAGGACGAGCTCCTCGGGCGGCTGGTCGAGCTGGAGAGCGAGCCGGCGGCGCGCGCGCAGCGGCTGGCCGATCGCGCGCGGGCGCGGCAGGCGCGCGGGGATCTCGACGGCGCGGTGGCGCTGTTCGGCGACGCCGAGCTGGAGACGCTGCCCGACGGAGAGCTGCGCATCGTCATCGAGCTCCTCGAGGCGCAGCGCGAGGCGCGAGGCGAGCCGCCCGCGCGGCTCGGGCGGGCGCTGGAGGTCGCGCGGGCGCGTGCCGTCGAGCGCGGCGATCTGGCGGGCGAGCGCTGGGCGATGCGGCGCCTGGTGCGGCTGGCGCTCGACGCCGGGCCGACGCCGGCGGCGGAGGCGCTGCTCAGGCGCGCGGTCGAGCTCGATCCCGACGATCGCGAGAGCGCGCGGGCGCTGGCCGCCGTCGAGCGGGCGCGCGGCGACGATCAGGCCTACCTGGTGGCGCTCGAGCGGCTGCTCTCGACGGCGCGGCGCACCTTCGAGGGCGCGGCGCGCGAGGCCGAGCTGCTCGTCGAGATCTCGGGCGTGCTCGAGCGCGCGGGCGAGATCGATCTCGCGCTCCTCAGGCTCGGCGAGGCGCTGGAGGCGGCGCCGTCGCACGTCGCGACGACCATCCACGCACGGCGCGGGATGCTGGCGGCGACGCGCGCGCGGGCGCTGGCGGCGCGCGGCGAGGAGCCGCGCTGGGCCGAGGTGGCGGCGGCGCTCGAGCCGGCGCGCGCCCGATCTGGTCGCGCCGGAGTGGCGCGCGGTGGTGGCCGAGCGCGCCGGCGACGAGGCGGAGGCGGTGCGGCTGTGGCGCGCGCTGTCGGCGGCGGCGCCGTCGAGCGGCCCGGCGGCCCACTCGGCCTCGCGCACCGTCGAGGCGCGGCGCCAGATCGCGCGGCTCGAGCGGCGGCGGGCGGAGCGCGCGCGCGAGTCCGGGCGCGACTCCGAGCGGCGGCTGGCGGCGGTGGAGGTGCTGGTCGCCGATCCCGACGACGCCGACGCGCTCGAGTGGGCGGCGGCGGGGCTCTCGCCGACGGCGACGCTGGCGCTGCTCGACGAGCTGTCGCAGCGCCTCGCGCCGGCCGACGCGGGCAAGCTGTATCGGCGCGCCGCGCCGTCGCTGCCGACGGAGGAGGCGCGGCGGGCGCTCGAGCGCGCGGCGACGTTGGCGCCCGATCCCGACACGCTGGTGGCGCTCGCCGATCGCGAGGCACAAGGCCACGATCCGGTGTCGCGCGCCGAGGCGGTGCGTCGCTACCAGCAGGCGCTGTCGCTCGATCCGGGGTGCGCGGGGGCGGCGCTCGGGCTGGCGCGCATCGGCGCTCCCGACGAGGCGGCGAAGGCGCTGGCGGCGGCGCGCGATCAGGTGGCCGACGCGCGCACGCGAGCGCGGCTCTCGGCGGCGCTGGGGGCGATCCTGCGCGACAAGCTGCGCGACGTCGCTGGGGCGCGCGAGGCCTACCGGCTGGCGATCGTCGAGTCCGACGGAGATGCGCGCGACGAGGGGATGCGCGAGCTGCGCCGCGACGCGCTGCGGGCGCTGGCGGCGCTCGATCGGGCGGCGCGCGATCCGCTGTCGGCGCGCGAGTCGCTGGAGATGCTGCGCGACGAGGGCGGCGCCACCGACCACGATCTCCACGAGCTCGCGGAGCTCTACCTCGAGGATGGCGCGACGGCGCTGCTCCTGCGCGCGCTCGAGGTGCTGGGGCCGGCGGGGCGCGCCGACGAGCTGGCGCTGCGCGCGCTCGAGGGGCTGGGGCGCTTCCGCGAGCTGGCGGCGATCCTCGAGGAGGAGGCGGCGCGCCGTCCGCCCGAGAGCGCGCGGGCGCTGTTGGCGCGCGCGGCGGAGATCGCCGCCGGGCCGCTCGACGACGCGCGGCGGGCGGTGGCGCTCCTCGAGAAGGCGGTGCCGCTCGGCCCGACGGACGCGGGGCTGTGGGTGCGCCTCGGGCAGCTCTACGCGCGGCTCGGCGATCGCGATCGCGCGGCGCGCGCGCTGGCGCGCGGCTGGGCGGCGGATCCGGCGCGGACCGAGGTGCTGCTGCCGCTGGCCGACTTCCACGACGAGCTCGGCGAGCTCGAGCCGGCGAGCGACTACTACCGCACGGCGCTGGCGGCGAACGCGGTGCCGCAGTCGGAGCTGATGCGCGTCTATCTGACGCTGGCGCGCCACGCGCGGCGGGCGGCCGACGCCATCGGCGAGGAGGAGGCGCTGCTCGCGGCGGTCACCTTCGGGGCGCAGGAGGTTGCCTGGGGCCGGCTGGCCGAGCTCTATCGGCAGCGCGGCGATCGCGTACGGCTGGCGGGGGCGCTGCGCCACCTGGCCGACCGCGCGGCGGCGGCGGCGGCAGCGGCGGCTGCGGGCGGTGCCCCGACGGTGGACGCGACGGCGGCGGCGCTCGACCGCGCGGCGATCCTGCGCGAGCTCTCGATGCTGGTGGGCGGCGACGAGCGGCTCTCCGTCGACGAGGAGCTGCTGCAGCTGGCGCCCGCCGACGACGAGGCGCGCGATCGCGTGCTGGCGGCGCTGCGGCGCGCCGGGGACGCCGCCGCGCTGGCGGCGCGGCTCGAGCGCGAGCTGCAGACCGCGCCGTCGCTGGCGCGCGATCGACGGGCGCGCTACGCGCTCGAGCTGGCGCAGCTCGCGGCGCAGCTCGGCGACGATGCGCGCGCGGCGGCCGCGGCGATCCAGGCGCTCACCGGGCGCGACGGGCCGGGCGAGCCGCCGACCGTCGCGATGACCAGCGAGGCGGCCAGGCTCCTCGTCGAGATCACCCGCCGCCGCGGCAAGGACGACGCCGCTGGCGAGGCGGCCGAGGTGCTCGAGCGCGCGCTCTTCGACCAGCGGCTCGGCCTCACCGACGCGCGCGATCGCGCGCAGCTGGCGCGCGTCGCCTGGGAGGCGCACCTCCTGCCGGGCGCGGGGCCGTCGCGCGCGCTCGCCTTCCTCGATCGCCTGCGCGCCGCCGAGGTCCGCCTCGACATCGCTCCCGTCGAGGAGCGCGCCCTCCTCCGCGCCGACCACCGCTACCCCGAGCTCCTCGCGGCGCTCGACCGCGCGGCCACCGACGGCGTCGAGTCCCGCGACCCCGACGCGCGCCTCGCGCTGGAGATCGAGGCCGCCGAGCTGTGCGATCGCCCGCTCGGCCGTCCCGACGAGGCCGCGCGTCGCTACGCCGCCCTCCTCGATCGCCACCCGACGCGCCGCGAGCTCGCCGAGCGCGCCCGCCAGCTCTTCACGCAGGCGGGCGAGGCGCTGAACGCGCTGTCGGCGCTGGCCAAGGAGATGCGCCTCGCGCGTCCCGAGGAGCAGGCGCACCTCAAGATCGTGCGCGGCGAGCTCCTCCTGCTCGCGGGCGCGCACGCCGAAGCCGAGGGCGAGTTCCTCCACGCGCTCATCACCACGCCGCGCGTCGGCCGCGCCCACGCCGCGCTCGCCGACGTCTACAAGCGCCGCGGCGACGTCGCCGGCGCGCTCGAGCACCTCATCGCCGCCGCCGAGTCGCCCGACCTCGAGCCCTCGCGCGCCGCCGCCTGCGCGCGCGACGCCGCCGACGTCCTCGTCTCCGAGGGCGACGTCGCCACCGCCGAGCGCCTCTACCACCTCGCCTCGGCGCTCGACCCGAGCGATCGCGCCGCCATCGAGGGGCTCGCGCGCCTGATGGCCGCGCGCGGCGATCACGAGCGCCACGTCGAGCTCCTCGGGCGCGCCGCGCTCCTCGTCGCCGATCGCCGCGAGCGCGCGCGCCTCCACCTGCTGCGCGCGCGCATCTATCAATACGAGCTCAAGCGCGAGGTCGACGCCTATCGCGCGCTCAAGGAGGCGGTGGCCTGCGACCCCGACCTCCCCGACGCCGCGCGCGGTCTGCGGACGCTGGCGGAGGCGCGCGGCGAGTGGGCGCTCGCGGCCGAGCAGCTCTATCGCGAGATCGCCGCCACCAGCGACGGCGCGACGCGCGCGCGGCTGCACATCGTTCTGGCGCACGTCCTCGAGGACAAGCTCCTCGATCCCGAGGCGGCGCTGCGCAATCACGAGGTCGCGCGCGAGCTCGCCGTCGCCGCCGCGCAGCCGCGGTTGGCGGCCTGGGGCGACCTCGCGCGGCTCTACGTGAACGCGCAGCGGCTCGACGACGCGGCCGCGGCGCTCGACGCGTGGGCGGAGGCGCTGGCCGTCGTCGGGGACGCCGACGACGCCGCGCAGCGCGCCGAGGCGCTCTGCCGCGCGGGCGAGCTGTGGGAGCGGCTCGGGCGGCCCGACGAGGCGAAGCAGCGCTACCGGCGCGCGGCGGCGCTCGGCGGCGAGGCGGGGCGGCGCGGCGACGAGGCGCTCTCGCGGCTGTCGGCGGAGGACGACGACGCGGCGGCCGAGCAGCGGCGCCTGGAGGAGCGCCTGGCGCGCACGCCCGACGGGCCGGCGCGCGTCGACGTGGTGCGGCGCCTCCTCGAGCTCGCCGCGCAGCGCGGCACGGGCGGCGCGGACGGCGCGAGCGATGGGGCTCCCGACGCCGAGCGCGTCGAGCGCTACGCCGACGAGCTGCTCGCGCTGACGCCCGACGACGCCTTCGCCTTCGTCGAGAAGAAGCGGCTTCTCGAGGCGCGCGGCGACGATCGCGGGGTGATGCGCCTCCTCCGCGCGCGCGCGACGGCGGTGCGCGATCCGGTCGAGCGCGCCGAGCGCCTCTTCCAGGCGGGGCGCGCCGCCGAGCGCCTGGGCGACGTCGCCGCCGCCGGCGCCGATTACGAGGCCGCGCTGGCCGCGATGCCCGATCACGTCGCGGCGCTCGACGCGCTCGCCGATCTCGCCTACCGCTCGCGCCAGCTGCAGCGCGCGCGCACGCTGTACGCGCAGCTCGGCGATCGCCCCTCGCACCTCGCCACCGACGAGGTCCTCCGCCGTCGCGCCGAGCTCGCCGAGGAGCTCTCCGACGTCGAGGAGGCGCGCCGCTTCTACGGCGCCGCCGCGCAGGCGAACCCGTCGAACCTCGCGGTGCAGGAGGCCATCGCGCGCCTCGCGCTGTCGCGCACCGCCGCCGGCGACGCCGCGTCGGAGACCGCCGCCTACCAGGCGCTGCGCGCGGTGCTCGATCTCCTCCCGCTCGACGAGGTCGATCGCATCACCGAGCTGCGCGCCAAGCTCGGCCGCCTCGCCGCGAAGCTGGGCGAGCGCGACGCCGCGCGCACCTACCTCGAGCTGGTGCTGTCGCAGGATCCGGGGCGCGCCGACGTCCTCGAGCAGCTCGTCGTCCTCTACATCGATCAGCAGGCGTGGGAGGAGGCGGCCGACGCCTACCTGCGCCTCTCGTTCCTCGCCGATCGCGCCGAGCGGCGCGCGGATCTGTTGTTCCGCCGCGGCGAGATCTTGCGCCTGGGCCTCGACGATCTCGAGCGCGCCAACGACGCCTATCTGAAGGCGGCCGACCTCCACCCGAGCCACACGCCGACGCTGCGGCGCCTCGTGCACTACTACTTCCGCGAGGGCGACATGGCCTCGGTCGTCGACGTCACGCGCGAGCTCGAGGGGCTGGGCGCGTCGCTCGACGAGGCCGCGGTCGAGGCGGGGCTGAGCACGGCGCTCGGGGGCGACGAGGCGCGCGGGACGGTGGTGCTGGCGGTGGCCAGCCCCGGCGCGGCGCGGTTGTCCGAGGCGCTGAGCGTGGCGGCGACGGCGCGGTATGGGCGCGGGCGCGACGTGGCCGAGCTCGATCCGGCGGTGCGGGCGGCGACGCGGGCGCTCGGCGGCGCCGACGTCGGGCGGGCGCTGCTCCTCGACGCGGCGCGGGCGCTGCTCATCGAGCGCCCCGGCGACATCGGGCTGCGGCTCGTCGTCGCGCGGCTGTGGGAGCTGGCCGGCTACGCCGACGCGGCGGCGCGCGCGCGGCTGCACTACGGTGTCCTCACCTGGCTCGATCCGGCGTCGCCGGCGGCGGAGCGGCTGCGCGCGCTCGGGCCGGCGCAGCCCATCGACGCCTCCGACGACAAGCGCGTGCACCCGCAGGCGCGCGGCCTGTTGCGCGACGCACTCGTGCCGCTCGCGCCGTACGTCCTCGGGCTGCCGGCGGCGCCGATCGCCGTCGAGCCGGCGCCGGAGTGGCTCGAGCGGCTGCGCCCGATCGCGCGCGTCGTCGCCGGTCCGGCGCTCGAGCGCGTCGACGCGGCGGTGGTCGCCGATCTCGTCGAGCCGGCATGGATCGAGCCGACGCGGACGCCGCGGCTGCTGCTCGCGCGGCGCGTGCTCTCCGACGACGCGGCGGCGCGCTTTGCGGCGGCGCGGGCGGCGGCGCTGCTGGCGTCGGGCGTGTCGCTCATCGAGGGGCGCGCGCCCGAGGACGTCGCCGCGCTGGTGCGCGCGGCGGCAACGATCTTCCTTCCGGACACGGCGCCGGCGCTGCTCAAGCAGGGCGCCTTCGTCCACGCCTGGCGCGCCGAGCTCGAGGCGCTGCCGCTGCGACCGGAGTCGATGCCCGAGCGCACGCGCGCGCACCTCGAGATCGCGCTCGCCGCCGCGGCGCTGGACAACGCCGCGCTCGCCAGCGGGCAGGCCTACTGCGCCGCCGAGCGCTGGAGCGCCGATCGCGCCGCGCTGAGCGCCACCGGCGACGCGCGCGCCGCCCTCACCGCGCTCGCCGCCCCCGACGTCGCCACCCCCGACGCGCGCACCGCCGCCCTCACCCACGCCCCCGCCCTCATCGAGCTCCTCCGCTTCATCGACCACCTCTAACGGGGTCACTCTCCTGGGTCAGAAGCTCGCGCGGGCATTGACGTTTTCGGCGTCGATTTGGTTTCCCGTGTTTCGCACTATTGCTGCTAGACACGAAACATGAGAAACCAAATCGAAGTCTAAATGCGTTGTTACGGCGCGAACTTCTGACCTAGGAGAGTGACCCCGGTTGGAGGGGGCGTAGGACGGGGCGGTGCGGTCGCTGATCGTGGTGGCGATGGTGGTGGCGGGGTGCGCGGCGCGCGCGCCGAGCGGCCTCACGCTGCTGCCGCCCGAGCGCCCCGCCGACGCCTGGATCGCGAGCGCCCGCACCCACCTCGCCGAGGGCCGCCGCCTCCGCGCGGTCGAGGGCCGCGCCGCCGCCCGCCCGGCCCTCGACGCCGCGCTCTTCGACGCCGAGCGCGCGCTCTCCGCCGCCAACCCGCTCGTCGCCGAGCACCTCCTCCTCCGCCACCGCCTGCGCGACACCTTCGCCCCGCTCCGCCGCCCCGACCTCCCCGCCGCCGCCGTCTGGATCGAGGCGCTGCACGCCGCCACCGAGGCGCGCTCGACGCTCCACCTCTTCGAGGCGCAGGAGGCGATCACCGTCGCCGCCGAGCGCCTCGTCGCCGTCGATCGCACCGCCGGCTGGGCCGCCGCCGATCGGACCCTCGGCCAGCTCCTCAGCGATCTCCCCGTCGGCAACGGCCTCGATCTCGTCGCCGCGCGCGAGCACTTCGAGACCGCCCTCGCGCTCGCGCCCGCCTACCTCCCGACGCGCGTCCTGTTCGCGCTCCACTGGGCCGACCGCGCCCGCGAAGCCGACGTCTACCGCCACCTCCTCGACGAGGTCGCCGCCGCTGCCGACGCCCCGCCGCTCGCCGGCGCCGAGCGCGAGAACGCCGCCGCCGTCGAGACCGCGCGCGCGCTGGCGCGGTGATCGGCTATCCTCGACGCCGATGAGCGCACGCATCGCGGTGATCGTGCCGGTGCTCGACGAGGAGCGGGTCGCCCCCGCGCTCGCCGCGCGCCTCGCCGCGCTGACCGCCGACACGCCCACCGTCGAGACCATCGTCGTCGACGGCGGCTCGCGCGACGGCACCGTCGCCGCCCTCGAGCGCGCCGGCCTCCGCGTGATCGCCTCACCGCGCGGCCGCGGCGCGCAGATGAACGCCGGTGCCGCCGCCACCACCGCGCCCGCCCTCCTCTTCCTCCACGCCGACACCGCGCTCCCCGCCGGCGCGCTCGCCGCCATCGCCGCCGCGCTCGACGGCGACCCGCGCACCGTCGGCGGCTGCTTCCGCGTGCGCATCGCCTCGCGCGACCCGCGCCTCCGCGCCGCCGCCCGCCTCATCAACCTGCGCAGCCGACTCCTCCCGTCGGCGACCGGCGACCAGGCGCTCTTCGTGCGCCGCGACGCCTTCGAGCGCCTCGGCGGCTTCCGCCCGCTCGCGCTCATGGAGGATCTCGACTTCGTCGCGCGCCTCGCCCGCCTTGGCCGCTTTTGCCTCCTCCCCAGCGCCGTCGAGACCTCCGCCCGTCGCTGGGAGCGCCACGGCGTCACCCGCACCATCGCGCTCATGTGGACGCTCCGTCTCGGCTATCATCTAGGCGTCGATCCGCGCACGCTCGCCCGCCTCTACGGACACGACGCCCGCTGACTCAAGGAGCCTCGCCGAATGCCGATGCAGCCGCCGAGCCCGAACGAAGTCGCCGCGCTCCACCGCCTCCTCGACGAGCGACTCCAGCACCTCAGCCCGCAGTTCCGCGCGCCCAACCAGGTGCTCGGCCGCCGCTCGACCATCGGCTGCGTCGCGCTCGAGGTCACGCAGCGCTGCAACCTCGACTGCACGCTCTGCTACCTCAGCGACTACTCCGAGGCGGTCCCCGACCCGCCCCTCGACGAGCTCAAGCGCAAGGCCGACCGCATCAAGGAATTATTTGGAGCTCAAACCAACGTCCAGATCACCGGCGGCGACCCGACGCTGCGCCGCCGCGACGAGCTGGTCGAGATCGTCCGCTACGTCGCCTCGATCGGCCTGGTCCCGGCGCTCTTCACGAACGGCATCAAGGCCACGCGCGACCTCCTCACCGAGCTGCGCGACGTCGGGCTCGTCGACGTCGCCTTCCACGTCGACGTCACGCAGGAGCGAAAAGGCTACACCTCCGAGCTGCAGCTCAACGAGGTCCGCGAGGAGTACCTCGACCGCGCGCGCGGGCTCGGCCTCGCCACCATCTTCAACACCACCGTCTGCGACGACAACCTCCACGAGATCCCCGACCTCGTCCGATTTTTCGTCAAGCACGCAGGCGACGCCGGCCTCGGCATGGCCAGCTTCCAGCTCCAGGCCGACACCGGCCGCGGCGTCCTCCACCAGCGCCCCGAGGCGATCACCCGCCGACGCATGCAGAAGATCGTCGACGACGCCTGCGGCACGGCGCTCTCCTGGGACGCCGTCCTCATCGGCCACCCCGAGTGCCACAACATCGCCTACGTCGTCACCGTCGGCGGCCGCGAGGTGATCGACGTCTTCGGCGGCAGCGGCCGCGCCGTCCTCGAGCGCTTCCTCGCCGACTTCGGCACGGTGATCCTCGATCGCCGCGACGTCCCCGGCTCGGCGCTGCGCCTCATCCGCCACGTCTTCGGCGAGCGCCCCGAGTGGCTCCGCCTCGGCCTGCCCTTCCTCGGCCGCCTCGGCCTCGACGTCGCGCGCGCGATGGCCCGCACCCGCTCGGCGAACGTCGCCAAGCTCAGCTTCTTCATGCAGAACTTCCAGGACGCCGCCGCGCTCGACCCCGAGCGCATCCACAACTGCTCCTTCATGGTGGCGACCCGCGACGGCGCCGTCTCGATGTGCGAGCACAACGCGCGCCGCGACGACTACATCATCCCCGCCAACCTGGTGCGCGGCGTCGACATCAAGCCGGCGCGCCCGCCGATCGCCTCCGTCCCGCGCGACGCGCAGCACCGCCCGATCAAGTCGCCGTCGTCGTCCTGACCGTCCTTCACGCCGAATGACACGCCGTTTGACACGCGACGGGTGCGACTGCGAGCCTGAACGAGCGTGATCGGGCAGTCCGTCGGAAATTACGTCGTCACCCGCAAGCTCGGCGAGGGCGGGATGGGCGCGGTCTATCTGGCGGAGCACCCGAAGATCGGGCGGCAGGTCGCCATCAAGGTGCTGCTGCCCGACCTCAGCCAGCGGCAGGAGGTCGTCGCGCGCTTCTTCCAGGAGGCGCGCACCGCCAGCGAGATCAAGAACGAGCACATCATCGACGTGCTCGACTTCGGGCAGCTCCCCGACGGCGCCTTCTACCTGGTGATGGAGTTCGTCGACGGAGCGCAGCTGAAGGACGTGCTCGCGCGCGGCGCGCTGCCGGTCCCGCGCGCGCTGCGCATCGCGCTCGGGATCGGGCGCGCGCTGGCCGCGGCGCACGGGCGCGCGATCGTCCACCGCGACCTCAAGCCCGACAACATCATGCTGCTGCACCGGCCCAATCACGAGCTCGGGCCGGACTTCGTGAAGGTGCTCGACTTCGGCATCGCCAAGCTGCTCTCCGACGATCAGGTCGTCAAAGACGTGAAGACGAAGACCGGCGCGCTGATTGGGACGCCGGCCTATATGTCGCCCGAGCAGGCGCGCGGGCTGAAGGTCGATCACCGCAGCGACATCTACTCGCTGGGGGTCATCCTCTATCAGATGGTGAGCGGGCAGCTCCCCTTCGTCGCCGACGGGCTCGGCGAGCTGCTGCTGGCGCAGATGACCAAGCCGCCGCGGCCGCTCTCGACGGTGGCGCCGCACGTCCCGGCGAAGCTGGCGGGGATCATCCACCGCTGCCTCGAGAAGGAGCCCGACGCGCGCTTCCGCTACGTCGAGGAGCTGCTCAACCTCCTCGCGCTCGAGGCGGGGCTGCCGGCGCAGTACACGCTCCCCGACAACAAGACGCAGCACTCGAGCCAGACGACGCTGGGGGGCGCGGCGGGGCAGCGCGGCGCGAAGACGCGATCGGGGAGGCGCTCGTCGACGCCGGTGCTGCTGGCGATCTCGGGCGTGGTGCTCGCGGGCGGGGTCGCCATCGGGATCGTGAAGATGCGCGGCGGCGACGCCAAGCCGGCGCCGCCACCGCCCGCGGTGAAGCCGGTCGTCGCCGCGGTCGTGCCGACGCCGACGCCCACGCCACCACCCGCACCGACGACGCCACCGCCCGCGCCGAAGCCGGCGCCGGCGCCCGCCGCGCCCGAGGGCATCGCGCTCCACATCCGCACCACGCCGCCGAACGCCGAGCTCACCCTCGACGGCACGCGCCTGCAGAACCCGTTCGACGGCAGCTTCCCGAAGAGCGCGCTCCGTCGCCAGCTCGTCGCGCGCGCCCCCGGCTATCGTCCGTCGTCGCAGTGGATCGCGCTCGATACGCCGCAGGAGATCGCGGTGCGCCTCGAGCCCGACCGGCCAGCGCCGTCGCCAGCTGTAGCTTCGAAGCCACAATCCATTGGCGCGCCAAAAGCGAAAAATGGCGCCGCGACAACCCCCGCCGAAGAGCGTCCTGTGTATAAGGGCACTCGTCCGAAGATTTTGACCACCTTCCCGGACGAGTGAAGAACCACCATGACGCTCCATCGCTCGACTGCGCTCCTCCGCCTCGTCGCTGCCAGCCTCGCCGCTGCGACGGCGCTCGTCGCTCCGCTCACCGCGACGGCCAAGCCGCGCCCGCCGGTACGCGCCGCCGACGATCCCGCCACCGTCGAGGCCAAGGCCCACTTCGACAAGGCCGTGCGCCTCTTCGACGATGGCGACTTCAACGGCGCGCTCGTCGAGTTCACCGCCGCCTACGAGCGCCGCCCGTCGCCGGGCGTGCTCTACAACATCGGCCTCACGCAGAAGGCGCTGTTCCGCGTGCCCGAGGCGATCGCCTCGCTCGAGCGCTACCTCGCCGAGGCGAAGAACGTCGCGCCCGCGCGCGTGAAGGAGGTGCGCCAGGTCGTCGGCGAGCTGCGCGCCCTCCTCGCCGACGTCATCCTCGACATCACGCCGCCGGGCGCGCAGCTCCGCGTCGACGGCCGCACCCTCGGCGCCGCCCCCGCCAAGCTGCAGCTCGCCGCCGGCGGCCACACCCTCGAATTTTCGCTAGACGGATACAAGTCGGCCCGCAAGGACGTGCTCATCACCTCGGGCCAGCCGATCACGGTGAAGCTGTCGCTCGACGCCATCCCGCGCACCGGCTTCCTCGTCCTCACCGCCGAGCCGGACAGGGCCACCGCGCGCGTCGACGAGCGCCCGCTCGGCAAGCGCCCGTGGCAGCGTCTCGAGCTCGTCCCCGGCCCGCACCGCGTCGAGGTCGACGCCGAGGGCTTCACTCCCTACCGCGGCGAGGTCGCCCTCGCGCCCGGGCAGGAGCGCACGCTCACCATCCGCCTCGAGCGCCTCGCCAAGAAGAAGCGCTTCTACGAGAAGGCCGCCTTCTGGGTCCCCGTCTCGCTCGCCGTCGTCGGCGTCGGGCTCGGCGTCGGGCTCGGCGTCGGGCTGCAGCAGGGCGATCCGGTCCGCGGCACGCTCGATCCGTTCGCCAAGCCCATCGACTGACGCGCCGTCGCTCGCGCGCCCGCGTCACACCGATGTGTTTCCCTCCCGCACTCGAAGGAGCCGCTGTGTCTCACCGCTCGTCGTCCATTCGTCGCCTCGCCGTCGTCGTCGTCGTGCTCGCGCTCGCGCCCGCGCTCGCCGCGTGCAAGGACAAGTCGGAGCTCGTCATCGGCGTCGCCACCGATCTGCGCGCGCGCGGCCAGCTCGATCAGGTGAAGCTCAGCGCGCGCCGCGACGGCGTCGAGGTCATCGCCAACGAGTGGACGCTCGCCGACGCGCGCCCCGAGCGCTTCGAGCTCCCTGGGTCGTTCGCCATCTACTCGCGCGGCGGCAACGAGCCGCGCGTCGATCTCTCCGTCGACGGCTACAAGGAGGGGCGGCTCATCACCACGCGGCCGGCGAAGCTGTCGCTGGTGCGCGGGCGGACGCTGTTCGTGCGCCTCACGCTCGTCGCCGATTGCCGCCAGCCCGACGGCCCCGCCTGCCCCGACGGGCAGGCCTGCATCGAGGGCGCGTGCCGTCCTCAAGAGATCGAGCCGCGCGGCCTGCCCGAGTATCGGGTCGATCTCGTCGACAAGCTGCCCTGCGCGAGCGGGACGCAGTACATCGTGACGACGACGGGCGACCCGCTCCCCGTCGAGGGCGGCGGCTGCGCCAGCGACGAGGTCTGTCAGGAGGGCATCTGCATGAAGCGCCCCGACGACGAGCCGGCGGCGCCGCCCGCCGACAGCGGCGCGTGGGTGGCGCAGTCGACGCCGGCCGAGGCGGCGGGCGCGCAGCTCAACGCGGTGTGGGGCACGCCGACGGGGAGCGACGTCTTCGCCGTCGGGTCGCGCGGGACGGTGCTGCACCAGTCGGGCGGCAGCGACGCGCCGTGGGTCCCCGAGGCGCTCCCCGCCGAGGACGCGGGCGCGACGCTCTACGCCGTCGCGGGCGCGGGCGCGGCCGTGGGCGGCGCGGCGCCCGACGAGGTCTACGTCGCCGGCGCCGACGCCGGCGGGCACGGCGGGGTGTGGCACCGCGCGCCGATGGGGCCGTGGGTGCGCGAGCGCCTCCCGTCGACGATCGAGCGCGTCTCGGCGCTGTGGGGCCGCGGCGGCTTCTGGTGGGCGATCGGGCGCACCGTCGACGGCGCGACGCAGCTCCTCGGCCGCGACGCCACCACCGGCGAGTGGCGCACCGACGCGCTCCTGCCGCCGCCGCCCGCGGGCGCCGGCCCGACCGAGCTGCGCGCGCTCGCCGGCCTCTCGCCGAGCGACCTCGTCGTCGCCGGGCCGCGCGGAGCCGTCTTCCGTCGTGCGCTGGCCGGCGGCGCCTTCACGCCGATCGCGCTCCCCGACGGCGCGGCGGCGCGCGAATTGTTGTCTACCTTCCCGGTCTCGCCGGCCGAGCTCTGGCTCGCCGGGCGCGGCGGCCTCCTCGCGCGCCTCCTGAACGGCGCGCTCACCGTCGAGGACGTGTCCCTCACGAGCGATCTGCATGCGGTGTGGGGCTCGGCCGACAACGACGTCTACGTCGTCGGAGACCTCGGGCAGATCCTCCACCGCGTGCGCACCGGCGCCTGGCGGCGCGAGGCGAGCGGCACGCGCCGCGGCCTCTTCGCCGTCTGGGGCTCGGGCCCGCACAACGTCTACGCCGTCGGGCGCGGCGGCCTCATCCTGCACTCGACGGGCGACCCGGGCGACCTCGACATGGCGATGCCCGAATGCACGACGCCGTCGCAGTGCCCGACGACCTGCGCCAACGGCGTCTTCACCGGCGCCGCCTGCAACGCGACCAGGTGCGAGCCGCTCGCCGCGGCGACCTGCGCGGGCGGCTTCGCCTGCGCCGACGCCACGCGCTGCCGCACCGACTGCGCCGTCGACGCCGACTGCCAGAGCGATCGCTACTGCGCCGCCGACCGCACCTGCCAGCCGCGCAAGGCGCAGGGCGCGCTGTGCAACGACGCCGCGGGCGCCGACTGCCTCGGCGGCACCTGCCGCGTCTGCGGCGACGGCCTCTTCTGCACCGACGGCGTCTGCTGCGACAAGAGCCCGGCCCAGTGCGGCGGCTGCGAGCGCTGCACGGCACCGACGGGGACCTGCGGCCCGGTGCCGGCCGGCGAGGACCCGCACAACACCTGCCCCGCCAGCGGCGACGAGTGCCAGCTCACCGCCTGCAACGGCACCGGCGCCTGCGGCAAGCCGAACGGCACGCCCTGCGGCACGCCGATGTGCGCCGCCGCGACGCTGACCACGAAGTCGTGCACGGGCGGCGTCTGCACCACCAACGCGCCGGCGCCCTGCCCCGGTGGCTCGTCGTGCAACGCGATGGGCACCGGCTGCAACGCCACCTGCGCCAGCGACAGTGATTGCACCTCAAACTATTTCTGCGACTCCACCGGCGCCTGCCGCGCGCGCGTGGCGCAGGGCGGGACCTGCAACCCGCCCGTCGAGTGCCGCACCTCCGGGTGCCGGATCTGCCAGGGGACGCTCGCCTGCGCCGACGGGCGCTGCTGCGATCGCGCCTGCACCGGGACGTGCGAGGCCTGCGACACCGCCGCCGCGCCGGGCACCTGCACCACGCTGACCAGCGGACAGCCGCGGCCCGGCCACGGCGCGTGCACGAACGGCGGCGCGGTGCCCTGCGGCGGCTCCTGCGCCGGCAACCCGACCCAGTGCACCAACCCGACGGTCTCGTGCCGCACCGCCCAGTGCGTCACGACGTCGAACAACTACACGCTGCGCCAGCCGGCCAGCTGCTCGGGCGGGAGCTGCCCCGCGCAGGTGACGACCAGCTGCTTCCCCTACGCCTGCAACGTCGCCACCAGCGCCTGCAACGCGCAGTGCAACGCCGACAGCGACTGCGCCGTCGACGGGCCGCCGCGCTCGTACGTCTGTGACACCGTCGCGCACCAGTGCAAGAAGGCGAACGGGCAGCAGTGCGGCGCCCCGGGCGAGTGCGCCAGCGGCAACTGCATCGACGGCGTCTGCTGCAACGTCGCGTGCAACGGCGTCTGCCAGGCGTGCGACGTCGGCGGCAGCGTCGGGACCTGCACGACGCTGACCGGCGGCCAGCCGCGCGCCGGCCACGGCAGCTGCGGCGGCACCGGCCAGTGTGCCGGCTCGTGCGGCGGCAACCCCGTCGCCTGCAGCTACCCGACGACGACCACCTGCGCCGCCGCGACCTGCTCGAGCCCGACGACGGCGCGCCTCGCCGCGCAGTGCACGACGAGCGGGACCTGCCCGGCGCAGGCGACGCAGAACTGCTTCCCGTTCGCCTGCTCGGGCGGCGCGTGCAAGACCAGCTGCACGTCGAACGCCGACTGCGCGACGGGCTACGCCTGCGACACGACGACGACGGTGAACCGCCAGTGCAAGCTGGCGAACGGCCAGTCGTGCGGCACCAACGGCGCCGTGTGCGCGAGCGGCATCTGCGCCGACGGGGTCTGCTGCAACGCGACCTGCGGGGGCGTGTGCCAGGCGTGCAACCTCGGCGGCAGCGTCGGGACGTGCACGACGGCGACCTCGGGCGGCCCGCTCCACGGCGCGTGCGGCGGCAGCGCGAGCTGCAGCGGCAGCTGCGGCGGCAACCCCACCGCCTGCTCGTTCTCGACGAGCCAGGTGTGCACCGCGGCCTCGTGCTCGTCGGCGAACAACTACACCGCCAACCTCGCCGCCTCGTGCGCGGCGAACGGCAGCTGCCCCGCGCAGACCCAGCAGGACTGCCGCCCGTTCTCGTGCGGCGGCGGCGCGTGCAAGTCCACCTGCTCGACGAACGCCGACTGCGCCGTCGATCCGGTGTACGGCCAGCTCCAGTGCACCGGCGGCCAGTGCCGTCGCGGCAACGGCCAGCAGTGCACCGCCGCTGCGCAGTGCGCGAGCGGCAACTGCGTCGACGGCTACTGCTGCAACAGTGCCTGCGGCGGCCAGTGTGAGGCCTGCGACATCACGCCCGGCACGTGCACGACGGTGAACCTCACCAACACCCCGACGGGCAAGCCGCACGGGACCACGCGCCCCGACTGCACCAACCGAGGCACCACCTGCGGCGGCGTCTGCGACGGCAAGTCCAACGTCCAGTGCACGTATGCGAGCTCCAACACGCAGTGCGTGGCGCAATCGTGCGTGCCGCATTCGCCGCGCTCGTATCAGCTGCAGGGCTCGGCGACGTGCAACGGCGAAGGGACCTGCGGCACCGTCGTGCCAGGCGCCTGCGGCTCGGGCCTCGCCTGCGACACGACCAGCAACACCTGCTTCTCGTCGTGCGTCGTTCCCGGCCTTGGCCCGTCGAGCGCGCGCTGCGCTCCGGGGAGCGCGTGCGTGAACATCAGTCAGATCGCCGTCATCTACGCGTGCCAGTCGCTCTACGGAAAGCCCTGCCAGACCGACGCGAACTGCGACGTCTTCAAGTGCAATCCGGTCGTCGGCGCAGGAAGCTTCTGCGGCTGCCCCACGACCTGCACGCGGACGTGCGCGAGCGCGACCACCATCAACGACGTCTCCTGCAACAACCCCGAGGCGAAGTGCGTGGGCGCCGCCATCTCGTGCCAGCAGTTCAACGGCAAGACGACCTGCGTCCCGACGGGCGGTCCCGACGGCGGCGCAACATGTCAGTGACATCACAAAAGAAACCAGAGATGATGATCGAGCAACGCGAGGGGGCTCCGCACCGATAACCGCTTGAGGAGCGAACCGATGACGCCGCGGCGACTTGCTACGTGCGCCTTGATTGGCCTCGCTCTGGGTGGGTGCAAAGAGAAGGCGGAGCTCGTCCTCGGCGTCGCGACCGACCTGCGTGCGCGCGGGCAGCTCGACGAGGTCCGCCTCAGCGCCAAGCGCGACGGCGTCGAGGTCGTCGCCAACCAGTGGACGCTCGCCGACGCGCGCCCCGGCCGCTTCGAGCTGCCCGGCTCGTTCGGCCTCTACTCGCGCGAGGGCGCCGAGTCGCGCGTCGACGTCACCATCGACGGCTACAAAGAGGGGCGGCTCATCGCCACGCGGCCCGCGAAGCTGTCGCTCGTCCGCGGCAAGACGCTGTTCCTCCGCCTCACCATCGTCGCCGACTGCCGCCAGCCCGACGGGCCGGCCTGCCCCGACGGCGAAGCCTGCGTCGAGGGCGCCTGCCGCCCGCAGCCGATCGACGCCCAGGCGCTGCCGATCTACCGCGTCGATCTCGTCGACAAGCTCCCCTGCTCGTCGGGCACGCAGTACATCGTCACCACCACCGGCGACCCGCTCCCTGTCGACGGCGCCGGCTGCGCCGCCGACGAGGTCTGTCAGGAGGGCCTCTGCATCAAGCGCCCCGCCGACGAGCCCGACCCCGCCCCGCCCGGGAGCTGGACCACCGAGCCGACCCCGCCCGAGCTCGCCGGCTCGACGCTGAACGGCGTCTGGGGCACCTCCGACGGCAACGACGTCTTCGCCGTCGGCTCGCACGGCACCGTCGTGCACCAGTCGGGCGGCGCGGGCACGCCCTGGACCGCCGAGCCGCTCCCGCCCGAGGACGCCGACGCCACGCTCTACGGCGTCGCGGGCGCCGGCCCGGACGAGGTCTTCGCCGGCGGCGCCGACGGCGGCGGCCACGGCGGCGTGTGGCACCGCGTCCCGCTCGGGCCCTGGGTGCGCGAGCGCCTCCCCGACGGCATCGAGCGCGTCGCGTCGCTGTGGGGCTGGGGCGGCCGCTGGTGGGCCATCGCGCGCGCCGCCAACAACGCCACCCACCTCCTGCGCCGCGACGTCGGCGGCGCCTGGGTCACCGACGTCGTCCTGCCGCCGCTCCCCGACGGTGGCGCGGCGGCCGAGCTGCGCGCGCTCGGTGGCACCTCGCCGAGCGATCTCGTCGTCGGCGGCGCGCGCGGCGCGCTCTTCCGCCGTGGGGTCAGCGGCACCTTCGCGCCGCTCGCCTTCCCCGACGGCGCCGCCCCGCGGGAATTGTTGTCTATCATGGGTGTCTCGTCGAGCGAGCTGGTCCTCGCCGGCCGCGGCGGCCTCGTCATGCGCCTCGCCAACGGCGTCCTCTCCGTCGACGACGTCGGCCTCTCGAGCGACCTCCACGCCGTGTGGGCCTCGGCGGCGACGGACGTCTACGTCGTCGGCGACCTCGGCCAGATCCTTCACCGCGGCCGCGACGGCGCCTGGGCGCGCGAGGCGAGCGGCACGCGCCGCGGCCTCTTCGCCGTCTGGGGCTCGGGCCCGCGCAACGTCTACGCCGTCGGGCGCGGCGGCCTCATCCTGCACTCGACGGGCGATCCCAACGTCGCCTGCACGACCGCCGCGCAGTGCGCGACGACCTGCGCGAACGCCATCTTCACCGGCGCCGCCTGCAACGCCACCCAGTGCGAGCCGACCACGCCGACGAGCTGCGCCGGCGGCTACCAATGCGCCGACGGCGCGCGCTGCCGCACCGACTGCGCCGCCGACGCCGACTGCCAGAGCGACCACTTCTGCGCCGCCGACCGCAGCTGCCAGCCGCGCAAGGCGCAGGGCACCACATGCAACGACGCAGCCGGCGCCGACTGCCAGGGCGCCGGCTGCCGCGTCTGCGGCGACGGCCTCTTCTGCACCGACGGCGTCTGCTGCGACAAGAGCCCCGCGCAGTGCGGCGGCTGCCAGCAGTGCAGCGCCCCGACGGGGACCTGCGGCCCGGTGCCCGCCGGCCAGGATCCGCACAATACCTGCCCGGCCAGCGCCGACGAGTGCCAGCTCACCGCCTGCAACGGCGCCGGGGGTTGCGGCAAGCCCAACGGCACCTCGTGCGGCACCGCCGCCTGCGCCGCCGCGATGCTGACCACGAGGTCCTGCGTCGACGGCACCTGCACGACGAACGCCCCCGCCCCCTGCCCGGGCGGCTCGCAGTGCAACGGCGCCGGCAACGGCTGCAACGCCACCTGCGCCAGCGACAATGATTGCACCTCCAACTATTTCTGCGACTCGACGGGCGCCTGCCGCCTCCGCGTCGCGCAGGGCGGCACCTGCAACCCGCCCGTCGAGTGCAAGACCGCCGGGTGCCGCATCTGCCAGGGCACGTTCACCTGCGCCGACGGGCGCTGCTGCAACCGCGCCTGCGGCGGGCTCTGCGAGGCGTGCGACGTCGGAGGCTCGCTCGGCACCTGCACCACGCTGACGAGCGGCCAGCCCCACGCCGGCCACGGCACCTGCACGAACGGCGGCTCGGTCCCCTGCGGCGGCTCTTGCGCGGGCAACCCGACGGCCTGCACCAACCCGACGGTGTCGTGCCGCACCGCCCAGTGCATCTCGACGGTGACGCTGCAGCAGCCGGCGAGCTGCTCGGGCGGGAGCTGCCCCGCCGTCGTGCAGACCAGCTGCGCGCCCTTCGCCTGCGTCGGCAGCGCCTGCCTCACGCAGTGCACCTCGAACGCCGACTGCGCGCCCAACCACGCCTGCGACACGACGACGATGGTGAACCGCCAGTGCAAGCTCGCCAACGGCCAGACCTGCGCCGCCGGTACGCAGTGCGCGAGCGGCACCTGCATCGACAACACCTGCTGCTCCACGCCCTGCACCGGCCAATGCGAGAGCTGCGCGAACTCCGCCGGCACCTGCAACCCCGCCCCCGCCGGCCAACCCGTCGGCGGCCGCATGTCGTGTGGCGTCGCCCCCTGCGGCGGTGCCTGCAACGGCACGACGCGGACCTGTACCTACCCCGCCGGTTCGATCGGGACCTGCGGCGTCACCGCCAACCAGACGCGCTGCGAGAACGGCGATCTGCGCGCCGCCAACTATTGCATGGACGGCAACTGCGTCCTCGGCGCGCTCTCGCTGTGCGACCCCTTCAGCTGTGACGTCAGCAAGAACGCGTGCTGGGGCGCGTGCCGCGACTCGACCTACTGCGACGCGGCCTACTACTGCGACCCGCAGACGAGCACCGTCTGTCAGAAGGACCTCGGGCAAGGACAGCGCTGCACCGACAACTCGTGGTGCCAGGCAGGGCTCTACTGCTCGAGCGGCGTCTGCTGCGACACTCCATGCCCGACCTACGTCTGCAACGGCGACGTGTTGATCATCAATACGCTGTGTGCCCGGACGGCCGGGAAGTGCACCCAGACCGATTCGATCACGTGCAGGAACTGCCGCACCGACGGGACGCAGTACACCTGCGGATAGGCTATGGCGAAGGGACGACGTACGTACCCTTCTGGAACTCGAACGCAGCTTCTGTCTTTGTCGCGATCACGACCCGCCCCTGTCGAACGAACGTTCGCCGCGCATTTCCCAACGCTGTCGCGAGCGTTTGCGTCGAGGTGTTGTAGATGCTCAACGTGCCCTGAAAATTGGGACCATCAGATAGCAAATCGATGAACGAACTGGAGGAACCGGGAACCGCCGTTTGAGTGGTTCCAAACGATATCTCCATCCCCGTGCCAAAATCACGAAGCCGCGACTCACCCGACGCCACCATGTTGTTCACCATGTAGGTACCTATCCGCCGGAGCGTACCCTGACGGGATCTTGAAATCCGACTGAACTCGGGTTCAGGCGCCGACGGACGGTGCCGGGCGGAGGCAGCGGATGAGGACGACGAAGC
>Ga0272446_1001134_pt1 | contig 39691 bp, 32 predicted proteins | sample YNPCB0061_FD_194587 | JGI IMG/M metagenome (GOLD analysis project Ga0272446, IMG submission 194587) | Hot spring microbial mat communities from Yellowstone National Park, WY, United States - YNP-CB-006-1 | ecosystem: Environmental > Aquatic > Thermal springs > Hot (42-90C) > Sediment | place...
CTGACCGACCAGGAAATCCGCGACCTGCTGGCGTACCTGGAATCGCGGAAGTGAGCCGGGCGCAGCCGCTGCGGCTTCGCAGTTACTCGTTGATGGTCACGTCCGGGTCCACCCGGCCGGCGCGGAGGCGCTTCAGGATGGCGTCGTCGGGCAAGCCCTTGGCCGTGAGCGGCACGAACTGCAGCGGGCGGCGTACTGGGGCGAGGTCGAACCGGTCGCGCAGCGCCCGCAGTTGCTTGTCGCGCTCGGCGGGGAGTGCCAGGTAGTCGAACGGCTCGGCCAGCACTTTGCCGTGGGCGGCGATCAGCCCGCGGTGGGCCAGCAGCCGCACCGCCGAGTAGCGCTCATCCTCAATCAGCCGCGTCAGCATCGATCCGTACCAATCGGTGCCCGAGATTTGCTGGGCCGCGGGGTTCTCGAACGCCCCGGCCACGATGACCCGGGTTCGAGCATCGCCGCGACTGAACTCCAGCACCGCCGCCGATATCGACTCTTCGTCCGCGGACAGTTTGCCCGCCGCCGTCTTCTTGCCGTTGGGCCACAGGGCCAGCTGGTCGCGGGTCCAGCCGAGGGATTTGTCGAGGTGGCACAGGTTGCAGGCATGCGGCTTGCCGGTGCCCAGGCTGCTTTGCAAGTTCGGCGTCTCGATGCGGTGCGATCGGTGCGTGCCCATCAGGGAATAGACCACGTGCGGCATGTGGCAGTTGAAGCACAGGCTGCCGGGCGAGTCGGCCGAGTGCCGGGTGTGCTCCGCGAGCCGGTGCCGGTAGTCGTCGTGGCACTGGTAACAGGCCTCGTTGGTCCGCATGCCGGGCTTGAGCATGTGATTCGGGTCGCCGCCGTGGGCGGTGTGGCAGCTCAGACAACTCATCTTGCCGCGGCCTTCCTGGTAGCAGGCAGACAGTGCCATGCCGTTAAACTCCAGGGCAGTCGTCAGCGGGGTACCATCACCCCAGAATCGGCCATCGGTCGGCTCGGGTTTGGGCCGAGTTTTGGCTTGCGGGCGGCCGAGGGATAATTCGAGCTGCTCCGCCTCGGAATGGAAGCGGTAGTTGTACACCGTCAAGTCCTGCCCTGGGATGAACGGGTCGCAGTGGGTCCGCAGATCCCACATCTGCACCTTGGGCACCAGCGCCCCGTGGCAACGGGCGCAGATGTCGTCGCGCCGCGGCACGGACAGGCGAGCGGGGTGGACCACGTCGTCGTCGGTTGGGGTACCGCCGTCACGGTTCATGCGGACGTGTTCGATGCCTGGGCCGTGGCAGGCAGCGCAGGCGATACCCAGTTCCAATACCTCGGTCTGGTAGCCCATCACCCCACGGGGGCCGCGCAACGGGTTCTTGCTCGGCTCGGTGTTGTGACAGTACAGGCAACTCTCGTTCCAGTTGGCCCCACGGCTGCGTGCCCAGAAATCGTCAGTATCGGGTGCCAGGAACGCGCCATTGGTGTGAACCCAGCGCTTCTCACCGATGTGGTAGAGCACCGGCAGGCGGATGTAAAGCCCGGTGGAGGTCTTGTGCAAACATTCCTGCAGCCAGTGCGAACCGATGAGCCGATCCACCTTGAGCTTAACGAATCGGGGCGGGGGCACGCGGTCGCGCTGCCCCCCAGCACGGGCCAGCAGCGCTGCCCAGTCGGGGTCCACCGTCTCCATGAAATAGGCATCGCCCTCATGGGTCATCCGGGTAGGTAAGCCATGATAGTTCAGCACGGCGTTGTTGAAGTCGCCCTTGACGTATTCCGGAGAAGCCTCGCGAGTCATGGTGCGGTGGTAGGTGCGATACCACGAGTCGTACTGCGAGTGGTGGCACTGCGCGCAGTCGTGTGAGGTGGCCTTGAAATGACTGGAATTAGGCGACGGTTCGGGACTAGGATCTGGACTTGTTGCTGGGGGACTGAGTAACCACCAACCAATAGTCACAACAGTAGCCAGCAGCACGATGAACATCCCTTGTCTTAGTCGGGTTGTGGACATGGGACCTTGACGTTGCCGGAGCGGGGATGCGATATCGCTCTTCGAGCATACCCCAAGCAACTGGCAAGGTACAGTCTGTCGTGCTTTTCACCACTTCGGATAAGCGACTTTTTCGGACAACACCCCCGTGTTTGGCGACGACCATTCGCAAAGCTGACCATCGATCTATCCAACTAAATTCAGCATCCCTGAAGACGCCAGCAAGTAATCATGATACCTGACAGAGCTTGTTTGCGTATCAACCAGGGGGAATTGGGATTGGTGGCAAGCTTGTGCCGGGGACCATCTTTTGAGGTTCGCTTGGCCGGGGTTCCGGTAGCTTGCCACCTGGGGTAGGTAGTTTCTCCGAGGGGGTTTTGAGTTTGGGCATCGGCGGATTGGGTGCGTCGCTCATACCTATGCCTAAATAGGGATAAGGACACACATCTTCCCATTTTCTCCATTGAGTTTGGAAATAGCCAAAACAGGCACCCGGGCACAGGTTCACGACGTATGGCTTGTTCTTGTGCTGACCAAACCACGCTGTACCACATGCGGGTTTGCCACAGACGTGGCCAAAGGTGGACTGAGCAGCCGCACAGGACGAACAGCCCACCCCCGGCATAATCGCAGGGCCAGCCGTGGTTGGGGCAGGTTTAACCGGTGTGTCCGAGGCAGGCGACGGTCTGGCGTTTAACAGACCTACCGTAGCTAAAACGGCCGCTAGAGATTTGAGCTTGTGCATTGCGACTCCTTTCACGTTGCTGCGAGTTGCTTGGTGGAGTTATTACCGACCTAACGGGGCTGCCCGCGGTCCGATACCACCCAGAGGAACTCCGACACCAACTCCCAAACCGGTTCCAGCCGCAAGTATCGGTGTTCGGGACATGATTGGTCCGCCCCGAACCGTACCCGCGCTCATCCCACCCCCACGTAACACACCTAAACCGCTTGCGATTCCGTCCGGGTACCAGTGCCCATAATATCCGGAATACCAATGCCCGAAATTGTTGAAAACAACCGGTTGTGCCATGGTCGCCTGAGTAGAAGGAGTGGGCATCCTACTTCCTGCAATTCCAAACTGTTGCCCTACGGGAGCATTACCGGTGATCCCACCCAATCCCCGATTGATGATCTGCGGACCATATCCTGGGCCAAAGCCAGCGTTGGGGATCGCTTGGCTGCCGGGATAAAAGAGGCTTTGAAACGCGCTGGATCGTGGGCGATTCGGTACTATTGGTTGCGCCGCTAACCGGTTCTCGGCAGCGACGGTGGCTAACGTCAAACTGGCAAGTAAGCCTGCGGAGCGTAATATCATCGGAAGTCCTTGCAATCGACCCACCGGGTGAGCTGTCTTATCGAAACCGTTCCTATTCCTACCAACCAATCAAACTGATAAGAGTTTTGGTTGGTTTTCAGTTACCCAAACATACTTCGGCAACGTGCACTCTGAATGACCAGAGTACTCGTTGCCGGGAGGGCGACTTTCGACGGCGCGTGCGGTTCAACGTTCTTAAACGATCCGCCCGTTAATTTCCAACTGGGAAGAACAAACCACTGTTTCCGTTATTATTTCGAATCGATTGGTACACACTTGTACCGAGCAGAGTGGCGGTCATGGCCCGGTTGATCGGTGCCAGTACTCGCGCCAAGTAGGTATCAACCTTGGTTAGCGGTTGGCCAAGGATGTAAACTCGGTCGAACGGCATCAATTGATAATTCGTCTTCACCTGACCACGCCGGGTGATGCCGCACCAATCCACTGGGAGAATCTGATCCTGCCCGCACTCGGTTGGTGCGGGCCGAGCTACCCAGATTTTGCGGCTGGAAACAGCCGACAACCCCCCCACCAGCGAAACCGCGTCGAGCACTGTTTCGTTGCCCGTGTGCGGCAACCGCACCACTTGTTCTCCACTGCCTGCAAAATCGGTAATCACATAATAAAACTTGCTATTGTAAGCATAGACATCGACACTCACCTCGGGCCGATAAAGATATTTCGCTAAATGCTCTTCGATGGCTTGCTTAACCTGCGCGAGACTCAGCCCTGCAACATAGACACTGCCGTAACTTCCAAGGCTCACGGTCCCATCGGGGCGAATAATGTGTTGGCCGGATATTTGTTGCACCCCTCGGGACTGAGCTAACGAAACGGTCACCTCCGCTTTGGGAGCAAACTTGCGAATTTTTTCCTCGAGGGCTTTCTGAGCCTCTTCTGTGGAGAGATCAACCAATCGGATTGTTCCTCCATATTTTGGTCCGAGATTAATCGTTCCATCGGGATCAATTGGGTACAACCCGGTCAGTGGTGCTGTTTCGTATACGTTCTCCGCAGTCATGTACAAAACATCAAGCGGCTCAAGTCGATACGGCGGCAGTGGGATTACACGAATCGCTTCAATCTGAAGAATATCCGGAGTTTCCACAACATAAGGTGGCAGGCTGACTTTGTTCAGTTCCTTGGGTACTGGGGTGTCGGGGATTGTCCAACAAGTAAAATCGGGCGGCTTACAGCAGTTGTGTTCAGCTTTCCAGTAATGCAGGTTATGACATCCACTCCCAAAACTGGCGACCACCAGCGCGAACAACCATACCATTGGTCGCATCCACAAACGCTGCTCGGGCATCGGCTTTCTCCACTTGCCCAATCTGTGCAGATTATGCGGATGGTTCTGACAGGGCTATTTGTCCTTATCCACCCGATCTCAATGGATAAATCGGCTTTACTGGTTTGCCTACACAAGAAAAAAGCAACATGGAGAAGGAGTAAAAGTTGAGATCAGACAATAGTTGATTTTTCTGGTCGCGAGTGATCTTTTCCTACCACACCAGGCACAGTTAAACTGATTTTTCGTATCTAACCCAACAAGGAGTAGCTTTGTGCGTGTGGTATACGACCCTACTTGATAACTAATGATGAGACAAACAGGACATTAAACAGGACATTAATTGGGGTCAGAAATTAGCAGGGATTTCACTGACTGCAAAGCGACGCTGACCAACCCTTGAACTAGTGGAATTCCCTCTAGCCTGCAATCAGACTCTTGCTGCAATGACAATCACCCGAAGGTGAAGGTGTGCTAACTTAAATCTCAGCTAAAGGTGCTCGTAGAAACTCGAACCGGATGAAACTTCACTCAGAACCGATCTGTCTGCGACACTGAAGATCTTGTGAACACCGTCGTGTGGTTGTCGCGAATCAGTGACGCCCAGACCGGGGGATTTTTGATGCCACGCCCCTCAACTGGTGATGCTTCGACGCCCGCTTCGCCTTTTCAGGTACCACCCGCTAGTCTGCCGCAACCACTTGGCTCAGCACCCCTGAGTTATGCTGGTCAACCATTGCCGCCGGTCCCAATGACTCGGTCCAACCCCACGCCGCTGGGGTTATTACACGCCTTTCGTCGTCGTTGGGTATTGAGCACTCTGATTGGCTTGGCCATCGCTGTGGTGGTGGCAGCCGCGGTGTGGCTGGTTTTGCCTGGCGGGAAGCATGAGGCTCGGGCTTTAGTGAATCTGCGTCCTCGTAATATTGAAGTCAATGCTCGGGAACGCGATGACTACGAAAGCTACCGCCGCAATCAGATTTTTATTCTTAAAACTCGTGAGCTACTTGCGCGCACGGTTGGAGACGCCGCGGTGGTCGGTCTAACAATGATCAAGGAGGCAGATGATCCCGTCCGAATGCTCGAGGAGAATCTTTCAGTAAGCGCGGTAGCCCCCGAAATTTTGGCGGTCACACTCAAGGGAAACAACCTGGATGAGATGAAGATTATCGTAGACGCGCTGGTCAAGCGGTACGTGGACGACGCTGCAGCCATGGATCGTCGCGAGTTAATTGATTCAGAAAAGCGTTTGGCCGCAGCTGCCGAAAAGCTCAAATCGGAAATCGAGGCTGACGAGGCGCATTTACGTTTACTAGTCAAAGCTGGCACCACGGGTGACCAAACCGGTGAGGGCCGCCTAGCGCAGTTTCAGCGACGGATCTTCGAACTCGAAACGGAGATTGCTCGCATTAATAAGGGGCTCACCCAACTCGAAGCCCAACGGAAAGTGATTGCCGGCCAGCTGGAGTCCGGTAAGGTTGATGCCGATCCTGTTTTGCTGAGTGAAGCTGTTGCGGCCAACCCTCAGTTGATCAAATTGCAAGCGGCTTGTGATGCTCAGCGGCGACTCTATGAATCCGAGTTGAGCGTTGCAGGTGGCGATCGCAAGGCACCCGTTGTTGTGGAACAAAAAGTCATACTTGATAAGCTCGAATCCGAGCTAAAAGCTCTCCAGAATTCTCTCGTCACCCAACTGGAAGTAGGGTTTCAGGCACGGGCCAAGGCTGCATTGCGGCAAAAGTTAGCGGAATTGGACACCCAGATAGCTATCGAAAAACAGGCCCGCAGTACAACTCAAACACAATTGGACGAAGTTCGTACCTCTCTACGTGGTGAAGCCGGTAGCCATGTTGATGTGGCCCGGTGGCTGACTGGTAAAAACCCCAAACAGGAACAGCTCGACAAGCTCAATTCGCAAATTGCTCAGATTCGCTTGCAAATGCAATTAGATAGCCGGGCCAGTATTCGCGAGTCGGCCCAGCCACTGCCCAATAATAACCTAACCAAAAAGCTGATTCTTTGTGGCGGTGCTAGCATCGGAACCTTTTTTGTCGTTGTGTTATTCGTTTCGTACTTGGAATGGCGTACTCGCCGTGTAGACGATGTGGAACAGGTAGTGAGTGAATTGGGAATGCGCGTCATCGGAACGGTTCCCGCATTCCCGAGTCGAGCGAAGCTCAACGCAGCAGCCAGCAGTGGCAATGCGAACTGGCGATTTGCCTTAAACGAGTCGATCAACTCGACCCGCACCATGCTGTTGCACTCTGCACGCAACCAATCCATGCAAGTCGTCATGGTGACCAGTGCAACACAGGGGGAAGGCAAGACATCCCTGGCTAGCCAGTTAGCTAGTAGTATGGCAACGGCTGGGCTTCGCACCTTAATTGTTGATTGCGACCTCCGCAACCCCTCCATCCACAAGCTGTTTGATTTAGGATTAACTCCCGGGGTGTCCGAGATTCTGACTCAAGAAGCTGATGTGTCCGACGCCATTCAGCCCACGGTCATACCAAACCTGTGGGTCATCCCCGCCGGACAGTGTTCCAATCGGGTCGTCGCGGCATTGGCTCAGGGGCATCCATTGGAGACACTCTTCAACCGCTTGCGGGGGCAATTTGACTTTGTAATCGTCGATAGCTGCCCGGTTCTGCCGGTAGCTGATGCGTTGTTGATTGGTCAGCATGTGGATGGGGTCGTATTCTCGATCATGCAAGATATTAGTCAGCTGCCCAAGGTGCTCTTAGCAACGGAAAAGTTGAACCAATTGAATATCCCGCTGTTAGGAGCCGTGGTGAACGGAATCAAACAGGATACCTACTCGTATGGTTACAATTACGTTAAGCAGCTGCCGGCTTGAGGGGAGATTCCGCACACGCCGTCGAACCGAGAGCAACTATGCTACGCGGACTGGTTATCGTGCTTGTTGCTAGCGCCGTAGTGGCGGTGGGCCTACTTGAAGGCATTTGGTCGAATCGGTGGGGTTCTTCAGAGGACGACGAGCTCACTGCTGCTCGCCTCGAACGGATTCCGATGAATCTTGGCAATTGGATGGGCACCGACGCTCCCCTCGATGCAAAAATCATACGGGTAGCCGAGGCAACCGGCAGCTTATCCCGTGTTTATGTGAATCGTCAAACCGGAGCGCGAATTGACATTCTGCTACTTACTGGCCCAACCGGCCCCATCGGAGCCCACACGCCGGATGTCTGCTATGGTGGATTGGGGTATTCGATGCAAGGAACTGCAAAGACGGTGCGTATTGACTGGAGTGGCGGTCATGCAGACTTCTGGAATGCTCGTTTTGTAAAGAAAGTGAGATTCGACGGCTCACTGCAAGTGTTCTGGGCTTGGGGCGTGGATGGCAATTGGGAAGCATCCATTAACCCGCGAGCTGACTTTGCTCTGCGTTCGACCCTAAACAAGTTATATGTGGTTCTAATGGACAACCGAGCAGATGAAATGCATCAACCCGATTTGAATACTTTCAAGGAGTTTTTAGGTGAGTTTTTGCCACTGGTGAAAAAAGCACTTAGCTCGGACGCTGGTTCGTAACCATGCCGTCCCCTTTTTCGCCGTTTTTTGTGTCCCCTACACGAACTGAAGCTGCCCACGGATCGCCCATGGTTTCATCGCCCCCCACCGTTCTCCCGGCTCTTTCTCTGTGGCCGGAGATTGACTGTCTTCCAGCTGACACAGAGGTCCGAGTGCCCGACGACCCTCTTTGCTGGTACCTTGGAGTCAAGGCAATTCTGGATTACACGATTGCATTGGTGCTATTGCCAATAGCGATCGTAGTGGTTGGATTGGCTGCTTTGGCGGTGAAAATGACTTCCCCCGGCCCTGCATTCTATGTGCAAACCCGCTTGGGTCTGCATGGTCGACGGTATCAGCTATTCAAAATCCGGACCATGTACCACAACTGTGAGACTAGATCGGGAGTCCAGTGGTCAACTAAAGGGGATCACCGAATCACTCCAATCGGCCGAATCTTGCGCTTGCTGCATGTTGATGAGCTACCGCAACTCATCAACGTGTTGCGGGGCGAGATGAGTCTAGTGGGTCCCCGACCGGAACGCCCGGAGGTCGTCCAGACTAAGGATCTTATTCGCCTCGTGCCAGGTTACCAACATCGTTTACTCGTCAAGCCGGGAATGACAGGACTAGCGCAGGTTCAACTTCCTGCCGATACGGACGTCACGAGTGTTCGGTACAAGGTTGTCTACGACCTCTATTATCTCCAGAACCTCGGGCTTTGGCTTGATGTGCGCTTGCTGCTGGCCACGGTTTTCAAGGCGATGGGCTGTGGTCCGCAAGTGATTCGCTGGGTGTTTTTCTTACCGAACCGGGAACAGTTAGCTGCGGACTTCTATAGTCGAGTGATTCGGTCGACTTCCACGGCGACCCATACAGTGTTGCAACCAGCGTGACGGGACCGCGAACCAAACTCCCGGTGTTGTATTTGACACACCGGGTTCCTTACCCGCCCGATAAAGGCGATCGTATTCGCAACTATCACTTGTTGCGTCAGCTTGCGGCCAGCAGGAAAGTATGGCTTGCCTGCCTGGCTGATGAACCGGTTTTGGCAGAAAGCCTTGAAGCGGTGAACCAGTTTTGTGAACGAGTTGCCGTGCTTCACTTGCAGCGGCTGCGTCGGTGGGTGAAAGCAGGACTCAGTTTGATGCAGGGTGGCAGCCTCAGCGAAGGGTTATTTCATCATGCCGGGTTAAGACGTATTATCCGCGAGTGGACCCGCCAAACCCAGTTCCAAGCTGTGGTCGTTTCGGCGTCGAGCCTAGTGCCATACTTGCGGCAGGAAGGACTGGAGAAAATACCCGCCGTGGTTGATCTGGTTGATGTCGATAGTCAGAAATGGCTCGATTTTGCTAGAGTCAGCCCCCCTCCACGGCGCTGGGTGTATCGCTTGGAAGCAAGGCGTGTGCGCCAGATCGAAATCGGTTTGCCGACTTGGGCACAGGCGGTATCGGTGGTCAGCCAGGCTGAGGCGGATATTTACCATGCGTTGGTCGGTGCCGACGCTGCTATCGTTGCTACGAATGGGGTCGATCTCGATTACTATCGACCTATACGCAATGCCCCGCAACGCGTGTGTGTCTTTGTTGGGGCGATGGATTACTGGCCCAACGTGGATGGGGTGGTGTGGTTTGCCCGGGAACTGTGGCCGACCATCCGCGCGAAGTGCCCCGATGCTGTGTTTCGAATTGTAGGCCGCAAGCCGACCAGAGTCATTCAGCAATTAGCCAGTTTGCCGGGCATCGAAGTCACTGGTGCGGTGCCCGATGTGCGCCCATTTGTGGCATCCGCGGCAGTTGTGGTTGTACCATTACGATTGGCTCGTGGTATACAGAACAAAGTACTGGAGGCTTTGGCCATGGGCAAAGCAGTGGTTGCTACTCCGCCGGCCTTAGCCGGGTTATCCACAATCCCCGGAAGGGACCTGCTATCAGCGGTAACGCCAACTGAGTGGGTGGAGGTAGTGTGTGGCCTGCTGAATGATCCAGAACGCTGCCATGTACTGGGGACTGCCGGTCGACGCTTCGTCGAGCAAAATCATCATTGGGAGCGTTGCTTGGAACCACTGGTGAAAACAATTACAAATTTGTAATTCCTCCGCTTGCCACGCAAGTGGATACCACCGCACTTATCAGGTCGCCCCGTGAACGTTTCTGATACCGTCTCCTCCACGTGTGCTGTGTCTGGTTGTTTATCGCCGTGGCCAGTAGCTCCCGTTGTGCTCGATGCTCGAGTCGTGACCGGTTCCGGTGGTGGCCCCGAGAAAACCATTCTTAATTCACCCCGGTTCCTCGAACCGCTTGGGTATCGCATGCTATGTGTCTATTTGCATCCGCCTCACGATCCGGGATTCGACATCATCCGTGCCCAGGCAGCGCGAGCGGGCGCTCCACTAATCTCCATTCCTGATCGCGGCCCATGGGATTGGCGGGTGGTTACGCGATTACTAGCTGTGTGCAAACGGGAAAAGGTCGCCATCTGGCACGGTCACGATTACAAGACCAATGTGCTCGGATTACTGCTCAAACGCTTCTGGCAGATGCGGTTGGTGACAACAGTTCATGGCTGGGTCCACCAGACCACTCGGACACCCTTGTACTACAAGATCGATCGGCTTTGCTTGCCGCGTTACGAGCGGGTTATTTGCGTTTCCGACGATTTGTTCCAAACTTGCCTGGCAGCCGGTGTGCCTGCCCAACGTTGCTTGGTGCTTGAAAATGGCATCGACGAGTCTGACTACCGCCGCCATCAACTACCCGAAGAAGCTAAACATCGACTGAATTTGCCGCAGACAGGTTTTATCATCGGGGCCGTGGGACGCCTTGCACCCGAGAAAGGCTTTGATGTCTTGATTCGGGCCGGGCATCGCTTGCTGTCAAGTGGCCTGGATGTACGTCTTCTCATCGTTGGCGAGGGGGAACAGCGAGCCATGCTGCAGCAGCTCGCTGAGGAACTCGGCATGAGGGATCGTGTCTATTTGCCCGGTTGGCAAACTGAGGTTCGGAACTACTTCGAGGCTATGGATATCTTCGCGCTTCCCAGCCATCGCGAAGGGTTGCCGAATGTATTGTTGGAAGCGATGGCGATGGAAGTCCCGGTTGTAGCGACACGGGTGAATGGCGTACCGCAATTGGTGCAGGACGGACGCAGTGGACTCCTCATTGAGCCGGGTGATGTCTCAGGATTGACAACGGCATTGCTCGGGTTGTTGACCAATGCTGCCCTGCGCCGTCTCTTTGGGGTGGCGGGGCGCCGGACGGTGGAAACGCGGTATAGTTTTAAAAACCGTATGTCCCAACTGAAACGTATCTACGACGAGTTGCTCGCATGCTGACCCGTTCGCCCAGAACCTCGACTTCCCGCTGGTCTCCAACGACCATTAGTGCCGAAAACACGTCAGCAGTAGAACCAGAGTATGGGGTTGCCACATCTGAGTACAGCGCTATTCAGGTCGTTATCCATAGCCGACTAAGTCTGGCTAAACAGATTACGCAGCTGGCAGAGTTTGTTCTGGCCTCGGCCCCGATTGTTCCATTAAGTCGGCACCCGGCGTGGCTCAATGTCCTGCAGCTGGCTCTTGGTCACGAGCCGTATGCTGTCCAAGCCACCTCGGGTGGCCGTATTGTGGGCTTTTTACCGCTGGCATTGCTTGATACCCTGCTATTTGGCCGGTTTTTAGTGAGTTTGCCATATTTGAATTCCAGCGGTGTGTCCACCACGATTCCCCAGGTGCAAACAGCGTTAATCGAACGAGCAGTGACGCTGGCCGACGAGCTCAACGTCCGGTATTTGGAACTGCGCCACGAACAGGCGTTGGACCATCCCGCGCTCACAGCTACTTTTTCCGCCAAGGTTCACATGCGGTTAGCGTTACCGCAAACGCCTGAACAACTGTGGAAAGGCTTCGATCCGAAAGTCCGGAATCAAATTCGTAAAGCAGAAAAACAAAATTTCGTCGTGCAGTGGGGCGCAGTCGAGCAACTTGAGCCATTCCATGAAGTGTTGAGCCGGAATATGCGAGATCTGGGTAGCCCGGTCTATGGGGTTGAATTGTTTCGGGGTATACTGGCGACTTTCCCGGGGCAAGCTGAAATCTGCGTCGTTTGGGCCGGAAAGACTCCCGTTGCTACTGCGCTGCTTCTCCATGGTTGGGGTGTGACCGAAGTTCCCACGGCCAGTTCACTAAAGGAATTGAACAGCACCAGTGTCAACATGCTCATGTACTACCACCTGTTGTGTCGCGCTGTGGAACGAAATCAGAGAGTTTTCGACTTTGGCCGATCCACTTTAGGAGGGAATACCTATCGCTTCAAGAAGCAATGGGGAGCGCAACCACTGCCAGCGCTATGGCAATATCACCTCAACGACGGTCAGGTGGGTGAAATGCGACCTGAGAGCCCTCGATATGAGCGAGCGATTCGTATCTGGAAGCAGTTGCCAGTCTGGCTGACCCGCCGATTAGGGCCTCAGATTGTTCGCGGCATTCCTTAACGCAAGAAATCGAGTAAACTTGGTTGTAATAAACGGGCGGAAATGGCCAATGTAGCTTGGAGGGCGGTATCCTGTGATTTCATCCTCATCATCGCCTCGGCGTAGTCGGTCCCCTCAATTTCAACCGCCCGAATGGTAGCATCGAGTTTCAAATCCGCAATTCGTGCTTGCAAGGTGTCAAGAATTGCCAAGGTCGCGGATTGCTCACCGATGGTTTCACCGATGGCATTGCGTGCTGAATCAATCTGCCCCAATCGTGCCGAGATCGCCTGCCCCATGTTGGCTCCGGACAGCGCAGCTGCCCGCAAGTCATCACGCAATCCGATTAGAGCTTCGAAAACATTTGTCCCAGAACTCTGGAAGACCTGATTACCAGCGTAACGAACCTGGACTGTTTCTCCCTGACTAATCAATACACGGGATCGGTCTGTTGCGCCTAAGTACTCGATCACGGCTGGTCGGCCGTTGGTATCGGTCAAGGCAACACGGAATGGGGTCGTCGTCGTTGCGGTGCCTGCAAAGAGATATTTTCCATCCTGTTGCGAGTTGGCCGCTCGTAATGCACGATCAATTAGTGAGTCCACCTCTTTGGCCAACGCTTCGTAGCCCCCCCGGGGTTCGGTGGTGCTGTTTGCTCCCTCGATAGCAATCTCCTTGGCCCGGACGAGTATATTATTCACCTCCTGGAGTGCGTTAACCGAGGCATTCAAATCAGTGGTTGCGTCGGCGATGGTTTGCGAATACATCGTGAGCCGTAGCTGCGCCGCCTTGGCGTGGGTGAGTGCGGGGAACTGACTTGGATCATCAGAAGGCAGTTTTACCCGCAGCCCGGATGAAATCTGATCCTGGAACTTGGCCAGCATGGCGAATTGTTGCCTTTGGTATGCGATGGCATTGGCAGTTTGGGTTTGAGCTGTAACGCGGATATTCATGGTGGTCCTTCGTCTCAGTTATGCGTGCAATAAGAACGAACTGTCACTAGCCGTACTTAACCCAGCATTGTGAAAATCGAGTCCAAAGCCTCATTGACGGTGGCCATGTACTTAGACGCTCCCTGGATCATTCGCTGGTAAGTCAAAAGATTGAGCATCTCTTCATTCATGTCCACGCCGATAACCGACTGTTCCTGACCAAAGAGATTCAGGAGCAGAGAGTCCTGAGTGTTTTTTTGGTCACGAAGCATCAGCATATCAGAACCTACACTGGCAGAAATGTCTGTGTAGTCAGCACTGAGGGTCCGACCGGTAAGTAGAGATTCATCCCGAACAGCAGCTAATCGCTCCAGGTTTGTTGCATCCCCAGGTAGACCGCTACGCGATGCGGCCAGCAGTCGGGGATCGGTGAGAATATCTGAACGAACAGCGATACTGGCAGCATTCGTGCCTATGAAAAGACCGTTGATGCCAAGCCCCACGAGCACTCCAGCTGTGTCGGGATTGCTAACACTTCCTCCCGAGGAAGGCACTGTATCTCGGCCGGCGAAATCGAACTCGTAGCCCGGCAACGCTGTCATTTCAATGGTGCCACTCGATGTGTTCACCGTCGCGGATAAACCTGTGATGCCGGAGAACGCTGTGGCAAGATCCTGCAAGCTCATGGTCGATGGATCGACCGAAAGGGTTGTATTTGTCCGTGTGCCGGCTATTACATCGGTCACACTCACAGTTAATTGTCCGTTATTGATAGCAAAAGGTAAATTTTGTGTGGCCAGCGGTTGCGAAACGTCAGCTACTGGGATGGTGCTGATAGTTGTCGACAACAAGCCAGCAGTGCCGATACCGGTGGCATGTACTTGGTTCACGTTCTGAATGAGTGCGGCTGCCAGGCTATCAAGGCGCGCACGAATAGCAGGAAGATCCTGATTATGTTCCCGCAATTGACCGCTCAGTAGTCCGGAGGCGAAGTTTAAAGATTGAGTTGTTCCCACGGGCGAGACCACCAAATTACCGCTTGGGGTGGAACTCAGTTCGAGCGTGTTCGCAAATTCTCCAACTACGACAGCAGTGCCGGACGTGATGACATTCACTACTCCCAACGGTTGCTGCACAATACGTACATCGATTCGCTGAGAGAGTTCATGAATCAGTTGATCGCGCTGATCACGAAGATCATTCGCGGATTGACCGCCTCCTTCGACGTGTGCAATCCGGGTATTCAATTCGGCAATGCGCTTGGCCAAACTATTTACTTCGCTAACGGTTTGGGTGATTTGTTGACTGAGGTTCGCACGAAGGCGATCGAGATCTGTAGAGGCATTCCGGAAACGAGCAGCCAAATCGGTAGCCGTGCCCAGACTGGTTCGACGTAATGCCACTTCATCAGGTCGGGCAGTCAGTTGTTCCAATGAATTGAAGAAATTTTCTAAACCGTTGCCGATGTCGCCGGAAGAAGATCCCAAGCTCGCTTCAATTTGTCGACGGATGTTCAGACGGGCCTCGATCGCCGCGGCATCGCTGTTGGCCCGGAGAATCGCTGTGCGAATAGATTGGGCTTCGTAACGAGTCAGGGAGACAACGTCAACTCCAACGCCGTGGACTCCATCATAGACCCGATTCGCAAAGTTGATACGCTGGCGATGATAGCCAGGGGTATTTGCATTGGCGATGTTTTGACCAACTAGATCAATTGCGCGGCTAGCAGCGGCAATAGCTGAAATGCCAATGGGAAAAGCATTCATAGTCCTTATCCGCTTGCTTGAATTGCTTGTCCGGTGACCGCTGGGAGTCGAACACCGGAAGGCCCATATCGCACTGGCGAATCTACCCCCGTCAGGGTAGACATTATGCCACAAATGAATGATCGAAGATGTGCGATGATATTTGCATTGCGGCCCTGAAGTGCAGCTATTTTTTTGACCAACTGGCTCAGACCCATCCGCATTACTCGTAGTTGCTCGGCCCAAGGCTCTGATAAGTGAGTTGCGAGTTGGGACAAAGTTACCTGGTGACTAGCAATCCCAACGGCAATACACACTTGCTCGATAACGACCTGCCGTTCCGATTGTAATTGACGTAACTCGGCAGCTAATTCTTCCCCTGTGGGCTGCGCAGCGACTAAAGCCTGCAGGTCGCCGCGTAGCAAAACCTCGTGTAAGTATGAGAGTTGTTTCAAAGCCTTTTGGAGCAGTTGCTCTTCAATCGCCAGGTGTTGGAGCAATTTTGTTACTTGTCGATCGAGCGTGTTCATTGATGTTAGTCAACGTATGAGCGAGTTGTTGCATCAGTGAGTTGGCCATACCGATACCACCAACCTCAGCCAAGTGCCGACCAAGGAACAAATCGAACAATCCACCTTGAACATCTCCCGTGTCACCAGCGAAGAAGCCGCCGTCCGGCTCCAAAGTTTGCCGCATCTCCTTAAGCAGCATGGACAAGAAGGTCGCTTCGAATTCCTTGGCCATATCACGAAGTCGAGTTTGCTCGTCTCGTTGTAAGTTAGCACCAGAATTGGCTTCCGGTGGCAAGGGCGGTAAAGCCAGTCGGGAAAGAAGTTCGGCCCCAAGCATAAAATTCTCCTCTTATGCCGAGTCGTCCGGACTTGAGGGGACGCTCTCAGATTTTGTGAACAACATTTGGCTCTAATCGACCGAGCGTTACTTAGATAATTATCAGCTCGGCATGCAGAGCCCCTGCTTGCTTAAGCGCTTGAAAAATCGCGATCAGGTCACGTGGGGTTACTCCCAAAGCGTTCATCGCCCGTGCTACCTCGGCAACTGTTGCCGAGCGGGGCACGACAATTAGCCGGGCTCGTTGCTCGGCCGTAGCCACCTGCGGTTGTGGAACGACGACTGTGGAACCACCCGAGAAAGCCGGTGGCTGAGAAATCATCGGGACTAAACCGACACCGATGTAAAGATTGCCGTGTGAAACAGCGGTCGTAGAAATTGAGACATTTTCACCTGCGACCACAGTTCCAGTCCGTTCGTTAATAACCACGCGGGCCGGCACGTCCGGGCGGATTTCGAGAAGCCCAACTTCGGCGAGAAACTGGGTTGGGGTTTTACACGGGTCTGCGGGGGGGCATAGCACAACCGCGCCAGGATCGGCCGCCACAGCGACACCGGGGAATCGTTCGTTGATAGTCTTGGCAATTAGTCGGGAGGTGTTGAAGTCCGGCTCCTTAAGTAGCAGCGTGGCTCTACCGTTGTGGATGATGTCGCCGGGTGCTTCCTTCTCAACAATACCGCCGCCGGGGATTCGACCTACATTTAGGTGGTTCTTTTGCACCCCGACTCCGCCGCCGGCTGTGGCGGAAAAGCCGCCAATCGACAAGGGCCCTTGGGCCAGTGCATAGACGTTTCCATCTGCCCCACGTAGGGGTGTAAATAGAAGGGTACCACCCTGCAAGCTACGAGCGTCGTCGATAGCTGAAACCGTCACGTCAAGTCGGCTGCCTTTTCGGGCAAATGGGCCAATTTCCGCAGTCACCATCACTGCGGAAATACTTGTTGAACGAACGACCGATTCCGCTGGTAATTGACTGAAAATTTGAGTGGCGGTACCAAGTCGTTGTAACATATCCACAGCAATCTGCTGTGTGAAACTGCTGCGGCTGCCAGTTCCGTCCAGACCGACAACCAAGCCAAAACCAAACAATTGATTACTGCGAACTCCTGAAACATCCGTGATATCCTTGATCCGCACCTGAGCTGTGGCGGGAGCAGCCATAGCCACCAGTGCGATAAGGGTAGCGTATAAGCGATGCATGACACCTCGCGGGTTCGATGGCTTGGGGTGGTTAAATACGGTCTCACCACGGCCACAGATGATTGACCAGCCGACCCAGATAGTTCTGGTTCGTCATGCGGGTTTCTGGTCCGCGACCCAGGTAACTGATGCGAAAATTGGCAACGGCCGCCGAGGGTACAACATTCCCAACCTGGATATCGGCTTGCCGCACCACACCGGTGATTCGTAACACGCGCTCTTCCCCTTCCACCACACGACTGCGATAACCTTCGAACACCAAGTTGCCATTCGGCATCATGTCGACAACGGTCACGGTCAGGCGATCCGTAAATACCCGATTGGTCGTCACCTGGGCATTACCGGTGAATGACCGATCGGAAGCACCATTGAGGAGTTGACCCGGTCGGCCTTTGGTACCAAAGCCGAAGCGGGCATCGGCGAAGCTTCGCTTACGCATATCGCGTTGATCTTGCTCATTAGCAACCGTTACTTCGCTAATAGCAATGGTTAGCAAATCGCCGATATTGCGGGCTCGATTGTCTTGAAACAGGTTAGCATATCGTGGATCACGTCGATCCCAGATCGAGTCGGCTCGACCAATTGGTGCTGCTGCTAAAATTGCTACTGCCACGATTAAGAACCACCGTGTCATGATCCACCTCCAGCTTGTCTAGCCGTATTGTTTGGGTTTTGTTGTTGCACATCAGTTCTAATGCCCGCCTGCTGGTGTGGGGACATCCACCTCGACAGTTGCCGGTCCTGTCACACGTGCGGTGATTAACTTCTTAGAATCGATATTTTTCACCAGAATACTCTGACCAAGTCGGCCTTCCTGTTGAGCCTCGCCGACTGCGGTCACGATCAATTCACCGGCTCGCACCTGCATGGTGACCCGTTGTTGGTTTCGGATCAGTACCGGGCCGGTTGCAGATGATGAGGATACTCCACTCGTAGGGATGATCATACCGGAGGTGCTTGAAGGACCTGTCGGGGTAGAAATCGATTTCACGTCGAAGAGAACAGAGAGAGCAAGTAACCGGGCACCCTTGCATGAGATGACGACATCCATTTGAACCCGGCCTGCCCCTGCGAGGGAACCGTGCGGTTGGGCTGTAATCGTGATTGGTGCATTAACCGGTACCTCCGGTAGCTTCACCGCTATGGGCCGCACAAGATCCACGATGATACTTTCCGGGGGAACAGCAAGCCGTCGAATTAATTCAGCTCGGGCAGCCGAGACAACTTCGTCGGCAGTAACTAGCCGTCTATGGAGTGCCACAATGACGCGATCAGCCCCGGTGACAACAAACTCGTGTGTATCAAACCCTGCAAGCTGCAGACGGTATTCCACCACTCGGCGGGTGAGCATGAGGGATTCTTCGCGCGGCTTGAACTCGGCCAGATCAAGTTGCCCGATACGCTCCCGCGTGGCAGTGCTACCTCCGGAGAGACGGGCTACATCGGCAACGGTGATGAGCGAACTTTGAGCCCCAACTCGTTCGGGCAAGTCGAGCACGACAGGATTGGCAGCGAATGCGACCCAGGCAGAAGCCAAAACGGTTCCCACCACAATGACATAGCGGAGAAAGCTCATCGGCAACTCCTTTCGGTTAGCGGATGAGTTCAGCTGTTGTGGCTAGCATGTTGTCAGCAGTGCGTACTGCCCGACTGTTGAACTCGAACGCACGCTGAGCCAGTATCAAGTTGATCAGCTCACTCACGGCGTCGACGTTCGAGCGTTCCAGGAAACCCTGTCTGGTGAAGCCGACGCCGTTTTGACCCGGAACGGAGAGAATCGGTGGGCCGGACGAAGCGGTCTCGGCGAAGAGGTTGCGACCTTCAGCACTCAGCCCAGGGGGGTTCTGGAATCGCGCCAGAGTCAGTTGCCCAAGTACAGTCGAGGCATTCAGAGCGCCGGCGTTTTGAACCGAGATGGTTCCGTCTGTACCAATGGAGATGGACACCGCCGTGGGGGGAATCGAGATCTGGGGCGAAATGAGAAAGCCATCACTCGTTACAAGGTTGCCCTGCGCATTGATGTTCAGTGATCCGTCGCGGGTGTATCGGAGTTCTCCATTTGGTAAGACAACCTGAAAAAAACCCTCACCTTCAATTGCGACATCGAGCTGACGCTGGGTGTTAATTAGTGCACCTTGGGAAAACAGCTTGGTAATCGAATCAACCCGTACACCGCTACCAATCTGCAAGCCCGTAGGCACCTGAAGTCCTTGAGCGGCGTCCGACCCCGGCACCACGAAATTGACGTAAATCAAATCTTGGAAGTTGGCCTCACCGCGCTTGAAGCCGTTAGTGTTCACATTTGCGAGATTGTTCGCCGTATTGTCGATCGAGATCGTTTGGGCATTCATGCCTGTGGCGCTGGTGTAAAGTGCCTTGTACATTGACCACCTCCTGCGGGCTAACCAACGCTCAAAAATGTTTAACCCGAGCCGTCCGTCGGTTTTCCTCGGGCTCAGATGCAGTGATTGCGACGTCAAATATTCGTTGGTCGGGTATTAAGTTGCACCGACTCGGCTATTGTTCGGAGTGAACGCTGAGCAGCCTCGTAGTATCGTGCCCCAATGATCAGCCGTATCATGGCATCAGCCGGTTGCACGTTCGATCCTTCGCGATAACCCTGCAGCACCCGGCCTGCTACATTCTCCAAACCTGCGTCCGGGGTGGCCGTATAAAGTGTTGGCCCTGCCGCGGTCAACGCGCTGGGAGTCTGAAATCGCACCACTCGCACTCGCCCCACTTCCTCGCCATCGGCAGTCACGGTTCCATCCGAGGCGATGTTCAACCGCGTGGTATCCGGGGGAAAGGAAATCGTACCCGTAGTACCTTGTAGTGGGTAACCAGACTGATTGACTAGTTCACCCCGAGCTGTCCGGAAAAAAGTGCCATTGCGGGTATAGAGTGGTCCGTTTGGTCCCGTGAGTACGAAGAAGCGATCGGCTTCGCCCAAAGCTAAATCATAAGGGTGCTGAGTTTGCTTTATGGGGCCCGGCGTGAAAATGTGGTAAGCTTGTTGGACACGAGTTCCCGTTAAGTCGCCGCTTGCAGAATCAACTCGCCCCAACACGCGGTCGAACGTCTCATACACCAATCCGCGTTCGCGGTAGCCAGGCGTTGAAGCATGGGCCAAGTTGTAGGCGGTCACTTCCTGTTGTTCGGATGCTGCAACCAATGCGGAGGCGGCACTATACATTCCACGAAGCATGACTTTAGCCTCGAAAGCACATTTTCCCCTCGAACTTATCGACCACCGGAACCGTTATGTTCAGCAATTCCCGTGAGTCCACGATAGAGTGCTCAATATTCCCATTTTCAACAACAAAGCCCGGTCGAACGACAGCGACCGGGCAGTATAAGAAGTTGCGGAATGGTATCTTATAGTCGACTCACATCCTAAGCGGTGGCATGCACCATTTGAAGCCGATCAGCTGAAGGGAGCTGCCCGCTTCGTTCCAACTCGTTCGCTTCGGACTGGATCGCTACAAAACCTTCACGTAAGGTGGTCAGAATCCTGCGAGCACTGGCAATGGCTTTGAGATCAGGTTTTCGGAGGACATCGGTCACAAACTCATACAGATGAAGTATGTTGCTGCCAGTTACCTCGTTTCCTTCTAGGCGAACTCCAGCCGCTAATTCAGATACGATCAACTGGGTCCGTGCCAGCAGTGTGATAGCTGTGGAAGTACTTCCGGATTTTATTGCAACTTCCGCTTTGTCAAGCCGCTCCAATGCCCCATCGTAGAGCGCCAACAAAATGTCAATCCGGGTCCATCCGGTGGAGGGTTCATTTCGCTTATAAGCCTGATAGGGATTCATAGTTTCGGGCTCGGCTCAACGGAGCGTTGGGTACATTGAGGGAAGTAATGAAGCAAGTTGGCTTTGCAAGCCTTTGAGGTTATTTACAGCCGATTCCATTGCGGCAAACTGTCGGGCCAATGATTCAGTCTTCAATCGTAAAGTTTCGTTCTGACGAGAAATACTCTTGTCAATGGCGTCGTACTGTTTCTGGAAAGCTTCATCGATACTCTTCAGACGGCCATTACTACTGTCCAGGTACTTGGTCAACACCGCTTGTACCCGGCTAGCAATACCTTGGGTGACCGTTACCTCGGCCGTTGTGGGAGTATTGCTAGTGACCCGAACTTGAAGCCCATCGGTATTCGGATTGCCAGCCGCACCGCTTAGAATCTGCTTGTTTCCTGTAGCGGGTTCAGTGACGCCATTCACGACGAAATGTCCCACCACGTCGCTTCCTGTGGCAGATTCGGTTCCCGTGAAGCCAAGCAGGGGAAGGGCGTCGCCGCCAGCAAAGCTCACATGCGAACCGGAGCCATAGAGCTGGGAAGTAATTTGCAATCGATTACTCGCATCCAATCCAACTGTGACGAAGTTCCCGCTCAAAGCAGGGGCGGAGTTAATCTGCTCTTGCATCATGGCCACGAGTGCTTCGGGGGTATAGGTTCCAGGTTGAAGGGTAATCCCTGTGGCTGCCATGCCATTTAGCTTCAACATTAGAGCATTATTTGGTGGCGAGAGCACAATTGTGGGGCCTACGGGGCCACTGGCGGTCACAACAGCGCGGGTCGCCGGTGCCGTTACCGTCACCTGATAGGGTGTCACAGAGGCTTTGGTCCTATTCGTTCCCAGTACGAACGAAACTCCAGGGTTATTCGAGGAGCCTGAGAGCGTAAATAGTCGCTTTAGATCGCCTATACTAACTTCACTTTGCCCATTCACTGCGGCCGTGAGACGGGTTTGATCAAGAATCAGCTTACCATCATCGCCAAACGCGATGCCTACAGAACTGATCCGGTTAGCTGAACTACTGACTCCGGGGATAGTTGATCCCACGGCAGCGGCGAGCTCGTTGAGTAACCCTTGGGTATCGCGGTTGCCAAGGAGCACCCCCGCTTGCTGGGTCGTTGGATCGAATCGCGACTGCGTGTTGATGAAGTCCACGGTCGCGTTGTAGGACTCAACAAATCCTTGTACTGCCTTGACCACGCTATCGGTGTCGTTTCCGACAGTCAGCGTGATGGACTTACTCGGATCGGCTTGAAGCACATTGAGTGCCACACCTGGGATCAGTGAGTTGATCTGGTTAGTTGGACTGGTCACCGTCAGTGCATTTACCCCGCTGCCGAGCTTGACCTGAGCATCCACAGCTGCCTGGAGCGTGACCGCTGTTGGGTCGATAGCGTTTCCCGATCCGCTCGTCAAATTGTTGACAACGGTGATGGAGTTGGAAACCCCCGTTTTGGTCGCAGTAAGCATCAACCGATAACCAGACGGCGAGCCATCATTGATGACTGAGGCTCGAATTTCGTTAGTACTGGCGTTGATGGAGTCAGCCAGCCCTTGCAAGGTGTTGTTGCGGGAATCGACGGTGATTGTTGCCACGGTGTTGCTACCCACCTGTAGCGTGAGACTACCCTCTTTAATCTGGGCGTTGGGGTCAGCAAATCCACCCGAAGCGACTTGATGAGCCTGAGCAACTGCAGTGACCTTAAGCGAGTAAATCCCGGGTACAGCAGCCGTTCCTGCAGCAGCCGTTAGTGCCGCGGGATCAGAACTTGTAACCGTTCGCCCGTCGAAAGCACTACCCGCTGAACCAGATAATCCAGAAATTTTGCTTTGGAGGTCAAAAAGCAGACCTTTGAGCGTAGCAAAAGAAGCTTGCCTGCTGACGATATCAGCCTGTCGGGATTTCAGTGTGTCAATTCGTTGCTGGTTTAGTTTCGTAAGACCAGCGACGAGCTTGTCAGTATCGATTCCGGTTGCAAGACCGGTGAAGTTTAATCCATTCGTGTTGACATTCGATATAGAGGACACGGTACACCTTTACTTAAGCGGGATACGGGATTCAGAATGTGAACACCGATGAACACCGCAAGGGGCGGAATGCGGATTCGGAATGCGGACAGAAGCGTACTTCTTGACCGCATTCCGAGTTCCGTGTACCGCACGTCGACTTAGCTTCGCAACAAGCTGGCAATCAACTGCGGGATCTGGTTGGCGTTACCGAGAACCGTGGCACCCGCCTGGAGCAGGGTTTGGTTCTTGGTGAAGTTTGCGATTTCAGCTGCGAAATCAGTATCGCGGATAACAGATTCGGCCGAAACCGTGTTTTCAAGGGTTGCTCGAAGGTTATTGGCATTCGTCTCGAGAGTGTTGGCTTGGAAGGCACCGAGATCACCGCGAATGTTGGACACATCCGAGATAGCTTGGTCGATGATCCGGATCGCATCCTGAGCACCGTCAGCCGTCGTCACATCGATTTCACTCAGGTTAGTTGCAGAGGTCAACAAACCATTCACACCCGTGCCCAAAGAATCGGCAGTTGCCTTAGCGATCGACAACTGCACCGTTTCGCCGGCATTGGCACCAATTTGGAATGTTAAGGAATTGTCAACGACATTAAGGGTGTTCGAGCCCGAGGTTGCCTTGCCGTTGCTGACGCCGACATTAAATGATAGTCCGGTGCTACCGCCGGATGTCACCTCGTTCCGAAGCCCCGTGGTGCTGACATTAGCCTGGCTTACAGTCGCATTTGGGTCAGTCACGAATACTGCTAGGGCATTACCGCTGGCACCGGTGTCCGCACTGCTGTTGCTAACACCCGTTAAGGTTGTGGTGCCAGCAGAGTCGGCTTGGATCGTGATTGCAGATGACCCAAGCACATTGCTTTGGATAACCAAGTTATTGCCCGCTGAGCCGGTCACGGTGAAACGGCCCACTCCACCCCCGATAGCACCAGCGTTATTCAGCGCTGCCTGAACCTTTTCGACCACGTCACTGGCGTTATCGCCAGCAGCTAAAGCGACTACTAGATTCTGAGTCAGTCCACCGCCAGAGATGGTTAAGGTGCCTGCAGCTGACAAGGTACCACCACCCATCACAACGTTGCTCGCAGCCCGCCCGCCGGTGGCGTTTCCGTTGGTTACGTTGCTATTGCTCAGAGCAGCACCAGCCGTGCCCGTTTCAGTCCCGCTCACACCGACCAAAGTTTCGGCGTGGGTAGTGCTACCCGCCAGAGTAATCGCTGTAGCGCTTATCTTACTCGTGATGACTATATTGGTACCAGCCGAACCTGTGACAACAAAGTTACCGGCTCCAGCTTTCACATCTAAGGCGTTCTGGATAGCCGTAACAGCAGCAGACACCGTTGAGATTGAACTCACATCAACAGAAACAGCAGCAGCAAGTCCACCACCGGAGATGGTCACGACCCCCGCTGCTGCTGCATCGTCAGCCGCGGCGGCAGAACTGGTGATCGTCCCGCCACTTGCTCCACCAACTCTGACTGTGTAGAGCCCCTCAGTGGCCCCAATTCCAGCCCGAACCTGACCCAAGTTGCTATTGTTTAAACCAACGATCGATGCAGTAACACCACCGTCGCCATTAAGGAGATATTTTGTCCCAAATTTCGTTGTGTTAGCAATGTTGGTGATGGTCTTTAGGGCATTATTAATTTCCGCCTGGTTGGCAGCCAATGCATTCGCGTCGTTCACACCCGAGTTCGCCGAGTCCAATGCCAAGCTGCGAATCTTGGTCAGTAGCGCGTTGACTTCATTGAGCGCGCCCTCAGCGGTCTGCGCCAATGAGGTCGCTTTGTTGGTGTTGTCGATAGCGGTCCGCAAGCCGGCAATCTGAGCACGTTGTTGCTCCGAAATAACCAGAGCCGCTGGACCGTCGGAACCGCGGTTGATCTTCAGTCCACTTGAAAGGCGCTCCAACGACTTGGACAATGCATTGTTTGTCCGCATCAAATTGCTTTGGGCATTGAGCGCTGCGACGTTGTTTACCAATCCTAAGGCCATTTTCTTCCACCCTTCGAGTTGAGGTTTTTAAAGGCGGGTCGGAGCGTCCGCCCGTCTGATTGAAGTTATCGAAGTGATCGCAGGAAATTTGCCCGTCAGTTGCAAATGATGAACAGTTTGAGTTGCGAATCAAAAAGACTGTGGCCCGGCATGTTCGTCACACGCCGGGCCACGGACGGGATCCAGTAGTAATCGACAACTACTCAGCATTACTGATCGCACTACTATCCAGCATCGCTTTGGCAGTTTCAGCTGCTGCTTCTGGAGTAGCTAATTCACCGGCAGCCATGCGCGCCGCGACGGATTGAATGACTTCAGGTCGTACCTCAGGATGAGCCTGTACTGTGGCCAACAATTGCGCCAATTGGGCCGTCAAAGCAAACGCCGCTCCATCCAGAGAAGAAGTATGTGCTTCCGCAGGACGGACGGCAGGGCGTGCCGGCGTACTAGCGTTCGGCTGTTGGATCGGTGCAGGGGTACCAGCGGGATCAACTCGCATGGACTTCTCACTCAGTTCGGTTCAGGGCCAAGATGTTCGTGCCCAGTCTGAATCTATTATCGATCAATATCAGGAAAATTTGCCCCCTGTTTCCAGGCCGACAATCTTTGTTGCAGGATTAATGATGTTAGCCACTACGTGTCAATCGTAAATCCTCGTTGGTATGTTTTTCCCATGAATACCGTCCTTCCTGAACAATCGAATTTCGTCACGTCTTCCAATGCGAATGATCAATGGGCTGCTGCTTTGGCTGCAGCCCAACAGCAAATTCCCCCGGCCACTGTCACTCAACGCCAAACTCCAGTCGTGACGCGGGCTGGTCTCCTGGGTATGTGTCTGGCTGGTGGGTTGGTTGGTGGCATGGCTGTGCAATCTCGACTTCAATCACCAGCGCCTGATGAGCAACCTGCTGCAAGCGAGCCGACCGCGTCGAAAGTAACCCCTTCGCCTGATGGATTATCAGGTGGAATCGATACCTTGATCCGGGCTGGCTGTTTTCGTGAAGCACTGTCACTTTATTCCACACAACCTCAAACTCCACACGATGACACGGCGCGAGCATTTCGGGAAGGCTTGTGTTTTGAGGGGCTACGCCAGTGGGAACATGCTGCGGAAGCCTACCGTCGTGCAACCAATACGCAATTGCCATGGGAACGGTGGGCTTGGGCTACCTTTGGTCAGGTCCGCTGTGCCCTGGGCAATAACCAGCGAGAAGTTGCAACCGATTTGCTGAATCACTTTTGTGAACGGCTCAAGCGACAGCCATCTGTGGAATTACGAATTCTAAGCGAATGTCTGCATCTCCAAGCACGACTCCTTCTCATGGATTTGGATCCGTCGAACGAGTTTGATCCGCTCGCTTCCAATGCGACAGCAATCGCTTGGCCTCCCTTGACAGGTAACGTGGAGCAATACCTGGGTTGGTTCGAATTAGATGAACGATTGCCTGAACAAGGCTTCATCGAAAACGTGACTAACCAAGTATTGGTTCACCAAGTGATGGCAAAACATCCTCCCAGCTGGGAAGCCGCTGCTCGGCTCTTGCGGCTAGCCGTGATGGCTGCGGACGACCATCCCGCAGAACGAGCCATATGGGTGACGCTCGGAAATATCTACTTCCAAATTGGACGGTTCAATGATGCCAATCGATCCTACCGCAAAGTTCAAGATCGCTTAGGTTTTGCGCCCGAAGCGGTCTATGCTGCTTACAACCTTGGATTGCTTGAATTGCGTCAGTCGAATTTTCACTCTGCTCAAGCTCGGTTTCTGGAAGTAATTGATCGTGCCCCGGCTACTCATTGGGCCGACTACAGCTGGTGGTGGCTTGCACGAACTCACCTTGATGCTGGGGATTTCGCGCTCGCTCGACAGCCACTTCAAACTGCACTCGCTGGTCGTACGAAGGAGGTTGCGTCAGCTGCAGTGTTAGCAATCTGCGCTTGTCACTTGCTTGATGGTGATTCGATTTCAGCTCGGGTTTTGCTCCAAAACCACCGTATCAGCAACCGCGAATCTCATATAGTTCTGCTGGAGTTATTCGAAGCCACCTTGCGTTATCGAGCTGCACCGAGTGAGTTGCGGGCCGATGCTGTGTTGTCAGCCATCCCTCCTGCTCAGCAAGCTCGAGCCTTGGGACCCTTGGGTGTGTTTCTGACTGGCCAAATTTACTCTGAACTAAACCAGCATGAAAAAATGATTCATTTATACGACGATGAAGCGATTCGAATCCATGGCCAGTTGGCTGTGCGAATGACTTTCGAGGCAGCGCGGCGATTCGATCAACTCGACCTACGCTACCAAGCTCGGCAACGATATCTGGCTGTCACCGTCATGGATCCGGAAGGATTTGGGCCGTTGGCCCAATTACGAGTTGCTGATTTGGCGGGTCGGGACGGGCGTGGGGTTGAGTGTGTGCAAAGATGTCGCAAGTTGATTGACCGGCCCGGCATCGAACGAGCCGAACTGTTGGCGATTATGGGTCACGGTTACGAGTTACAGAAGAAATATCGGCAAGCTGCAGAGTGTTTTGCGGGGCAAGTCCCTAGGGACTAGCCTGTGAGGATCACGATTTCGGGCTCGCGTAGAGTTCCCAGCCCTCACCCGTGGCGAGCAGTTCCAGCGGTCGCTGAGCTATCAAGCGATCCCGTGTTCGTTCACTGAGTAAGTTGCCAGTCAAGTGGATATAAATGATCCGCTGGGGTAACGAGGGTGGTTCTGCGTCGGGAGTGATCCGCACAGGCTGGAATGCCGCAAGATAGTACAGACCCGGATCGGTTGCAGGTCGATTCATCAGCACGATGACACGGTCTGTTACTGTATGCCGAGTCAACCACTGCTCCACACCGCGCCAGTCCACGGTTGCCATTCCGAGTTGCAGGCCATTTCCTCCAAACGCACGTGCCACAGCGTGGTACTGCGTTGCCGATGCGATTGCCCCACCGACTGAAAAAATCACTATGCCGAGACCAACGGTTGAGTGTGAAAGCTTTTCAAAAGCCAAGCCCCAGGTTATGCTGATTACGGGTAGTAGAACTAATAAATTGCGAGTCTGATGGAACGGTAGACCAGTCAGCCCGGCCAGTCCAATCACTAAGAGGGGTACCACTAATAAAACAGACAAAAGGGTACCAAGCCGAGGCCGAGAACTACACTGGTCAGTTGCATTCTCTTGCTTTTCGCGTGGCGTAAGCTTCTTTTCGATCGAGGGCCATGCTAGCAGCATCAGGCCACCCACAACCAAGCACCCCAGACTTAGCAGGCCTGTTTGTTTGAGCAGTATCAATTCATTCTCAATCGTGCTAGCATCATAGCCATAGTTGCTGAGAGTTTTCTGGGCAACGGGTTGAATGAACCTCGGGAAAGCAACTGCAAAAGCAAGCCCACCGAGTACTCCACTGGCGATGAACAGCCACCCCAACCCGTTTGGAATCAAGTGCTGGCACCGTGACCCAGTTACCAGTAGCGATTGCTCCCATACTGCCCACATCCCCACTACTAGTAGCCCGATGGCCAACAAGGCAAGGATCTGCCCAACCACACTTCCCCAACAGCCCACACCGATCAGGTCGAGGAGCGAATCGATCAACCCACTCACTGTGAGCGGTGCAAGGTGATCCCACTTGTGTTGAGATTGAAAGTGAATCACTGGCAACCATGCCAGGTAGGGCAACCCGGCTAAAATTAAAGCGAGTACCAATCGGCTTGCCGGTTCACGAATCCGTTCAACATTGCGAGCAAACCACAATGCGGTAATGGTGTGACCGAGTAAAACAGGCACGGCGAAATAATGGGTGAGTGCAGCCCAGGCAGCCACGAGGTAATAGGCCAGCACTAGGCTGCGCCGATTCGTCTGCAGCACTGCGACAAACAAAACGTGAGCCGTTGCCAGTAACGCTACAACGAGGGCATATTGGCGAGCTTCGCTTGAGTAAGTGATGTGCAACGGGTTGATGGCCAGTATTGCCGCAGCGAAGACACCTGCCTTGGGGTGCCCCGTCAGCCAACAAAATGCAAAAACTGCAATCACGGCTAATATGCCAGCCAGGCAGGGCAACGAGCGAACAGCGACTTCGGATGTACCAAAAACCGCGGTCCACGGTAAAAATGGCACGGTCATGAGGGGTGGATGGTTCGTGTGGAATCCATCCCGCACCATGACACTGGCAATGATTTGCGGCGATATGCCATTCAGCCGCACCGCATAAAGCTCGTCACAGTCAAAACAGTCGTCGCCCAGATGGGAGGCTCGCAGACCGATGGCAACAAGGAGTACCCCGAATAAGGCCAGGCCCGTACACTTGGTCAATGGCATGTGCATGATGATGTTGGCGAGCAGCTAGCTGCTCGCCCGATTGGGTTAGCCTGCCAGCAATTGACGCAATACGTAGGGCAAAATACCACCGTGCTTGTAGTACAATACTTCCTGCGGAGTGTCGATGCGGCTTACCGCTTTGAAGACCACCGCGTTGCCATCCGCTCGGCGGGCGGTCACCGTCAATTCTTTTGCGGTGCCTTCAAAGTTCCTGTTCAGCCCATCGACCAACCCGGCGATGTCATACACCTCCTCGCCAGTCAAACCCAACGAAGTGGCTGTTTCTCCCGGCCGGAACTGGAGGGGAACAACCCCCATCCCCACGAGGTTGCTTCGGTGGATCCGCTCGAAGCTCTCGGCCAGCACAGCCTTGACGCCCAACAACCTTGTGCCCTTTGCTGCCCAGTCACGTGAAGAGCCCGAGCCGTACTCCTTGCCACCGATAATCAGGAGCGGCACTCCGGCTTTTTGATATGTCATGGCCGCATCGTAGATACTCATCACCGAACCATCCGGAAAATAACGGGTGAAACCGCCTTCCACGCCCGGTACGAGGTGGTTTTTCAGCCGGACATTGGCGAAGGTCCCTCGCATCATCACCTCGTGATGACCGCGACGGGCACCATACGAGTTAAAGTCTTTCGGATCGACTCCCTGGGCGATGAGATACTTACCGGCCGGTGAATCTTTCTTGATGCTGCCCGCGGGGGAGATGTGATCGGTGGTGATACTATCCCCCAACACGGCAAGGACTCGTGCACCCGTAATCTCCGTGACCGGAGGGGGTATTGTGCTCATTCCTTGGAAATACGGCGGGTTAGCGATGTAGGTTGATTTGGGGTCCCAAGCGTAGAGATTGCCGGTCGGCACTTGTAAGGACTTCCACCTGGCGTCGCCTTCGTAAACTGCACTGTAAATCCGTTTGTATGATTCCTCCTTGACCGTTTTGCTGACTACCGTGGAGACTTCATCGTGGGTCGGCCAGATGTCGCGAAGGTAGACCGGTTGACCGGTTGGATCGGTACCGAGAGGCTCCGTATCCCAGTCAATATCAATTCGGCCGGCGAGGGCGTAAGCCACAACCAACGGTGGTGAGGCGAGGTAGTTCGCTCGCACCTCGGGATGAACACGGCCTTCGAAGTTTCGGTTGCCCGATAAGACCGCTGAAACCACAAGCCCGCCCTCGGCAATCGCTTGAGAAACCGCTTCGGGTAGTGGACCGGAATTTCCGATGCATGTCGTACAGCCGTAGCCCACGAGATTAAATCGCAGTTTGTCAAGAGCGCTCATTAACCCGGAGTTGGTCAGGTAATCTGTTACAACTTGCGAGCCGGGAGCCAAGCTGGTCTTGACCCAGGGTTTAGTTCGCAGGCCGCGGGCCACAGCTTTCTTCGCCAGCACCCCGGCCGCGACCATGACCGAGGGATTCGATGTATTTGTGCAACTGGTGATGGCCGCGATGACAACGGAACCATCCTTCACTTCACCAGGAGCAACCGCAACCGTCGGAGCAGGCGGATCACCTGACATTGGGAGCGTCGGTTTGGGTTTCGCGGCTGCCTTCAGCTTAGGTAAAGCTTCGGTGAACGATTTTTTGACTTCTTTCAGAGGTACACGGTCCTGGGGGCGTGTGGGACCCGCCAAGCTCGGCTCCACACTACCCAGATCCAGTTCGAGTACATCGGAATAACTGGCTTCCGGAGTGTTGGTGTCGTGAAAGAGCCCTTGTTCCTTAAAGTAAGCCTCGACCAGGGCAATGCGGTCAGCCGGGCGACCAGTTTGCGCGAGATAACGCAATGTTTCAGCATCTACCGGGAAGATTCCACAGGTTGCACCATATTCTGGAGCCATGTTGGCGATGGTAGCGCGATCGGCCAGCGGGAGTTGGGCGAGCCCGGGACCGAAGAACTCAACAAATTTCCCAACCACACCCTTTTTGCGAAGCATCTGGGTGACGGTCAGTACAAGATCCGTGGCAGTTGCACCCTCCCTGAGCTTGCCAGAAAGCTTGAATCCGACCACCTGCGGGATGAGCATTGACACGGGCTGATTCAGCATGGCAGCCTCGGCCTCAATTCCACCAACACCCCAGCCAAGGATTCCCAGCCCGTTGATCATCGTGGTGTGGCTATCGGTGCCCACAAGTGTGTCAGGGTAAGCTGTCCCCTGAGCATCGACGAATACACAACGACCGAGATATTCTAAGTTGACTTGGTGACAAATACCCGTGCCTGGTGGGACTACATGGAAGTTGTTGAAGGCGGTTTGCCCCCAGCGGAGGAATGTGTACCGCTCTTGGTTCCGCTTATATTCCAAAGCAACGTTGTCGCTGAATGCTTGAGGCGTGCCAAATTCATCCACCTGCACAGAATGATCGATCACCAACTCTACGGGTACCAGGGGATTGATCTTGGCCGGATTACCTCCCAAGGCCTTCATGGCATCGCGCATGGCAGCAAGATCGACAACGCAGGGTACGCCCGTAAAGTCCTGCATCAGGACCCGGGCGGGTGTGAAAGCAATCTCGGTCGCTGGTTCTGCTTTTGGTTGCCACTGAGCCAAGGCCTCAATGTCCGTCTTGCGTACGCTAATGCCGTTCTCATTACGCAGGAGATTTTCCAAGAGAATTTTCAGTGAAAAGGGCAACTGCCTGGCTTGCGAATAAATTGCTTCCACAGCAGCCAGCCGGTAAATCGAGTAATCCTTTCCGCCTATTGTCAACTTGGACAGGCTGTTGAAACTATTCAGTGACGTTGGCATCGTGAAGCTCGCAACAGGAATGACAACGGTGCGTTTGTGGTATTGTTGAACCGCCGACCTAAATGGCAACAGAATGTCGACAAAGCAAGCTACCAGCCGCCTGTTTAGACCATAGCAATGCCGATATCAGATAGTACCTTCCGAAGTAATTCCATATTTTCGAGTTCAACGACCACAGCGGTGGGGCCCAACCGCTCACGAATCAGCCTACGTGTGTCGGGCCACTGCAGAACTCCGTCCGTTAATTCGGGAGTCGGAAACCGAATCACGGTCAGTCGGGCAGAGATTGGTGGGGAAAGCTGCGGGCCGAGTAAGAATAAACGTCCTGCAGGAGAAAGAGGTTGACCGGTCCGGTCGGTGAACCAGGCATCAATCTCGGCCAAAGAGAGACTTTCAGCTGCTCGGCGGAGTAAATCAGGATCGAGTCGATACCGCCGAGCAGTGGGGGGGGCTGGCGGCAGGGGGCTAGCGAAGCGACCGATTTCCACATCCAGCAAAAGATCAGCAGCTGCAGCATCGACGCTGAGTGTTACGCCGTCCTCATCCACCGTCACGCATCGTTGTGGCTTCGCCTCGTAGTCTCGATTGGCAAGCAATCGGAGTTGGGCCAACCCGGGTTCACCACCGCTGGCCGTCATACCGATGCGATCAGTGAGCCGCAAAGCGACAATCCCACGGTTGATGGCTTGGTCGAGTTCGGTTGAACTTGTGAATTCTACCAATACTGCTGAACTGAAGACCGTAATACGTTCACGCTTACTGGCCCAGCGTTGGAGCAAATCAATTACTGCAGGTGGCACTGGCCGAGTTGAGTACTGGGTCAGAGTCTGTGACATCATCGGGAGTGTCATTCCCGATTCGAGGGCGCGGTATGTCTGCTCCGCAGAAAGTTCAAGAGTGCAAGCCGGGCCAAGCCCCTTCCATCGCGCGAATCGAGAGAGGGTAGCAATCACTGCTGGGTTTAGTCCTTGACGGTAGACGAGAATTTCAGCGTTGGGTTGCACGAACAGTGTCTGAGGGAAGCTTGGGGGATCCAAAGGTGCGGGGGCACCGGCGAACACGTGGCGACCAAACCGTGTCAATCGAACGCGGTTTTCGGCCACCTCGATCAATTGCAAAGGAAAAGCGATTCCCAGCAAATACGCTTGAACCCACTCGGTCCCCTGGTCCGTGACCGCACTAGGTGGCAACGAACCTGTCCAGAGATCATGATGATCCCACAACCAGCGAGCTAAATCGGTCGGGACAACCCAGCGATCCGGATGAGCGGCAGCCAACAGCAAGAATATCAGTAATCCTGCGGTCGGAGTTGGCGACAGCCCGGTCTCCGTTGGGTTGTAGCCGAGTAATGGATTCCAGTTGTCGATGCGAGGAAGTGCCGCCACCAATTCAATCAGCACCGCCAGGATCCCTTGCTCCCACGTCGTAGGAAAAGTTGCGGCGCTTAACTCACCGTTATGTTCGGTCAATAACCCGCATTTGGCAGCCCATAAGAGCGCGAGCACTCCTACGTCGGGTAAACACAGGGCCAGATCCATGGGTGGGGTCGAGAGAACGTCATCGGCCTGTAAGCGATGCAGATCCTTTTTGAACAACAGGTTTGCTTGCGTCAACCGGATTGGGGCCGCTTGCACTTGTTGCCAGACTGCTGCAAGCCGCAGTGGCCAGTCCAGACCATCGGCCGTGCGGATGGCGTGCAGAGCCGGTTGCTCTTCCTTTGCCAGATCGGGTAAATCCAGAGACACCCCACAGGCTCGGGTTGCCACAGCAGGGTGCGTGAAAATCTCCGCCGTGGCGACCGCAGTGAAGCTTTCGACTTGCTGGTCCGTCGTTAAAACGGGGAAAAGAAGTCCGGCTTCCAGTGCACTTTGTACTGGCGCGAAGCCCTCGGCATACCCTAAGGCGGCCAGGAGCGTCAGCAAGTGTTCAACCTTCCAGCGTGGCTGGTGGCTCAAGCCAATGAGTGCCAGCAATTTTCGCGATGATTCAGGTAGGTCGCGGATTCGCCGATCGATGACCGGCGGGTTAGTCAATGTGGCAACTGCCTTGTCCAGGAGCTCATTAAGCGGTTGATTGGTACGAGGTCGAACAAGCAGCGCGGCGACCGAGCGGGCCAATGGTTCGATATATCGCGAGAGTGCCTGACGGCAGCGGTCGGACCAGATAACATCATTGGGGCTGGGGGGCATTCTTCAGACAAATGAGAGGTAACGTACCGAACTTACCCTGCTCAACAAATGGCTTGGCTGAGTCAGAGTAACTGCCACACTGTTTAGCCTTTCACAATCTGGGGGGTATGGCCCATTTTGCGGAGTTCGTCTAGCACGGCGTCGAGTCGCCCGGGTCGGATTAGTAGGACCTTTTCAGAGAGCCTTCCCGCAACCTCGGCAGCGAGCTTCTTGCGGGCGAGTAACTCCTCAGCCAACACGGCATCCTCGGTCAGTACCAGACACACACGGCGATGCAACTTGGCTGACAGGCGGCCCGTGGGATTGATGGTCATGCTTGTCTCTCGATCGGCGATTCTGTGCAGCAGATTACACGTTTCGATGATTCGATAGCGATTTTGTCCTCTAGCATGGAGCCGAACTTGCTGGTGTGTTCTAACCCGCGGCAGACCGTGGTGGGAGGATCTCGCGTTCGTCACGAATTTCGTAAGTATATCCTTGTTCGGTCAGGAACATCTGACGGTGATGGGCGAAGTCCAATTCGCGGGTGTCGCGAGTCACAAGTGTGTAAAAGTGAGCATCGCCCTCGCCGTTACTCTTAGGTCGAAGGATGCGGCCTAACCGCTGTGCTTCTTCCTGACGCGAACCAAAAGTCCCGGACACCTGGATGAGTACGTTGGCATCTGGCAAGTCGATTGCAAAGTTGCCGACCTTCGAGAGGACCAAGTGTCGCACTTCACCAGAACGAAACTTGTTGTACAAATCTTCCCGCTCCTGCGTTGCCGTCGAGCCGGTTATAATGGGTAGATCAAATCGCTCTGCCAATCGCCGCAATTGTGATAGATACTGGCCGATGATCAGGACCCGTTGGTCAGAATACTGGTGCAGCAACTCGGCAACCACATCATCCTTGGCCGGGTTCTCGCTAGCGATTCGGTACTTGGCCCGGTGATCGGCCACAGCATACTCCATGCGAGTTTGATCATCGGGCAGGGCCACCCGAATTTCTGTGCAACTGGCCGAGGCGATCCACCCTTTGGTTTCCAGTTCCCGCCAAGGTACATCGTACTTCTTGGGACCGATCAGACTGAACACATCGCTTTCTCGGCCATCTTCGCGAATGAGTGTGGCGGTCAGACCCAAGCGTCGACGAGCCTGGATGTTGGCAGTCACGCGGAAAACTGGTGCAGGCAACAGGTGAACCTCGTCATAGATAATTAACCCCCAATCGCGTTGATCAAACAGACCAAAGTGAGGGAAGTCTTCGGTTTTGTCTGGGCGGTACGTCAGGATCTGGTAGGTCGCCACGGTGACGGGACCAATGTCCTTAGTTTCGCCCGTGTACTCCTTGACTTCTTCTTCGGTGAGTGTCGTCTTATCCAGGATTTCACGCCGCCATTGCTTGACGGCCGTAATGCTGGTGGTCAGTACCAACGTGTTGCGTTGCAAGAGAGACATGGCGACGATGCCCACGATAGTCTTGCCCGCACCACACGGCAGTACGATAACCCCGCTGCCGCCGCGAACATCACCACCGGCGTGGAACACATCGGCCGCATCCCGCTGATAATCCCTGACCTGGAAGGGGATTCCACTGGTCGCCACTTCTCGCAACGCCAGCGGCAGGGCTGCTCCTGGAGTGTAACCGGCCAGATCCTCGGCGGGGTAACCAACTGTGATGAGCACTTGTTTGAGCACACCCCGATAGGCTGGATCAACGGCAAAGCTCATTTCATCGAGCTTTTCACCGAGGTAGTCCTTGAGTTTTTTTTGCCGCGTAAGCTCGGCCAGTAGCGGTTTGTCGGCACAAACTAACTTGAGGGTTTGTTCGTCATGTCGCTCGAGGCGGACTCGCCCATAACGCGACACCGTCTCGGTAATGTCCGCCGGGATGTTCTGTGGGATCGGGAATTTCGTGTAGCGTTGTAAAGTACAGATAATCTGCTCAGCAGTGAACCCCGCAGCCGCGGCATTCCATAACGACAGGTTCGAGATTCGGTAGGTGTGGATATGCTCGGGGCTTTTCTCTAGTTCCGCAAACGGAGCCAACGCATCACGGGCTTCGGAGTACAGGGGGTTCTCGACCTCGACTAGTACCGTGCGGTCGGACTGCACAATGAATGGATTGGCTGGATCCCAAGTTGGGGCGAGTGGAGGATGCGTCGCTGTCCTCCCCGCAGTCTTCTTTGGCGGCATAATCACCTTGGTTCAAAGGCGACCAAATCACATTTTTACAGCCGAACGTCTCATGCTACCCGCCATAGTTGCATTCGGGCAAGCGGAACTCGCAGTATTGGGTGGGAAATGATACTCAAGTGAAACTATTTGACGAGAAAAACAAAACCGGCGTGCTGACGGCCTCTCCCTCCGCCAGCAAACCGGTTTCGGCTCTCGCCAATATACTAACCGCACAAATCATGCCCAATCGCTTGTAGATAGAGTTCTTGTGAAAAGGAAATAACGTAAATTCTTTATTAATCGGGTGATGTGGAACATAAACCCATCGCCTGCTAATTATTCTACTATAACTGTTGATAAGAAGTTGTGCTTTTTGTTTAGGCGTGGTGTGCATGAATTCTGTGCATGTCGCTCAACTCATGTGCAGTTGAGGCTTATTCAATATCTACCAACCCACTTCGTATTACTAATGGTCGGCTATTCCGAAATCGTGCCGCAATTGGGTAACAGCTGCTCGAATTCGCCCCAAAAACCAGGGCAAGAACGACCCTTCTTGAAACCGTCGCACCGCCTTGGCTGCTAGCACTGCTGCATGGCGGGGCAGCCAGCGGAGTCGGTCTTGCCCGTGTGAATTTCGCCAGAAGAGGCGTTCTTCATTACAGGATTGTTGCTCCAGCAACCGCCGACGGGGTCGCTGGCTATAGCTGCTCGAAACTCGATGCCACACAACTGATGCCGGATCAAATACGATTTCGAATCCCTGCCGACGCAACCGCAGGGACAGATCGACATCCTCGAAGTAAGCCTGGAAATGGACGGGAAACCCGCCGGCCTGCAGCAACGCCTCGCGGCGATAAAAGGCTGCACATGCGCTGGCAGCCATGACCCGCCCCGGCTGGCACGGAACAGTCCGATTTTCAGTTGCGTTGTAGGCGGTTGGAGTTTCGCTGTTGATCCAAAGCAATCCATGTCCCCGTTTACGCGCGAAACCTCCGAAGTCGTATTCGTCGCCCGCGGTATCGATCCGTGGGGGCAATCCGCGTGCCAGGCGGTCTGGGTCCCTCTGCAAAACCAACGGGGCCACGGCTGCAATGCTTGGATCGCTAAACCAACGCAATGCTGCGTCAGCCCAACCAGCTGTGACTTCTGTATCGTCGTTGAGTAACTCGACAATGGGAGCCTTTGCTAAAGCAACCCCGGCATTCGCTGCCGCGCAAAACCCGCCGGGTCGAGCTAGACGGACCACGGTCACCTTCGCGAAGCGCGCCGCGGTAAGGGCTACAGTTGCACCCGGCGACCCATCATCCACGACAACGATCTGCGTACCCGCAGGCGCAAATCGCGTGACGCTCATCAGACAGGTCTGGAGCAGATCGACTCGCCGGTGCGAGGGAATCACGACCGACAGAACCGGGCTGCTGCTACTGAGTTCGGCCATCTTGTTCGGCAGCGATGGGGTTGAGGAAGGCAGCAGCATAGCGAATCCGACGTCGTGCCTCCTTTTCACGTCCGGCAGCCAAATCAGTGACCAGCCGGCGCAGTTGTCCATAGCAACGGGCTGCATCCCAATCGCCGCGGATCGTTGCCCAGGCCTGGCGCACACTGGCTTCTACCCATACCACAGTATTCATTACGCTGGGACGCAGCCCGGTCCAATGCTTGCGGGCATAAGTCAGCAGAGCATGGCGAGTCATCAAGCGAAGTGGTGCCGGAACCCGTCGGGCGTGGAGCGGCCAATGATGGGTCACTTCTAAGGATGGATCGAACCAGACGTTCCAACCGGCGGCGGTGGCGCGTTGGCAAAAATCCACGTCTTCGTAATAGAGGAAGAAGGCTTCATCCAACCCTCCGAGTTGTTCAAAGCACTCTCGTCGCACTAGCAGGCACCCCCCCGTCACCCAATCAACCGGTTGACGGGTTGATTCGGGGCGATGGGTGCATTTCCGCCGAGATCGGGGAAGAAACAGACCGGCCAGCGTTCGCCCCAGGGTCGGGAACGGCCCACTGGATGCCTGCCCTGATCCATCTCGGTTGCGGAGTCGAAATCCAACCACACCGGCAGCAGGGTCGGCGACCCGGAGTTTCTCGATCGCGGTCAGTACGTCGTCCAGGAAACCGTCTTCCAGGGTCACATCGGGGTTCAGCAACAGCACCCATTCGCTGGGAGTCGCTGTCGTCACGCGGACGGAGCCGGCGGACGGACGGGGCAACTCAGTTACCCCACGGTTAACCGCCCGGGCAAAGCCCAGGTTCCGGTTGAACCGCCGAATACTCACCCCATGGAGTTTTTCCAACTTGCGCATTACGGGGTGAAAAGGAGAGTGATTGTCAACAACCACAATGTTGGCGGTTTCCGTACGGATGGCAACGGAGTGCCGAAGTTGGCCGACCAACCGGGCCGTGTTTCGCCACTGGCAAAAGTTCACAATCACCACGGTTAGGGTTGGTGTGACCGAAGAGGGTGTGCTCCACCGGCGCGAATGGGCTGGGGCTTGGGTCAGGGCCGAGGGCCGGGCAGGGGGCGGCGTCAACACGGCATCCGGCTGGAGGTCAGTGGACGGCGGGGGGCCGCCGGGCGGGACTGCCAGTGCCATGCGGGATTCCTTCCCTCTGAGGCCTCGGGTATCCAAACCCGATCCGCGAACCGGCGAATTCTAGGCACACAGCCCAAACCATGCAACTCCAACCTGACCACGACCCGTGATTCACCACCCCCGGTCGCATGGCCAAGCCGTAGCTCGCCTATCGCTTTTTGCAAACCGGTGGCCCAAGAATTTCTTGTAACACAATTGCAAGTGCCAAACCTTGGCCGGAGTTGAGAATGGTCGTCAAATTCTTGGCGAAGGGGGTCTTCGCGGCTGGGCGGGGTCGGCCAGCGATGCGCGTGACGCGAGTTGCCGGCGCCCCGGTTTCACTCGGCGGGGTGACCACTGTCGCAACGGGCAAGGCCCCGGGTCGTGGGGGGGGAAGTTCGCCGGGTGGAGAGGGGGGGGTGGTCACGAAGCCCAAATCGGGACGGCTAACTGGTTCGACCAGTTCAGCTACCACCCGTGATCGTTGACGTTCAGGCGCTTTGGGGGGTTGAACAACTGGTGCGACTGGGGGCGCACCGGCCGGCGGTGCTGCGGCTTCGGCGTTCTTGCGGCGAAGGCGATCAATCTCTGCCA
>Ga0272446_1001135_pt1 | contig 39653 bp, 31 predicted proteins | sample YNPCB0061_FD_194587 | JGI IMG/M metagenome (GOLD analysis project Ga0272446, IMG submission 194587) | Hot spring microbial mat communities from Yellowstone National Park, WY, United States - YNP-CB-006-1 | ecosystem: Environmental > Aquatic > Thermal springs > Hot (42-90C) > Sediment | place...
ATGTATGAGTACGCTCATTCGTAATGCTTGCGTAATTTTGGCGATGCTGTTTCATTTGCAGTGATGATAAGTAAAGCATTTTTCCACAAATTTACTCATTTCCACGTTATCATAGATAATGTCTAATCTCCAGATTCTTCCTGCGTTTGCAGAACATTTTCGCACAAAAAATTGTTCAGCGTTTCGGAAGTCTGAAAACCCGCTTCGCGCAGCAAGGCAATCATTTCACGAAGAATCTTTTCCACCGAATCTTTTTCATCTCAAAGGTATCGCGTGTGTTCGCCGCTTCTTGGTGTAGCATGGGTGAAGTTGCGCCATGCTTATCGCTCAAAAAGCAGTATTCGCTGTTTTGCAGCGTTTTCGCCTTTCGCGCCCTTGACCTTGATATACCTGACACAGCTATTGTTACGACAGCATCCACCACGTCGGCTGGTGTATGCGAGTCATCCAACAAGTGTACGCAAGTTATCCAACTGAACATCCAACTGAAACAAAGTCCAAATCAATAACGCGAGCGCGAGAAATGCTCCTTGAGCAAGGCTATAAGGAAGTCGCCATTGACGGGCAGAAGCCGCCATTAGCAGCCAGTGTGTGCCCGAACGGCTTGAACAATTCTCAGCGTTGGTATCGCAAAATGGGAGCTCTGGAGTTTGAAAGAAACGCTGAAGAGCTTCAATGGTTGGCACATTTCAAAAAATGTGAGATAATTTATGACAAGGAGATGTAAGATTTGCCGTATTCGGACGACTAAATAATAAAGCCTCAAAAACAATAACGGGAACATCCCGTCACTTTTTGTTCATTTTTTAGTTAGGAGTGCTTTATGAATCGCCAAGATTTTTCTAAACTCATGGTCGGTGCTGCGGTTGCAGGCTTGATTTCTGGCTCTACGCTGATGGCTCAAGAAAAAGCAGAGCAGAAGCAAGAAAAGAAAACCGAAGCCAAAACCGAGAAGAAAAAAGACAGCTGCAAAGGCAAAGATGGCTGCAAGGGTCATGACAGCAAGACCGAAAAGAAAAAAGACAGTTGCAAAGGTAAGGACGGCTGCAAAGGTAACGCAGCATAAACGTTTCGTTGATGAATGCCATATTTCATGATGCTTTTAAGGCATGACATTCATCCGATTGCACACTATCACTGGGCGGAGAACAAATGTTGTTCTTTCATTTCTTCGGAACAATACTTTAAGGGGCAAAACCACGTTTACGCATGAAACTCCCGCCGAAGTATGGCAGGCAGGTTTGTTCTCCATTGTATTGGTAGCAATTGACTATGACACTGTATTGAACGTGTATTGAACGCTGCACGATGGCAGTATAACTTTATTAGATAAATGAATACAGCATCGCACAGCGGCATACAAACCACACTCTTGAGAATGCTATTTTTCATTCTTTGACGCAGCAAAGAATATGCTCGCAAATCGTTGGAATCTGCCTGATTTAGGCTTTGGTGTTGGACTTCGTTCCGTTCATTACGACCATGTTCTTGAGCATTTCCCGTCCGTGGATTGGTTTGAGGTAATTTCCGAAAATTACCTCTCTCGTGGCGGGTATTCGTGGTATGCACTGCAAAAAATTCGGGAGCGCTACCGCATTGTTACGCACGGTGTGTCGCTTTCGATTGGCAGCACCGACCCGCTCAATTTCACGTACTTGGAACGCTTAAAACGTTTGGCTGACGACATGAATACACCTTGGGTGAGCGACCATATTTGCTGGACAGGCGTGAACGGGCGGAACACCCATGATTTATTGCCGATACTCTACACCGAAGAAACGCTACGGCACGTCGTGGAAAGGATTCGCACAGTTCAGGACTTTTTGGGGCGGCGTGTAGCACTGGAAAATGTTTCGACGTACATAGAATTTGCCGCTTCCACGATGCCTGAGTGGGAGTTTATTGCTCGCATGGCGGAAGATGCGGATTGCGGCTTGCTTCTGGATGTGAACAACGTGTATGTCAGTTCCTTTAATCACGGTTTTGACCCCTACGAATTTATTGATGCCATTCCCGCTGACCGTATCTGTCAATATCACCTTGCCGGGCACACCAACAAAGGGACGCATATTATTGACACGCACAGCGACCACGTTGTGGATGAAGTTTGGGAACTCTACTGGTATGCCTACGGACGCTCCGGCGGACGTGCAACGCTGCTCGAATGGGATGAAGATATTCCGTCCTTTGATGTCGTCCATGCGGAAGCCTTAAAAGCACGCGAGTACCGCACGGAATCTGTTGCCCCGCCCAAACGTGTTTCATCACCAAAGCACATTGCAGAATATGCCTAATAACGGTCGCTGTCATGACAAGAGCCATGCGCCCATGAAATTAGCAACCTTCCAGCAATGGATGGTTTCGGTTGTTACGCATTTTGGGACTGACGAAGAAGCGTGGAATTCCGATAAAGCCACAGCAGCACTCAGCCACGCACGAGCATTGGAAAATATTATTCCCACCAAAGACCTTAACGGCTACGAACGGATAGGCATTTATCGGCGAATGTATTTTCTGCGAATGCGTGATGCACTCACGGTAGATTTTCCTGCGGTGCGGGAGGCTGTTGGCACGAAAGCATTTGAAAATATTGTGGAGCAGTATTGTACGCAATGCCCTTCGACATCCTATACGCTGAACGATTCAGGGCTAAAATTCCCTGCATTCATGCGTTCTTCCGGTATTCCCGGCAAAGAATTTCTTGCCGAACTTGCCGAACTCGAACTTGCCATAGCACGCGTGATGGAGGCGGAAGAAGTACCGCCGCTTACCGTCGGGGACATCATGTCCGTTCCTCCCGAAGCGTGGGCGAATGCCCGTTTTACGCCCGTTGCTGCTCTTACAACCTGTGCCTTTCGCTATCCTGTTTATGAGTATTTCAGAGAAGTCGAGGCAATGACCGCAACAGAAACAACAGCACAACAACGAATGGAAGAATGTTCAAACTATTGCTACATCCACCGCTCCGAATACAGCACACGCCATTATCCATTACGTAGGGAAGAGTATCGTCTTCTTACTGCACTCATAGACGGCACGCCACTTCAAAAAGCATTTGATAATGTTCAGCACTTTGTGTTGAACTCTCCGTCTGTTACCAACCGAATCACGACAGACACAGACCTGGAGCAGTTCCAAGTTCAAATCCGAGAGCGATTTCAAGAATGGATGCAAATGGGAGTTTTTGCTGCTGTACGATACTGATTACGAAAACATATTGTTTCTGTTATTGTATCTCGGTGAACGTACGGCAGTGCTACAATGGTGTTTTTCTTTACCTTATTGCCATAAGATATCATGGTTGTTTTTTCTTCGCTTTTTCGCACGGTTTCATCTGTGTATTCGCGTTTTGTGGGCGGTTTGAATTATGGTCAGGACATAGTATTGCTGATAATGCGCCTGTACTGGGGGTGGCAGTTTTTTCAGACTGGTAGAGGTAAACTCGTCAATTTTGAACGTACCGTCGATTTTTTTACAAGCTTGAACATTCCCTTTCCTGCTCTGAATGCCGCAATGGCTGGCACGGTAGAGTGTCTCGGAGGACTGCTGTTGCTTCTGGGGTTAGGTTCGCGCATTGTGAGTTTGCAGTTAATTGTTGTGATGGTCGTTGCCTATTTGACTGCTGATGCCGAAGCGGTATCGCATATTTTTTCCAACCCTGATGAATTTACCTCTGCTTCACCGTTTCTCTTTTTGCTAACGGCAATTATTGTCGCTGTTTTTGGCGCGGGACGCATTTCTTTTGATAAAGTTTTGGAGCGATATTTGTTCGCACAAAAAAACGACGAACTGCGCCGCCCAGTTCCTCGTGAAGCTGATTCTCACGCACTTTCCACGCAGAGAAATTTGTAAGGTGTACTTCCCTACTATCGCTTTCTTATTTCGGCAACCATCTTTTCGCAGGAACTTCCATGGCTTTCAATATTCGTCAAAAAATATTTCTTGTCGCTGCTCTGCCAACAATAGCGTTCGCGGTGTTTGCGGCCTATACAGTTTGGCAATCGTTGGAAGCAATGAACCGTGCGAATGAATTTGCTACTATGGCTCATCTTGCAGAGTGCGCTGGAGCAGTTGCCAATGAGCTTGCACACGAAAGTGCCATCGCAAGTGGTATTGTTAGCAGCAAGGCATTGATGCTTTCTCACCAATGGAAATCTGCGCAGACCAACACTGATTCCGCATTGTCAATGTTGCGTCTGATAGTGGATTCTCTTGCCAAGACAAGCGAACAGAAGACCCTGCACAACATTAGCTGGACTTCAGAGCATATACCAGTTTTAGCAGAACTGCGTTACGGCGTACAATCACTGTCCATACCTACCGAAGCATTGCGTCGGCGATACGCGGCAGCAATTCAGCCTTTGGTGAACATTGTCCGCTCAACCTCAAGATTGTCAGCACAAGAACCTTCACTGGCACTACCATTTACCGCACTTTTTCAACAAACAGAGAAGCAGCACCGTGCCTCGCAAATACAAGCCTTGCTTTTGAGTGCAGTCGCATCAAAGACCATTTCAGGCGCGGAATTAAAAGAGCTGTATGAATTGCGCTCAGAAGAAGCCGTATTTCAACGAGAAGCAGCATTTTGGGTCGATTCTGCTCTCGCTCAATCGGTATCCGAACAGCTACGACGTGAACGGCGAGAGCCAGAGCAAGAGTATAGACGTTTTATTGAAATGCTCATACAAGTTTCTGATGCTGATAGCCTCAATCTATCCTCAGAGCAATGGTTGCGAACATCAGAGGCATACATCCGCACACTGAGCGCAGAGGCGGAGTCTCTTCATCAGGAAATTCGCCGTAAAGCGGCACTACTGCAAGAATCCAATGCGCGGACATTGCGCTTTGTTCTGCTTGTGAGCATCACTATCCTTCTGGTTCTCATCGGAATTTCCTTTGGAATTGTACGCTCCATCACACGTCCCTTAGCTACATTGGTTCTACATACGCAGAAAGTAGCCGAAGGGGATTTTGCGGCGATTCCGGTAATCCATTCGCACGATGAAGTCGGCAGATTGGCGCAAGCCTTTCAGGAGATGACCAAACGTATTGGTGCTGCTCTTTCAGAAAGCCGTGCCGCACACCAAGAGACCGAGTTAGCACGAGAAGCAGCCTTGCAGGCACAGCGCACTGTCCAAGAAAGAGAAGAATTGCTACGGCGGCATATTGAACATCTGTTGGCAGCGATGGAACGCTTTGCACAAGGGGACTTAACGGCAACTGTATCATTGGCGATGCTGCAACACGAGACGAAAAGTCCGATGCCGACAACATCGCCCCAACACCAATCCACCACCAACAAACACCAAAGCGATATTGAACGACTATTTTGGGGTTACAACCAATCGCTGGAAGGGATGCGTAAGGCTATTGAGCGCACCGGTGAAGCAGTGAGCAAAGCGGCAGAAATCGGCCACGAAATACTTACTCAAACGAATGATTTGGCAAATGGAGCGTATAACCAAAACACACACGCACTAGAAATTGCTGGAGCAGTCGAAGAACTTTCCCGCACTATCGCGGAAAATACCCGTCAGACAATGATTGCTGCTTACGAAGCCCGCGCAACTGGCAAAGACGCTGAATCGGGCGGCGCAGTCATCACTCGCACAATTGCGAGCATGAGAGATATTGGTCAGATGGTCTTGTCGCTTACATCCACTATCGAGCGACTTGGCGAAAGTGGGAATCATATTGGCGAGGTCATTGAGATTATCTACGGTATTGCCGACCAAACAAATCTCCTTGCGCTTAATGCTGCCATCGAAGCAGCACGGGCAGGCGAATCAGGACGAGGCTTTGCAGTAGTTGCCGATGAGGTACGAAAGCTCGCCGAGCGGACACAAAATGCAACGAAAGAAGTCGGACGTATTATTGAGAACATCCGCAACGACACCGAAGAAGCTGTACGTATTGCGCGTCAGGGTTCCGAAGATGCACAAAAGAGCGCAAAAGCTGCCTCAGAATCTTTAATAGCACTGCACCACATTATTGACCGCACAACAGTTGTATCCGATATTATCGCAGCATTATCCGCCGCGGGCGAGCAACAATCTGGGGTCGCCGAAGATATTGCAAGGCGTATGGCGAATATCAGCCGTATCACGCAGTCTTCTGCCGACGCAGCACAGCATATTACCGAAACCGTACAAGCAATGGACGCACTTATGCTGACCGTACAGACGATGGTACGTGAATTTCACACAGACGCTGTACAGCACCACTCACACTCGCAACTTCAATAGAGGAAGGCGCGATAGAATCGAATACAGAATCCTTTCGTGCAATCAGGAGGTTGTGTTGAATTATTGTGGGCCCAGAGGGACTTGAACCCCCAACCAACGGATTATGAGTCCGCTGCTCTAACCATTGAGCTATAGGCCCCAACGCTAAAGATGGGTTAATTATTGAACAATCCGAAAAACAAGCCCACTTGCACCGTCAATCCACTGGCGTTAAAACTGCTGGGTACGTCGCCAAGCGGCACGATGTTGTCAGCCCGCCACTGCTGCATAAATGATAGAGAATATCCTGCATTCACGCGAATCATAGACACGAGTGCAAAAGCGTACTCGATATTCAGGTTTGGCTGCACGAAAATGTGGGCGGCACTTATGCGGCTCAGATAATTCGTCTGCGAAGCTGGGGGCGGAAATCTTTGGGTGTATGATTGGGTATTACCGGACTGGCTTGCTTCCAGCGCGACATTGCCCCAGCCCGCCAGCACACCCGGCACGATTGCCAGACCTTTGAGCGGCGTAAAAGCATAGTCAATATTTATGCCGTTCATCGTTACGGAATACTCAGCACGTTTTGCTGGTGTTCCGCTCGTTTGTTCTCGTGCGCTGCTGCCAAACAAACTGGTAAAGCCCACACGCACGTTGGGAATGATACCAATAGCAACAAACGCCTGTCCGCCCGTCATCAACAGTGGCGAGCTTACGCTCGAACCGACATACGCCTGCATAAAATTGTTGAGCTGAGTGTAGTCTTGAAACAGTGCCGACACCACGAACCCACCTGCTGCTGCGAAGTACGGCGGCTTGGATTCTTCAGTGGGAACATCCTCAAATGAAAAATCCTTGAGTTTATCATCTTGAGCAACACACTGTACAGTGAACTGTACGGTCATAAGAGCCGTACAAATCATGACCATCCCAAACAAGCGCGTGAAGTTCTGCATAAAGAGTAGGGTAAATATGAAGTGCAAATTTAGCTGTTTTGGCGATGAAATTCATAGAAATTTTCGCATACGAAGGTTTATCCGCAATGTTGCACCGCCGTCATTTTGCGCATTATTCTTTGAAAAATGGCTGAAACCAGATTTCCCCGATATTCACCGTAAATGATGCCTTGCCAAAAAGTTCTCGCACAAGTCCGTTGTCTGTAGTGCCGCGTGAGCCTGCCGTTACGGAAACTCCAATATATGAACGGCGGGTTAGGGGAATATCCATGCCAAACGCGCCATAGACTTCGTCAATGCCTGTTGAGCCAAGTTGATAATACTGCTGGTGGTAGCCCGCACCAAAATTGTAGGAAATTTGCTCAAAAAACGTCGCATTGTAGTCCGCACTGCCGCTATAAGAAACACCAACGCTCACACGATTGGAGCGGCGAAACTGACCGATAGATTGCGCCCGATACGAAAACCCTGAAAAGTCCTTTGTTACTGCGTCCAGCGCAAGCGTCATACGTCCTGCGGTGTGCGAAATCCCTATGCCCAACACTAACGGCATGACCGTACTGCTTGTGCTAATCTCTACACTATCAACACCGGCAATATAGCGGTATGCAACCTCTCGACGAATGGAAAGAGGGCTGCTAACACCAGCGATAATACCAAATGTCCAGTTTTCCAGACCCGTGAATTGTAGCCCACTGTTCACACTCACGCCGCTCAGTGCATCGGTTATGGTCGTAGCGTTGGCAGTGGAAATAAAAGTGCCATCGTTAAACGTGATAGAATCAGCGGAAACAATCGCTCCAAAATTATAGCCCGCCGAAACGCCAACGGCAAGGTTCTTGAAAGGTTGCACCGAAGCTCCCAAATACACTTGCGACAGCCCGCCACGCCCTACGTAGCGTGTGCTGTACAATGCTTGCTGTTGAGCAAAGGCATAGTTGACGTGCGAAATAGGAATTAAACCAAAACTTGCGCTCATGCCAAACGATGTATCTATCGAAAACCCAACGGCAAACCCTTGAGCATCGCCATTGTTTTGCCGCGCCGCGCCGTTGCTGCTGGTTACGATATGCTGCCGAAACGTAAACCCCGTTTGAAAACGGGTGCTGCGTAGATACGACCACGCCGCAGGATTGCTGAAGTTCAATGCCGCTGGCGAGGTTACACCAATTGCTGTGCCGCCCATGCCTTCAAACGTGGCTCCCAAACTTTCTCGGATGTCGCCTATGCCCAACAACGAATAATTAGCACCACCGCCAATTCCCTGCGCCAATAGCGTTGGTGCTTTGCCAACACTCACGCAGCACCACACTATCCATACCAAGCACAAGCCTCTGCAATCTAACAGTCTGGGGTTCGTAATCATAGTGCGGCTTTATTGGGGTTTGCGAAGTGAATAGGTGATTGTCAAACTAGGGCGCAGGGTTCTGTCGGGATGATTCAGTCCAAAAAACACTAATCGGCTCACATCGGTTTTTTCACGTCGGTCAACCGCCTCGTCTTGCAAAGGATTTTCTCGGTCGGCACTTGTTTGTAAAATCAATGCCTTGTTCGTGTACACGGGCAAACTCAGGCGTTCTATCAGTGCTGCAAGACTGCTCAGGGAAAAATTTGGTGTCAGCGGAATTGCTCTGTTGAAAACATATTCTCTCGTGCCAGCTTGACGAATACCAGCAACCGCAGGCATATCATCGTTGCCAAGCAGACCATTATCGGCTAACTTCAAGAACAGTGTGTCTGGCACAGCCAACTCGGCTTTGCCCAAACGGATATTGCTCAGGCGTGAACTAAGCGAATCCCACGCTAAGCGCAGTTCAGCACGGTGGATGAATGCCAATGGTGGAAGCTGGCGAAGGTCTAAATTGAAGCGTGTTCGGTTCACCACAGCAGGCTGAACAGTGATTTGGGACGGTTCAGGGGGCGTGTCCGTCACAAAACTTGCGTGCGACGTGGCATTGAAAAAATACACCGCATCGGCAGTGTCGCGTGGACGACGAATTCGTACTTCAATAAAGGCAGAACTTGCCCCTGCACTAATCTGGCGAATGCAGCGCGAACTGCTATTGGGCAAAAACGCTAAACCGTGAAGTTTTTGAACGGCAGTGTCCGTGCGAATCCAACGAAAAATTGTTTCCGCGTCAAAAGGAAATCGGTGTGTGCCGTCGAACAAGCCATTGAACACCGTTTTACTGCGAAACGATGCTAAGGTGCGGTCAAAATATAGTCGCCCGTTGGTGGTAAGCAGATTGAACGTGTCGAGAGTGGCTTGATTTGTCCAAGGTTGAGCAATTTCCACAACGCGCACATCCAAGTTGTTCCCACGAACAGAATCGCCGAAAATAAAGGTTGTTGTTGGCAAGACCAGTGTAGCACGAATGTCGGCAGGACGTAAATCGGGGTAAAGCAGGGCAACAGGGATAAATGGAATGGAAAAATTTACGAACGAACGTGCTTCTGTTTCACCCGCTTTACCGACGAACCAGCCTATGCTATTGATAGGTTTGCCAAATGCACCAGAAACGGTTGATGCAATTAGTGCCGACGTAGCCGTGCTGAGGCTATCGACTCGAACGGCATTGGTAAGCAGTTCACTTCCCACAGGTCCGGGAAGGTCGTTACAGGAGAACAACGCCAAGTGTCCAGCAATGGTAAGTACTGCAAGCAATCCGCGTCGCATAGTGTCTTTGAGCGCATTGAATCGAACAGCCAGCCCGCGAGGTGTTATCAACGTTGTGAACGTTTGTACCATTGGCAGCAAGAATGAAGCAATTGTGTGGTGGTTTGATGAAGTTGGAGTGCTTTACTACTACGCAGGCATCAGAAGTTTGCGGTAAATTTCTTCGTACTTTTTCGAGGAATAATTCCACGAGTGGTCTTCGGTCATGCCATTGCGGATAACCGTATGCCACAACTCTTTGTTGTTGTATGTGTTCAGCGCACGATGGATAGATTCCAGCATTTCGTTGGCGTTGTATCGTTCAAACACAAATCCATTGCCTGTTTTAGCTTTAGGGTCGAATTCTTGTACTGTGTCTATCAAGCCACCCGTAGCCCGCACAATAGGCACAGTGCCATAGGCGAAGGAATACAATTGATTCAATCCACAAGGCTCGTGAAGCGACGGCATCAAGTACATATCGGCACCCGCTTCAATCAAGTGGGAAAGCGGCTCATCAAAACCAATTTTCACCCCGACTTTGTTGGGGTATGATGTTGCAAGGGATTTGAGCCAATCCTCAATGTCTTTGTCGCCCTCGCCCAACACAACAAACTGAATATCTTGGCGAAATAACACTTCTGCCGCCTGCCGGAGCAGTCCCAACCCTTTTTGCTCAACCAAGCGAGAAATCATCGCTATTACTGGTACGTGCTCTTTGTAGTCCAAAGAAAACTTGGCAAGCAGGGCTTGCTTGTTGTCGTCTTTTTTTTCTATGGTGTCCAGCGAATAGCGTTTACTGATGAGTTTGTCTTTTTCTGGTGACCAAATCGTGGTGTCTATGCCGTTGATGATGGGTGTAAACACCTCTTTACGCTTTTTCAAAACAGCATGTAAGCCATTGGTAAGCTCGGCATCGTTCAATAATTCTTTGCCGTAGGTCTCGCTAACGGTAGTAATATGGTCGGCGTATAGCAGTCCAGCCTTGAGAAAGTTAAATTTATTCTTGTGCTTCACATCCTCGGCAACACTGTCTGGCAAACCTGTTTTTTTGAACGTGTCCTTAAAAGGGAATACTCCTTGATTTGTGCCGTTGTGGATGGTAAACACGACTTTCGTGTTTTTGAATTTATCAGGATGCAGGACTTTCATGTACATAGGCACAAGTGCTGTGTGCCAGTCATTGCAATGGACGATGTGGGGAAACCATCCCAACAGCAAACACGTCTGAATAACCGAACGCGAAAAAAAGATAAATCGTTCGTCATTGTCAGCGTAATCTTCGCCCGTTTCGGGGTCGCTGTACAAGCCCCACTTGGAATCGAAATAATATCGGTTGGTGGTCATGTAGGCTTGGACTTTTGTGCGCGTGTTCACGATAGAAGACGATTTGACCGTTGCCAATTCTTCGCGCTCACCGACAGTAATGGGAATATCTTTGAGGCGGTTAATTTCGTGAATACGGTTTTTGCGTTCACTAATTGCCCCATATTTGGGCAACATCACCCGCACGTCGTGTTCTAAGTCTCGAAGTGCCAGAGGCAGACCAAAAGCTACGTCTGCCACACCGCCTGTTTTTGCAATTGGATAAATTTCACTCGCAACAAAAAGAATATTCAGTGGTTTTGCCATGACAGCGTTCAATGGTAGTCAAATTTCGTCTCAGAAAAGCACTCATGCACGACATCGTGAGCATTTCTCGCAGTGATGCCGCGCTCGAAAAAAACTGCAAAAACTTTTGCAAAAACTACAAAAAAAACTGTATTTTTCTTGTCTATGTGTCTTTTTGTCGTTTAGCTGTTTTTGCTAAAGTTGCAAATGTACACAATTTTCGTTGTAAAATCAACCTTCGTTTTGGCTACCACCTTCGCTTGCTCCCATACATCCCCTTCGCACACCCCTTTACATCAACTCTACGCATGATACGCCCTCGATGAGACGTAAGACCAAAGAAAAGAGAACAACCAAGCCCGCAAAGGCTCGCATTTCTTGGTGTGCGTCTGATGATGGTGTGTGCCTCTGACACAATCGGTTTTTATATCGTTCGTCTTGCTCTTTATCGTTATTGCTCTGCGCTCTTTTGGCTCGCATTTGGCACAAAACTCCGCGCCTTGCGCGCAGCTGTACAAAAAGCATATACAAAAAGCACGTGCAAGAAGCGCAGGCGCACGACCTCTTGGCTCACACATATTGGATACTGTCACAGATATTGTTCACTCTTCTTTTCAACTCTTTCAACACTATGGAAACATTTTCTCCAGATACCATACAACCAGCTACTGTTGGCACATCGGACGGCGAGATTTCTACGCCAGCACTTGGCGCAGAACGCGAACAAGCTATTCGCGTTATTAAAATCGCACTGTTTAGTGCTTCCATCGTGCCGTCATTGGTGGCGGGCGCGGTAGGGTATTATCATGGTTTTTTCGAGGCGAGCGCGTTTGCACTGCTCACCCTTGGCTTGTTTATTGGGCAGTTGGGCGGGGACTATTTGTATTACTATTCAACACATTTCCATACGGACGCACGCGACGCACACACCAAAATTTTCGCTGGCTGGCGACCATTTTTTGCTGACAGCATCTTCAAAGACCGACGAACACTTGTGGCAGGCATATTGTGTTTGATTGCTGACGCAGTTTTGGGGCTGTATTTTGTGCAAAAGGTGGGAATAGTCATCCTATGGCTTGCGCTGGCGGGAGGATTAGTCGCAATATTTTTTACTCCCATGATGCTCAGAGGGTACAAAGAGCCGGTCATTTTTGTAACATTCGGTCCGCTAAGCATTATAGGTGTGTATTATGCCTTGGCTCAAGGTTTTTCGTGGTTGCCAGTGTTGGTGTCGTTGCCAGTAGCCTGTTTCGTTACGGTGGTTGCGTATCTAAAGGGCGCACGGTATGAAATCCGTCAGCACGCAGGACAACAGCTTGTTATCAAGCTCAACAACAGCGTTATCAAAGGGTTGCTGGTGTCTGGTTACGGCTTGATTGTGGTCATGGCTGCTGTGGGATTGGCGCCAGCACAGACCTTGCTTGCCTTATTTTCTGTGCCGCTTGCTTGGTCTGTTGTCAAGACTGTCGAAGGCAATACGAGCGAAATCCACCAATACCTTTGGGCAACTGTGCGCTCAATTGCAGTGTTGGTAGTTGGTGGTGGGCTGTTGGCGTTAGGGTTTGTGATGGCACGATAACGACTGAAGCACTCAAGCAACCAGATTGTTTTGTATTGTTCTCACGCAATGTTTCACCTACTCTGTTTAGTGGTATGCATACGTTTTCTGCAAAGACATCGAAACCGCGTAGTTTCAAAGAATGGACGGTTATTTGGCTTAAGGCCGCCCGCGCTCCATTTTTAGCCGTTAGTGCTATCCCCGCAATGTTGGGAGGCGCAGTCGCCTACACGCACGGCGCGTTTGATTGGACGATATTTCTCGTAGCTTTTGTCGGTGTGGTAATGGCACACTCGGCGGCAGATTTTATTGATGATTATTTCGACTTCAAAAACGGTAACTTAGCAAACAAAGACCAGCAATTCCACGACAGCCCACTTATTCGGGGCGAAATCACTCCACAACAAGTTTTGGTCGCTTTTCTTCTGTGTATGGTTATTGCTTTAGTCTGCGGCGTGTATTTGCTCGCTGTGGTGGGAATGCCTGTGCTGATAATGACGCTGATAGGAACGTTCATCGTGTTGTTTTATACCTCGCCGCCCATTCGCCTTAACTATCGTGGGCTTGGAGAAACAGCATTGTTTGTTGCGTTTGGTCCGATGATTGTCTTCGGCGTGTATTTTGTACTTACGCGCACATTTAGCTGGGAGCCGTTGTTGATTTCTGTTCCACTTGGCGTGTTTATCATGAATGTTGGCGTTGTGAGCAACATCTTTGACCACGATGACGACGTACAGTCGGGCAAACTCACGATGCCCGTGCGTATAGGTCAAGGACGTTCGGTCAGGCTCTTGGCTGTGCTTACCATAGCAGCGTATGTGGAACTCGTCGTTGCGGTGTTCATGGGCTGGCTACCAATGTGGTCATTGCTGGGCTTGCTGACCGTTCCTTTGGGCATTCGCACGGTCTTGCTCACGGCACGCTACACCGACGCACAACGCTATACCGCCGCCATGACGGGTGCAATAGCTCTCTCGTCTATCACCGGTCTCGTCCTTATAGCCGCGTACGGCTTGCACAGCATTATTCACTAACCGTTTTCGCTGAACATTGCCCTTGGCAACCATTTTGCCGCCAAGGCACGCGCAGGAAAAAAATTGCAAAGCCATAGCTTTTACAACAATAGCGAACAAGGGAGCAAACCCCCTTGTTGCGCCAGGTCTTGTTACAGCAAAGAAGCCATACTCCCTTGCCAAAAAAAATGCCATGTTGCGAAAGTTCTAAGAGACTGTTTGAAAACTCCTTCTCCCTTTGGGAGAAGGCTGGGATGAGGGCAATAAACACGATATGGAGAGTTTTAAGACAGTCTCTGAGCCATAAACGACGGAAAAAATCGCCGCCCCCACATTCGGCGTGTTGTTGAGACAAAAAAATTCGTATTTTCGCCAAAATCCTTTGTATTTATTCATACTTACGCACATTGTACCGCATGGCATCTTTTGAAACTTTTGGCAGACTGCACGAGATTTATGGTGAAGTACAAGTCACAGAAAAATTTCGGAAGCGCGAGTTTGTATTAGAAATTACCAGTGGCATGTACACCGACTTTGTGAAATTTCAATTAGTGCAAGACCGGTGTTCGGCACTGAATTCTTTTAAGGTTGGTGATACTGTGAAGGTGTACTTTAATCTTTCGGGAAGAAAGGGCACTGCAAAAGACGGCAGCACGGTGTATTTCACAAATTTGGCAGCATGGAAACTTGAACCCTCCGACGGCGTGGTGGGCGCAGCAGGTGGACCAACAACGAATCACCAATCTGCGAGCCGCACAGCAACAGCACCACCCAGCAGCGATGCTCCGCCACCAGACGATGACGACATTCCATTTTGAGTAGTCACTTAACAGTGTACAGTTTTCACACCAACGGACACAGGCACTGCACGCTTTGTGTCCGTTGCTGTTCTTATCAGCAATTACTTTTGAAAGAAATCTCACCTTACACTGTGAGCAATGCTGTGCATAATCTGACCCAACGCCGCATCCCACAATGACCTCGAACATATCGCTATGGAAATTCTGTATGACACCTCGCTGCGTCCTTACAACACTTTTGGCATAGACGTTCGGGCGCAAGCCTTAACGCACGTTCGCAGCCACCAAGAGCTATTGGAGGCACTCGACCACTTGTGTGCTTTCGACCAGCATATTATTCTCGGTAGTGGCAGCAATGTGTTATTTACGAAAGATTTTGCCGGTTTGGTGCTGCACATAGCCCTCAAAGGCATGACCATTGTTGCTGAAGATGATGTATTCGTAGAACTTGAGGTCGGCGCGGGAGAGCTGTGGGATGATGTTGTGCGGTATTGCGTGGAGCAGCAGTGGGGCGGTATAGAAAATTTATCCTTGATTCCGGGGACGATGGGAGCTGCTCCCGTACAAAACATTGGTGCTTACGGCGTGGAACTCAAAGACGTGATAGTGCGCGTGCGGGGGGTGATGCGCCAGACAGGCGAACACCACACTCTTTCTGGTGCAGAATGTGCGTTTGGCTACCGCGACAGCATTTTTAAGCGTGCGTTGTCGAATCGTTTTGTTATTAGCTCGGTAACGCTGCGGCTTCGCAAGCAGCCCACTGCACAGCACTTACACACTGAATACGGCGCAATCAAGCAAACATTAGCGGAGTTGTTCCCAGAAACATCGCCCACAGCATGGACTGCTGCCAATGTGCGCGAAGCAGTCTGTGCCATTCGACGCTCCAAACTGCCCGACCCAAAAGTCTTGGGCAATGCTGGGAGTTTCTTCAAAAACCCCGTAGTACCGCGCTGGATATTGGAGCGTATTCAAAACCAAGTTCCTGCTGTGCCTGCGTTTGCTGCAACAAACGGGCGTACCGACTATGTGAAAATTCCTGCTGGCTGGCTTATTGAACAGTGCGGCTGGAAAGGCAAACGCGTGGGCAACGCAGGCGTACATGCTTTGCAGGCATTGGTGCTGGTCAATTACGGCGAGGCAACGGGGAGTGAAGTGTTTTCGCTTGCACAAGACATTCAACGCTCCGTTGAAGAGCGTTTTGGAATTCATCTTGACATGGAAGTAAATATTGTGTAAATTCCGCCCGCCTTGTGGTACAAGGCGGTGGTACAAATGGCTCAATCTGTTCATTCTTGTACGCTTACGCTTAAAATGTGCGCCCAGATACTTGTGTAGCCGATAAAGTTTCAGCAAAACGTAACTCAGGTTGTTTTACTTTTTTCGATATGAGGGGTGTCTCATGAATCGTGAAATACATCAGTGGTGGAGTCCTCGGCTCAACAAAAACATGGAAATTGTCGCCTACGGTCATTACGGCTTTGCGCTGTTAATGTTACCCACGGCGGCGGCAGATTACCTTGAGTACGAGCGGTTTTACCTTATTGACAAACTCGCGCCGTTTATCGAGTCGGGAAAAATAAAGGTGTATTCTGTAAATAGTATCAACTCCGAAAGTTGGCTCAATCGCCATATGCTTCCGCATCACAAAGCCATTCGCCACAACCAGTTTAATCATTATATCTTCGACGAAGTGGTGCCGTTTATTTACAATCATTGCGGTACAACGAACGTGCCTATCATTACCACCGGTGCGTCATTGGGCGCGTTTCACGCCATGAACCTCTTTTTGCACCGCCCCGACCTATTCTATGGAACGATTGCCATGAGCGGTGTGTATGATTTAACGGTGTATTCAGACGGCTTTATGAACGAAGACGTGTATTTCAATTCGCCAGTTCACTATATGCCCAACCTCCACGACCACCACACGCTGGAACTTCTGCGCCGCAGTCATATTCATATTGTTACGGGCAGTGGTGCATACGAAGCCCCCGAAGCCTCGCGCAAAATGTCTGAAATTTTGTGGAGCAAATCTGTACCGAACGAATTGGACATCTGGGGACCTGACATGCGCCATGATTGGCCCACATGGCGAGCAATGCTACCGTATTTTATCGACACTCGTTTCTAAAGCACCTTTGCGCCTTTGTGCGCTTTAAGGTTCAGACGTAACGCTTAGGACAAACCTTGCATACACACACGCTTTCGTCCCACGACGAAAGCGTTTTTTGTATTTTAGCTTGTAAAAGTCTTTTCGGTGTGAATAAATTTGTGAATAAATTGAGACCTGTGTATGAGGTAAACAATTGTGTTTCATAAGGTGCTGCATGAAAACTTTTACGACTGTGGTCGCCAATCTGGTAATTGGTCCTCTGGTGTCTGCGCTGACGTTCAACACTCTTGAGGCGCAAAGTGTTCTTGAACCTTCCAAAACCTCTTTCCCTTCGATGCAATTTGGCGGTCAAGTGCGGTATCGTGCCGAACTTGACGGGCGTTTTTTCAATGCCAACGCAAAACCGCTTTTTATCAATATGCTGCGTTCGTCCATTCATTTGCGGGCATCGCTCACCGAAGACATAAGCGCGTTTGTGCAGGTACAGGACTCTCGCAATTTTGGCGAAGAGCAAGATGGTGCATGGCGTGGTACACTTGATGGTATGGCGGACAATCTGGATATGCACCAAGCATGGATACTGTGGAATAATTTCCTTGCGCCCGGACTCAGCCTGAAACTTGGACGCATGACCTTTGCCACCAACAATGAACGCCTTGTTGGTGTGCTGGACTGGCATAACGTGGGGCGTGTGTACGACGGCGCAACGCTTACGTATTCCACGCCTGACAAGTGGCAGATTCGAGCGTTCGGCTTTGTCTTGGGCAACGACGAACTCTTGATGACGGCGGCAGGACGGCAAAATCCCCAAGCACTGACGGGCATAGACCTCACTATTTTTGGGCAGCAAGCACTCAATGTTTTTCTATACCACGACTGGATAGACCGCAAAAACGTGCGACCGCTTACCTTTCAAGGCGACACAACGACCACACGCCGCTTCACGGGCGGGTCTGTACGTTAAAAATACCATCGAAGGCTGGGACTATGAAGCCGATGCCATATATCAATTCGGCTCGAAACAAGACGTACCAACACTTGGGCAACTTTCTTCCATCCAAGCATATTTACTTGGTGTCTATATCGGCAGGCGATTTTCCGTAGGGAATGGACAAACAGCGACTATCGGCATCGGGGCAGATATGTATTCGGGGGACAATCTTGCCACACCGACTATCAGCGAAGGCTTTGACCACCTGACAACGACGATTCACAAGTTTTACGGCTATATGGATTTTTTGCCTTTTGCGATTTTGCCAGTGGCAGGTTTGCGCCGTGCGCCCGCTATCACAACATATGGTTTGATAGACCCGTATATTCGACTTACGCACCAACCCGATGCAAAAACAGAACTGTATGTGGCGGGACATTATTTTTTGTCGGAACGCCCGATTGTACTGATTGGCAGGTCATTGAACAGTCTTGGCATGGAAATAGACGCAACGGCAACCTACAAAATTTCGCCGCTTGTTTCGGCGCAATGCGGTGCTTCGGTATTGCTTCCGGGCGAAGCAATGCGCGAAACGAACCCTTCGCGTGGTTTGGGACGCGATGCTGCCTATTGGGGCTACGTGATGCTGACAGCAAATTTTTGAGTGCATTTTTGAATGCAATCGCCTCTAAAAAAACCGTACTTGTTGGCAGAATTGGTGCAATGAGTTTGGTACATTCACAACACCGTTTTCGTTATTTGCTCTATGGAGTACCATGAAAATTCTGTGTCGCAGCCTCGTCTGCTCGACCGTTTGCTGAGGCATCGTAGTGTCAAGGTCAAGCTCAACATCATTGTCCTGCCACTGCTGCTGGTGTCATTGTATGGTTTGCTTATGCTTGTGCGCGCTGCTTACAGCGATTATCAACGGTCTTCAAGGCTTGAAAAGGCAAACATTGTTTCCGATTATATTCTCAAGGCTGCTGCCGAGCAAGCCAAAGAACGCGGTTTTACGGCAACAGTGCTGTCCAATCCAAATGACAAAACCACCTTTGGCAAGATTGCTTCCATTCGCGTTCGAGGCGACAGCTACGCAGATTCTGCGCTTGCCGTTGCTCGTCAAATTCTTGATCATAATCCCCTTGCTGATAAACGCCTACAAGCAGTGGAAACGCTCCGTAAAGAACGCGATGCGTTTCGCAAACGCAATGATGCGCTATTGGGCATATCCCAAGCCGAGGCCTCAACAATCAAAGCGTGGGTTGCCATGCAAAGCAAGCTCATCATGGCACAAAACATGATGGTTCGTGCGCTGTTTACAACCGACAACGTAATGGAAGCAATCTTGGAATTTAACAGCCAAATCAAGCAAAGCGTATTTTATGCCAGTGAATTTTCTGGACGTGAGCGGGCAAATATTGGTACAGCAATTGGTACTGGCAAGCCCATAGACCCTGAACGCCTGAACAATCTTATGCAGTTTCGCGGCATAGTGCAGGAAAATCTTAGCATCATTGAAGATTTTGAAGATAATCCCGAAGTAACACCTGCTATCCGCCAAGCGATTCAAGAGATGAAGGCAACGTTTTTAGGGGAATTTGAGCAAACCCGCAAAGCTATTTATGCTGCCAGTGCAGTAGGCGAGCCGTATCCTATTACTACTGATGAATGGATTCAACGTTCTACCAAAGCCATCAATAGTATCTTGAACGTTTCGGATACGGTGAGTGCTGAAGTCGAGCGTCTGTCCGCACATTCGCGCCGTGCAAGTGCCCGTACACTTGCTCTTGCATTGGCGTTAGTGGGTTTGCTTGTTTTGCTGACCGTATTGTCCCGCAATATTGCGATGGGGATAGTTGGGCGGATTGTCAATCTCCGTAACGCTGCCAATCAGGTTCAACACGGTAATCTCAGCCAGCACGTTCACGACAGTACGCAGGATGAAATAGGGGAGTTGAGCGAAGCATTCAACAGCATGGTGGGAGACCTTCGGCAAGGAATTGAGAATCTTCACGCCGAAAAAGCCAGCGTTGAGCGCAAAGTCGAGGAAGCAGTGCGTGAGTCTGAACAGCAGCGCACATACTTGGCTTCAAGCGTAGAACTTATGCTCAAGCACGTAGAGATGTTCTCGCAGGGTGATGTAACACAACGCTTGCCTGTAACAAGCAGCGACGACATTGGCAGACTCTTTCGGGGCTACAACAATGCTTTAGACCGCGTTGCAGAAATGTTGCAGCAGGTGATTGAAGCCTCTGAGGTTACTGCGGCTGCCAGCACAGAAATTACCGTGAGCATTGAGCATATGTCGGCAAGTATTAACGAACAAGCCGTGCAAGCCACAGAAATTGCCACTGCTACTGAGGAAATGTCAAAAACCATTGAGGAAAACACGCAACAAACCACACTGTCCGCAGACAAAGCCGCCGAAGCAAGTGCCAAAGCAGCAGCAAGCGGTGCTTCCATCCAAACCATGATAAACGCCATGAACACGATTGCCGAAACCGTAGGAAAATCGGCGACGAACGTGGAAGAACTTGGCAAATCCAGTGAGCAGATTGGCGAAATCGTCAAGACGATTGAAGAAATTGCCGACCAGACGAACTTGCTGGCACTCAACGCTGCAATAGAAGCAGCGCGAGCGGGCGAGCAAGGGCGTGGCTTTGCCGTTGTAGCAGACGAAGTGCGAAAACTTGCCGAGCGCACCCAACAAGCCACGAAAGAAATCGCCGCGACGATTCGCAGAATTCATGCCGACACCCGCAGCGTGGTAGAAACTATGCACACCGGGCGCAAAGAAGTAGAAGAAGGCACCACTCTTGTCTTAGAAGCGTCGGATTCGTCGCGGTTCATTATCGAGCGTATCGGCGAAATTTCTGGACTGATGGCACAACTTGCTGCCACAAGTGAAGAACAAGCCGCCACAAGCAATCAAATTGCTGCTAATATGGATACAATGAGCATGGTGGTGTCTGAATCGGCTGCTGTCACAGAACAAATCGTGCGTACCTCCGAAAACCTCAGTAAAATGACGCACACCGTCCAAGAGTTGATGTTAAAATTCAAAGTCCGTGATGACAGACCACACACCAACAAAATTTTGGAAGCATCTGCCCAATATTTGCTTGACAACGCATAATGTTGCTTGACAACACCCCATCACGCCACATCGAAAAACGTGTAGGCGCGGCTGTGTTGGCGTAAAAATTCTCGGCGGATGTTGTCATTGTGTGCAGCGCGAAGATGCGGGTCATGCTCAACCAGTCTGTATGCCTCTTGCCGCGCACGGCTGATTGCCTCGCCGTCGTTAGCAAGGTCGGTAAACACAAATTCTGGCACACCAGACTGTCGTGTTCCCATAAAATCTCCCGGGCCGCGCAGGCGCAAATCTACCTCAGCAATGGCAAAGCCATCGGTGGTATCCTGCATGGTCTTCAAGCGGACGACGCACGCCTTGCGCTCTTGAGACTCGGTCTCGCGTTTGCCAAGCTGAAATTTGAAGTGGTCTTTGGTTGCCAGTAAACAATACGACTGCTCTGCTCCGCGTCCCACACGCCCGCGAAGTTGGTGCAATTGTGCCAATCCAAACCGTTCGGCGTTTTCAATAAGCATAACCGTTGCGTTTGGCACATCAATTCCCACTTCCACAACCGTTGTCGCAACGAGAATGTCAAATTCCCTATTTTTGAAGGCTTTCATGGTGTCTTCTTTTTCGTACCATAACATCTGCCCGTGCAACAAGCCCAATTTGAGGTCGGGAAACACCTCGTGCTGCAAATGCTCAAAGTGTTCAACAGCAGATTTTGCCTCAACCTTGTCAGATTTTTCGACGAGCGGATAAACAATGTATGCCTGAAAACCCTTGCGCACTTGCTTGCGAAGAAATGCAAACACCTCAGGCAAACGGCTCTCGAACACAACTTTCGTGATAACAGGCTTCCGATTGGCGGGCAGTTCGTCTATGACCGACACGTCCAAATCACCATAGATGGTCATGGACAGTGTGCGCGGAATAGGCGTGGCAGACATGACGAGAATATGCGGCGAAATCTCGCCTTCTGATGTCCTCGTGCTATCGCCTGCAAACGATTCTGTGGCTTTTTTTTTGAGTTCGGCGCGTTGGAGTACGCCAAAACGGTGCTGCTCGTCAATAATCACCAGCCCCAGACGGTTGTAAGTAGCTTTGGTCTGAAACACCGCATGAGTGCCAACAATGATATGTGCTTCGCCCGAGGCGATGTTGTCAGCAGCTTCGCGCCGAGCGCGGGCTTTCAAGCTGCCCACAAGTTGCACGACGTTGGTGTCTGTGCCTTGTAAATACGCAGAAATGGTCTTAAAATGCTGTTCGGCAAGAATTTCGGTCGGAGCCATAAGCACCGACTGATACCCCGAATCGCGTGCCATTAGCATAGTGAGCAACGCCACAATGGTCTTTCCTGAGCCTACATCGCCCTGCAACAGCCTGTTCATGGGGCTTGTGTGCGTAACGTCAGCAGCAATTTCGCGTAAGACTCGTTTTTGAGCGCGGGTGAGCTGGAACGGCAACCGCTCCACCAGCGCACGAGCGCGAGGGCTTTTCGCTTGGATGGCGGGTGCCCTGTCGAGCGTTTTTACACCGCGATGCCGCATAGCAAGCAACAGTTCAAAGAAAAACAGTTCTTCAAACTTCATCCGCTCTCTCGCCCGCGCCAAGTCCTCAGGCGACTCAGGGAAATGAAGATGCCGAATACTGGTTTGCAAATCGGGGAAATGCAGCCGTTCCAGAAGTTCTGGCGAAAGCGTTTCCTGTACGTTCGGCAACTCTGCGTCAATCACCGATTCGACCAGTTTTCGCATAACGCGCATGGTCAGTCCTGCATCTTTCATTTTTTGCGAAAGGCGGTATTTGGGCAAAATCTGCCCTTCGCGGTAGAGTTCGGCATCCTCAAGTTCTATGCGCTCAATTTCAGGATGATGGAACTGAATTTTGCCGTACTCATACTCTGGCACACCGCTTACGGCAAGCAGTTGGTCGGACTCAAAGACGCGCTTGAAGTAATAGGCTTGATTCCAAAAAACAATCTCTGCTTTTGCACCACTGTTATCATCAAGTTCGACAATCACCATCGTGCGGTTTTTGCCAAAGGTTTTTTCGCGCACCGCCCGCACAAAGGCTACCACCGTGATTTCGCCTTGTATTTTCATATTCGCCTCCGAAAACGCATCTTGCTGTTGTGCGTGGATAAGGGCGTTTCGCAACTCGCGCAGCGACGGGACGCTGTTGCGGTCAATGTAGGTGCGTGGATAAAAGCGCAGCAGGTCAGCAGCCGTTAGAATCCCTTCGCTGGCAAGTGCTTCTGCGCGGCGCGGTCCTATGCCTTTCATGTACTGCAACGGCGAAACAGGCGGTTTTGCAGTGTTCGTGGACGATGCGTGCGGAGACTGTGCTTTGGGAGCATCTGGCTGCTCGGATGATATGTGCTTTGGCTCAGTCATAACAGGGGTATCCTTTATCTGCCAAGTCTTTGTATGTCAAATGCAGAGAAACCACTATCAACCTGTGGTTTCTTTTGTTAAATTTGCACTGTGAACGCTTGCGATTGCTCTTGTCGTCTTGGTCAGACGGCGCAAAAATAGCATTTTCTGGGCATTTGGCAGGGGCGTAGTGCGCCATTCGGCTTAAAACTAATAAGAAACTTCATGCTTAAACGTTTAGCGACAGGTACTTTGTGCCCTCATATACAGACGCTGTGCAGTCAGAATATTGATAACACCTCACGCTTTGTTCATTTTTTTGCGTTACAAGACTATGCCTATCAATCGTGAGCACTGGAAAACACTCGCCCAGAAAGAGCTGAAAGGCAAATCTGCCGACAACCTCATCTGGCACTCGCCCGAAGGAATAGCGGTGCAGCCGCTTTACACTTCCGAAGACCTTGAGAATCTTGGCTACGAGGAAACACTGCCCGGCATATTTCCCTTTGTGCGCGGTCCTTACGCAACGATGTACACCAACCGTCCGTGGACTATTCGCCAATATGCAGGATTTTCCACCGCCGAAGCCTCGAATGCGTTTTACCGCAAAAACCTTGCCGCAGGGCAAAAAGGACTTTCTGTGGCGTTTGATTTGGCAACGCATCGCGGGTATGATTCCGACCATCCCCGCGTGGTGGGCGATGTGGGCAAAGCGGGCGTGGCAATTGATTCGGTGGAAGATATGAAGATTCTGTTCAGCGGCATACCGCTTGAAGAAATGTCCGTTTCGATGACCATGAATGGTGCTGTGATTCCCGTTATGGCAATGTTTATCGTCGCAGGCGAGGAACAAGGCTGCCCGCAGGACAAACTTTCTGGCACGATTCAGAACGACATTTTGAAGGAATTTATGGTGCGGAACACCTACATTTACCCACCCGAACCCTCCATGCGCATCGTGGCAGACGTAATTGAATACACGAGCAAATTTATGCCCAAGTTCAATAGCATTTCCATTTCCGGTTACCATATGCACGAGGCAGGCGCAAACGCTGTACAAGAACTTGCGTTCACGCTTTCGGATGGTTTGGAATACGTTCGCGCAGCACTTGCCAAAGGGCTTCACGTGGACGATTTTGCGCCGCGCTTGTCGTTTTTTTGGGGGATTGGCATGAACTTTTTCATGGAAATTGCCAAAATGCGTGCGGGTCGGCTTTTGTGGGCGCATCTGATGAAAGAATTCAACCCGCAAAAGCCCCTTTCAATGGCTCTGAGAACGCATTGTCAGACTTCTGGGTGGTCGCTCACCGAACAAGACCCATACAACAACATTATCCGCACCACAATTGAAGCACTGGCGGCAGTGCTGGGCGGCACACAATCGCTGCACACTAATTCGTTTGACGAAGCAATTGCCCTACCGACCGAATTTTCGGCACGGATTGCCCGCAACACGCAACTTATTTTGGCAGAAGAATCCAACGTTACCCGCGTTGCTGACCCGCTTGCGGGGTCGTATTACGTGGAATCGCTCACGCTTTCACTGGCTCGTGAAGCACAAAAACTCATGGACGAAGTCCAACAATTAGGCGGCATGACCAAAGCAATTCTGGCAGGGCTGCCCAAGCAAAAAATTGAGGAATCTGCTGCCCGTCGTCAAGCTCTGATAGACCAAGGAAAGTTCGTTATCGTGGGTGTAAATAAGTACCGCCTTGACAAGGAAGACCCTATTGACATTCTGGACGTGGACAACGTAGCCGTGCGCGAGGCACAAATAGCACGATTGAAGGAAATTCGCGCAAACCGCGACAATGCTGCTGTCCAAGCCGCGCTGGAGGAAATCACCCGCCGTGCTGCCAGTGGCTCGTCTGGTGGCAATTTGCTGGAAGCAGCCGTAGAAGCCGCTCGGCGGCGTGCCACGGTGGGCGAAATTTCGGACGCAATGGAAAAGGTGTTCAAACGCTACGAGGCGCAAGTGGCAACGGTTTCGGGCGTGTATCGTGCAGAATATCAGCAAAACGGCGGCGACAGTGCCTCCACAAGGAGCTTCGCCAGCGTCGTGAGCGAAGTGGAAGCCTTTGCCAAAGCACAAGGTCGCCGCCCGCGAATGTTGGTGTGCAAAATGGGACAGGACGGACACGACAGGGGCGCACGGATTATTGCTTCAGCCTTTGCAGACTTAGGGTTTGACGTGGATGTAGGCCCGTTGTTTCAAACCCCAGAGGAGGCGGCACGGCAGGCAATTGAAAACGATGTCCACGTCGTTGGTGTGTCGTCATTGGCAGCAGGACACAAGACCTTAATCCCCCAGCTTATTGATGAACTCCGCAAACAGGGTGCAGAGGATATTTTGGTGATTGCTGGCGGCGTAATACCCCAACAAGATTACGAGTTTTTGTATAACGCTGGCGTGAAAGAAATTTTCGGACCAGGCACGAACATTTTAGAGGCCGCCCGCAAGGTGCTAAAGGACATTGAAGAGCAGACAGCATAATGCTGATTTTACCGCTGAATCAACGTTTTATGGAGGACTTTCCCTGTGTGGTCAATCACTTGGACAAGCATTTGATTGGCAAGTAACGATACGCTCATAAAACCTGATGCTTCCGCTGCGAAAATTGTGCCTTCAATGCTGCCCGTTGGTCGATTTTCCGAGCCTGCACCCGATACAAAATAATGCACCGCACCACGTTTAATAACTTGCAAGTCATGTTCATGTCCATTAAAATACGCCTGTACGCCGTACTTTTCCAGTAGAGGCTTAATACGCTCCACCATTTCAGGCTGTTCTGGCTTACGCTTGCCACCTGTGTACACGTGATGATGACCCACAACAAACTTCCACTGTGCTTTGGAAGAGGCAAGAACGCTATCAACCCAGAAATACTGATGTGCAGTGTCTTGCCCACTAACGTGTGTTTTTTCAAGTTCTTTGTAGTATTCTCGAATCAGCGGGGGGGTGTCGAGAAATACGAACAAGGCAGTTACGCCCTTGTCTATCTCTTTTTCAATGGTGTAGTAGCGTGCGGGCAGATTCCACCGTCGGCTGCGTCTGGCATAGTCAAGTTGTGCTTGGGGGTTGCCGCGATAATCATGGTTGCCTAAGACGAGAAACCAGTCGCAGTGCAGCGCGTGAGCCGTGTAGATATTTTCAAAGGAATCAATCCATTGGCGGTCATCCACGCTGGCGACACCATTGGGATAGAAATGGTCGCCCGTAGAAATTACGAATTTAATATCTAAGTCGTTGCCGTAAATACCCATTTGCTGGGCAACCTCGCGCTGGTTGTGCTCGCCGTGCCTCCCCCAGTCGCCCACGACCAAAAAATTGAATGCTTTCTTGAATGTGTCCAATTTTTTTGGCTGTGCGTGCAACGGTAGTGCCAATATGGCAAGATAAGTAAGATACCAACACACGGTGGTCTGAAAGCGTCGTAACATCATATGCGGTTATTATGTGTTTGATGGCAAATGTTTTATGGCAAAAAAGAAACGGCTCTCCATGATTGTAGTTGGGAACGATGATGGTCTCGAAGAGTCAAGCACGTAAGGGGCAAGGTGGCTTAAGCCCCTTGTTTTCGAGACTGCTTCACAAGACTGCTTCAAATCTTGCGTTGCAAACCGGTGCGATTTCTTAACCAATTGAAATCATTGAGAACCAAAGAAACAATATAAGCACTACACAACAAACTTGTGCATCATAAATCTATGCGAATGCCCAGATTTCCCCACCATGAATAAAACTCTCGTTGGTCTGGTCGGTTTGGCATACCACGATAGAAACGAAGTGGTTGATTTGTTAGATTGATGATTTCGGCAAAAACCTGTAACTCAGGAAGAATGCGGTAATTTGCCGACACATCAAGGCGAAACGAATTGTCTTGATAGCGGTCAAAATCTACCGTCTCGCCTACTTCATCCAAGAATTGCCCGTTAAAATTTCCCGCCACGCGCACCATCAAACCATATTTTTCATATGAAAGTGCGATGTTGCCAACATTCGCCGACTGCCCCGGTAAGGGAATGGTGCGGGTTTGGTTGTTGCCGATTGGAATAATCGCGTTCGAGGTTGTGAATGTGTAATTGGCAAAAATGCCCAATCCATCCAAAAATCCGGGCAGAAACGTAAGCTGCTGCTGCAAACTGAGTTCTATGCCAAAAAGCGTTGCCGTCTGACCATTTTGCGGCTGTGTGATAAGGTAGCCACGTGTAAGACCTTCCTGCCCAACAAAAAACGAGGTGAAGGCGAAATTTTCGATGGCTTTGTAGAACGCGCCTGCGGTAAGGATGCCAACGTTGGAGAAATACTGTTCGCCCATGAGGTCAAAATTCACGGATGTAGCAGGTTTCAACGCGGGATTGCCAAATTGTGCGGTATTGTCGGCAACGTTGATGCGTTGCACAGGGCTTATGTCCACGTAGCGCGGACGCGCAAGTGTATTCGTCCATGCAGCACGAATATTGGTATTCTCGGCAAGACGGTACATAAGGTGAATGGAGGGAAGAATATTGCCGTAGCTTGTGCCAGCCGAGACTTGTTCGGTAGAAGCCCAACGCCCTGCCGAGGTCGTGTTGATGCGATTCGCTGTGTAATTGACATCAGTATATTCATAGCGCAATCCCGCCAGTGCCATAAGGTTTGACCAATTGACCTTCGCCATGACAAAGCCAGCAAAAATATTCTCTGTACCGTTATACGAAGCTGCATCGGAGGTAATGCGTGAGTTGCTTGAGTCTGCCGCTGTTTGTACAAATCGCCCTCCATTGACGGCATTCCGCACTGCATCTGGGTCGGGCGAGAGGCTTTGCAAACGGTTATCATAGCGAGAAAATAAAAAGTTTTCATCACTAAATGAGCCGCGCAGATTTGCCAGCGTTGGACGTGCTGCCGAACCGCCTGTCCACGAAGTGAATAAACGCGAGGACAGATTGTTGGAATTGTTCTTATTCCGAACCTTCGCACCAGCTTGAACAAGCCCTACGGCATTATTTTCTAACGTAAACGGGATTTTCACGCTCACCGCGCCTGTGATATCACGGTCGGTAGTAAGTTGTGTGGAATTGGTGAGTTGTTGAAAACTGTACGATGTGTCTCGAAAAAGTGACGTTGTTGCGCTTTGATTCAGCAGCGTAAATTGTGGATAATCAGCGTCGGAAACATCCTGACGGAAATTCATATTCGACTGGCGGAAGATGATATTTATGAGATTTGGACGGCTTTCTTCAGCATATGAATAGGAAAAATTGTAGTCAATATCGGCAACACCCACGCCCTGCTTGCCACCCAGTGAAACGGAATTAATCTGTTGAATAGCGGTGCGGATGCGGAGTGCAGGCTCTATCCGTGCGCCCGTTACACTATCGCCCTGTATGCCGCGAAATGTTGTGCCAAAGCGCACTCGGTACACGCGGCGCAATTCGTCGTCGCTGTAATTGTTGTACATTCCGCGCAAAGACAGCGACGAACGCTCATCAAACTTGAAGTCCACAGCAGCGTTGATGCTACGGCGTTGGCGGGTGAGGTCATAGTTTCTGAGTTGCAAATCCACGGGTCGGATGCTACTGGTCGTATCATTTACGCGGGGGTTGGCAGCATTGGGGCGAATCCACAGCGTATTGTCGTAGGTCATTTCGTTATTGTCAGAACCGCGTTCGGCACGGTTATAGCTACCATTGACAAGAATACCAATATTGTCTGTGATGCGTGTCCCGAAGGTCAGTGCTCCTTGATACACACCGCGCTGAGTGAGGTTAGCAAGGCCGCCTGCTGCTGTTGCGTTGAATTTCATCTTGTCATAATCCAACGCACTGCGCGTAACCAAATTCACCGCTCCACCTATGGCATCACCATCCATGTCGGGCGTGATAGCTTTGCTTACCTCTACTGATGCCAGTACATCCGACGGAATGACATCGAGCGCGACAGAGCGGTCGCCGCTTGCCTCAGGCGACGGCAGCCGTTCGCCATTGACCATCACAGAATTCAACAGCGGACTTGTGCCGCGAATTTGGATAAATCTTCCCTCACCTTGGTCGCGGTCAATCGAGATGCCGGGCACGCGCTGTAGTGCATCGGCAACATTGGGGTCAGGAAAGCGTCCAATAAGGTCGGCTGCAACGACGTTACGGATATTATCTGCGTTTTTCTGTTGGTTGAAGGCTTTGGCTTGCCCAAAGAGCATTCCAGTAATCCTAACTTCGCCCATCATGATAGCATTCACACGCAGCACTACGGTCTTTGAAATTTCAGAGCCAGCATCAACATTGATGTCCAGTGTGTCAGCTGCGTAGCCAAGCGCAGACACTGCAAGTTTTTGCTGCCCTGTGGGAACATTGACCAAGCGAAATCTGCCGCGACGGTCACACACCGCGCCAATATTTGTTCCCACCACCACGACGCGTGCACCGGGAAGAAACTGTTTTGCTTCATATTCTGACACTACTCCCGTAATAATCCCACTTGCTGACGATGATGACGTTTGCTGTGCTAATACTGACACTGAGCAACAAAGCAAAAGGCAAGCAACAAGAAATCTTCCATAGAAATTCCTTATGTACAAAGCAGGCAGTTGTAAAAGAACGAGCATATAAACTCCTTGCAGATGAAAAACAAAAATTAGTTTAACTTCAATTGCTTAGGACTTTCGCAAAACGGCATTTTTTCAACAAGGGAATATGCTCTTTTGCTACGCAAGGCTTGACACAACAAGGGGTTGCAACCCCTTGTTCCCTATTGTTGCGAAAGTCCTATTGCTATAATCCAGCTACATGTGCATTCCGAATTGTTGTGAGCAACGAGACCAGCAAATCTATGGAAAGTCTTTTGTTCTTGGGTATTATCTTTCGTTATTACGTGATTACGTTTTCGCAACACACACACAACGCATAATTCACACTATCGTTTTCACTACCATTGACCAGATGATAGAAAAAAATGAACAGATTGTAATTTTCTTGTACAAGCAAATGCACTAATTTGTGTAACTTTCCAAATGCGGCTTACATTGTGAACTGTTGCACAACGCTGTGATTTTGTTCACAACACAGCCATAGCATACGGGGGAAGTACGCAAGACTATGATAATTCCGCTTACGGCGACGGTACGCACAACACACTATTAGCGCCACTCGGAGCGCAAGGGAATGTCCAAGACCAGTACAAACGCTGACAGAGCTCGCTCGCATTCTTTAGCGCACTGAGTGGTGAAGCCTCGTAGCACAGGAGGCGAGATGTTGATTGTTTTGGGGTGGGTGTCTTCATCGTGGCAATCTCTCACACTATCTTTTATGGTTATGTCAGCAGTAGCTTCGGCTTCGAGCAACTTCCGCACGTATTTTCGCCTGAACACGTTGCCTTTTTGGGTTATCCATGCGCTGTGCTTTGCAGCGTTTTTCGTGGATTTCTCGTGGTGGTATGTCGCTTTGGCGTTGGGCGGATATTACGTTCGGATGTTTTTTGTGACCGGTGTGTATCATCGGTATTTTTCGCACAAGTCGTATTCGACAAGTCGCGTGTTCCAGTTTATTTTGGCTTTTTGTGCCATGACCTCTGCGCAAAAAGGTGTGTTATGGTGGGCAGCGCACCATCGTCATCACCACACACATTCTGACCAAGAGGAGGATTTACATTCGCCCAAAGACGGCTTTTGGTGGTCGCACGTGGGGTGGATTTTGAGCGAAGACTACAACGATACGCAAGAACACTATATCCGTGACCTCATGCGGTATCCAGAACTGGTGTGGTTAAACAAGTATCACCTTGTGCCTATTGTTGCCTACGGCGTGTTGATGTTTGCTATTGCGGGCGTTCCCGGTCTTGTTTGGGGACTGTGTATTAGCACGGTTATGCTGTGGCATGGAACGTTCACGATTAACTCCCTTTCGCACGTCTGGGGCAGTCGTCGGTACATCACCACCGACACCAGTCGCAATAATTTTATCTTGGCACTGGTAACGCTTGGCGAAGGTTGGCATAACAATCACCATCGCTTTCAATCGTCAGCTCGCAACGGGTTTTTCTGGTGGGAAATTGACATTACCTACTACGTACTGCGCTTGCTGGCAGCGATTGGGTTGATTTGGAATCTGCGCCCTGTGCCAGAACATTTGCTCGACCCACGCAGCGAGGCGTGGATACAAAATACTTCTTCGTACAGCGTGTCAGTAAATTCGCCAAATGCCCAATCGTTCGCAACAGAAGAATTCAAGACCACAGCAAAAGAACAACAGGAAGAACTTGTTGCCTGAACACTTGTTGCCTGAACAAGGTAACAAGATTATTGGCTAACAAGATTGGTCAATGAACAACAACGAAAAAGGCGGAGAAAAGTTCTCCGCCTTTGTATTTGGTATCATGCTGTATTGAAAAACCTCGCGTGCGTGTTCAGGCATTTTCCAACAAGACTTTCTTGCGAGTTTTCGTGCGCATTTGGCGTTCAGTCATGCCGCGAAGATAGTACAGTTTGGAACGGCGAACTTCGCCTTCGCTCACGACGGTAATTCCTTGAATGATAGGTGAGTTCACAGGAAACACGCGCTCTACGCCAACGCCGTTGGAGATTTTCCGAACGCGAAACGTTGCACCCATGCCCTGACCGCGACGAGCAATCACGATGCCTTGGAAGTTCTGGGTGCGCTCTTTGTCGCCCTCAATAACTCGCACAGCAACACTCACGGTGTCGCCCGGGCGAAACGACGGCATGACTACTTCTTCGCCATTGTTTTTGGCTTTACGCATTTCATTCGCCTGCGCGATGAACATCGCGTCAATCATTTGAATTTCTTTCATGACCAAGTATCTGTCTAAGTTAAACATTATTAAAGAGTTGTCTGCTGTAAGAATTCTGGTTTGCAAAGCAACGACAGAAATGTTTGCATTTTTTAAAAAATTTGGTGTAGCTTGCAAACATAGCGGTTTGTTTTGATATTTCCAACAATATTTTCAAACTGCGGGTTTTGAACAACTCTGTTCCACTCTACTTTTTGTTTGTACTCTATGAAACGTCTGTTGATGAAATCGTTTATTGTCGTTGCTCTTGGGCTGCTGTACGCTAGCACGGCTTTCGCCCAACGGTCAGCCAAAGCTGCTCCATGGAAAGAGATGGAAACCTTCCACGAGGTCATGGCAAAAACCTTTCACCCAATGGAAGAGGGTAATCTGCAACCCATTATGGCACGGGCTGGAGAAATGGCAGAAAAAGCAAAACTTTGGGCAGATACTAAAGCCCCAGCACAGTTTGATAAGCCCGCTATCAAAGACTTACTGGTAAAACTCAAAGATGAATCGAAAGCTCTTGCAGAATTAGTTGCAGCCAAAGGCAGCGAGGCGGACATTAAAAAATCACTTACCGCACTCCATGACCGTTTTCACGAGATTACCGGCGCGTGCAAAACCGACGGGCATGGCAAAAAGCATAAACACTGAAGAGAAGGATGAAGTATAAAGGATGAAGTGAAGAAACGTGGTTTTGACACACTCTGACAGTGTTCTTGTGTTTTCGGCTTTACTCTACGCCGTCGAATGATTATTGCATCGTTCGGCGGCATTGTGTTTTTCGATAGTGTTGGCTCTCGGTTAGCCTCCGCGAGCATACTCTGCACGAAGTAACGCCTCTTCCTCAGCCGTCAGTGAACGTTTGCGGCGGCTCATCACGGTTCGCGCCAGTGCAACAGCCTTTTCAAGGTCGAAGCGTTGCGCGGGATTGGTGACTTGTCCCTCTGTTCCCCATGCAAACGAAGGAATGTATTTCTCAGGATAACCGCCGCGCTGTGCGCCCGCAAAGACATTTGCACTCACCCCAACCACCGTTCCAGTATTGAACATAGAATTGATACCACTTTTGCTGTGGTCGCCACAGAGCAACCCAAGCGAGGTCTGTCCTGTGTGGATTTCAGGGCTGGTGCGCCCAAAGCGCACACGAATGCGGCTGTAATTGTTCTTGAGGTCGGAAACGTTTGTTCCCGCGCCTAAATTGACCCACTCGCCCAAAAACGAATAGCCCAAACATCCATCGTGTTGCTTATTAGCGAACGCTTGAAAAATCGTGTTTTTGATTTCGCCGCCCACTTTGCAATATTCGCCCAGCGAGGTGTTTTCGTACAGTCGCGTGCCAACTTTTACCAGACTGTGGTCGCCAATGCTGCAGGGACCGACAATAGTTGACTGCGCCATAAGTTCCACATCATTGCCAATGATGATGCGCCCACGCGAGGCATCAAGCACCACACACGGAGCAATCTTGACGTTGTTGCCAAGACTAATCTGCTCTGCTTGCACAGCAAACACGCCATAAGTCACTAATGCTGGATGGGTTGGTGTACGCTCCACAAACCGACCGTCGTCTTCTATGGCATCGCCGTTAGCATGAATGGCATCCCACAGGTAGCGCAGCATTCGTGTTTCCATACTCACCACAGGCGCGTCTGCGTAAACGGCACTATTGAGGTCGCGCAAGAGATGATTTGTTACTGACGGGCGTTGCAGCACTGCTGCTGGGCAGTATGCAGCAACAGCAGCACCATTGGCGGCAACAATCAACGGCTTTTGTGGATTCATCGTTTCCACAGCCTCTGCAATCCGCTTCCACCAGTGCGCCGTAGGCAACACGTTTGCCTGCACAACTAATAACGACGAACCGAGCGGCATAACGTCGAATGGCTTTACTGCGGGAAACCTCGCGCAAAAAGAGCGCAGATGTGCTGCGCGGCTTTCAGCAGCGTGAACAAGGATATGTGCTTTAGGAAACTGGTGCTGGTATTTTTCAAACAGACGAAACACACCGCACCGCAGTTCCCACACTGGATGGAGAATCGTAAATGGGTAGAGCAATTCAGGCTCGTTTGGCTCAAGCAGCAAGATGGAATCTGGTTGAAACATGTTCATGGTGTTTTGCCTTTCTAATGAAAGAGGACGCAAGGTCTTCTCAAGAACGTTTGGTGTTTGTGTGTCTTGTAGCCATGCTCAAACCACAGTGGTCAGAGCAAAGCAAAAACGCGGGACAAATATACAGTTTTTTGACCGATGGAGCAGAAGATGAAAAGAAACTGCCGTCTTATCCTTTCTTTGCTTTGCGCTCACCATGACTGGGCAAAGTGTTGGGGCGTTTGTGCCGCCGCTCCAACAAAAAAACTCCCTGCCCAAGCATTGCGCCTGAGCAGGGAGATATTAGAAAAAAATCGCAAAACCTTGTCTGAAGCTAATTAACTCTGAAGCTAATTAACGGTCGTTAAACGTTACGCGGACACCAAGTTGCATTTGCCATACGTCGACGATGCTTGCACCTTTGCGGAGCAGCCCCTGCATCGTCAAGTTGTTCGTTGCAGGGTCAATGCTCGTGGCGGCCAGTTGAAAGCGCGGACGACCAGCGTTGGGCTGACCTTGTGGTACAACACCACGAAAGATAAGCGGAGCGTTATTGTTGATAACGTCTGCCACGCCCAAACTGTTATCCAGCATATTCAAAAAGTTGAAGATATCAAGGCGGAACTGTACGTTGGTTGCTTTGTCGCCGCCCCACAATGGCGCAAAGTTAATATCGTGCGACAATGAAACATCCATACGTGCCAGCATCGGACGTGTGCCGCCGTTGCGCTCAGCGTACTGACCGCGACGCGAACTTAAATACGGGTCGCTGTTGATGTAGTTGTTCAGCACTGCCCACTGCGCCGCGCCGTCAAATGTCCGTGCTGAGGCACCACTGCCAATCGTGAGATTATCAAACACAATTTGGCTTGGGTCTGCTGGCACAAAGATAACATCGTTGTTTTGGTTGCCATCGCCGTTCATATCGCCGTTGTAGCGGAACGTTATGCGGTCTTGGCTGAAATAGCTCAGAAACACGGAAATCTGGGTTTTGCCAATAAACCGTCCTACCTCGCTTTGCAACAAATTTCCCCAGTCCAAACGGTAGGATATTGTCGAAATCAAGCGGTGGCGCAAGTCATTCGACGAGAACGTCAAATCAGGGAAATTGTTGCCGTTGATGCCTGTGGTGCTGTTAAACGACGTGGTAGCGATAGAACCAAAGTCTGCCACGTCGCGCGATTCACCATAAGTGTAGGCAACGTTCGCATATAAGCCGAAATCAAACGCTTTTTGCAACGATGCCGTAATGGAGAAATTATTGCCTTGATTGGTGTTGTCAAGCAAAATCGCGTTGGTGATATTGCTATTAGCACGATTCAACGCATCAACCATAGGCGAAAATCCGCCTGTGGCTGTTTGACCAAATGAGCCCGGATAGCGCAAACGGTTGTCCGGTCCTTCAAAACGCTGCGTAGCTGGGCGCAAGTTTACATCGCGGTAAAAAATCGCGTTGACGTTTTGGCTCAAGATACCTTCGAGCGTACCAACGATACCAAGCGGCAATTCTTGGTCAACAGCGAAGTTTGCGCGAAACACCTGCGGAAAACGGAAACTGGAGTTTGCTACGTTCAGCACATATGAGGCTGGTGGTACGCGCGTTGCGGCATCGGCAGGGATGTTCGCAGCCACGTTGTCAGACCAGCGAACTGGGGTCGTAGAGCCGGGCAAGGTTGTCGTGTTAAGAACCGCACCGGAAATATTAAACGTGCCGTTAAACATACCTGTATTGCTCACGTTGTTCGATACAATCACAAACGGTACGCGCCCTGTGAAGATGCCTGCACCGCCGCGAATCTGCGTTGTTCTATCACCCGTTACATCCCAGTTAAAGCCCAACCGTGGCGACCAAAGCAATGCCGGTTGTGGCAATTGCTCAGTGCGGAAGTTCAGCGTTTCGCCATTAGCACCAATAAAGTTCAGATTTGGTACTTGTGGGTTTGCCAGTGCGGTTTGAGCAAAGGCTTGAATGTCGCCACGCACGCCAAGCGTGAGCCTGAAGTTTTTCAGGATATTCCACTCGTCTTGCAAATAGAAGCCAATTTGCGAGGACTGTGTGCGAGCTATGGGAATCTCGCCGCCTGGCAGAGCTGAAAACCACAAACGATAGGCGTTGGTGCGAATGTTTCTGCCTTCCACAGCTTGATAGAAGTCCGTAAAGGAATTAAACTGATACACACCGCTAATCTCTGGCGTAAAACCGTTAGCAAAAGCAAAGGCTTCCACGTTAAAACCAGCTGTGAGCGTGTGGTCGCCCAAATAGCGCGTTACGTTGCCCTGAGCCTGCCATGTATCGGTGTTCAGAATATTGTTGGGCGTAAATGGTTCGTCGCCAAATGTTGTAACGTTGCGCCCGCCCAACAGAATATCTACTGTTGGGAAGCGGCGGCTGCCGGGAAGTTCGCGGTAATCGCGGTTTGCCGTGAAGCCTACCAAAGCGTTGACGAACCATTCTCCTTCAAATGTGGCGTTATATTCTGCTACCACAGAATGAATGTCGTTGTTGATACGATAGTTCGAGTTCGAGAAATTCAGCGCAAACAAATTGCCATTTCGACCGTTTACGCCGCCTGTGTTGGAAATTGGTACATCACGGAACGAACGAAGGTAGTTGTAGCGCAGAGAAACTTTCTGGTTTTCGTCCACGTTGTAGTCCACACGTGCTGTTGCTTTGATACTGGAAGTTTGCAGGTTAAAATCTTGATACACGCCCGGGTCGTAGTTAAAGCGTTCTATCAAAAAACTCCGCAGTCTGTTGAGCGAATCAGCAAGGTTAATGCCGGCACGCACGACGTTTGAACCTGCATCGGTGGCACCGGTGGAAGCACGGTTGGGCGTTGCAGGGTCAGTGCGCTGCTCGAGCTCGGCATTAACGAAAAAGAAGAGTTTGTTTTCAATGATTGGTCCGCCCAAGCGAAAGCCGTACTGTTGCACGTTGAACTGTCCGCGGTTGATTTCTGTTCCGGCAGCGGTGCGTCCTAACATATCTTGGTTGCGTTGGTTGTAAAACGCTGAGCCACGAAACTGATTATCACCTTTGCGCGTGATAGCGTTAATACCCGCGCCAACAAACCCACTTTGGCGCACATCAAATGGAGCCATGTTGATTTGTAGCTCCTCAATAGCATCGAGCGAAATTGGCGTGGAATTTGTCTGACCACCCGGAAGCGAAGCCAGACCAAAACTGTTGTTAAACACCGAGCCGTCAACAGTAAAGTTGATAAACCGTGCGTCTTGACCGCCAAACGACAACCCATTGGCACGCGGGTCTGTCCGAGCGAAATCGTTAATGCTACGATTCAGCGTGGGCAAGGCTTGGATGATTTCGGTGCTGATGTTGGTAGCTGCGCCAGTGCGCTGCTCACTCATCACGGCATTTTTCCGCGAGGTAACAGTGATTTCACCTAACTTGACATCGGCACTTTCCATTTTTACATTAAGCTCATATACGTTGCCCAAGGTGATGTTGATGTCACCAAAAGCTTCCTCGCGCATCCCTACCGATGTAAACCGTACCGTGTAGGGTCTGCCTGTACGTAATGCCGGCAGATTATAGCGACCAGAAGTGTTGCTGATGCTGCCGTACTTTGTGCCGCTTGGCTCGTGTGTTGCTACCACACGTACGCCGGGCAGGGGTTTGCCGTCTTTGTCTGTTATCAAGCCGTTCATGCCACCAGTTGTTACGCCTTGGGCATGGCTTTGTTGTGGCATAAAACCCACAGCAGCGACCAGCATGAATAACAGAGCAAAAAGTATCGAACGTTTGCTCATAAACAGTCTCCTTTGTGTTGTGAAAGTAAAAAAACAATGTGTAGAAATCCGCGTGTTCAGATTGTGTTTGGAGAAAGCAACCACGCACATCGCGGCAAAATTACAATTTTCTTCTTTTCACCGACAAAGAAATTCATTGTTGTTATTGAATCGTAACATATTCTTGCCTACACAACCCGCCGGAAGCATAGTTCCTCGGATTATATTGAGGATATGTGGACAACAATGTGGAAAAGTCAAGTTTTTTTGTGCCATCCGCGCAAAACTCTTCCCAAGATTTGCTCTTGTTTCTGTAATTTTACGCCGCAAATATTATTAGGGCTTTCGCAACAGTGGGAAACAAGGGGTTACAACCCCTTGTTGTGTCAAGTCTTGCATAACAAAGGAACATACTCCATTGTCGAAAAAATGCCATCTTGCGAAAGTCCTTATTATATTAAAATTTAGGCGCAAAGGACGCGGAGGACACAGAGACAAGATACGATGATTGGATAAAGAAGCAGAGAGATATTTCCATATTGTCTATATTGCGAGGCAAAGTTGCACACCATGAAGCAAACAACGTTCTCGAATCTTCTTCTCTCTGCGCTCTCTGCATCTCTGGGGTCACTTTTTCTTTCATTCTGGTTCTTCGATTCTGAACTGGCATTATTTGTTCACTGCTGTTATCGTATCGTATTGCTCATTTATCTTTTGAACGCTATGAATCCTTTTTTGATTATACTGTGTGTAATGGCTGGCTATCTCATTGGTACATTGCCCACAGCCCGCTTTACCACTCGTCTTGTGGCACGCAAAGACATTTTGGAAGAAGGCTCTGGCAACGCCGGGGCAATGAATTCTTATCGTGTGAGCGGCAAATGGTGGGCTGGTGGATTGGTGGCAGCAGTGGACATACTCAAAGGGTATCTTGCCGTGCAAGCGGGGTTGGCTGTGATGGCGGCGTTTCAGGTGTCCACGTTTGTAGCTCCAGCAGTGGCAGGCTTTTTTTGTGTGTTTGGGCATTGTTACAACGTCTGGCAAGGCGGGCGTGGCGGACGAGGACTTGCCCCCGCCGCAGGGGTGATGCTTGGTATTAACCCCGTACCCCTAGTGGTGTTTTGCCTGATGTGGGCAACGGGCTACTTTGTTATTCGCCGCAACGTCCACGTAGGTTCAGTGGCGGGAGCATTGGGAACGCCGTTGTTGCTCTTCAGCGCACCAGAACTCCTGCTCTCAACGTTTATGCGTGTTCCGTGCGAAAAACTTTCGTTGCACACCGTGTTTTTGTGGATGCTCTGCATCCAGCTGCTGGTGCGCCACGCAGAGCCAATCCGTGAACTTCTTGGCGGTCCGAATGACCATAGCTAAATCAGGCTTTCTGGTATCAAATAACTTCCATGATTTAATAGACAATTATAGTCATAAATAGGCAAACAGGTCGTATATTTGCCGAATGAAACTCTCAGAATATGCAAAACGCCATTCGATTTCGTACCGTACAGCGCACCGTCATTGGAAGCAAGGTTTTATCAAAGGTACACAGATTGCAAAAGGCAAAACGATTGAAATTATCAACAACATCCAAGATAATAAAGACGACTTGATGCAAGATTTTGTCGCCATTATCACGAGTTTTACGGCGCGTCTGTACGGTTTGCGCCGCTCACAACGCAAGACCGAAGCCATCATCAAAGAACTTCACGAAAACGAATGAGACTTG
>Ga0272446_1001136_pt1 | contig 39644 bp, 22 predicted proteins | sample YNPCB0061_FD_194587 | JGI IMG/M metagenome (GOLD analysis project Ga0272446, IMG submission 194587) | Hot spring microbial mat communities from Yellowstone National Park, WY, United States - YNP-CB-006-1 | ecosystem: Environmental > Aquatic > Thermal springs > Hot (42-90C) > Sediment | place...
ACATCAGAGCGGGTGAGCAGCTCGGCCGCGACGGCGATGGCGTACTGCCGGCCGATCAGTGGCGCGACGTCGCTGGGGAGCGCGCGCCGGCGAGCGGGCAGCGACGGCCGCGGCTGCACTGCCGCTGGCCCAGGCTCAGCGATGCTCCCATCCACAAGCCCGCTCCGGGCAGAGCGCACGAAGGCGTCGCGGCTCGCGTCGGCGACCATGAGGATGTCCGCCAGCCGCTCGGCGAGCGCCTTCGACGGGCGCAGGTCGTCGGCCTCGATGCGCCGGATGGTGCCCTTCGCGCATGGCACGCGCGCCGCAAGCTCGACCTGGGTCAGGTCGAGCGCCTTACGCTGCCGGCGCAGCCACTGGCCAAAGCTGAGCTGAGAATCATCGCTGGTCATAGTGCAGATTATACATCCGCCGACTCGCCTGACAATGGATCGATTCGTGGCGCTTTTGGTGGCACTTTGAGCCTCACACCAGCAGTGCCTGGTGCAGCATCATTGTGCTGTCGGTACCAGACAGATCTACGAAAGGAAACGACCGTATGACGCATCATCAGTCCAAAGCGATCGTCCGTCGGGTCAACGAGGAGGCCTTCAGCGCCGATGGCGACCTCTCGGTCATCGACGAGTTCGTGGCCGCCAACCTCATTGATCACACCGCACCGCCACACCTGCAGCACGGCAACCAGAGCCTGAAGCAGCTGGCGCAACTCTGGCGCACGGCCTTCCCCGACCTGAAGGTGACCGTCCACGACATGCTGGCCGAGGGTGACCTGGTGGTGATCGCCTGGTCGGGCGGCGGCACGCACCTGGGCGACCTGATGGGCATCCCGCCCACGGGCAGGCAGGGCTTCATGACGGGCATCACCTTCAACCGCATCGCCGACGGCCGGATCGTCGAGCGCTGGGGCAACAACGACCAGCTGGGCCTCTTCACGCAGCTGGGCCTCGTCCCGGCGCCGGCGGAGTAACGGTGGTCGAGTCTGATCGCAACATCAAGGAGCCAACGATGAACACGGATGCGAACAAGGAGCTGGTGCGCCGCTTCTACGCGGCGGTCGACGCGGGCGATATCGCGGCGGTGCCGGAGCTTTTCGCCCCGGAGTGGCAGAACATCGACCCGTCGCTGCTGCCGATGCAGGGGCTGGACGGGGCGCGGGCGCTGGTGGGCATGTTCACGGCGAGCTTCCCCGACTTCAGCAGCCGGATCGAGCTGATCGCCGCCGAGGACGAACGGGTGGCCGTGCGGGCCAGCCACACCGGCACCCACCAGGGCGACTTCATGGGTGTACCGCCGACCGGCCGGCAGGTCACGGTGAGCGCGACCGGCATCTTCCGCTGCAAGGGTGGCAAGCTGGTCGAGAACCGGGTGGTGTTCGACGCCTTCGGCCTGCTGCAGCAACTCGGCGTTATTCCCGCGTAGCGAGGGAAACCTGGTAGAGCAGGCGGCGACCTCGACGCGCACCCGGCGGCCGTTGAGCAGGCGCTGCTGGGCGCGGGCGATCTGGCGCTCATAGTTTTGAGCAATGAATCCAGTATTCCGGGCTGGCCGTGGGTAAGACTATAATCCGGTATGCGCCTTGTGCCGTGGGGCTGAAGCCCTCGGCTATGCGAGACAAAGCCCGCCTACGCGGGCTATACCGGATGTAATGCTTAAAGATCATAAGCCCTCGGCTATGGGATGCGATGCCCGCCTGCGCGGGCTAGAGCGGAGTACTTTCTCAACCATCAGCGCCTCGGTGCTCAGCGGCTGCTGGCGTGCGCCAGTGGCCTGCCCTGGCGGCTCTCGCGCTGGGCGCGCCTGGCGCTGCTGGTGAGCGCTGGCTTACGTTCTACGTTCTGCGTTCGACGTTTCCTGGCCGGCGCCACTGGTGAGCATCGCGAGGTTCCTCCTGGTGAAGCACGGTGCCTGCGCAGGCGCCGCTGACGAATTGTGCCTCCCGATCATCACATCACCAGGTCGGGCGCGCATCGGTGATCACTGCCGATCAGGGCGACGACGCGAGCGATGAACGACATCCACCCGGTGTGGTATCATGCGAAGGAGTGATCAGCTCACTCTGAAACATCACCATCGGTGCTATTGGAATACGGCGTGCTGACGCGAAGAACCGGCTCTTCATGTGATGCAATCTCACGGAGTTGCTGCGGATCAGCCGGCGCCGGCCCGGGGGAGACGAAAGATGGCGACAAGCGTCCTCATCACCCGCCAACCTGACAACCGCTACACGGCGCGCGCGCTCGTGTTGCCCGAGATCGTGGTCACCGGCGCGACCGAAGCTGAGGCAGTGGAACAGCTGCGCGCCGCCCTGGCCGATCTGCAGCAGCACAGCCACGTAATCCAGGTCGAGCTCCCGATCACGGACGTTGCGGCACATCCCTGGCTGCGCTTCGCGGGCATGTGGGAGCACGACCCGGACTGGGCGGCGTTTGAAGCGGCGGTGGCTGATCTGCGCCACGGCGACACGCCAGACGCACCAGTCGTATGAGTCCGCGCTACATCCTCGACACCGATCACGTCTCGCTTTACCAGCGGCGCCACCCGCAGGTCGTGGTCCGCGTCCTGGCCACTGCGCCTGTCGACCTGGCCGTCACGACGATCACGCTTGGCGAGCAGGTTCAGGGCCGGCTGGCCGTGATTCGACAGGCCCGCTCGCAGCCTGATGCGGCGCGGGGCTATCTGCGCCTAAGGGAAACGGTCGAGTTCTATCAGGCGATCCAACTGGTCGACTACACCACCGCTGCAGTCGATTACTTCGAAGAACTGCGCCGCCAGGGGACTCGCATTGGAACGCAGGATCTGCGCATTGCAGCGATCGCGCTGGCAAAGGGCTCGATCCTGGTCAGTCGCAACACGCGGGATTTCGCCCAGGTGCCGGGGCTGACACTGGAGGACTGGGCTTCCTGAAGCGGAACATAGACCGTAAGAACGCAGAACAGGCTCACCTCAGTGAGATCCCGCTCTGCGCTCTGCGCTTTGCGTTCATCCGCCCTGGCCGGCGCCGTTGGTCGGCATTGTTGTCCTCCTGGCAATGCGCAGCGCGACGAGGGAGGCGCTGCGGAGCGGATGAGCCTGAAGGTATCATCGGCGCTCGCGGGCAGGAAGGCATCAGTAGGAGGTGATGATTGGAGGGGACTGGTCGAACCTAACGCGCATTCCTGATCAGTAGCATCTCAGGTGCATTGCCCCTGCTATAATCGACGCACCTTTCTTTGGCCATTGGGGCAGCTTGGGAGCAGCAGATGGCGCATTCCGCTTCCAGCGACAAGCCGGGCGGTGAGTTGAGCCGCAACGCCCTGACCGAGGCACTCGGGCCCGAACTCGGCTCACTGCTGGTCACCAAGCTGATCATTCCCCCAACCCGTCTGGGGGCACTTCCGCGTACACGGCTCTTCACCGAACTGGACGCCGTGCTCGCTGTGCCGCTCACCCTCGTCGCCGCACCCACCGGCTTCGGCAAAACCACCCTGCTTGCCGGCTGGCTTCAGCGTATCGCTGCGGGGGGAAGGCTGCCGGCTGATGTCACCGAACCGCGGCCCGCAACCCGCAGCCCGCAGATCTCCACAGCCGGCTGGGTATCACTTGACTCGGGCGACAATGATCCGGTGGCCTTTGGGTGCGCGCTCATCGGGGCGCTCCGACTAGGCGGGGCTGCGGTGGGTGCTACGAGCCTTGCGCTGCTGCGGGGCGCCCAACCGCGCCCGCTCGTGGCGGCCCTTGTTCCGCTCCTCAACGACCTCGCGTCCCTCCCCGGCAACACGGTGCTCGTGCTTGACGACTACCACGCCATCAGCGAGCCGGCCATCCACGAGGCCCTTGCCTTCGTCGTCGAGCGCCTTCCACCCCGCACCCATCTGATCCTCGCCAGCCGCGCCGACCCGCCGCTGCCCCTACCGCGCCTGCGCGCGCGCGGCCACCTGCTGGAGCTCCGGGCCGCCGCGCTCCGCTTCACCCACGACGAAAGCATGGCCGTGCTCCAGCACCTCCCGGAGTTGCCCCTCGCCGAGCACGACCTTGCCCGTTTGGCCGCGCAGACGGAGGGCTGGCCCGCGGCGCTCCAGCTCGCCATGCTCGCCCTGCGCGACCAGCCTACCCCCGGAGCACACGTCGCGGTCTCGGGCGGTCACCGCTACCTCTTCGACTACCTTGCAGCTGAGGTGCTCGATCGGCAGCCCCCCGAGCACCGTGATGCGCTCCTCCAGACGGCCGTCTTGGAGCGGCTGAGCGGCCCCATCTGCGAAACGCTGCTCGGTCTTGCGCCGGGGGCGGGCGCCGCGCTCCTTGAGCGGCTGGAACACGACGGGCTGCCGCTGCTGCCTCTCGACGGTGAGCGGCGCTGGTATGGCTACCACCAGCTGTTCAGCGCCTTTCTCCGCGCGCGGCTGCGTGCCACCAGTACGGCTACTACGATTGCCGAGCTCCATCGGCGCGCGGCCGCGGCCGAACCCGATCCCACCACCGCCGTCGGATACCTGCTCGCCGGCGGCCTCTGGGACGAGGCTGCCGAGCGGATCGAGACCTGCGCGCTGCCGCTCCTCGCCCATGGCCAGTATGCCACGGTGCGGCAGTGGGTTGAGGCTATTCCCACCGAGCGCCGCGAGGCCCGGCCCGGACTCTGCGTCATCCTCGGCGTCATCACCTCACGGCGCGGGGAACTGGCCCCGGCCGAAACGCTGCTCACGCGCGGCATCGCCGTGAGCGATGCCAAGGGCAGCGACACCTGGCGCGCGCTGGCGTGGTCCGAGCTGGCGCTGCTGGCTCTCCAGCGTGGCGAGCCGTTGCGCAGCGCCGAGCAGGTAGAGTTGGCCCTGACCCTCCCCACGTCGCCGGCACTGCGGGCGGCGGGGCTGATGCTCGCGATCTTTGTGCAGAGCATCGTCGGCCGGCGCGCGACGGTGACGCGCCACGCCGCCGAGCTGTTCACGCTCCTGCGCGAGCGGCCCGACCCGCAGCTGCAGGCGCACGTGCTTGAAGGCGCGCTCTCCCTGGCGGTTGCTCTGGTCGATCAGCTCGGGCCGCTCGAGGAGCTCTGCCGGGCGGGCCTTGCGCTGATGGGCGACGAAATCAGTCTGGCCCGGATTGGCGTCGAGGCTGGGCTCGCCCATATTGCCTGGCTCCGCGGGAGGCTTGACGAGGCCGTAACCATGAGTGCGTGCGCCCGCCGCACTGCTGAGCGCTTCGGCACCGCTGCCTTGATCGAGCCCCAGCTGACGAGCATTGTCGGGCTGGTGGCCCTGGCCGGCGGCGATCTGGAGGGCGCTGCGGAGGCCTACGCCCAGGCGCTCCGGATCGCCCAGCCCCTGGCGCTGTACGACGTCACCCTGCCCGGCAGGCACTACCGCCTCGCGCTGGTGCGCTGGCAGCAGGGGCGCCTCGCTGAGGTCCTCGGCGCACGGGCCACTGCGCCGCCCGGGGGGGCCGGCGCGGCCCTCGAACCGGCCGTCGACGCGCTCCTGAGCGGGCTGGAGGCCATCGCGGGCGGGGACTACGCCGCGGCCGAGGCCCGACTGCGACCGCTCGCCGCACGCGAGGCCGACGTCGGCCTGCTGGGCGTCTTCGGAAGCGCTCACCCGCTCCTGGCACATCTGGAGTGGATCCAGGGCCGACCAGCAGCGGCGGCGGCGGCGCTGGCGCCGCTGCTGGCGGCCTGCGCCAGGGACGGCACGCTCGGCCGGCTGGTGCTGGAAGGCCCATACATTGCGCCGCTGCTACAAAACGCGGTCGCCAACGGAACCTTTGCGGATACGGCGGCAGCGGCCCTTGCGCTTCTGGAAGCACAGCGCGCGGCGCGCATCACGCTGCACGGCCCGCACCACGCCGACGCCGCCACGACCGTTCTTGACCCTGATACGCCAGCGCTCCACCCCCTGGCCGAGCCGCTGAGCGCGCGCGAACTGGAGGTACTGCGCCTCCTGGCCGCGGGCCAGTCAAACCGCGCGATCGCCGAGCGGCTCGTCGTCACCATCGGCACGGTCAAGCGCCACGTCAGCAACCTGATGGCGAAGCTGGGCGTCACGAGCCGGCTCGCGGCCGTGGTGCGCGGGCGCGAGCTCGGCCTGGTCTAGTCAAGAATCAACCCCCAGACGCGACCAAAGTGCAATCACAGCCTCGGTGGGAGCGCGCATACTGGCGGCAGGGGCGCGCCAAAGCGGCGGTCGACCGGCGGAGGATCACCATGGTGACGTTGGTCATGGGTGTGCTAGGTGTCGTTGCGTTCGTGTTGGGGACCGTCATCCTGGGGGTATGGCTGAGAAGGAACCCATCCGTGGCGGCTGCCGATCAGGCGAGCCGCGTCATGCACTTCCTCTTCTTCGCTGGGCTGGGCGCCCCGTTCCTCGTCGCCACCGTGTACCCAGGGTTGACCCGGCTTGACAGCGTGGCTGGGCTGGAGCCGCTCCCCTGGCGGCCCCTCACCCTCGGCCTTGGGGTCATCCTCTCCGTACCGGGCGTCTACCTGCTCGGGGTCTCGAACCAGCTGCTTCGGACGCGCGGCGACGGGGCCAACGCCTTCCGGTTGACGAAGCATGTCGTGGGGCATGAGATTTACGGGTACACCAGGAACCCGATGTCCCTTGGATACTATCTGGCGGCCCTGGGCTTGAGCCTCCTGGTTGGGTCGACGGTTCTGACGCTCTATGTGCTCGTGGGGGTTATTCCCGCACACCTCTTCTTTCTCACATTCTTCGAGGAGCGTGAGCTCGAGCTGCGATTCGGAGAGTCCTACCGCCAGTACCGACAGACGGTGCCGTTTCTGATACCCAGGCGGTTGGAAAGATAGGACCGCCTGCGGTCGGAGCCCTACCCCGCGCCATTTCCTGCGAGGAGCTTGACCAGTCTGGCGCTACACAGAGAGGAACGGCAGCACTGAGCGCCCAGCACGTCTTCAGATCGTCCCACATACAGACCTAACGAGCGAGAATGCGCGTTTCTATAGCCCAGCTTCCTGCCGAGCACTCGATCTATCTCCTGGGACAGTGAAACGCTATTGGTTCGCGATGCTCTCCTCAAGGCTCTGTGCGAGCACCGTCACCGGCTGCTCAAACCTCAGCGTCGTCTCGTCCAGATCCCACGGACGCAGCGAGCGCGGGCGGCCGTACAGGTCGTGCCAGACCCACACGCTGTGGCCATCGGGTAGGTGCCGGCGCGGATTCCAGGGGTGCCAGAGTCTACCCGTGCCGAGGCTCAGCGTCTCGACCGTGGTGAAGAAGGCGGGCAGGAGCGCGTGCTGCGTCCAGGCGCTCCAGATTGCCTCCAGGATCGGGTGGTGGGTGGCATAGTCGTAGCTCCGGTATGCTAGAGCCGAAGCATTCGCTATCGTGACACGGCCAGGACAGTGACCCGGCGAATGCTTCGGCCTTACGAAGCGCCCTGTCTCCGTGTCGGCGGGCCAGGCACGGCCGGCGGTGTGACCGCTGGCCCGGCGGGCGACCGTGCCGGTTCGCGCTGCCGGCGCCCGCGATCCTGCGTCACCCGCCGGTAGCCGTAGCCGGGAAACTCCAGCACGATGCGCTCAATGGCATCGCGGAGGGCGACGTCGCGCTCAGCCTGCGTGGGCGGATTGGGCCGCTCGTAGAGCCAGGAGCGGCTGACGTCCAACAGCACGCAGAGCTGGCGCACCGACAGGCTGGGCAACTCCTGCTGCAGCGTCGTCATGAGCTGATGCCGGGCTTGGACTGGAGCCGCTGCAACGCGTTTTTTAGGGCGGCGTTCTCCACGGCCAGCTGGCCGCAGACCCGCTCCAACTCGGCGATCCGCGTCTCATAGTCTGGCGTGGCGCTTGAGCCGGTGCGGGGCGTGAACGCCGCCTCCGCGCCGCGCAGACGGACCTCGTGGCGCCAGCGGTTGAGCACACTCTCGGCGATCTGGTACTCGCGGCAGGCCTGCGCCGGGCGTAACTCACCCGACTCGACCAGAAGGCTGGTCTTGCCGATCCCGCCGGGCCCGTGCAGATACAGCACAGCGAAGGCGGGCGTCTCGGCAGCCAGGGCCGCGGCAACAAGTTCCAGTTCGGCCTGGCGGCCGACGAAACGCCGCGCAGCCCGGATGCGGTCGGCCACGCGCTGGATCACAGGCGTGCCGCCGCGCTGTCCAATGCTGGTGGTCTATACCATCACCTGGCTGTGCTCCACCAGGGTCAGCCCGTCGGCACGGAGGGTGGCGTTGCCGAGGACGAAGTCAATGTTGAGCGACGAGCGATTGTCGCCGCCCATGTAGCGGTTCTCTCCCAGGGCCAGGAAGAGCGCACCATGCACGTGCTCATCTACCAGCGGCCAGCCGATCGGCAGGCGCAGGTAGGGGTTCAGCCCGATGCCGATGTGACTGATTCGCCGCGGCTCCCCGTTATGCGAGTCAAGAAACGCCGCAAGCTCATTGGCTCCTGCCTCGGCCTCGATCGCTACGATCCGCCCGTCGCGGAACTGGAACACGACCCCGTGAGCCGACCCCGCACGCTCCAGCGCGACACTCCCCTCGGCGCTCGCTTCGACGATGGTTGTATACAACGACGCAGCAGGCAGGTTGCTCACAATCGCCCCGCTGGCCTGGTCGCCGGCGTCGATCACGCCGTCGTCGGCAAGCCACGGGCGACCGCGCCGGATCATGCGCAGCTCGTGGTCTTCACCGGTGCGGATGGTCAGGCGCTCAGCCACCCCGGCGACCGCCAGAATGCGCCCGATCTCCGCCCGTAGCTCCTCGACGGGGGCGAGCAGCGCCGGCATCAGGTGGGCCAGTAGCGCTTCGTGCTCCAGATGAAGCCTGTCGGCCTGGGCCGCCGTGGGAATGGCAGCGACCAGGTACGGGAGGCGTCGTGTTTCCTCCACGGCGCTCCACTGTGTGTCGAGGGCGTCGAGGGCGGCTCGGGCCGCGGGTGGGGCGTGATCGAGCTTCGGCGGGACGCCGCCGAGAACGAGCACGCGATCGATGCGCTGCAGCAGTTGGGTCCAGCCTGCGCCATGGGCGGTGATGAGCGCCGGGTTACCCGCGGCCAGCATCTGCTCCATCTTCGCGGCCGACATCAGGTAGGGGAGCGCGACGGCGCCCCGGAGTTCAAGGGCGAGCACGGTCTCCAGCAGCAACTCGGGACTGCCCGCGACGTCGCGTACCAGGACCAGGTCACCAGGTCCGGCCTGCACACCCAGCGCAAGGCGCCGCCCGAGCTCCGCCCACTGGTTCTGCATTGTGCTCTCCTCCTGCTTGATGGCGATACGTCTGTATCGCCGTCCGCTGCGAACTGCCCCGCCACCAGCGGCGGAGCTCGCGTACGTTACAATGGTAAACGGACTCCAACGCAAGCGCCAGGCATCGTGGGGATGAGCGTCGCTGTTGAGGGCATCAACTGCAGCGCTACCCCGCGGCAAGGGTTCAGCGGGGCGTCGCAGCGTAGGCGCCGGTGGCCGCAGTTCCGCGGACCAGCAGGGCCGCGGGGCGGGCACCGTCCTGGCTGAACTGCACAAGCGGCTGGCCATCGGCGGAGATCGCGTCGAGGTCGGCGCTCAGACGCACGGCAGCGCCGCCGTTGGCCGCCCGGTCGACGAGCACGAACGCGCTGGCCGGCGCCGCGAAGAAGTCGAAGGGCGGCGCGTAGCCCACGGGCGTGCTCGCGGGCTTGTAGGCGATCACCCCATCGCTCACGCCGGGGGTGAATGAGCCGTTGAGCGCTACCGTCCACTCGGGGCCGACGAGGGGCAGCGGCAGCACGCCGCCAGACCCGGCGACCACGTAGCGGCCCACCACGTCCACGTAGCTGATCGCCACATCCTGGGTGTACTGCTCGCCGACGCCGTTGAGCGGCGTCAGCACCAGCTTGCGCTCCACGCCCTGGAGCCGCACGATCAACCCTGCGGGCCGGTTGTCGCCACTGCCGAAGCTGGCCGCCGGCGTATTGTCGGCCAGCACCCCGTCGCGCGTGATCAGCAGGCGCACGACTGGAGAGCCACTCGGGCCGCGCTCTGCCACCACAACCTCGCTGGCCAGGTAGCCGCCGCTGGTGCTGACGCCGGCAGTCACGCTGGCGGGTTTGTAGCCGATCACTGTAGCAGCACGTCGGGGCGAACGCCGAAGGCGGTCCCGTCGGGCTGCAAGACGATGATGAGGCCGGGTTGGTTTCGCTCGAGCATCCAGCCGCCGATCACGAACGGCAGCGCTGCTCCGCTGCCCGCCTGTTCCGGCTCGATCGGCCAGCCGAGGGCCTGCTGTAGCTCCGGCGAGCCCCACCAGATCGTACCGAAGCCCCGCTGCGGCCCGATCCGCCCCGGCGGTACCTGCCCACCCACCGGCTCACCCTCGCGGTAGGTGTCGGTGAAGGCCAGCCACGTGGTGCGCTGGGCCCGGTCGTTATTGATCAGGGCGAAGACCATCGGTGGGGTGCTGGAGGTTCCCGTCACCCAGTACATCACCCCGCGCTCATAGCGCTGCCAGGCGATCGCGCCCACCCGGCCCTGGTCCAGCGGGCAGTTCATCGCGGCCAGGTACTGTCGCACCGCCCGTTGGAGCGTCGCGGTCGGCGCCGGTGGGCAGACTGAGGCAGTGGCGATGGCGCTGCCCAGCAGCCCGAGCTGCACGGCGTAGGGCGTCCCGGCGAGCTCCGGATGCTCCTCCATCCGGCGACGCTCAAAGTACTGGACGCGGTAGGTGCGGCCCTCCAGCCGCTCCTCGATCACCCCGGTGATCGGGTAGCCGAAACGCTCCAGGCCGCCGTTGCGCTCCCAATAGGCACGGAACGCTCCACACACGTTGTAGCCGGTCTGAGGGGTGAAGTGGCAGCCCGGCGCGGCGGCGCCGCCCTCATCGAAGAACCAGGGACGACCGGTCAGTTCCAGGTAGCGGGCACCGAGGCGGCCTGCGGTGACCAGACCGTCGGCCTGGATCTCGAGCCGGTCGCGCTCGAACCATTGAACCTGGATCCTGCGGCCCTCAGCCAGTTCCTCACGCTGGGCGGCGATCGGAAAGCCGAAGACAGGCAGGCCGCCGTTGCGCTCCCAGTAGGCCCGGATCGGCCCCGAGATACAGAAGCCCGTCTCGGCGAAACAGCGCTGATCGGATTGCGCCGCGACGGGACGTATGTGCGCCGGCATGACAGCGACGCAGGTGATCACGAGCAGGATGGTCAACATACAGCGATACATCGAAAAGCTCCCTCATGTGTGACGAGGCGAGGCCGCGCGCCGCAGCAGACGCGTACGAACTGCCTCGCGTCGGATGACCCATCACGCGGCTGGACGGTCCCGGGTGCCCGGGGCTGTTCAACCGCTCAGAGTATCTGCCATTCGGCATGGTTCAGCCAGGCTGCACCGCGCCTGACTGTCCGGGTGGTGCGGAGGGGCCAGGCGTCTCCGCACCACTCTGCCCGCCCTGGGGGTCAGGCGAGCAGTCACGTTCGTCTGACCCCCTGTGTTACGGAACGATGGTCCAGCGGGCCCGGGCGGTGAATACCCAGACATCGATCGTCCGGCCCCGCTTTTTGGTGCCCCACTGGTCAATCCACTCGTCCATCCCCGGCTGGCAGATGCTGGTGCCGACGGCGTTGGTGAGCAGGCGCATGCCGCCGTTGGGGGTGAAGAGGAGCTGGTTCGTGGCGTGCTCCCAGCTGCTGGTGGGGATACTGCACACCGGCGGCGTGGCGGCCGGGTTCTTGATCGGCAGCTCCGCTTCCATCGCGTTGGAGCTGCTGATGATGCGCGCCTGCCAGTTCGCCTCCGGGGCGTAGCAGTCGCCGGTCGTGCATGTTGCCAGTTCCACGATCCGCTCGCCGTTCGCGCTCGTGGCCGCAGCGAGCAGCCAGAATGGCCGATCCTGCCGGTCAAGCTGCATGTTCAGCCCGAAGGCCCCATTGTTGGCGAAGGGCCGCCCGTGCCAGCTACCGGACTCGGTGCAGCCAGCCGCACAGCGCAGGAGATACGCCCGGTGCGGGGCGTCCATCCCTGGTGTCGGCCCGCCGAAGCCGACCACCACGCCCCCGGCCCGGTCGAGCTCCATGTCCAGGGTCGCGGGGTAGACCGCCACCGGAATCTGGTCGCTGATGGCCTGCTGGTTGTAGTCCGCAAGCACCAGCCGCTGCCAGCGTTCCGCCGTGGTGCAGCTGGCCGTACAGGTCAGGTAGACCAGTTCGGGCCGGCTATTCCTGCCCAGGACGTGGATCCGGCCATCGCCGCCGACCCGGAGCACCGGGTCGAAGAGCTGCGTGGTGACAAACGGGTCGCCGTTGGTGTCCAGGGGCGTGATGCTCCAGCCCTCACCGCCGGTGGCGCACGCCCGGCTACAGCTGAGATAGGAACTGCCCTCCTGGGTCGCGACGAGCATGTGGGGCAGGCCGCTGCGATCGATGGCGAACCAGCGCTGGTCGGTATGCTGCAGGAAGGCCCCGCCGAACGAGAGCCCCTGGCCCAGGGCGATGCCCTGCCAGCCGGCGTTGGTCAGGCAGTTCGCCTCACAGGCCATGTAGGCCAGGCGAACACTGACGGTCGTGTACTCGTCCTGGATGGCCAGCCGCGGGCGCCCGTCGGCGGTAACGGCGAGCTGCACCGAGCCGAGGTTGCCGCTGTGGATCACCAGGGTGCGCCAGCTCTCGACACGGTCGCAGTTCGCGCCAGCGGGGCACTGGCCGTAGAGCAGCTCCTGGACGCTCTCGGCGCGGGTGTGGCGCACGAAGACCAGGTGCATCACGCCGGCGGCGTCGTAGGCGGCGGCGACGTTGCGGGTCGGCGCCTCGCCGGGCAGGAAGAACGAGCTGGCCGGCGGCGGCGGGTTGCCGGGGTTGGCCGGCGGGTTGCCGGGCTGGCCGCTGACCAGCGGCAGGTACACGCGGTAGGCCGCTGTGGTCTCCTGCGCCTCGGCAGGCAGGCCAGGCAGCAGCAGGCCACCCAGGAGCGCCAGCGCGAGCAGCAGGACAGGGCAGAACGGGCGATGCATGATCATTGTGAGCTGTCTCCTGAATAGGGCGAAATGAACCGCACGGCGTAAGGGTCTGGATTGCCTCGTTGCGCGGCTCGCAGCGCCGGACGTGCACGTGGTTGCTTCGTGTCAGGCAGGTTCGCCACGCCGCTCAAACAGACCGCAAGGCCACCACCGGCGTGCGAGCAGAAGCCCGCCGGCGAGCAGCAGCGTGGGTACGTGTTCACATGTCTCCCGGGAGCGCGGGCATCTTGCCCGCGGAGACGCGACGCGGGCGGGACGCCCGCGCTCCCAGGCGCGTGTATGACCCCGGGTGTGAACAGTTACCAGCGCGGGGACAAGGCAGATGGCGCGCACTACAGCCCACCAGAAGCCTGCACCGATCCCGCCGCTCGTCCCGGCTACCTGAGCCACCGGATCCTGGTTGTAGTTACCGTTGCCGAGGCCGACATCGCCCAACACCCGGGCCCGCGGCCCCAGGTGCAGATTGCCGGCGAAGAGCTGGACGTCGCCGCGAACTTCACCGTTCACCAGCACGTTGCAGCAGAGCACAGAGAGCCCGCTGTCGAGCCGGGCGCGTTCTGTCACGTGGAGGTTACCTGAGAGCACGAGGAGATCGCCGCCCTCGCTGACGCCCGCGAGCATCAGGTTACCCTCGTGTAGGCGCACGCCGGTTCCGGTAAGCAGCAGCAGCAATCCCAGGCCGAGGAAGGCGTATGCCAACCATGGTCTCCGCTGGTTGTTGGCGTTGCGGTGCGCCAGCGAAGCTGGCGCACCGCAACGCCGGATTCTGGCCCCCTCCCCTGCCAGGGGAGAGGGTAGGGAGGTGGGGTATGCGGGGCCTGGGGGCGCAACGCCCAAAAACCCTACATCTGAGAGGGGAGGTTGGGAGGGGGGGCGTACCGCGCCGTATTTGCCTGGTTCAGCAGCTCCGGGTCCTCCTTCAGCGCGGCGCGGATGCCACGATGATCTTCCCGCGCTCTGCGTTGCCCGGTGATCGGCTGGTCGGCGGGGCTGGCAGCGACACCGACGGCCAGGGCGAGGGCGATCGTGATGATCTCTTTCACGCGGTTCATATGGCACTCCTGCTCGCGTTGCATCGGGCTGGTGGACGATCCACCGAGCGCTACGATAGCAGGCCTGGACCACGCTGACCCGTGACAGAGTGAGACAACCGCTGGTACTAGAGCTATGACAGCACAGCCGGGTGTCTCACTGACGTTGCAGCAGCCCCGTGTCCAACCGCGACTCACGTCACCGGCGTCGTGCTACAATGGCATGTGACTCATACCAAATCCAGTTGGCAGTTCCGCATTGTCGTTGCCGTCATCGCTCATCGTGACGCCATGTGCGGCAATCTGCAATCCAAAATCTGCAATCGGAAATGGTATCATTCGTTGCTGAGACACGAGTGCTCCCTCGATGGACGAGCGCAACTTCGGCGACTGGCTGCGCCAGCTTCGGCGTGCCCGCGATCTGACCCAGGAGGCCCTGGCGGAGCAGGTCGGCTGTGCCGTGGACACCTTGCGCGCGATCGAGAACGGGCGGCGCCGGCCGTCACGCGAGCTGGCCGCCATCATCGCTGAGCGCCTCGCAGTGCCGGAGGCCGAGCGCCGCAGCTTTCTCGACCTGGCGCGGGGCCTGGTCGCCGCCCGGCCACCTGAGGCGCCGTCCCTCGCTGTGGTCAGCACGCCTGTGCCGTCGCTGCGGGCGACCACTGCGCCGCTGATCGGGCGCGCCGCCGAGCTGGAGGCCCTCAGCCGGCGCCTGCGCGACCGAACCTGTCGTTTGCTCACCCTTATCAGCTGGTGGTGACACCCGGCATTGTCCCGATGTACGGGCGGCTCGCCGCTCTCGCTCGCGGCCCCCTCGACGACATGGCCTGGGAGGCGGCCCGTGTCGCCGGTCGGGGGCTCAGCCAGGCCGTAGCCCTGGCCCTGGAGGCAACCGGTTAACCCTGCCGGCTGGCAAGGTGGTGCTTGACCAGAATTTAACCACAGGCGCCGCCAGGGGGGAGTGACCGACCGTGACAAAACGTGTGACAGGCGCGGCGACGACTGTCCGGGTAGCTGTATGCGTTGGAGGCCACACGTGGTAGAGGTCTTTGAGCGCCCGTCTGGTGGCAACGGTACCGCCTGACAGCCCTGCTGTAGGTGCCCCGTTCACCGCACCCCTGGAGTGATCCGGAGGGTGCAGCCGTTCGTTAAGGCGGGCTGGTGAGATCGGCGCTGCCACGCCACCAGTTCACGTGCGCGGTGTGGTCACAAACAGCGCCGCGAAGGTCGCGGGATGATCGCCGGCCCGCGCGGCGGCCAGGGCCTCAGCCTCGGCCACAAGGACGGGGTCGCTGGCCGCGGCCAGTGTTGCCAGCAGCCGGGCGGCATGATCGCTGGTCGCCGGTCGGGACAGCTGGTGGTCTTTCAGGTAGGCAAAGGCGGCCAGCGCGCTCACCGCGCCCTCCTCGCCGGCACACTCGGCCAGGTCAGCCAACAGGTCCAGGCTCACGGCGGTCGGCGCGGCGAGCGAGGTCGTAAGGGCCCGGACCAGCAGCGCCGTAGCCTGGTGGCGGTCGCCGCCTGCCGCGGCCAGGCGGCCCTGGGCGCCGAGCACCTGGGCCTCAAGCCAGCGGTCGCTGATCTCGACGGCCATGACCAGGGCCTCCTGCAACAGCCACGTGGCCGCCGGATGGTCGGCGCGGGCCTGGGCCACCTGGCCGAGGTGCAGCAGGCCGAGCCCGCTCTGGTAGCGGTCGCGCTGGGCCAGCGCCGTGGTGAGCGCCTCGCGGCAGCAGCGTTCGGCGGTCTCGGGATCGCCCAGGCTCAGGGCGATCCGGCCGCTGTAGTTGAGCGCGAAGCTGACAAGGCGCGGGTCGCCACACGCCCGGGCGGCCTGCAGGCCCTCAGTCAGCCGCCGCTGCGCGATGGCGGCCTCGCCGTGCAGCACTTCCAGCAGGCCGACGATCACGAGGGCAGTGGACACGCCCCAGGCGGATCCGGCCCGCCGCGCAGCTTCAAGCGCCTCGTCGAGCAGTGCCCGCGCCCTGGCATGATCGCCGGCGAAGATCGCCACGTAGGCCGGGGTGATCAGCGCCTGGAACAGGGCCCGGTCATCGCCGAGGTGGCGCAGCGGCTCGAGGGCCGCATGCATCAGGGGCACGGCCCTGGCCGGAGCGAAGCGCGAGGTGGCCCAGCCCTCGAGCGAGGTGAGGAGCCAGTAGGCGATCTGGTCGTCGCGGCTGGCGCCCGGGCCGGTGGCCCGGGGTGCCAGGGCCGCCGCGCCGCGCGAGCACAGCTCGGCAAACTCCAGATTCCGGCCCTGCAGCTCAGCGAACCAGCCGAGGGTGTAGCACATCTGGCGGAACAGGCCGGCCTCCTGCTGCTCGATCGCCCATTCCCAGGCCGAGCGTAGACTATCGAGCGCCTGCCCCAGCGCCGCGACGGTCGCGCGCTGGTCGGCACTTTTCAGGCGCGGCTCCTGCTGATCGGCCCAGGCAGCGTAGAACGCTGCGTGCAGCCGTCTGGCCAGAGCGTGCTCGATCGCGTCCTGCCGGAGGCGCGCCTCCGCGTACTGGCGGATCTGCTCGTGCAGCTCGTAGCTGGTCTGCGGCTCGCCAGGCGGGCGGCTGCGCAGCAGCGACTTGTCGATCAGCGAGGCCAGCAGCGCCAGGTGGGTCAACGTCGGCAAGACGTGGCCCGGCTCGTCGACCAGCACCGCCATTGCTGCCTGGCGGCTGAACGGCCCACGGAAGACCGCGAGGCGCCGCAGGGTGCGGCGCTCGTCGGCGTTGAGCAAGCCCCACGAGTAGTCGAAGGCCGCCTGGAGCGAGCGGTGGCGCGATGGGATGTCGCGAGCGCTGCTGGTCAAGAGCTCCTGGTTGTGGGCGATCTCGCGCGCGAGCTCGTCGCACGAGAGCACATGCACCCACGCGGCGGCCAGCTCGATCGCGAGTGGCATGCCGCTGAGCGTGCGGCAGAGTTGCGCGACCGCCTGGCGGTTTTCCGTGGTCAGAGTCAGCTGCGCGCCGGCCTGCTGTGCGCGCTCGATGAACAGCGTGACCGCGTCGGACTGCGCGATCGCCAGATGGCTGGATGACCCGGGCAGGGTCAGGCTGTCCACCTCGACGATCCACTCGTCGCGGATGCGCAGCCGCTCGCGCGAGGTGACCAGCAGCCGGAGCCGGGGGGCCTGAGCCAGAAGCGTGGTCAGCAGGCCGATTAGCCGGACGCCTTGCTCGCCGCCAAGCAGATGTTCGAGGGTATCCAGCAGCAGCAGCAGTTCGCGCTCGCGCAGGAAGGTCGCCAGGTCGGCCTCGGGCGGCGCGACGCCGCTGAGCGTGAGTCCGAGGGCCTCGGCGATCGCGCCAGGCACGTTGGCGGGCGAGGCGACCGATCCCAGCGGCACCAGGGCGGCGCCGTAGGCGAAGGTGTCGGCGACATCGGCGGCCGCCTGCAGGGCCAGGCGCGTCTTGCCGATCCCGCCGGGGCCGACAAGGGTGACCAGCCGTATCTCCGGATTGGCGAGGTGTTGTCGCACCAGGGCCAGCTCGCGGTGCCGCCCGATCAGCCGGTTGGCGGGGAGGGTCACACGGTAGCGCCGCTGCTCGTCGCCCAGTATCTGCGCCTCAAGCGTGGCAAATGGTGCCGTGGCCTGCGACAGCGAACCCGCGCTGTCGCCGTCGCCGAGCCGGGCCAGACGAACAAATGCGGCCCGGTCGCCGTCGGGCACGGCGAGCATCTTTGCCAGACGCTCAGCCAGCTCGCGTGAGGGGCGGCGGCGCCCGGTCTCAAGCGCGCGGATCGTCGTAACCGCGCAGCCGACCAGCTCGGCCAGCTGCTCCTGGGTCAGATCGGCAGCCCGTCTGTGGCGGCGGAGCTCGACATAAAACGGTTCCATAGCGATCGTGGCTGTCGTATCGGTAACGAGAGGGATGCTTGTAGTATAGCATTGGTTTCTGATCGTACAGCTATGATCGTGATAGCCAGGGCTTCTGCACGGCCAGATTCCTCGCTCTGCTCCGCTCCGCTCCTCAGCAACATCAGTTGGGTCATTCCGAACGGAGCCGCAGGCGCAGTGAGGTATCTGGCACTGCGCAGCGACAAACGTTGTCACTGTTTTTGTCACGGTCTGTCCCTTCCCGTCGCTCCCTCCCTCTGCTTGAATCCTACTCTGGACGACATACCGCCCGCGGGCAGCGCGCTTCCATTGCGCCGCTCGCAACGCACGGTATCGTCGTGACGCTCGTATGAGGAGATTCCGTTATGCATCGTTTGCTTGTGCTCGTACTGATGATGGTGGTATGCGGGGGGGGCCTGCTCGCTGCGCCCGCTGCGGCCCGGACCGGCGAGCGCTGCTTCGCCGAGACCGGCTATTGCATCAGCGGCCCCATTCGCGCCTACTGGGAGCGCAACGGCGGCCTGCCGGTCTTTGGCTTCCCGATCACCGCGCAGCGCGTCGAGATGGTCGAGGACCGGACGCTGCAGGTGCAGTGGTTCGAGCGCGACCGGCTCGAGATCCAGGCCGACGGTCTGGTGACCGCGGGCCGGCTCGGCGCGCGCTACCTGGAGTTGACCGGTCGCCCCTGGCAGCGTGGCGAGCGCACCGCCTGTCAGGGCAACTCCCGCTGGTTTGAGGAGACCGGGCATCAGGTGTGCGGGGTGATGCTGGACTACTGGAACGCCAACGGTGGTCTGGCGCGCTTCGGCTACCCACTGACCGGCCTGATCGAGGAGCAGATCGAGGGTCGGGTCTATCAGGTGCAGTACTTCGAGCGGCGGCGGATGGAGTACCACCCGGAGTATGGCGGCACGCCCAACTTCCTGTTGCTCGGCCTGCTCGGACGCGAGGTGCTGCGCCTTGAGCAAGACCCCCTCGCCGGGGTGCCCGCCTGCGCCGCGCAGATCAGCCCGGCGCTGAAGGCCATCTACACGCGCGTCCAGCTGGGGCGCCCCCTCGGCTGCCCCACGCTGCTGCCCGGCAATGATTTACCCGCCTCGACCACGGCTATGGAGCGCGGTCAGATGCTCTGGATCGACCGCCAGCAAGGCCCGCCGATGCTCGTGCAGCCCGCGCGTATCTTCGCGATCATCGCCTCCGGCGACGGCATCAGCTTCCGGGCCTATAGCGACACCTGGGTCGCCGGCCAGGACCCCGACCGGCCGGCGGGTACACCGCCGCAGCCTGGCCTGTTCGCGCCCTGGCGCGGCTTCGGCAAGGTCTGGAGCCAGGATGCCGAGCTGCGGCGCCAGATTGGCTGGGCCCGTGAGGCCCAGGCTCGCCCCGACCGCGTCGACTTCCAGCTCTTCGACAGCGGCATCATGCTCGTCCACCTGCGCGAGGCGGGCTACAGCTACGCCTTCGGCAACCCCGCCAACCCCGGTGAGGTGCAGGTGATCCGGTAGTCCGACAGCCGAAGGCGGCGGGATGTCGCCGGCCTGAGCGCGGTGCTGCACCACGGTGGTACGTGTTCATAGTTCTCCTGGGAGCGAGGGCATCTTGCCCTCGTCGCGTCTACGAGGGCGCACCAGCAAGCCTTCACGGGCCAGTGATTCCAGCGCCTCCCGGTTCAATGAGAACTCGGCGAGGAGTTCCTCTGGGAGCGCGCTTTCGAGCACACTGGGGATGTGGGTGCTCAGCTGGACGAGGTTTGCCTGAAGCCGAGGGGTGAGGCTGCCGGACAGGAGCACGAGTTTGTCATCGAGGGGGAAAAGCCCGACCCCACAGGACGGGCAGGTGCCGTCGCGGCGCGCCAGCCGCACTTCCTGGCCGCCGTGGGTGTGCAGCGTGCGTGTGCCCGTGCCGCCAGGAGGGCTGCCATACAGCAAACGTAGCGCTCCCCTTGTACACCTCAGCGGCGCGTGCTATGATACGCATATCCCCAAACAGTAAAATATCCAACCAGAGGAGCTTCGCCTGCACCGATGTGATCGAAACTGCCTCAGCGAGGTGACCAACGGTGGCTGCACCAGCGAGAGCAACGACTCGATCTGAGGACGAGCACACGCCCGCTGCTCCCTCCATCTCCCTGCCCAAAGGCGGCGGCGCCATTCGTGGCATCGGCGAAAAGTTCGCCGCCAATCTGGTGACCGGCACCGGCTCGATGTCGGTGCCCATTGCCATCAGTCCGGGGCGTTCTGGTTTTGGTCCGCAACTATCTCTTGCCTATGACTCCGGCGCGGGCAACGGGCCGTTCGGCTTTGGCTGGTCGCTCGCGCTGCCCTCGATCACGCGCAAGACCGACAAGGGCCTGCCGCAGTATCGGGATGCCACGGAGTCCGATGTCTTCATCCTCTCCGGCGCGGAAGATCTGGTGCCGGTGCTGAACGCCGACGGCACGCGCTGGAGCGCGACACGCACCCTCGACGGCGTGGAATACCGGATTCACCGCTACCGCCCGCGCATCGAGGGCCTGTTCGCCCGCATCGAACGCTGGACCCGCGTGAGCGATGGCGATGTGCACTGGCGCTCGATCTCTAAGGACAACATCCTCACCCTTTACGGCAAAGATGCTCATTCGCGCATCGCCGATCCCGACGATCCGAATCGAATTTTTTCCTGGCTCATCTGCGAGACGCGCGACGACAAGGGCAATGCCGTCGTCTACGAGTACAAGCCGGAAGACTCAGAGCGAATCGTCGAAGACTCGGCTGGCAACCCGGTCAGCAAGGCCCACGAGCGCAACCGCACGCCGCAGAGCCGCTCCGCCAACCGCTATCTCAAGCGCATCCGCTACGGCAATCGCACCTCGCTGCTGGACGCTCAAGGCCGGCGTCCGGCATTTCTGAGCAGCAGTCAACTGCAGAACGCCGGCTGGCTGTTCGAGGTCGTCTTCGATTACGGCGAGCACGACGAGCAGACGCCCACGCCAGGCGAAAGCCGGCCCTGGCCGGTGCGGCCCGATCCCTTCTCCACCTATCGCGCCGGCTTCGAAGTGCGCACCTACCGCCTCTGTCAGCGCATCTTGATGTTCCACCATATCCCTGACCTGCCCACCGGCGAACCCGGCTACGAGGGGCTGGCGCGCTCGACCGATTTCACCTACGCCTACGAGCAAGACCCCACCAGCGCCCGCAACCCGGTTTACAGTTTCCTGAACAGCGTCACCCAGTGCGGCTACAAGCGCGAAGGCGCGGGGTATCTCAAACGCACCCTGCCGCCCCTGGAATTCACCTATTCCCAGCCGGAAGTGCAAAACGTCGTCGAAGAGGTCGATGCCGACAGCCTGGCGAACCTGCCCGCGGGTCTCGACGGCGGCAGTTACCAGTGGACCGACTTGCACGGCGAAGGCGTCCCCGGCATCCTCACTGAACAAGGTAGCGGTTGGTTCTACAAACGCAATCTCAGCCCCTTGCCGGCCAAAGAGAACGGCAAAGAGACGGTCAGGGCGCGGTTTGCGCCGGTGGAGAGCGTCGCCGTCAAACCCAACCTGGCCCTGGCTGGCGGCGCGCAGTTCATGGACCTTGCTGGCGACGGTCAGCCCGATCTGGTGGTGACAGATGGCCCCATGGCCGGCCTCTACGAACACGACGAGAACGAAGGCTGGCAACCCTTCCGTCCGTTCACCGCACCGCTCAACCGCAATCTGCGCGATCCGAACCTGCGCTTCGTCGATCTGGACGGCGATGGCCATGCCGATGTGCTGATCAGCGAAGACGATGCCTTCGTCTGGCATCCCTCGCTGGCCGAAGAAGGCTTTGGCCCGGCACGGCGGGTGGCCCAGGCCCTCGACGAGGAAAAAGGCCCGCGCCTGGTCTTCGCCGACGGCACTCAATCCATTTATCTCGCCGATATGTCTGGCGATGGCCTGACCGATCTCGTGCGCATCCGCAATGGCGAGGTCTGCTACTGGCCCAACCTGGGTTACGGCCGCTTTGGCGCCAGGGTCACAATGGACCACGCGCCCTGGTTCGATGCGCCCGATCAGTTCGACCAGCGCCGCATCCGCCTGGCCGACATTGACGGCTCCGGCACGACCGACATCATCTACTTGCACCGCGACGGAGTGCGCCTCTATTTCAACCAGTCCGGCAACAGTTGGAGCGCACCGCACGAACTGCCGATCTTTCCCCGGGTGGACGACCTCGTCCACATCCAGGCGCTGGACCTGCTGGGCAACGGCACGGCGTGCCTGGTCTGGTCCTCGCCGCTGCCTGGCGATGCGCGGCGTCCCATGCGCTACGTGCGGCTCGTGGCCGAAAAGCCCCATCTGCTGGTCAAGACCGTCAACAACCTGGGCGCGGAGACCCGGGTGCAGTATGCGCCCTCGACCAGGTTCTATCTCGCCGATAAACAGGCCGGCAAACCCTGGATCACCCGGCTGCCGTTCCCGGTGCACGTGGTCGAGCGGGTGGAGACCTACGACCACCTCAGCCGCAACCGTTTCGTCACCCGCTACGCCTATCACCACGGCTACTTCGACGGCGAGGAGCGCGAGTTTCGCGGCTTCGGCATGGTAGAGCAGTTGGATACGGAGGAACTGGGCGCGCTCACTGAAAGCGGAACCTTCCCCACGGGCGATAACTGGGACGCCGCCTCCCACGTGCCGCCGGTGCTGACCCGCACCTGGTTCCACACCGGCATCTATCTCGGCCGCGGCCACGTGTCTGACTTCTTCGCCGGTCTGCTTGATGCCGGGGACAAGGGCGAGTATTACCGCGAACCGGGCCTGACCGATGCCGAGGCCCGCGCCTTGCTGCTCCCCGATACCGTTTTGCCCGACGGCCTGACCGTCGAAGAAGAGCGCGAGGCCTGCCGCGCCCTCAAAGGCTCCATGCTGCGCCAGGAGGTCTACGCTCAGGACGGCATGGTCGAAGCGGAGCATCCGTACACGGTCACCGAACAGAACTTCACCATCCGGGTGCTGCAGCCGCGGAGGAGCAATCGCCACGGCGTGTTCTTCACTCATGCCCGCGAATCCATCAGCTATCACTACGAGCGCAAGCCGGCCGATCCGCGAATCGGCCACGCGCTCACGCTGGAGGTGGATGAGTTCGGCAACGTGCTCAAAGAAGCTGCCATCGGCTATGGCCGCCGCACGACCGTTCGGGTGGTAGACGGGCAGGGAGCGGTGACCCAGGTCCCGAACCCCGAGTTGCAGAAGCTCGACCCCCGCGATCAGGCCAGGCAGACCCAAGTTCTGGTCACCTACACCGAGAACCGAGTCACCATCGCGTTGGATACCGCCGACGACTACCGCACGCCGCTCGCGGCGGAGACGCGCACCTATGAACTGACCGGATTCAAGCCGGAGAACAACGCCGCGCGCTTCAGCTTCGACGAATGGACCCGCAACGGGTTCGCCTTGTTGGCGTCAGCAACGGAAATTCCTTATGAGCAGACGGCGGACAATGTTTCAAAGCAGAAACGCCTGATCGAGCACGTGCGCACGCTGTATCGCAAGAACGACCTGAGCGGTTTGCTCGCGCCTGGACAACTCGAATCGCTCGCCCTGCCCGGCGAGAGCTACAAGCTCGCTTTCACGCCCGGATTGCTCTCGCAAGCCTTCCACCGCAACGGCCAGGCGTTGCTCCCCAACCCCGCAGCGGTACTCGGCGGCCAGGGCGCCGACCTTGGTGGCTACCTGCAAAGCCAATCACTCAAAGCGGATGGACGATTTCCCAACACCGATCCCGACGACCATTGGTGGATCCCGTCCGGGCGCATCTTCTTCTCAGCCGGTTCCGGTGACACTACCGCGCAGGAATTGGCGCAAGCTCGCGGCCACTTCTTCCTGCCCTACCGCTACCGCGACCCCTTCGGTCACGACACCAGGGTCACCTACGATGCCTATGACCTGTTGCTGCTGGAGACCGAAGACGCCCTCGGCAACCGCGTCACCGTCGGCGAGCGCAACGCCAGTGGCAACATCATCCGGCGCACCAACGATTACCGCGTGCTGCAACCGCAGCTCGTCTCCGATCCCAACCGCAACCGAAGCGCCGTGGCCTTCGACGCTCTCGGCATGGTCGTAGGCACCGCAGTGATGGGCAAGCCCGAAGAGAACCTGGGCGACTCGCCGCAGGGCTTCGTGGCAGACCTGGAAGAAACTACCATCTCGGCGCATTTGCAAGACCCGCTCGCCAACCCGCATGACATCTTGCAACGGGCCACCAGCCGGCTGGTCTATGACCTCTTTTCCTACCACCGCACGAAGGGTACGCCCAACCCGCAACCCGCCGTGGTCTACACCCTGGCGCGCGAGACCCACGAATCCGACCTGAACGGACAGCAGACCAAAATCCAGCACAGCTTCGCCTACTCCGACGGCTTCGGCCGCGAGATCCAGAAGAAGATCCAGGCCGAGCCCGGTCCCGTTCCCACGCGTGACGGCAACGGCAAGATCATCGTCGGCGCGGATGGCCAGCCCGTGATGACGCCGAATGACGTCAGCCCGCGCTGGGTCGGCAGCGGCTGGACGGTCTTCAACAACAAGGGCAAGCCCGTCCGCCAGTACGAGCCCTTCTTCAGCGACACCCACCGCTTCGAGTTCGACGTCAAGATCGGCGTCAGCCCGGTGCTCTGCTACGACCCGGTCGAACGCGTGGTCGCGACCCTGCATCCCAACCACACCTGGGAAAAGGTGGTCTTTGACCCCTGGCGGCAGGAGACCTGGGACGTCAACGATACGGTGCTCCTCGACCCCAGGACCGCCCCCGACGTGGGCGGTTTCTTCCGGCGGCTGCCTGAGGCGGACTATCTCCCCACCTGGCATGCCCTGCGCACCGATGCGGGCCACGCGGCGGCCTTTGCGGCACGCTACCCCGATGCCGCGACCCGCGCGAACGAGACGCAGGCTGCGCGCAAGACCGAAGTCCACGCTGCGACACCTACTGTCGCCCACACCGACTCGCTCGGCCGCACCTTCCTGACGGTCGCCCACAATCGTTTTGTCCGCAACGGCAGTACCGTCGAGGAGTTCTACACCACGCGGGTCATCCTCGACATCGAGGGCAACCAGCGCGAGGTCATCGACGCCAAAGATCGCATGGTGATGCGCTACGACTACGACCTGCTCGGCCACCGCGTCCATCAGGCGAGCCAGGAGGCGGGCGAGCGCTGGATGCTGAACGATGTCACCGGCAAGCCCATCCGCGCCTGGGACAGCCGCGGCTTTGCCCGGCGCCTGACCTACGACGAACTGCGCCGGCCCACGGAACTGTTCGTCACCGAAAACGGCGCCGAGCGCCTGGCCGAGCGCACCGAGTACGGCGAGGGGCAGGGCGAGGCCAGCAACCACCGCGGCAAGGTCTACCGGCAGTTCGACCAGGCCGGCGTGGTCACGAACGCCGCCTACGATTTCAAAGGCAATCTCCTGGAAAGCAGGCGGCAACTTTTGCGTGACTACAAGACCGCGCCCGACTGGTCCGGCTCGCCCGCGTTGGAGGCCGAGACTTTCACCGGCCGCACCGCCTTCGACGCCTTGAACCGCCCCGTCGAGCTGCGCCCGCCCGACGGCAGCCTCATCCGCCCGACGTACAACGAGGCCAACCTGCTCGAGCGCATCGAGGCCAACCTGCGCGGGGCGGCGACCGCCACCCCGTTTGTTGCCGACCTCGACTACAACGCCAAGGGCCAGCGCGAGCGCATCGCCTACGGCAACGGCGCGGTCACGACCTACACCTACGACCCGCTCACCTTCCGCCTGACGCGCCTGCGCACCACGCGAAGTGGCGGCGATGTCCTGCAAGACCTGGGCTACACCTACGACCCGGCGGGCAACATCACCCACATCCGCGACGAGGCCCAGCAGACCGTTTACTTCAACAACGCCGTGGCCGAGCCCCACGCCGAATACACCTACGACGCCATCTACCGGCTGATCGAGGCCACCGGTCGCGAGCACATCGGCCAGTCCAATCTCCCCGTGCCCGGTTCGTGGGACGACGCCCCGCGCGTGCATCTCCCCCATCCCCACGACGGCCAGGCGATGCGCCGGTATCTGGAACGCTACGAGTACGACGCGGTGGGCAATTTCCTGAAGATGATCCACCAGGCGGCAAACGGCAGTTGGACGCGCGAGTATGCCTACGAGGAGCCGAGTCTCTTGGAGTTCGCCAAAACCAGCAACCGCTTAAGCCGCACCAGCATCGGCGCCACCACCGAGCCCTACAGCCACGACGCCCACGGCAACATGACCAGCATGCCGCACCTGCCGCTCATGCGCTGGGATTTCAAGGACCAGCTCCAGGCCACTTCGCAGCAGGTGGTGAACAACGGCGGCACGCCGGAGATCACCTACTACGTTTATGACGCCTCAGGCCAACGCGCGCGCAAGGTGACCGAGCGCCAGGCCCCCGCCGGCCAGACGCCGACGCGTATGAAGGAGCGCATTTACCTGGGCGGCTTCGAGATCTATCGCGAGTACGCCGGAGACGGGCAGACCGTGACCTTGGCGCGCGAGACGCTGCACCTCATGGACGGCCAGCAGCGCATCGCCCTGGTGGAAACACGCACTCTCGACACAGCCGGCAGCGACCCCGCACCGCAACAGCTCATCCGCTACCAGCTCAGCAATCACCTAGGCTCGGCCAGCCTGGAACTGGACGACCAGGCACAGATCATCTCCTACGAGGAGTATACCCCCTACGGCAGCACCTCCTATCAGGCCGTGCGTAGCCAGACCGAGACACCGAAGCGCTATCGCTACACCGGCAAGGAGCGGGATGAGGAGAGCGGGTTGTATTACCACGGGGCGCGGTATTACGCGGCGTGGGTGGGGAGGTGGACTTCAACGGACCCAGGTGCAATTAGCGACGGACTCAACATTTATGCGTTCGTTCGTGACAGGCCTCTAATCCTGATCGATCCCAACGGTAGGGACGCACAACCCAACCCATATGACTTCGCGACTTTCGAGGAATACTCCGAAGCAATGCGTGCTGTCGGTATTCCCTGGAGGCCTGGGTACCCACAGGAGGAGTGGGAGCGCGCTCGCGCTCAATTCGAAAGCCAGAGCCCGCAGATTGCAGTCGGACAATTCAACCCGGCCCCACAAGAAACCCCCGAGACAATGCGGGAGGATCTCCAGCGCCTGCAGAGTGTACGAACGCCGTGGCTCTCGTTCATTATGCCGGCGCATGTCGCTCCCTTCCTAAGAGACCAATCGGCAGGCATTCGTAACCCGTACCTACGTTTCCAGGCACAGGTCAACCAACGAGGCGGCGAAGCAGTTGCACGCTTCACCAATCGACTGGGAATGGCTACCGTTGCAGCCTACGGCGCTGGCATGGTCGCAGGTACCGGGCTTGCTGTTGGAATCGAGTTGGCTGGTCCCGCAGTCCTGGCTGGCGGTGCTCGTCTTGCGGCAGCTTATCAAGAGGCTGGTATTTGGGTCGGTGTCAACTTTCCTCGACTTACTGCCGCCGGAACCGCCATAGCCGCTGGGCTGTCGGGTACTTCATTGCCTTCCGGCGGTACGGCGGCCACGCCAGCCGCCCAGCAGGCCGCACGAAATGTCTGGTCCTTGAACCCGTTTGTCCGCGGAAGGCTCATCGAGAGAATCCTGGGACAGTTGCTTCCGGGCCGATTCGTGACCGCGTCGAACTTCCCTGCCATCGATAAAGTAGTAGCTGGACCTGGTAACGTGGCTAGCCAAGTAATTAGCATAAAGAGTATCGATCTGGCGGCAGCATCCTACCGAAGCGGCAATTCTGTGTTTAATCGGTTGAACCAGTATATCGAGGCACTTGCTAACTTCACCGGCGCAACGCGCAGTGGTCAGACGGTGCTCACCGGACCGAACACGCAACGAATACTTGAGGTGGCGATACCGCCGAATGTCGCTACGCAGCAGCAGCTGGATCAGCTCACCGCAGCAGCCCAGACAGCTCTCCAGCGCGGAATCACACTTAACGTGAGGGTAATCCAATGAGCGCGCAAGTCTCCATTTTCCTTCGTGATGACCAAGTCATACTAATCCCACAAGGTGGTGGCGGCGGACTTAGTTACGACATCGAGCCTTCGCTGGTCGTTCCTGCTGAGGCCGGCAAGGTGGGCACCGCTGCACTTCAGGCGATCGAGATTTCAAGGCAGTCTCAAACCGAGGCAACACCGCCACGGACGCGGGCGTCATCCGCACCCGTGCTAAAAAAGCTAAGGCTCAAATCGTATAAGGAGTTTTATCGCGGTGCCTCGCATTGTTATCTCTATGAAGAGAACGGAGTCATTTTCATGCTCAGATTTCGCCCAGCCCAGGACGGGGCAGGTTTCGATTTGGCGAGTTCTCAGCCGGAGACCATTGATAACCGTGAGCGCCTTGGTGAGATCGTTCTCGAGTGTCTGAAGAGTTCGCCAAGGATGCCATAGATTGCAAAGAGCCCGCATAGGTTGGGGTGAATACTATGAACCCCAACCTGCACGAGCCCGCGTAGGTTGGGGTGAATGCAATGAACCCCAACACATACGGCCGGGTCGGATACGAACGATTGCCGGTGACGGCGTTGGATTTGAATGTTGGGATTCGCGGAGTGTGTTGGGGTTCACGTTGTTCACCCCAACCCACGATACGGAGGAAACCATGACTAAACGACAACAGATCAAAATCGTCCGCGAAGGTCAGTACCTGGTTGAGGTGCCCGTGGAGCTGATCGATACCGGGGAGGCGTGGTCACCTTACCTGTCCCTGGAGGACGCCTACAAACTCGATGACGTGCGCGAGGCGCTGCGCCGCGGCGACCTCAAAAGCGCTGGGCGATTGGGACGAGTTTACGTGCTCACGCCGGTGTCGCCTGACCTTGCGTAGGTTCGGGTGAATGCTAGGAACCCCAACCTGCACCAGCGCGACGATGGAAAGGTGCTGGATGTCATGCAGACACAAGGCCGGCGTGAGGCGTTGACGGAGGTGCGGGATTGGGCATTGGAACGGATTGCTGGGGTGCGCGCGAGTTCACCCCAACCCACGATAACCGTAAAGGAGCGTGAGACATGAACAAAATCACTTTTCCCCTAAAACGCCAAATGCAAGGCCCCCAGGTGGCCGACCTGCAGGATGCGCTGACGCTCCTGCTCGAGCGCGGCCTCATCCTGGGTCAAGACGAGGGCGCTCGCAGAGAGTTGTTGGCCGCTTTGTCAGCCGAACGCGACAGGCAAAGCTACGGCAAGAGCACCGCGAAACTGGTCGGCATTTTTCAAGAAGAGCGCAGGCTTCAATCCACCGGCGAGGTGGATGAACCCACCGCCCACGCGCTCAACGCGCTGCTCAAGGAACTGGGCGTGCTGGAAGGCGGGGAGGCGGCCTGGCTGGATGCGCGCTACACCGTGGCCTGCCGGGTCGTCGATGGCCGCGGCAAGCCCATTGCCGGACTGCGCGTCGAGCTGTTCGACATGGACCCGCTCTCGCTGCCGGATCGGTTGGGCGAGCCGGCCATCACCGACGCTGAGGGCCTGGCGACCTTCCGCTTCAAACGCTCGGACTTCACCGAACACCCCGGCGAGCGCGGCCCTGACCTCTACTTCAAGGTATTTCGCGACGAGGTGCCGCTGGTCTATACGCTGCCGGGGATACCCAACGAAAATAGCATCATCCGCAACTACCGGCCGCGACGCGAGCCCATCCTGCTGCGCATCGAGCGGCACGAAACCCTGCGCGGCAGGGTCATCACCGAACGCGGCGTGCCCGCCGAGCAGGTCACCTTGCGCCTCTACCGCCTGGACTTTGGCGGGGGGGCGACCCTGCTTGCCGAGACGGTCACGAGCGAAGGCGGCCGCTATGCCCTGGCTTACGATCCGGGCGCAGCCGAGCCGGTGCTTGAAGTGCGTGCCCTCAAGCCTGACGGAAGCGAAGTCAAACTCACCAAACCCCTCCAAGGCCTGACCGCAGAAGAGCGCGCCAACCTCAACCTGGTGATCCCCGCGGCCGTGCAGCCACAGGAGGCCGAATACCGCCGCCTGGTCAGGGACGTGACGCCCCATGTTGGCGAGTTGCGGCGGCTGGCACAGGCCAGGGAGAACGGCGAGCGGCAGGACATCACCGTGCTGCACCGCGCCACCGGCTGGGATGCGCGGCTGATCGCGCTGGCGGCCATCACCGAACGGCTCGCCGCCGACCAGGAGGTGGGATTACCGTCGGAAGGCCTGTACGGCCTGCTGCGTGCGGGGCTGCCGTCGGACAGGCTGCTGCTGGCGCAGGTCGAACTGGAGACAGTCGAAGAGGCGCTCAAGAAGGTGCGCGAGGCCGGCATCGTGGCGCTCGACGATGCGGCGATTACCGCCTTCAAGCAACACTTCGCCGATTTCAGCCAGCGCGTGCGCCTCAACCTGCCGGTGCCGGGTTCGGGCGCCACGTATGGCGCGATGCTCGAGAAATCCGGTTTGGACGACCGGGAGCGAAAGATATTCGCTGAGGTCTTTCTGCGCCATCGCGGCGACGGTGCGGAATTGTGGCAGGCGGCGAAAGAAGCCGGTCTGAGCGAGGCTCAGGTCGGCAAATTGCAACTGCAAGGCAAGATTGCCTTTCTCGCCGGCAACAGCGCGGTTATGACCGAGCGGCTGCTCCAGAAGGACCTGACCGATCCTGTGGCGCTAGTTGAGCAGGATTTTCACCGCGCCGAGGCGTGGAAGGAGGAAGTCTTCGCCGCGGCCGGCATTCCGCCCGAGCGTCGCGCGAACTTGAGCGAGGCCGATCGCCGCAGGCTGGCAGCCGCCATTCCCACCGCCTATGCCGCCGCGACCGTGGAAGCGCGGCTCGATCTCTACGCCGAAGACATGGCGCGCAAGCTCCGCCTCAGCTATCCCACCCAGGTGCTCACCCGGCTGATGGAAACCGACCAGACCTTCCAGCCGCTCGCCAGTGCCCCTTTCACGCTCACCTTGTTGAGGAACGCCACGGCGCAGGGCTTTCGTCTTGGCGAGACGCCGGTGGCGGCCTTTCTCCAGGCCAGGCCAGAAGTCAAGGGCAATCTCAGCGACGCCGAGTTTCAGGCCGCCGGCCAGGAACTGAAAACGCTGCAGCGGCTCTACCAGATCACGCCGGACAACGAGTCCATGCCGGTGCTCCGGGCGATGGGCATCACTGCCGCCTACGATTTCACGGTGTATTCCCAGGAGCAGTTCATTGCGCACTATGAGAGCAAATATTCGGGTATTTACGGGAAGCTGGCGCCAGCCGGTGTGTCACAGTTAATCTATCGCAAGGCGCAGCAGGTAAGCGAGGTCACCTACAACCTGTTCGCCGTGGCCCGGCAGATGGACAGCAATGGCGGCGTTGCTGTGGTCTCGCCGCCGCCCGAGGTGCGCGAAAGCCTCAAGAATGAGCTGATCAAGCACTATCCCACCCTGGAATCGCTGTTCGGGTCCATGGATTTCTGCGAGTGCGAGCACTGCCGCTCGGTGCTGAGCCCGGCGGCCTACTTCGTGGACCTGCTGCAGTTCGTGGACATCGAGAACCAGGTGTGGGCCAACTTCCTGGCGCAGTGGAAAGCCACCCACGGCGGGCAGGACTATCCGCACCAGAAAAACGGCCAGCCGATGAAGCCCTACGACGTGCTCATCGAGCGCCGGCCTGACCTGCCGCACATCGCGCTCACCTGCGAGAACACCCACACTGCGCTGCCTTACATCGACATCGCCAACGAGATCCTGGAGTACTACGTCGCCAACGGCAAGCTTGAGAAAGAGGCCGCACGCGATACCGGCGAAGCCACGAGCGCCGAGCTGTTGGCCGAGCCGCAAAACGTCATCCGCGAAGCCTACGACGCGCTCGTGCAGGCGCGCTATCCGCTCAACCTGCCGTTCGACCGCTGGCTGGAGACTGTGCGGGCCTTCTGCAATTATTTCGAGACGCCGTTGCACCAGATCCTCGAGGTCTTCCGCCCGACCGATGCCCTGTTCGATGCGACCAAAGCCTACGACCGCGCTGCGATCTTCATGGAAGCACTGGGGCTGTCGCCCGCAGAAGAGGCGCTCTTCAGCGGCGCCGATCCGCTAACAGACGACCAGTGGCATCTGTTGTATGGCTTCCCCTCGGTGCGAGCAACGATCCAGAGCCCCACGAACACCGGCGATGCGACCCTCAGCGTTCCCAACAGCGATGCCGAAAAACTCGTCCCCGGTTTGCTCTGCACCTTCTTCGATACCAGCGCCAACGCCCTGGCCGGCGAGACCAGGGCGATTGCTGCCATCGGCGCAGCAGATTCGGGCGGCGCGGGCCGGACGACCATCACCTTGTCGGGGACGTGGACCACGCCGCCGGATGCGGGCGATCTGCTCGTCTGCGCGGTGCCGGCCATGCTGAAGTCCGCCAAAGCCCTGTCCCGCCGCCTGGGGGTGAGCTACAAAGAGATCGCGGAAATCGTCCAGACTGGCTTCGTCAGCCCGGAATTGCAGAAGCTCGTGATCTTGTACAAGCTGGGCGTGAGCATCCGCGATGCGCGTTTTTATGTGCAGAACAAGGCCCTGTTGAGTCAGGATCCCGGGACGCTGTCCGCCGACGACCAAAAACGGCGACTCGAGGTGCAAGCCTTCCTAGAGCGGCTGACAAAGCTGGCCGAGGAGTTCGAGACGCCGCTCAACGTCTTGCAGACTGCCATCGAGACCATCCTTTTCGACAAGGCGCTCGTGCTGGCCGATCCCGACGCGGGCTGCAATTTCGACCTCACCACGCTGCAATACGCCGACGGCAAGCCAGCCAGGCCGCTCGATTTCCTGCGCATCAACCTGTTCGTGCGACTGTGGCGGAAACTGGGCTGGAGCATCGAGGAGACCGACCGGGCGCTCACCACCTTCATTCCCGCTGCGGCGCTGGTGAATGAAACCGAGCTTCCCAGGTGGCTCGAGACCGCGCTCATCTATCTCGCCCACCTCAAGGCGCTGGAGGAGAAGGTCAAGGTCGGCAAGCAGAGCCGCATCAAGCTGCTGACCCTGTGGGCGGACATTCCCACCACCGGCAAGAAGCCGCTCTATGCTCAGCTCTTCTTAACCAGGAGCGTGCTCAAGACCGCGCCGGTGTTCGACCATCCGTTGGGGCACTATCTCAGCGATGGAAGCATCAAGCTCAAGGATCATCTGCTGGCCTTGCAGGGCGCGCTGGGGCTTGCGGCGGATGATATTGCCGCCGTTCTGGCCGATGCCGGCAGGACCCTGGACGATACGCTGTCCCTGCCCAATGTTGCACTGCTCTACCGCTACGGCCTGCTGGCGAAAGGGCTCAAGCTCAGTGTGCGCGAACTGATCGCGCTGAAACAGCTCTCCGGTCTCGATCCCTTCAAGCTGCTGCACAACCAGCCGTTGCAAACGCTCGGCGAGGATCACCCCTTCAGCCAGACGCTGGCCTTCGTCGAGGCGGCGGAAGCGGTCAAGGCGAGCGGGTTGAAGATCGAGGATCTGGACTACCTGCTGCGCCACCGTTTCGATCCCAACGGCAAGTACCGCCCCGATCGCGCGGCGACGCAGGCGCTGCTCAAGACGCTGGCCGAAGGCATTCGTGCCATCCGCGCCGAACACGCCATGCCGGACGACCCGGGCGCGCTGAGTGACGAAATCCTGCAACAGAAACTGGCTCTGGTGCTGCCGCCCGAGGTGGTGACCACCTTCCTGGCCATGCTGAACGGCACGGTGGAGTACACCGCCGTGCAAAGCAGCGTGGCGCCAGCGGATAGCCTTCCGTCGGCCGCCTTGGCCAACCAGCCCGCCATTCGCGCGGTGACCTACAACAGCACGCGCCAGGAGCAGCGCTTCACGTTCCGCGGCGTATTGTTCGACGCGCAGAAGAATGCGCTGAAGGCAGCCGTCAATCCCGCTTTGACATCAGCGCAGCAGACCCTCTTCGCCGCCCTGCTCGATGACGTAGAGCAGCAGGCGCAGGCGTTTTTCAATCTGCATCTTCGTAAGCAGAGTGGCACGCAGCTGGAGAGCGGATTCTTGGAGAATGCCGACTATGACCTGCTCTTTGCACCCGCGCCCCAAGGTCTCACCGAGGCGCAACAGCAGGCGCACGAGCGCCAACGACGTACACGCCTGGCACAGGCATTCCTACCATTCCTGCAGCGGCGCCTGATCCGGCAATTCATCGTGCAGACGCTGACCGCGCAGACCGGCGCCGATGCCGCGCTGGTGGAAAGCCTGGTGACCGACGACCGCTTGCTGCAAGGCGCGGACGGGAAAAGCCTGCTGACTGCCTTCGCGGCGACGGCCGAGCGCGGAGTGAGCGCCGTCTTTTTCGATTCCTCTGATGGCTCAGGCGCGGCACAGGCGGCTTCGCCCATCATCGCCAGCGCGGACACCCGCCTGAAGGATGAAAAAGATGCCGACGGCAACCCGCTGAACGCGGCGGGCAGCGCACGCTTCGAGGGCTACCTGGAAGTGGCCACGCCGGGCGCCTACCGCTTCTTCATCGAACTCGACAAGCAAAACGCCGAGGCGGAGCTGCGCTTTGCCCATCTGCCTGAGCCGGTGTTCATCAAAGGCACAGCCGCCAACGACAACGACACGCTCGGCGACCAGCCCGGTGAGTTTTTAGAATTGCAGGCCGGCGTGCCATACCGCTTTACGCTCGAGCTGAAAAAGCTGAACGCCGGCCAGGCGCGGATGCTGGTGCAGGGCGAAACCCTGGCGAAGGGGCCATTGTCGCAACTGAAGCTCTATCCTGCGGCAAATTGGGAGGCAGCGGAACGCGCCTGGCTGCTGCTCGGCAAATCGCTGCAGCTCGTGCAGGGTCTGGGCCTGAGCGAGCGCGAGCTGCGCTACATTCTGGCCCATGCCACAGACTTCGGCGGCATCTCTTTGAGCGAGTTGCCGACCGAGATCGTGGGTAACTCGCCAGCCGAGCAGACCACCACTGAGCAGCGCTTTGCCCGTTTCCGGCGATTGGCGGCCTACGCCCGCCTCAAGGCGGAGATGGCCGGCGGTACCGAGGATCTGATCGGCGTCTTCGAGGCCAACGGCATTACGGCATCCGACAAGCTGGAGAAGCAGATCTATCCGCTGATCGCCAACATCACCCGGCGCGAGGCGGCCACGGTCAAGGCGACGGCCGAAGCGCTGTTTGGCACGAGTCCGGCATTCGCCAGCGAGCAGCCGCTGGAACGATTGTGGGAGGCACTCAAGATCGTCGCGCGCTTTGGTGTGGTCCCGGCAGCGCTCAAAGCGTGGACGGGCATCGTTGATCGCACCAGGACAGCCGATGAACGCTTTGCCATTGCCCGCGACCTGCGCGACACCATTAAGGCGCGTTTCGAGGACGAGACCTGGCAACGGGTGGCGCAACCGATCTTCGACAGGCTGCGCCAGCAGAGCCGCGATGCCCTGGCGGCGCACGTCATGCACCAGCACGGCTTCGCGCGCCTGGAGCAGCTCTACGAGTATTTCCTGATCGATCCCGGCATGGAGCCGGTGGTGCAGACCTCGCGCATCCGGCTGGCCATCGCCTCGGTGCAGCTCTTCATCCAGCGCTGCCTGTTGAACCTCGAGCTGAAGGTGCATCCTTCGATCATCAACGCCAAACAGTGGGAATGGATGAAGCGCTACCGGGTGTGGGAGGCCAACCGCAAGATCTTCCTCTTCCCCGAGAACTGGCTGGAGCCGGAGTTCCGCGACGACAAGACCCATCTCTTCACCGAACTGGAAGGGGCGCTCTTACAGGGGGATGTCTCCAGCGACCTGGTCGAGGACGCCTTCCTCAACTACCTCAAGAAGCTCGACGAGCTGGCGCGGCTGGACATCTGCGCCATGCACATCGAGGACAACCCCGACCCGGCGCGGCGCGTGCTGCACGTCTTCGGCCGCACCTACAGCCAGCCGCACAAGTATTTCTACCGCCGCTACAAGAACCAGATGTGGACACCCTGGGAGCCGGTGACCGCCGAGATCGAGGGCGACCACCTGGCGCCGGTGGTGTGGCGCGATCGGCTCTATCTGTTCTGGGTGACGTTCTTGGAGAAGCCCCAACAGTCCACGGAGGATACGAAGATCTCCGACCCCACGAAAGGTCTGACCATTCCCCCACCTCGCAAGGACATCGAGGCCCACCTGCACTGGAGCGAGTATGTCAACGGTCAATGGACCACGCGCGAATCGAGTCCGATGAATGTGCCGAGACCGATCGTGGTTGAGGACGTACTTTCTTTCGATCCCAGCAAGGTCTTCGTCCACGTTTCTAAAGAATACGACAAGGAGGATGGCTCCGAGCTTGGGGTTTTGATTCATCTGGGGAACTGGTCACAAGCTGTGAAAACAGCAACCGGAGGAATTTTCGACCCGATATTCACGACGGCCCTTGCTCTTGCAGCGGGTGGTATAGCGACAGTGTCACCTGGATCAGTGTTCAAGTTTGCTCCTGCTTCAAGGAATCAGGCTTTCTACCTCGCCGGCCGCAACAGCGCGCCTGAAAAGAAAGACTACCTGTCCCCGCCCGCCAACCCCTTCCCCAGCGCCAACGCGCAAGCAGCCACGCGCTATCTTGGCAGCAGCGCGTTCAAGGTCAATTTCCGGGGAAAGATCACCACCGAACCCGGTAAGTCATCTCCGCCGTCCGACCACGACATTCTCGGCCAGGGCGGCGCCTACACGCTGTTGCCCGCCGACAACGAACTGCTGCCCATGGGCGTGTCGGAGGATGCCTATCGCACTGCGGCCAGGCCCCAGGCAGTCAAAGCCGCTATCGAGAGTGGCCTGGCTGAGATCGCCACGCTCATGCGGCCGGTGTTCTATCAGGACAACCGCTACACCTTCTTTGTCGAGCCCAGCGTCACCGAGAAGACGATCGAGGAATGGCAGGAGTGGGTGACGCGGACACCACAGGTCGATCCCTGGCGGCCAGAATATCCCTGGTGGAAAGAGCCCCAAATCACCCCGGCATTACCTCCGAAGTGGCCACTGCCCGAGCCAGATCCGTTGGGACCCATCGTCAAGCACCCCGATGTCTTAATCAACCCGGTGCGCGATCGCGATTGGCTGATCAACCCGGCCACCGTGCTGAAGTTCGACGAGGCGCTGATCGGTCCGGTCGGCCAGCCGGGGCTTGAGGTCGCCACCGACGTTGCTCAAACCGGTCTTGCGACTCAGATCAACGTCAACCCGGGCAGCGAAGTCGCTGGCGCCGTGGCCGTTGGTGCAGCGCACACCTTCGCGCGTTCCGGTTTGCAGGTCACCGGTGGTGGCCTGAACGTCATCGGTAGCGCCGGGCTTAATCCCGCCCTGGCGCAGAATGTCAAGGATTTGCATCAGTCCGGCTTCGGCGCCGGCTTGCCCGGTGCCACCGGCCCCATCGGGCGTTAACCAGGAGCATGCCATGAATGCCATGATCGTCAAAGCCAATAAATTTCACGGCCTGTTGGACACCGACTTATTAGCGCTCTACCATCCCGACCGCTTCATCGAAACCAAAGAGACGAAATACTTCATCGTCCAGGAGCGCACGCTCCGTTACCGCTTCTTGCTGCACCAGCATCCGTATGTGCAGCAACTGATGCAGCGGCTGCTGCGCAAGGGCACGCCGGGCTTGCAGGCAGCGGATACGGAGTACAACACGCGCATCCGACTCGCCAACGCAACGTCAGCCAAAGATGCTTCGGGCAGGTCAGTAACGCTGGCTGCGGGCGAGGTGGTCTATTTGGCCGATGGCGCCGCCGCCATCCTGGATGGCAGCGCGGTCCGCTTTGCCGGAAGCAAGGTGATCAAGTCGTTCGACGAATCGGTGTTGACCCCGCCGGCAAACAAGGCCGTGACCATTCCGGCCAACACCATGGTTCGGCGAAGCACAGGCATTGTGGTCACGCTCAATGCCGCTACCGCCGCCACGCTGCTGGATGGCGGACCGCTGCCGGTTTTGTATGCAGAGATTTTCAGCCCGACGCGGTACAAGCCCTCGCCATTGGTGCAACTGCCTTACCCGGTCAAAGACCTCGACTTCACTTCCGGCGGCGCCTATGCGGTGTACAACTGGGAGTTGTTCTACCACGTGCCGCTCACCATCGCCATGCACCTGAGCAAGAACGGCCGCTACGCCGAGGCGCAGCGCTGGTTCCATTACCTGTTCGACCCCACCGACGACAGCGACGGCCCCACGCCCGAACGCTTCTGGAAGGTGCGGCCCTTCCAGACCACCGACGTCAAGAAGATCGAAGAGATCCTGGTCAACCTCGCCACCGGCGCCGACTCCGATCTGCGCAACCAGACCTTGCGTAGCATCGAAGCCTGGAAGGACGCGCCGTTCCGCCCCCATGTCATCGCTCGCTATCGCCAGCAGGCGTACATGTACAAGACCGTCATGGCCTATCTCGACAACCTGATCGCCTGGGGCGATTCGCTGTTCCGACAGGACACCGGCGAGGCCATCGACGAGGCCCTGCAGCTCTACGTGCTGGCGGCGAACATCCTGGGACCGCGGCCGCAGGCCGTGCCCAGGAAAGGTTCGGTGCGGCCGCAGACCTATGCTAATCTGCGCCAGGATCTCCAGCAGTTCGGCGTGGTGCTACGTGACGTCGAGGCGGACATTCCTTTCGATCTCTTGCCGCATCCCGATGCCGAAGCGAAGGAGGATGCCCGCCTTGCCACCGTGCGCAGCATCGGCGGGGCGCTCTATTTCTGCGTGCCGCGCAACGACAGGCTGCTGAGCTATTGGGACACGGTGGCCGACCGTCTCTTCAAGATCCGCAACAGCCTCAACATCCAGGGCGTGTTCCGCCAGCTCGCGCTGTTCGAGCCGCCCATCGATCCGGCCATGCTGGCGCGCGCGGCTGCGGCCGGTCTGGACGTGGGTGCCATCGTCAACGGACTCAATCAACCGCTGCCGCTGGTGCGCTTCGCCATTCTCGTGCAGAAGGCCGCCGAGATCGCCCAGGAGGTCAAATCCCTGGGCAACCAGTTGCTCTCGGCAATGGAAAAAGAAGACGGCGAGGCTTTGGCTCTGCTGCGCGCGAAACACGAACGGGTGGTGATGCAGATGGTGGAGCAGGTGAAGTATGCGCAACTGCAGGAGGCGATCAAGGCCAGAGAGGGCCTCTTGCAATCGCTCGCCCTGGCGGTGCAGCGCTACACCTACTACGAGCGGCAGTTGGGCAAGAAACCGGATGAAATCGCCAAAGCCATTCCGCAACTGAGCGAGCTGGACAAGGACAGCCTGGCGAAGATGAAATTCGCCATGCAGGAGCCAGCGCTTCTGCCGCGGGAGATTGAGGTGGATATTGCGCAGGACTTGGACGAGTCGGGCGGGAAGATTGTGAGCAGTTATGAAGCAATTGAAATGCAGAAGCTCGCCGGAGCAAGGGATCTTCAGGATGCGGTGCAATACATCCAACTTGGAGGTCAGGCAATTTCTCTACTGCCACAGTTTGGTATTAAGTTTCATTTCTGGGGTCTCGGTGGTGACGCCAGTTATGGCGGCTTTAACCTTGGAAAGATTGCTCAGTTCTCGGCCGAAGTCATGAAGGCGATAGCTGACAGGATGACTTACGAGGCAGGTAGGGCTGCGAAAATCGGGATTTACGCCCGCCGCGAACAGGACTGGGCCTTCCAGAGCAACCTGGCCGCCGGCGAGATCAACCAGATCTTCAAGCAACTGCGCGCGGCGCAGATCCGCGAGGCCATCGCCGAGCAGGAACTGAAGAGCCACCGCCAGCAGATGCAGCACGCCGAGGAGATCGAGCGCTTTCTCAACGAGGAGGGCACGGAGAAGACTGGCAAGAAGACCAACAAGGCGCTCTACGCCTGGATGAAACGCGAGGTGCGCGGCCTGTACGCCCAGTGTTTCCAGTTCGCCTTCGACATCGCTCGCAAGGCCGAGCGCGCCTTACAGCACGAGCTGGGCAATCCGGAGTTGAGCTATCTCCAGT
>Ga0272446_1001137_pt1 | contig 39577 bp, 29 predicted proteins | sample YNPCB0061_FD_194587 | JGI IMG/M metagenome (GOLD analysis project Ga0272446, IMG submission 194587) | Hot spring microbial mat communities from Yellowstone National Park, WY, United States - YNP-CB-006-1 | ecosystem: Environmental > Aquatic > Thermal springs > Hot (42-90C) > Sediment | place...
GCGCCGGTGCCGCCGTCGCGCAAGGGGATCGCATCCTGGGAGCGCGGGCGTCCCGCCCGCGAGTCATGGCGGGCGGGACGCCCGCCCTCCCAGGCGCTGCTCCACCGCCACGCCGAAGGCTCCGGGCACAATCCAGCCTTGACGGGGTTGTTCCCGATGTAGTCCACCACACGCCGGAAGTGGTTTTCGTCGCGTATGGCGCGATCAAAGTATTCCTCCATCCAAAACGGCCCCTCGCGCCCCAGCCGCCGGTTGGCCTCCTTGGCCGTAAACGATTTCCACCCGTGCAGGATGGACGACAGGCTGTTGCCGTGGAGCGGCGTCACCAGTACGTGGACGTGGTTGGGCATCACGCACCAGGCGTGCAGCGCGTAGCGCTCGCCGTCAAAGTGAAGAAGGGACTGCTCCACCAGCTCCGCAATGTGCGGATCGCGCAGCCAGCAGGCGCCGTGCCCGGCGTCGAGCGCGGCTTCAATGCGCTTGCGGCGTTCAAGTGCCTGCTCATCTTCGGGCAGGCGCGCCAGCTCGTCCTGCCAGCGGGCAAGCAGCTCGCGCGGCAGGCTGTCGTGGAGGCGAAAGGTGATGTGCTGGGGCACCTCGCCGGCCTCGAAGTGAGGGAGACGGCCGCGGGAGTGCCAGATGGTTCGCGGGCGGGACGCCCGCGCTCCCAGGTAGTCCTCGCGGCACTTTTCCATCGCTTCGGCCACCAGATCGGAAAACGTCGTCAGCGCCACAAGCTGGCGGGGGGTGAAGAGGTCGGCGAACTTGGTCAGACCGTAAAGTGGCGTGAACATGGAACGTCTGTCAGGTGGAATGTCTGTTTCGGGCCTCCAGACGGGTTGGGCAGAACGGGCTATCGCTTCGTGTTCTTCGGTAGGCGGCAGATAGACGCGCCCGCGCTCACCCTCGGCGACGATGGCCATCAGCCGCGCCCCCATGCGCCCGGCGCACCCTTCGGCTTTGATGTAATCGCCGGGAATTGGCATGCCGGAAAGCAGACACTGAAAATTCGCGCCGCGCGCCAGTTTGGTGCCGTTCTTTGCGCTTTCCGGCGGCTTACCCACCTTGACCGTGAAGTAATACCCTGGGAGCGCGGGCGTCCCTGGGAGGGCGGGCGTCTCGCCCGCCACAAGTCGCGGGCGGGACGCCAGGATAATTGGCTCGACGTACGCCTCCTTGCCCGCCTTGCTGGAGAGGATGAAGGTGGAAACCAGCGGCACATCCACATCCGCAAAAGCCGGATTGGGGCTTTTGACCGTCCGCGCCCACAACCAGGCAATCACGGTGAGCTTTTGGCCCACGAGCGGTTGGAGGTCGGGGCGGTCCGCGGCCATCGCCGCGGTCACTTCCACCTTCGGGTACAGGTGTCCGATGCGTTTCTCCGCCTCAGCGCGCATCCACTGGCCGTAGTAGCGCACGTCCTCGGCCAGACCCTGCGCGCCCTTCCACTCGCAGGCGAAGAGCTGCTTGTCCTGGCGCGCCTCGGGGTTCACCGGCGGCTGGCCCGCAAACCGGGGCGGAATCTCGATCATGGCCTTGTTGATCAGCACGGCCACGGGGTTGAGGTCGCTGGCCCAGGCTTCGAGTCCCAGCCGCTGCGCCTCCAGCGGCAGCGCACCCCCGCCGGCAAAGGGATCGTGAAAACCTGGGAGCGCGGGCATCCTGCCCGCATTGATCGCCTCAACAATCTCGTCGTCTGAAAGGCGTGATGCCGCTGCGCCAAGGCAGTGCCGCGCCCAACTCCGGCGGATTTCGCGGCGGGCGCTCTCGAGCACTTCCTCGTTGGTGGTGTTTTCCCACTGTACAAGCTGCTCAAGCAGGCGAAAGAGGCGCTGGCGTTCCCTCTCCTGTGCTTCCGGGGTGGGAAATTCCTCCGGCACACTGGCGGGATCATCCACCATCTGGGCGAAGATGACGGCCCGGGCCGCAGCCAGCGGACGGCGCGCCCACCACAGGTGCAGGGTGCTGGGGTGGCCGTGGCGAATGGACTTCTCACGAGCGCTGGCGGCGTTGATGGCCTCGAGCGGGAGTGCAACTTCGATCAGCTTCTTTCTCATCTTGGCTCCTCGGCCCTGGCTAGGAGGACAGCAAAGTCGTAGTTCACGCTGGTAACGCCAAAGTCGGGCTCGCGCTGGAACGGACGCCGCAGGTAGCGCACGCGGTGCCTGCCATCCTCCTGGAACTCCACCAGGGCCAAAATGAAGTCGTCGGGCTTGTTCAAGGAGGTCAGGATTTCGTTTTTGGTCACGGTGAGGGTGTCCGCACCAGCCACGCGGCCCTTGACCTCCAGGAAGCGCAGGCGTCCGGTGCGGGGGTCGCGGCTCTCGATGTCGTAGCCGAGCCGCTCGAACTCCCGGTCGGTCGGTTCACAGCCAAGCTGCCGTTCAATGTCCATCACGATGTCGCGCGCGCGGGCGGCCACGGCCTGGGTATCGGCAGGGGTGGTGGATGCTGACGCAGCGTGGCCGGTCATGCGGGCCAGCAGCCCTGCGGGAACCACCACGGCCCCGCCCAGCACCACCGGTGGCAGGGCCGAGATCTGGGCCTCGCGCTCGAGTTCGGCCAGGCGACGCTCGAGGCGGGCCTGTAGCTCGTCAGCCCGGCGGCGGGCTTCCTGCGAGTTGAGCCGCGCCCCCGGCTTGCCGGACGACTCCATCAGCTTCAGTTCCTCGGCCCGGCGGTCCCAGTAGGCAATCTCCTTGGTGAGGCGATCTTTGACCGCGGCGCGGATGTTTTCGATCTGGGTCAGGCGCCGCTCGCGGACTTCACGCACATGTTCGGGAACGAGCGTGGCGATGGCATGCCTCTGGGCGTGCTGCTCCAGCGCACCGGTCATCCACGCGCACTGGGGCTGCTTGAGGATGGTCGGCGCATCCGGCTCGTCGTCGCGCAGGGGACGATAGTCCAGATAGGGCGCGTAGTGCCGATGGCGGGCGCGGCCTTCGGCGTCCAGTTCGACGTAAAGCAGCCGGCGCGAGAGGGTACGCCGCGCTCCCGAAGACAACCGGCTGGCATCCTGGATGGCGTGCTCCAGGAAAAAGAGCACCCGTGGACTTGTGGATGGGTCACGGTCATCCACCAGCACGGCGCCGCGTTTCAGCAGGTCGCGGTGGCGCTCAAGGGTGAGGTCAAGTACGGCCTCGAGCAGCGGATGGCCGGGGCAGACAAAGGCCGCCAGCGGCTGGCCTGCCGGGGCCATCAGGGGCTTCTCGAAAACCACCCGCTCGTAGCGCTCCAGCACCGGGTCGCCAGCGCCCGGCTGGCGATGGCGTCGGCGCAGCAGTGCCGGCACGTGAGTGATCTCGTAGCGGCGCGGCTCGCGCTCGCGGAGGCTTCCGCCCAGACGCTGGAAGGCCTCGCGGAAGAACGACTCGACGTAGTGCGGTTGCAGGCGGCGCGCCTCAGCCCGCGCCATGTCCTCCCGCACGCGGGTCACCCGGCTGATGTCCATGGTGTCGTGGGCCAGCGCCCGCTCTTCGAGCAGGTTCCGCAGATGGTCACGCTGCACCGCGTGTTCAATGGCCTGGGTCAGGCGCGCCCGGACTTCAGGCCGGTCGCCGTAGCGGACGGCTTCAATCATCAACTCGCGCAGGGGGCGGCCCGCGAAGTGCAGCCTGCCCAGCACATCAAACACCTGCCCGCCGAGGGCCTGCCGCGCCTCCTCGAGCTTTTCCAGCAGCCGCCGGTACACGTCCCCCTCACGGGTTTCGGCGGCAACCAGGTTCCACAGGTGGCAGACCTCGGTCTGGCCGATGCGGTGGATGCGGCCAAAGCGCTGCTCGAGGCGGTTGGGGTTCCAGGGCAGGTCGTAGTTCACCATCAGGTGCGCGCGCTGCAGGTTGATGCCCTCGCCGGCGGCGTCGGTCGCCAGGAGCACCCGCACCTCGGGGTCGTGCAGAAAGCGCTCCTGGGCCTGGCGCCGTTCCTCACGTCCCATGCCGCCGTGAATGATCACCACCGCTTCCGGGTACCCGAAGCGGTCGCCGATGCGGCGCTGCAGGTAGCCCAGCGTATCCCGGTGTTCGGTAAACACCACCAGCTTCTGGCGTGGCGAGGACACCGCCGGAGGAACGTATTTCCCGGCTTCTTTCCCGGCTTCCGGGGGGTCAGCTTGCGGGGCGGGCGGGGTGAAGATTTCGTCCAGCAGTTCGGACAGTTGCCGCCACTTGGTATCCGCGCCGCTGGTTCGCACCTGCGCCGCAAGGGCTTCCAGCCGTCCGAGCGCCTGGATTTCCCGCCGGAGTTCATCCATCGTGCTGGCGGCCGTCGCCTGATCGAGAATCTCCTCCGCGGCCGCTTCCATTTCGCTCTCCGGCGCGTCTTCCAGGTCTTCGAGCTTTTCGGCGTCAAAGACCGCCCCACCGTTGACGGCTACCGCGTTGACGGCTACCGCGTTGACGGCCACCGCGCCATCGCGCCGCAACCGTTCCAGCTCGTGCAGCCGTTTTTCCAACCGCTCACGTCGCCGGCGCAGCGATTGGTAGATGGCCTCCGGGGACGAGGCCAGGCGGCGCTGGAGGATGGTCAGCGCAAAGCCCACCGTGCCCGCCCGGCGGTCATCCCGGAGCGCCTCGGCGCGGCCCCACTCCTCCCGCACATACTCCGTCACCTCCCGGTACAGGGCGGCCTCGGACTCCGAGAGCCGGTAGGGAACGGTGTGGGCGATGCGCTCCGGGAACAGCGGCGTACCGTCGAAGGTGAGCAGGTTTTCCTTCACCATCCGCCGCATCAGGTCGCTGGTGTCCACCTGGTGGACGCCATCGCGGAAGCGTCCCTCGAAGCGATCTTCGTCCAGGAGCGCCAGGAAGAGTTGAAAGTCCTCTTCCTTACCGTTGTGGGGCGTGGCGGTCAGCAGGAGAAAATGCCGTGTCAGGCCGGAAAGCAATCGGCCGAGGCGGTAGCGTTTGGTGTACTTGACCTCGCCCCCGAAGAAGCTGGCGGCGAGCTTATGGGCTTCGTCCACCACCACGAGGTCGTAGCGGTTCGCGGGGGCGGCCAGCTTTTGTTGCGCCTGTTCGTCGCGCGCGAGCTTGTCCAGCCGGGCAATGACCAGGTTCTGTTCGAGAAACCAGTTGCCGGTGCGGGCGGCTTCCAGTTTGTCGTTCGTCAGTATCTCGAACGGCAGGTGAAAGCGCCGGGTCAGTTCATCCTGCCACTGCTCCACCAGGTTTCCGGGGCAGACAATCAGGCAGCGTTCCAGATCGCCCCGGACCATCAGCTCCCGGATAAGCAGGCCTGCCATGATGGTTTTGCCGGCTCCGGGGTCGTCGGCGAGCAGAAAACGCAACGGTTGACGGGGGAGCATGGCTTCGTAAACTGCCGTGATCTGGTGCGGCAGCGGCTCCACCAGCGAGGTATGCACGGCCAGAAGCGGATCGAAGAGGTAGGCGAGGCGGATGCGGTGGGCTTCCGCCACCAGACGGAAAGCCGCGCCGTCACCGTCAAAGCTCCACGGGCGGCCCTCGGCGACAAGCTCAAGGCGCTCCTCATCCTGGCGAAAGAGCAGCTCGTCGTCCACCTGACCGCCCGCATCGCGGTACACCAGCGTCAGCGCCTCCGAGCCGTACCACTGCACGCTGACGACCGTGACCGCCGAATGGGGCAGGATGCCCCGGACACTTGCGCCGGGGGTCAGTTCCTCAAGTTTCAACATCCGTGCGTCCTCTTATTTCGGGCAGGGCGTTTCTGACAGCAGGGGCATACCAAATTGGAAAAGCGATGCCGCGCTGGCTACACTTCAGGCTATCCATTCAGCCCAACCATTGCAAAAGACGTTTTATGCCATCCGGGAAACCACACCCCCACCGGCATCCACCCTGGAGAAGATTGCTTCTGGTACTGGCCCTGTTACTGGCAGCCGGACATACAGCGCCGGCCAACCCGGTTGTGATCAGCGACCGTCCGGACAGTCAACCGCTTACGGCCCAACTCGATCAACTGGAAGACCCCACCCGGCAACTCACCATCGAGCAGGTGGCCCGCCAACCGCTTCCCTTCACTCCGGTAGTTACCGACTACCTCAACCTGGGCTATACGTCTTCGGCCTACTGGTTCCGCCTGCGCCTGCGAAACGATCTGGCGTATCCGGTGGAGCGGGTCATCGAGGTCGAACAACCCTATCTGGGCCGCGTCGAAGCCTACCTGCCCCGCACTGACACCGAAGGATTCACCTGCCTTGCTGCTGGAGACGAGTTGCCCTTTTCAATCCGGGCCGTTCGCCACCGCCTGCCGGTGTTCCCCATCTCCCTGCCGGCCCACGCCGAACAGACCATCTATCTGCGCGTCGAAACCAAGGGCGCATTGACCTTTTCGGCTGCTCTCTGGAAGCCACTCGAACACGGCCGCAAGGACCGTGTCCATACCTTCTTTCTGGGAGCTTACTACGGCTTTCTCCTCATCCTGCTCATCTACAACGCTGCTTTCTTTTTTGGCATTCACGACCAAACCAACATTTTCTTTGCCGGCTATGTCATCTGCATCGGCCTGTTTCAGGCCTGTGTGGATGGCTTTGCCCCTCAGCTTCAGGAATGGCTCCTGGGCGGCTTCCTCATTGAAGGCCTGCGCCTGCGCCTTGCTTTCGGCAACGCGGCCTGCGGCATGGCTGCCCTCTTTACCCGCAAGTACCTTTGCCTGCAAAACTTCTGTAACCGTGGACTGAGTGTGTTGGCAGGGGTGTTTTTCGGCATGGCCGCCATTGCCGCCATTGCTCCGACACAGACCGTAGCCAGGATTTCAACTTATCTTATGGCACTGGGGGCGCTGCCGGGACTGTTTTCTTCCATTGGGCCGCTGCGTCAGGGCTACCGGCCGGCGCTGTATTTCCTGCTGGCGTGGTCGGCGGTGGTGTTGGCCGTTCTGCTCAACACATTGCGAACCGTCGGGGTGCTTTCGCCCGCCATTGCCTGGTCGTCAGTACTGCACCTCGGCACGGTCGTTCAGGGCCTGTTCCTGTCCGTAGGGCTGGTTGCCCGCGTGGCCCAGCTTCAGCAGGAAAAGGAAGCGGCGCAGGCCGAAGCCGAACGGCGGACGGTTGAAGTGTCGCTTTCAGAAGCCTTCAACCGACAGCTCAAGCAGGCCAACGAAGAACTCAACCAGGCACTTCTGGCGCGTGAAGAGGCACGGCGGGAGGCCGAACAGCGCCGGGCCGAAGCCGAAGCTGCCAATGCGCGTCTCATGGAACTTGATCGCATCAAGTCCGAGTTCACGGCCATGCTTGTCCATGACCTGCGTTCTCCGCTGGCAGCCGTCAAGGGGACGCTCGAACTCATCGAAGAGGTCCTGCCCGACACTGACCCGGACCTGCTTGAACTCGTGCGCGCTTCCCAGGACAACGTCCAGCGGACGCTCGACCTCATCACCGACCTGCTCGAACTTGCCCGCACGGAATCCCAGTCCGTGACGCTCGATCTCAAGCTGCTCGATCTCGCGCCACTGCTCCAGCGATGTCTTGAAAACACCCGCCTTAGCGCGCCGCACCCTCTCACGTTTGTCACCGAACTGCCGCCTGCCCTGCCGGCCGTTGCCGGGGACAGCCGCAAGCTGGAGCGGGTGTTTATGAACCTGCTGACCAACGCGGCCAAGTTCACCCCGCCCGACGGCAGGATTACCGTAACGGCACGGGAAGTTGTCGGCGAAGGCGTCGAAGCCGGTTTGTCCTTTGTCGAAGTGTCCATTACCGACACGGGCAAGGGCATCCCGGCTGCCGAATTGCCGTTTCTGTTTGACCCCTACCGCCAGGGCGGACAGGGCAAAAAGCACGTCGGGTTTGGGCTGGGCTTGGCCATCGTCAAACGGATTGTCGCGGCCCACAACGGCAATGTGACGGTCAAAAGCCAGGTCGGGGTCGGCAGCACGTTCACCGTGACCCTTCCCTGCTGGGCCAGCAAAGTTGGCCAGACCTCGCTTGCTGCACCGGAGCTGGCTGGAACCGGCGACAGCGGCGAAGCCGTCTTCACATGACGGTCCAGACCTAAAACCGGGACTCGACCAGTTCGAGAGCAATTGCTGCGCCGCCCAGACTGGCCCCCTTGACCGAGAGCCTGACCGGCAGCCGGGTGGTCGCATCCACCCAAACGACGGTTTGGGTGCCGCCTTCATCGGTAAGTTCCACGCGGTAGGTGTTGAACGTCCCGGAGGCCACCTGTGCTTCCTCCATACCGACCACCCGAAGCTGAACGAGCGTCGGGCGGCCGTTCTGGACGTTGAAGTTGCGTAGCGTGGCCGTATAGCCAACCGCCAGCGGCAGGCGCCCGATGACGAGATAGCGCCCGGCACCGTCGGCCAGCAGTTCCCCACCCAGATCAGCCGCCAGCGGACGGGGCGTGCCGTTGAGCTGTACTGAACCGTCCGCTTTGCCGGCCCGGAACGCCACATCCACCGTGAGCGGCCCCTGACTGACCTGCCGCGCACGCACCACCAGGGAGGATTTTTCAAGCTTGGTGGTCTCCACGACCGTTCCCATGGGGAGCCGGGTTTCCTCACGGATTTCCCACAGACCATCGGCTTCCGTGACCATGGTTTCCACCGTGGCGGGAATGCTCTGCCCCGGCACCTCAATCGTTCCGCGATAGCGCAGGACGCCAGCCTGCAAATCCCTTTCCGGTCGGGTCAGCGCCGGTGAAGTGACACCCACCCGTGCCGGACGGGTTACGGTCTTGACATCCACGGTGATGTCTTTCAGGCGCGCGGCAACCTCCTCCGGCATTGTCTCCTGGAAACGCCCCTTGAGATAGGTCGCCAGAAACCGTTCGGTTGCGGCATACAGCGCCAGGTTGTTGACCGGGCGGGCAAAGCCGTGACCTTCATCCGGCGCGCAGAGATACTCAACCGGAAAGCCCCGGTCCCGCAGGGCCACCACGATCTGGTCCGCCTCGGATTTTTTCACCCGTGGGTCATTGGCGCCCTGGACGATCATCAGCGGCGTCTCGATGCGCTCGGCCGCGTTGAGCGGCGACTGCCGTTCCATACGGGCGCGGTCTTCCGGCCGGCCGGGATCGCCCATCCGCGTGTGAAACAGGCGGCGGGCGGCTTCCCAGTAGGGCGGGATGGTTTCCAGCAGGGTGATGAGATTGGACGGCGCGACGATGGCCACGGCCGCTGCGTAGAGTTTGGGCGTAAAGGCCACCCCGGCCAGTGTGGCATAGCCGCCGTAGCTGCCGCCCATGATGCCGATGCGCTTGGGGTCGGCAATCCCCTGCGCCACGAGATACTTGACGCCCCAGGTGAGGTCATCCTGCATCAGGTCGCCCCACTGCCCATTGCCGGCATTGAGAAACTTTTTTCCGTAACCGGTCGAACCCCGGAAGTTGGGCTGGAGCACGGCATAGCCCCGGTTGGCCAGAAACTGCACCTGCCGCTGGTATCCCCACACGTCCCGCGCCCACGGGCCGCCGTGCGGCAGCACGACGAGCGGCAGGTCCCTGGCCGGCACGCCTTTGGGCAGCGTCAGGTAGGCCGGAATCTCCAGGCCGTCCGAGGAGGGATACCGGATGGCTTTCATCGGCGCCAGGTGTTGCCGGTCCAGCTTGTCATAGAGCCGGTACTGAAGCGTCAGCCGCCGGGCGCGCCGGTCGAACAGATAGGTTTCGCCGGGTTCGGTATCGCTCGTGGCCACGACCACCCACAGTTGCTCGTCGCGGGTGCCGGAGGCAAAGGCAATGTCCTTCCCCGGCAGACGTTTCTGTAGCCACTGGTGGTCGCGGGCATAGCCCTTGTCACGCCAGTAGGTGCGTACCCGTTCGTCAACGTAGCTGGTGGCCACCAGGTTATTTGTCACCTCCGAAAACGAGGCGCTGCCAAAATCCACCCGGCCGAGCGGGTCGCTTTCCACCAGTTCTTCCCTGCCCGTCCGGGGGTCAAACAGCACCAGCCGGGTCAGATCAACACCGTTGCCCCGGTTCGTGACCATATAGACCCGCTGCCCATCGGCGTGCATCCGAATGGGACTGGCGGACTCAAAAACACTACAGCCATAGACCTTCACCAGGCGGTCAGCATCCACGCGCAGCACTTCGGTATCCCCGTTGGGTGCCACCCGTATGGCCAGCCGCAACTGCCCGGCCTCGTCGAAAAACCACCCTGAGATTTGCTCCCGGTTTTCCCGCAGCCGCGTCCGCTCACCGGTCGAAAGCTTGAGCTGATAGACATCGTGCCAGGCCGGATCACGGTCGTTGATCCCCAGGCACACGACATCCGGGGCGTCTCTGGGCACGGCGTAGATTTGCACGCGCACGCCCTTGAGACCGGTCAGGTCGCGTGCGGGCGGCACGTCGCGCCCGGCAGCCGGAGCCGCTGCGGGATCGACGGCGTAGAGGTTGAAATTTTCATCGCCGCCCTGATCCTGCACGTACAGGATGAACCGTCCATCGCGTGTCCAGAAAAAGTTGCGCAGCGGGCGCGTCGTGGAATCCGTCAGCGGCCGCGCCTGCGTGAAGGGTTCGTCCGTCCGCTTGACCCAGATGTTGAGCGTTTCCCGGTAGGGCTTGAGAAACGCCATGTATTTCCCATCGGGCGACAACTGCGCCCCGGACAGGTCGGGATTGCCGAAAATGAGCTGGCGGTCAATGAGCGGCGGCAGCCCGGCCCGGACCGGCAGGCTCATCCCCACTCCGGCCAGCAGAAGGCACAGCAGGTATCCCAGAGAAACCGGAGATACCGCCCGGAACGCCGTCCGTCCGGCTTTTCTCATGTCGCACTCCATCGCAACCTCCATCCGTAGAGGGTTACTCAACCGTAAAACGGATTGTGCCGGTCACTCCCCCATCCTGCATAATTTCCACCCGGTACACACCCGGCGGAAAGCCGCTATCTGAAGTCAGGGAAAGCCGAATCCCGGTCAACTGGCTGGTTTCCTGGGTAATCGTTGGAAAATCAACCTCGCCAATGAGCTTGTTGCGGGACAGCCGCGGTACACGCTCGGCGTACCAGCGTGACCCGTAGTTTTCCCCAATCTCCAGTTTCCGGGGATAAATCACGCAGGTCAGCTTGGTGTCGCGCGTGGTGAAGGACGACGTAAACTGCATATCATCGTCGTCAAGCATACGTGCCATTTTGAGGTCACGGAGCTGTTTCCCGCCACCTGGCGGCGTATCATCGCCGGTGTCACTGCCTGATCGGTTGTCGTCTGAGCGGTCGCCGCCGGAAGGCCCCCCGGAGGATGTACCGGCGCGTGTCAGTTGTACCCCTTCAACCGTCATCGTCCAGCGTCCGGCTGTGAGTTTTGGAGGACTCTGCACCGCAAACCGGGTGGTGAAGGGACCCACGCCAACCTCGAAGTCATCCCCGATGAACCGCTGAATCGGCAGGTTTTCAACTTTGGATGATCCCGAACCTTTCCGCCGTTCCCAGGACACTTTGCCGTTGGGCTTGATGGAAAGCGTTGCATCGGAGCCGCTCCAGTCACCAACGTACGCCTGCTTGTCCGAGGGAATGCCGCCACCGCCTGAAGCCGCAAGAAGGATGACGCCAATGATGACCGCAATTGCCAGGACCGAAAAACACCCGCAGCCGCCAAGCACCCACAACCAGGTTTTACCTGACTTCCTGGCCGGCGCCGGGGGGACATAGGGGGATGGCGTGTAGGGATAGGGCTGCATGAGAAACCTCCACGGGCAATTCGCCCAGGATTGGGCAGGGTCAGGCGTAACGGCTCAGCTAACGGATGAAATCGTAGGTCACTTTGATCTGAAACTGGCGATTGGGGCGTTCGACACCCACGCCGGTCGTCTGGTTGTAAATGAAAAAAATGTCCGAGTTCGGGCGATAGATATAGCGCACCCGCGCATTGATGCTGGTCAGGCGGGCGGCGGAGTTGACCTGCACCAGACATGTCGAAAGCCACTTTCGTGAGAAGTTATACGTTACCCGTCCGTTGAACAAGCTGGTTGAGAAATCTCCCTGTGGCAACTGGACGGCGTTGAAGCTGTGGCTCGCTTCGAGTGACAGGTGGGAGTCGGGGCGCCAGGTCAGACCGGCACTGGCTTCCTGACGCTGCCCGCTGTAGAAGCTGCCCCAACTGCCCCCGGCGTCAAACACGATGCGCCGGCTGCGATTCGTCCCAAAACTTGCCCCGTGGCGGTTGAAGGTGTACGAACCCGGTGGAATGACAATCCCCGGCCGAATCCGAAACGGACGGGTCAGCACATCGGTTTCCGTCCGCCAGGGACGAATCGTCGCCGACGCCGAATTGGCAAAATCCACGCTGATGGCCGTGGCCACCGTACGGGTCTGGAGGTCGCCCGTCGTGCGGTCCTGGTAATACTCCCCAAACCCTTCAAAGCGAATCTCACGGATGGTTCCAGCCACGGCGGACGGGCGCCACTTGTAGGCGCCATCCCCGAAGTACTGGCGCACATCCCGGCGCAGAACGAAGCCCACTTCCGGGTTGTAGTTGCGGCCGATTTCCTCATACACCCCAAAGAGCCGCATCTGATTCGTGTCATAGCCGCTCTGTACGCGAAAGGTCGTGGTATCACCGCGCAAACCGGGAGAAAAGGTCTTGGCGAAGAAGGCGTAGCTTGTCCAGTAGTCGTTGAAGTTGATCTGGGCATCGAGACCCACGCCACGGTTGTAGGGCCGGCCTTCGCCCCCCTGACGATTGAGGGCGATGGCGCCGACATTCGACCGCGTACCCAGATCGCGCTTGACCCGTGCCACGGTAAAGCGCTCACGCGGCACCGCGACCCGTTCCGTTCCATCCGGCTGGACTTCCCGCAGCGGGCGTGTCTCCACGTGTAAAAATCCCAGGTTCCACTTCCCGGCCTTGCCCGTCACCTTGGCCCCGAAGTCAATCGGCAGCGGCGCGCCGTCATCGGTCAGACCAATCCGGCGGGTGAAAAACATCTGGTTCACACCGGGCCGCCCAAACAGAAAGATGCCAGCATTTTCGAGGAAAAAATCGCGCCTTTCGGGAAAAAACACCGAAAAGCGCGTCAGGTTGACCACCTGCTGGTCCACTTCCGCCTGTCCAAAATCGGGGTTGACGGTCAATTCGGCCGTCACGGAGGGCGTAATCCCCACGCGCGCGACTTCAACGCCAACCGTCCCGGAAAAGCGCGGTTCAAAACGATTGCCAAGCGGGTCCGGCACATTCTGGCGGAGACGCCCCGTGACGTATGGCTTGATTTCCACCAGCCGGGAACGGGTAATGCCTTCCACGCCGGTCAGCACACCGGACTGGGAAACGCGCAACAGTCCGAAAGCCCGCTGCCAGCTTGTCCAGAGCAGGATTTCGTTCTTGCGCCGGATGATGCGCGACACGTTGAACCCCCACGTATCCGCCCCTTTGCGAAACCGCAGACTCACCAGCGGAATGGCCATTTCGGCCGACCAGCCTTCCTGGTCGCGGCTGGCGCCCGAAAGCCATTGCGTATCCCAGGCGAGGTTGAAATCCCGGCCTTCATCGGTAATGAGGGCATCGGACTGCGTTCCCAGGGGATTGACGGAAAACCGGTAGGCGTTGCGCCCGTCGCGGTAGGTATCCAGCAGCACCACGAGTTTGTCGTCGTTGCCAAAGCTGGAGTCACGGTTCAGATCGCGGGCGTTGATTTTGTCCGGCTCGCTGTCAAAACACCGGATGCCAATATAAACGTAGGTCTTGTCGTACAGCAGGCGGCACTCGGTTTTCTCGGTTGGAGGCGCACCTTCCACTGGTTCCTGCTGGCGAAAGTCGCGGATGACCTCGGCCGTTTCCCAGGCCGGTTCGTCAAGGCGACCGTCAATCGTGATCGCCTCATCCGTCCGGGTGATGCGTATGGAGGGGCGGGATTCGATGGCCACATTCTGCGCCCGGGCGGCGGAATCCCCCCACGCCATCCAGACCACCAGCCCAAAAGCCATCAGCCCACGGATGCGCGCCGGCTTCTGCCAGACCCAACCGGGCCGGCATAGACTCACAACGTGGGCGATGCGCATCAGAAGGGTGTTGGTCACAACCGCACGTTGTTTCACGGGGCGAGGCCTTGCAAGTAATTTTTTGTGGTTCGCCGGCGCCCCGGGTACGTGCCGGCCTGACACGTGCCGGCCTGACACGTGCTGGCCTGACACAGGCCGGCAGGTGATGTTCAGAGGCCCGGCCAGTCACCGACCAGCGAAGTCAGGCACAGCACTGGAACCACTTCTCCGGCCTGCCCGACGCGCTTGCCTTCGGGAAAGAACACCAGCCCCTGTGCCCCCAGCATCGAGGTCAGCATCCCCGATCCCTGCCCCGGCAGCACTTCGGCCTGCCAGCCCGTTTCAGTCCACACCAGACGCGCCCGCAGATAGGTTGGGCGGTCGCCTTTCGTCCTGACCTCGTGCGCCAGCCGGGCGCTCACTTCGGGAAGCCGCCAGCGGGTTTCGGGCAGGCCCAGCATTTTGCCCAGCGCCGGACGTACAAACAGGTGAAAACAGACCATGCCCGATACCGGATTGCCCGGCAGCCCAAAGCAGGGACGCCCCCGCAGGCGACCGAACAGCAGCGGCTTTCCCGGCTTCATCCATACGCGCCAGAAACGCGCTTCCAGCCCCAGCCTTTCGAGCGCCGGTTTGACCAGATCATGCTCCCCTACTGACACGCCGCCGGATGACACCACCACATCCGCCGTGGCGGCAGCTTCGGCAAAGGCGGCCTCGACCTGCGCCACGTTGTCGCGCACGAGCGGCAGGACGAGCGGCTGCGCGCCGGCCGCACGTACCAGCGCCGCCAGGGCATAGGCATTGCTGTTGACGATTTTTCCGGGCGCTGGCGGTTCATCCACCTCAATGAGTTCATCACCGGTGGCCACAATGGCCACGACCGGCCGCCGCCGGACAGTGACAAACGCCCGGTGAAACGCCGCCAGGACACCAATGTGCGCCGCCGTGAGACACTCGCCGGCGGACATCACCGCCTGCCCGGCACGAATGTCCTCGCCGCGTCGCCGGATGTGGTCGCCCTCCCTGACCGGTCGGGTCAGCCAGATGGTATTTCCTTCACGGCGAACCTGCTCCTGAATGACCACGCCGGACGCGCCTTCCGGCAGGGGCGCGCCGGTCATGATGCGTACGGCCTGGCCGGAAGACATGGCTTGCTGCGGAAGCTGGCCGGCTGTGACCTGCTCGCTGACTTCCAGACGCACGGGCGAAGCTTCGCTTGCTCCGGCCGTGTCGGCAGCAACGACGGCATAGCCATCCATGGCGCTGTTGTCAAAGGGCGGCAGATCGTGGGGTGCGTGGACAGTTTCCGCCAGAATCCGCCCAACGGCCTCAAACAACGACACACGCTCGACACCGACGGGTGCAATCCACGCCAGTGACAGAGCTTGGGCCTCATGGACGGCAAGGGGTTGGTCATTGAGTTCCATGGTTTTTCAGTTCGCGGCCGGCAGCTCGATCCGAAACTCGTGGGGCAGCACGGTGATCTTCGGCTCCCGGCGGGCAAAACGCAGGGTTTCGCGGCGCACCATAGGCAGGCCGCCAGTGTAGGTGGTCACGCCGTAGGCCGCATTTTTGAAGAAGCTTTTGATCGTCGGGTTATTGGGATGACTGACGCCGTAATCAATCGCCCCGCGCCAGATATGCTTGCCCACCGCCGGGTTGACGATTTCCAGCCGCCGCTCATAGAGCATGACGCGCACACCTTCCTGGCGTACGCCATAATCCCGATGCACCAGCGCGTTGGTGATGGCTTCCATGACCGCCGGGCGTGAGTAGATGGACCGCGCCTCGGGGTCAGCTCCATTTCCCCGCCGGAGCGGGGGTGTGTCAGACAAATCGGCATAGCGCGTCAAAAAGCCTTCGATGCGCCAGTAGAGACTGGCCGCATTGCCGGTGAACGTCACCTGCTCGACGACCGGCGCTGTGACATCGTGACCGGCAAAGCGTGTCAGGACGACGTGGCTGCGTGGGAATGACGCCGTCATGGCGCGACTTTGCCCAAACAACACGAGTCCGGCCACGGTGGGGGCATAGTCATCGGCCGTCATGACCGCCAGCCGCATGTCGGTCATCGCCAGCGCCGTCGGGAAGCCCTTGGGCAACCGGGATTCATCCGGCACGATGGCGCGGATGTAGCCCCACACACCAGCTTCGTCAATGTCATCGAAAGACACGTCGTGCAGAGGCACCTGTTCATAGCGGACGCTGTCGTAGCGATGGAACAGTTCGGCAATTTCCTGACTGTCTGCTTCGCGTTTGGTCGAGCCGATACGGATGTAATACCGGCCGTCACGGGTGGCGTGGGGTGAACGGCGGTCATCCACTTCCAGCACCAGGATGCGCTTGCCGCTGTCGAAGGCAACCTTGTTGATGTAGGGGTGAACCGGCGGCACCATGGCCGTTGCACACAGTTCGCGCAACTCGGCTTCGACGCGCTCGGCGTCGTCAAGCCCCTCGATGCGGCAGGTATCGCTTACACCAAAGAGAATCGCGCCGCCGCCACTGTTGGCCAGGGCCAGAATTTCGGCGGCAATCCGCTCCGGGTTGCTGTAGCGAACCTTGAACTCAACCTCACTGTCCTCCCCGCCGCGTACCAGGTCGAGAACCTCACGCCGGTCAAGGGTACGCCCGTTATCACGCATCGTCAGGTGGGCATGCAGCGACCGCTCGGTTTCTGGCGGCCACCCACGACGCCGGATTTTTTTGCGACTCATGACAAGTGTCCCGTGGCAAAGTGAGACTGGCTTTGGAAGAAAAGGCGCAACGGCCCTTGCCGGTGTCCCCCGAACAGTAGGACATACGGACGCTCAGGGTAAAATAATTCCCGCCGAAAAGGTAAGCGTGCTACACTCGTGGCACGTACGCCAACGTACACTTCACACCGGTCCCGGCAGCAGGACATCACGACACAACATCACTCGGCGTTGTTTCCCGGAGTTTTTCACATGAAAGTTGCCCTTGGCAGTGACCATGCCGGCTTTCCCGGCAAAGAAGCCGCAAAACGGGTGCTGGAACAACTCGGTATCCCTTACGAAGACTTCGGCACGGCAACCGATGCGGAATCGGTGGATTACCCGGACTATGCGCGCGCCGTCGGCGAGGCCGTTGTCAGACAGCAGGCGGATGTGGGGCTGCTTTTCTGCGGCACCGGCATTGGCATCGGCATAGCTGCCAACAAAATTCCCGGCATCCGGGCGGCGGTCGTCCACGATGTCGAGACGGCCCGTCTGGCCCGGGAACACAATGATGCCAACGTGCTGGCCATGGGCGTTCGCAATACCAGCCCGGACCTGCTTCCGGCGGTCATCGAAACTTTTCTCAAAACGGATTTCGCCGGTGGGCGTCATGCCCGCCGGATTGAAAAAATCGCGGCGCTTGAAGCGGCCGCCTCCCGCTGACTTCTGCCCCCTGACGACTTCATTTTCTGGAAAGACCTGCCATGTCCCTGAACCTCAACCGTTCCCTGTTTGAAACCGATCCTGAAATCGCCCAAGCCATTGCAGATGAGACCAACCGCCTGTCAGACGGGCTGGAAATGATTGCCTCGGAAAACTATGCCAGCCGTGCGGTGATGGAAGCCGCCGGCTCGGTCATGACCAACAAGTATGCCGAGGGCTATCCGGGGCGGCGGTACTACGGCGGCTGTGAATTTGTGGATGTCGCCGAACGTCTGGCCATCGAGCGGGCCAAACAGCTTCTGGGCGCTGAGCATGTCAATGTCCAGCCCCATTCCGGGGCGCAGGCCAACATGGCCGTGTTTCTGGCGGTTCTCAAGCCGGGCGACACCATTCTGGGCATGGATTTGGCGCACGGCGGGCACCTCACCCACGGACATCCGCTCAACATCTCCGGGATGTACTTCAACGTTGTCACCTACGGGGTGGACCGCGAAACCGAACGGCTGGATTACGACGCCCTGGCCCAACTGGCTGAAAAACACCGTCCCAAGCTCATCATCTGCGGCGCCAGCGCCTATCCGCGCCAGATTGACTTTGCCCGCATCGGGGAAATCGGACGCTCGGTTGGCGCCCGGGTGCTGGCCGACATGGCGCACATTGCCGGACTCGTTGCCGCCGGTGAGCATCCCTCCCCGGTGGGACAGGTGGATTTTGTCACCACAACGACCCACAAAACCCTACGCGGACCACGGGGTGGACTTATTGCCTGCCGGGCGGAAGATGCCAAGCTCATTGATCGGGCGGTGTTTCCCGGCGTACAGGGCGGACCGCTGATGCACATCATTGCGGCCAAGGCTGTGTGCTTCAAAGAGGCCCTCGAACCGTCCTTTGTGGAGTACCAGCGGCAGGTTCGGAAAAATGCCGTCGCCCTGGGTGAAGTTCTTGCCGGCGCCGGTTTTCGCCTCGTCACCGGCGGTACGGACAATCACCTCATCCTCGTGGATGTTTTCACGAAGGGCATCACCGGCAAGGCCGCTGAGCAGGCACTCGAACGGGCCGGGATCACGGTCAACAAAAACACCATTCCCTTCGACACCAACCCTCCGCTGGTAGGCAGTGGGATTCGCCTCGGCACACCGGCGCTGACCACCCGCGGGATGCGCGAACAGGACATGCGCTACGTCGGACAGCTTATCGTCGAGGTCCTCTCCGATATTGACAGCCCGGCAACGCAGGCGGCAGTCCGGCAGAAGGTGCGGGAACTGACCCGCGACTTTCCACTTTACGGGCGATAGCCGTCCCGGCCACTGGGGCCAGGCACGTCCAGTCAGGGGTGTCAGTGATCGCTGTTTTTGGGAAAAAGCCGCAATAAAAACGGGGGCGTCAGAGTTGACGCCCCCGTTCGCGCTTGGCAATGAGTGACGAAACTAGTTGCCGATGGGCGAAGAAGTGGAGTCGGCAAGCTGGTTCGAGGCATCCGACGAGCGAACCACACCGGTTTCGTTGATGAAGAAGGACCGGTTGCCCGTGCGCGAAATGCCTGTTGACTGCGAAGGCACGTTCCGCACGGAGTACAGCGCAGCCGACGTGGAGGACTTGGGCGTTGCACTGTAGCCCTGCAACGAGAAGCCGCTCTTCGGAGTCGCCGTGGCGTTGATGACGGTTTCATCCAGCATGCCGACCTCGTTCGTGCCGGAACCGCCCAGCAGGGAGATAGGCGAAGCGAAGTTGCCGCGGCCGATACCGGACTCATAGGTGGCGTTGGCAGAGTGAATGTTGCGGAGGGTCTGCTGCGCGGAAGCATCGTTGGCGCTCCGCCGGGCAGCGAGAAGGTTCGGAACTGCAATCGCCGCGATGATGCCGATGATGGCAACGACGATGAGCAGCTCAATCAGTGAAAAACCCTTTTGCTTCTTGAGGTTCATAGCGGTAGGTCTCCTTGGTGGTGAAAGGCCGGTGGCCGAAAATGGTTGCCCTGTATCCACAAGGCATGAGAACTTTGCAGCTTGATACCACTGCAAACGATGCCTGAAGCTTGCGCTTTCATCACTCCAATGAGGCAAACCCTGTGCCAAAACTTTCCAGCCTTCCCGGTGTGACCCGCCTGCCCACATCTGATACATCCTTGCCGCATTTTTCCGCACCACGGTTTCCGTTTTCACGTGGACGACACATGTCTTTCACCAACCGTGACGGTTTCATACCTGACACTTTGCCGACAATACACCCAGCGTGACATTTTATGTCACATTACCAGAGCAGATTCTGTCACTTATTGACGGCTCCACCCCGCTCCTGAGACGCTCCTGCCCGTTTGATCATGCTCGATTCCGAAACCAGCTTCATTTGCCAGTTGGCCACAGAGGCCGGGCAGCGCGTTCTTTCCGACTTCCAGCCCGGCCGCCCGGTCCGTTACAAGCCGGATGGTGAACCGGTGACGGACACCGATCGTGCCATCAACACGTTTCTGGTGACGGAACTCCAGCGCCGCTTCCCGGACGACCTCATTGTTTCCGAAGAAGCGGAAGACGACGATGCCCGGCGGCGCGCTTTGGCGCATCGGGTCTGGTTTGTCGATCCGATTGACGGCACGCGGGAATTCATCGCCGGCAATGGTGAATTCTCTGTCATGATCGGTCTGTGCGTGGAAGGCTGTCCCGTCGTGGGCGTTGTTCACCAGCCCACAACCGGCAAAACATGGTATGCCAACCCCCACGGCGCCTGGCTCACTCAGGGGAACACCTGTCGGCCGTTGCGGGTTTCGTCTGTCAACCATATCCCCGACATGACCCTGGCGGCCAGCCGGTCGCACCGCAACCGCTACCTCACAGCGGCCGCGCAGCGGCTTGGCATCCAGAAAGAAATCATCTCCGGCAGCGGCGGACTCAAAATCGGGCTGCTCGTCGAACAGCGCGCCGACCTGTTTATCAGCGCCTCGACCCGCTCCAAGCTCTGGGATACTGCCGGGCCGGAAGCTATCCTGCGGGCCGCCGGCGGCGTACTGACGGATTTTCAGGGCCGGCCGCTCGACTACCGCCAGCCGAACCTGCATCATCGGGCCGGATTGATTGCCAGCAACGGTCTCCAGCACGCGGCCATCGTTGCCCAGGTTTGTGATCTGTTTCCTCCGGCGTAGGGCCCCCAACTCCCAAGGTCAATCCCATGTCCACACCGCTTTTTTCACGCGCCCAACAAGCCCAGGGGTTTTTCCTCATTGCCGGCCCCTGTGTCATTGAAAGCGAAGCCCATGCCCTGCGCATGGCCGAAGCCATTTCCCGGATTGCCCGGCAGATGGGCATTCCCTACGTATTCAAGGCGTCATACGACAAAGCCAACCGTACCTCCCACACCTCTTTCCGTGGACCCGGTATGGAAGAAGGCTTGCGGATTCTGCAACGGGTCAAGGAAACCCACGGCGTGCCCATCCTGACGGACATCCACGAAACGCACCACGCGGCAACCGTCGCGGAAGTCGCTGACGTGCTTCAGATTCCGGCCTTTCTGTGCCGCCAGACCGATCTGCTCCTGGCGGCGGCGGCAACCAAACGCACGGTCAACGTCAAGAAAGGGCAGTTTCTGGCCCCGTGGGACATGCGCCCGGTCGTCGAAAAACTCCGCGCAGCCAATGCCGCGGACATCTGGCTGACCGAGCGCGGAGCTTCGTTCGGCTACAACAACCTGGTGGTGGATATGCGCAGCTTCCCAATCCTGCGCGAGTTGGGCTGCCCGGTCATCTTCGATGTCACCCACAGCCTGCAACGCCCCGGCGGACGTGGCACAGCCTCGGACGGTGACGCCATCTTCATCCCGCCTCTGGCCCGCGCCGGTGTGGCCTGCGGCGTGGATGGACTTTTCATGGAAGTCCACGACGATCCTGCCCGCGCCCTGAGTGACGGGCCAAATGCCCTTCCCCTCGACCAACTCGCCGGACTGCTCCGGCAATTGGTCGCTATTGACCGGGTGTGTCGTCAAGCCTGAAGCACCCCGCCCGGCAATGACCAACATCGGGTGACAACAGGGCGGGTGACAGGGCCTATCCGACCGCGCTGGCCGACCGCGCCGGTTGCACACAACCCCCAGCCATGGTACACCACACCGGCCTGAATGCCCGTCAAGTGACGGCCAAGCCGGATGACGGGCGCAGCTTTTTCGACCGGAGTCAGGGACTGAAGACCGTGCGCGAAATTCAGGGAAAACTTGTTGCTGACGGGTTACGGGTGGCGTTTGTCGTCAGTCGCTGGAATGATTTTGTGGTCAACCGGCTGCTTTCAGGTGCGCTGGATACCTTTGAGCGGCTCGGCGGACGGCTTGACGACTGTGCCGTGGTGCGCGTCCCAGGCTCATTTGAAATCCCCCTGACCGTCAAAAAACTGGCCCTGACCTCTGCCTGGGAAGCCATCGTCTGCCTTGGGGCCTTGGTGCGCGGCGAGACGCCGCACTTTGACTACATCGCCGCCGAGGTGACGAAAGGCATTGCGGCCGTGTCGCTGGAAACCGGCGTCCCGGTGACCTATGGCGTCATCACGGCTGAAAACCTCGAACAGGCGATTGACCGGGCCGGCATGAAAGCCGGCAACAAAGGGGTCGAAGCCGTGCTGGCCGCCATTGAACTCGCCAATCTCTACCGGGCCATTGAAGCCCGCCAGGCAACCGGGCGTTCGTGACACAACCCGTCTGTCGCAAGTCCGGCAGGCTGGTTTGGCCAGTGCCGGCCCGGCAGCTTTTCCCGACCACAGCTCCCTGAAACGCTATGGGTTCCCGTCGCCGTGCGCGCGAGTGCGCGCTGCAAATGCTTTTCCAGTACGACTTAAGCCAGCCCTCCCTGGATGACCTCTTCGAGAGCTACTGGAACGAGTTGACCGAACTCAAAGAGGAACATCAGGAAAAAGTCCCGGCTTTTGCCAACCGCATTGTGACCGGGGTCATCACCTGCCTGTCCGACATTGACCTCATCATCAGCCGCCACGCGGAACGCTGGCGCATTTCGCGCATGGCCGCCGTGGACCGCAACATCCTGCGCCTGGCGGTTTACGAGTTCCTCCACGAACCCGACACGCCACGGGCTGTCGTCATCAATGAGGCGCTCGAAATTGCGCGCCGTTTCAGCACGCCGGAAGCCACCCAGTTCATCAACGGCATTCTGGATGCCATCAAGCGCGAACTCGACGAAACCGGTGCGCCGCCTCTCCGGCCGGCATCGCTCCCGCCGGCTCCACGTTGATTTCGGCTGCGCCGTGGCATACCTTTTCCAAAGGTTCACCTACTTACTTCGGCGCATCTGACGGAAGCGCTCAAACGAGGTCGCAAACCATGACAGGGATGAAATTTCGCCGCTCCTGCGACCAATGTGGTACGACGTTTTTTTCCACCGATCGCAAGGCACGGTTTTGTGCCAAACACCAGCCCCGGCGGGCCGCACCGGACGCCACCGGGCGTACCACACCGCCGCCGATGTCCGCCCCCAAACTGGCCAAGGTCGTCATGGGCAACCGCCCGTCCGTCGGCCTGCCCAGTGGTAAACGGCAGAAAGGAATGCCCCGGCAACGTCAGCCGCAAATCCGGACCCTGACGCCCGAAGTCCGGGCGCGCATCGCTTCCGCCTTCCAGCACATGCGGACGGTCCCAGGCAGCGCCATCCCACTCGATGCCAAACACATCGAACGCTACCTGCGCCGCATTCACACGGCCATTTCCCAGCAGTTGTGGGTCAGCCGCGCCCTTGTCTCCCAGGTCATCCAGGAACTTCGCACGGCGCTCGAAATCGCCACCATTGATCTGACGCCGGAGCAACGGGAGCAGGCCATTGCGATGTATCGCCACTTCATTGAAACCGGCGAGCGTCCACCCGGTGGCCGGCGGCGCTTCATCGCCCAGCAACTTGGCGTCAGCCCGGATGCCGTCATCCTGGTGATTCGGCAGTGGGCACAGTCACAGTATGCCCAGTCGCCCACGCCCAAACCGACCCGCCAGCAGCTTTTCCTCGTCGAAAAGAGTTTCTACCACTATCTGACCGAAGGCCAGGAGCCTTACGAGGAACTGCCCGAAGCCATTGCGCATGACTTGGGCTTTGTCACGCCCTACCAGGTTCTGCGGTGGATTGATGTGCTCTATGACAACAGCAAGTTTCCACCCGATCTGCCGGAAACGACCCTGGACCAGCGGGCGGCCATCGTTGCCGAATATCTGGACTACCTGAGCAAGGACCTGCCGCCGGAGCGCGCCCTGCACACCACCATTGCCGAGAAGGTGGGTGGGGTGACACCCCGGCAGGTGCACAAGGTGCTTTATGACTACCGGGTTGAGCTGCGCCAGCAATGCCTCCAGCGCACCCTTGTCACCGCCTGAAGGCTGCCCGGACACATCACCGCCAACGCCCATGTTTCGCCTGACGCGGTGGCAGTGGACAACCCTCCTGGGGTTGACGCTGCCGCCGCTTTTTATCGTTCTTGCCAATACCTGGGTGGTTTCTTCAACCCAGGGACGTGTTTTTGAGCGCCCCACCGACATCCCGGCCAATGCCGTCGGGCTCGTCCTGGGAACAGCCAAATACCTGCCGGCCGGGGGACTCAACCCGTACTTTCAGAATCGCATGCAGGCGGCGGCCGACCTGTACCACAGCGGCAAGATCAGACACCTGATCCTCAGCGGCTCGAATCAAACACCGGCCTACGACGAACCGACTGAAATGCGCAAGTCGCTGCGCAGCCTGGGCGTTCCCGACGCGGCCATGACGGCCGATTATGCCGGCCGCCGCACCCTCGACTCGGTCGTTCGCGCCCGCGACATCTTCGGACAGCACCACTTCACCATCATTTCCGACAAGTTTCACGTCTATCGGGCGCTGTTTCTCTGCGACCGGTTTGGCATCCGGGCCATTGCCTACGGTGCCCCTGATCTGCCCTGGTCGGCTTCGGTACGGACGCGCCTGCGCGAGTATGGCGCGCGCTGCAAGGCAGTTCTGGATGTCTATGTCCTGGGCACGCAACCCCGCTTTCGCGGACAGCCCATTGCCCTGCCCGTGGACGCGCCGGTTGCCACAGACACCCCGCCTATTGCCCCCGCCGTTCAAAAGTGACCCGCACGCCGTACTTCGGCCGCAGCGTAAACATCGTGTCGAACTCAATCGGGTGTCCCGGCACGAGCCTGATCCGGTAACGCTGCACGATCATGGCCAGAACCAGTGTGGCTTCCATCAGGGCAAACTGGCTGCCAATGCACACGCGCTGGCCGCCGCCAAACGGAAAGTAGGCAAAGGCCGGACGACCGGATGACCGCTCCGGTGTGAAGCGTTCCGGGTCGAAACGTTCGGGGTCTTCCCAGAAATCGGGGTGGCGGTGCGTCAGAAACTGGTTGAGCGCCACGAGACTTCGTCCCGGAATGAAGTAGCCACCGATTTCGTCTTCGTGAATCGCCTCCCGTGGCAGGCCCCAGGCGGGAGGGTACAGCCGCATGGTTTCCTCGATGACCATGCGGGTGTAAGGCAAACGCCGGAGGTCTTCCACGGTTGGCGAAGCACCACGCAGCACCGACACGACTTCTTCGTACAACCGCGCCTCCACGGCCGGCTCCCGGGTCAGGACGTACAGCGCCCAGGTCAGGGTAATGGCGGTCGTTTCATGCCCGGCCAGCAGCAGGGTGATGACTTCATCCCGAAGCTGGACATCGCTCATCGCTTCGCCTGTTTCCTCGTCCCGTGCCGCCATCAGCATCGAGAGCAGGTCCGGCGCCGGATTGAGCGTTTTTCGCCGCCGCTCGATGATTTGATACACAACGGCATCCAGCCGCCGCCGGGCCGCTTTGAAGCGCAGGTTGGACGGAGTTGGCACCCACAGCGGAACGGGCAGGGTCGGACGCATCTTGAAACCAACGAAATCAAAGGCCACCCGCAGGCTTTGCCCGAAGGCGTCGGCCTTTTCGCCTACCGGTGTTGAAAAAAGCGTCAGCCCGGCAATGTTCAGCGTCAGGAGTGCCATGTCCCGGGCCACGTCGAACGCTTCCGACTGGCGCGCCCGGGTGTCCCACTGTTCAAAATACGCTTCTGTCTCCGCGACCATCGTGGCCGCAAAGCGGCTCAGCGCCTGCCGGTGAAACGAAGGCTGCATGAGCTTGCGCTGCCGCCGCCAGAAATCGCCGTCACTCGTCAGCAGTCCATTCCCCGTGATGAGGCCGATGGGGCCGTCAAAGACTTTTCCCTTGCGGTAGTTGTGCTGGTTACGCACCAGCACGTGCTCGACATACGCCGGATGCAGGACGAGATGCCAGTACAGGCCGGGCAATCCACGAAAGCGGATGATGTCGCCCAGCTCACGAAACATGCGGGTGTAGAAGTTCAGCAGGTCGTTGCGCACCGGAAGAAAGCTGCCGAACAGCCAGTGCTGGTCCCTGGGCATCGGCGCCAGCCGCTTCCCGGTTGACGTGGATATGGTGGCTTCCATAGCGGCGTACCTTCCTCAGCCGGAGATGAACGTCCGGCTCCCAGGCTTGACCAGGGGAACGTCCGCCCGGCACAGCGGACAGTCCGGGGGAGCATACGTTGGTATCGTCAGCTTGATCAATGCGGCAAAGGGCCGCCCAAAATCAGATGGTCCGCCACGGCGGTCAATGATGGCGCCGACAGCCAGCACCTGCGCGCCACACCGGGTGACAACGTCCATGGTTTCCCGCGTCGAGCCGCCGGTTGTCACCACATCTTCCACCACACAGGCACGCTCGCCGGCATCCAGCGTAAAACCACGCCGCAGTGTCATCACCCCCTGCTCGCGCTCCGTAAAGACACATCGGACACCAAGGGCGCGCGCCACCTCATGGGCAATGAGGATGCCGCCAATGGCCGGTGCCACAATCACCTGCGGGCGCGCGCCAAGCGCCTCCAGGCGCTCTCCCAAAGCCGCCCCAACCTGACCGGCCACCGTCGGAAACTGAAGCAGCCGCGCACACTGCACGTACTGGGGACTATGCAGCCCGGAACTCAACAGGAAGTGACCCTCCAACAGCGCGCCGGTTTCCTGTAACAAGCGGTACACATCGAGTGTCGCCATACCCACCATGATACGCAGCAAGATATTCACGACGCCGGCCGACCACCCGCAGCCACTGTCCCGGAGCCACACCGGTTGTCCACGCCGGCCGAGTTCTGTGAACCTACTGCTTTGTCCTTTCCGCTGTCTATGACAACCATGGCTGTGACAACCACGCCGCGAACGCCCACCCGACCTGGCGTGTCCGCCCGCCTGGGAGTGTACGTGCACTTTCCCTTCTGCGTCACGAAGTGTACCTACTGCGCCTTCGTCACCCGCAGTTACGACGCCGACGGGGCGGCCCGTTATCTCGCGGCGCTGGAAACCGAGCTGCACCATTTTCCCGAAACCTGCGCCACCGTGCCGTTGGAATTTGCCACCTTTCAGGCGGACACCCTGTACTTTGGCGGGGGAACGCCGTCCCGGATGACGCCGGCCCAACTGGAACGCATCCTCATGGCCTGTCGGGCAGCGTTTGACTTTGCACCCGACACGGAAATCACCCTTGAAGTCAACCCCGGTGACGCTGAGCCAGAGCGACTGGAAGCCTGTCGCAACCTTGGGATCAACCGCCTGAGCCTGGGGGTACAGTCCTTTTTCGACCGCGATCTGGCGCTGACCGGGCGTGACCACGATGCCCAGGCAACCAGACAGGCCGTTCAGGTGGCCCGCCGGGCTGGATTTGACAACCTGAGTCTTGACCTCATCGCCGGGCTTCCCGGCCAAACCCTCACCGACTGGCGCACCAACCTGCTGGAAGCCCTCGCACTCGAACCGGAGCACCTGTCGCTCTACCTGCTCGAAGTCAAGGAAGGGACAACCCTGGCCCGGCAACTGGCGGCTGGCCGCCTGCCACTGCCGGATGATGATCTTGCTGCCGAAATGTACCTTCTCACCATGGAGCTTCTGGGCGAGGCGGGTTTCGAGGCGTACGAAATTTCAAACTTCGCGCGCGCCGGCTACCGTGCACGCCATAACCTGAAATACTGGCGGGACCTGCCCTACGCCGCCTTTGGCGTTGGGGCTCATGGCTACGACGGTGTCGAACGCTACTGGAATACCGACCGTTTAGAAGACTATTTCACCGCTGTTGACGGCCGGCGTCACGCCGTCGTGGCCCGCACCCGGCGTACTCCCCACGAGCGATGGCATGAGGCGCTGATGCTGGGGCTGCGTCTGGATGAAGGGGTTGACCCGGCAATGTTGCACGCCGGTTACGGCATTGACCTGTGGCGCGATTATGCCGCCCCCCTGGAAGAGCTCCGGTCCGCCGGACTTTTGATGGTCACAGACGGGCGCATCCGCCTCACACCCCGCGGACGGCTCCTCTCGAACGAAGTTTTTGTGGCGTTTTCATGATGGATGAATGAAATTCACGGTAGCGCCACACGGTTCCACCCCAATCAGGTCAACCTTGCCTGCCACGTGGTTTTTGTCTTTGCCAGTCCCCGCGTTGTTTGAACTTTTTGAACTTTGAAGGACCTGGCCATGACGCAGAGAGTCAACGTCCTGTGTGTCCGTACGGCGGATGGGCAGATCGCCCCCCTTGCCGGTGAGCAACTCGACATTCGTAAAATTTTTGATAATGCCCTGCCTGTCTTCGAGCGTGAGGAAGCCGGGATGTCATTTCTGGCGCGCTACATTCCCCCCAGCCCGGATGAATTCTTCGTCACGCGCTACGAAGCCATCGGCAATGTCCGGGAGTTTGCTGAGCAGCACAATCTTCAGCTCTGGCTCGATCCCCAGTGTGACTTCAACGGCAATCTCATCCCCGAATCCGGCATCAAGGGCGACCCCAACCGGATTGCCAGCATCGTCCTGAAACGTTAGGACGTTTTGCCAGCGCCTGTCTCCCGCTGCGGTCAAACGGATGCCCACCGGGAGGCAGCGCCCCGGAAGGCTCTTGCCGGCCGGCTGGGAATTGCCTTTCCGATGCCTGTTTTCCGGCACTGGGGCTTGCCAGGCTTCCCCCGTCCCGACTAGGAAGACACCAGGCCCCCGGAGATTCTGACGACCCCGGATAGCGGGTCGTCGGGGACAAGCCTTGGGAGTGTCACGCGATGTCCACGGTGCTGCGCAATGTCAGGACGACCTGTGAAATGATCAAAATCGAGCACACGCTGTTTGCGCTTCCCTTTGCCTTTCTGGGGGCGCTGCTGGCAGCGCAGGGACTGCCACGGCTCGATCAGATCGGGTGGATTACGCTGGCCATGGTCGGGGCGCGCAGCGCAGCCATGGCGTTCAACCGCCTGGTGGATGAAAAATACGACGCGGAGAATCCCCGCACGGCGCAGCGGGCGCTGCCCGCCGGACTGGTCAGCCGGCGTTTCGTCCTTGGTTTCATCATCTTCTCCGCAGCGCTCTTTCTGCTCGCGGCGGCGATGCTCAACCCGCTGGCGCTGTGGCTTTCCCCCGTCGCTCTGGGTTCGGTGCTGCTCTACTCCTACACCAAGCGGTTGACGTCGTTTTCCCACATCGTGCTTGGCTGGTGTCTGGCCATTGCCCCGGCCGGCGCCTGGGTGGCGGTACGTGGCACGCTCGATGGCGAGGCCGTTCTGCTGGCGCTGTGCGTTCTGCTGTGGACAGCCGGCTTCGATATTCTCTATGCCTGCCAGGATTATGACTTTGACCGCCAGCACCCGGAGTTGCACTCCATTCCCAAATGGCTCGGTATTGCCCGGGCCATGCTGGTGGCCCGTGGCCTGCATGCCGCCATGTTTGTGGCGCTGCTCGTGCTGGTGGTGGTGACCGGGCTGGGTGGGCTGGCCTACGTTGGCGTGCTGGCCACCGGTGTCCTGCTGGTTCACCAGCACCGTCTGGTCAGCCCAACCGATCTGTCCCGTCTCGATGCCGCTTTTTTCACGACCAATGCTTTCGTGAGTGTCATTCTCATGCTCACGCTGGGCACCGACGCGGCCTTTCTCCGCCGCTGAAGTCCACAAACCCTCTCCGACAGAACAACGAAAGGCTGCCGACAAGCCAGTGAACAGTTGACGTATGGGCGGTAATTGGCAAAGCTAGGCCGACGTCTGTGCGTTACGGCACAGTACCTTCACGGTGCGGACGAGCGTACCACGCAGCCGCCGGCCAGGCCGGTTGGACGTGGTCTGTTGCGAACTGGAGTGGCCTGATGAATCTCTACGAATACGAAGGCAAGTCGCTGTTCAAAAAGTACGGCATCCGCGTCCCGGAGGGCATCTTCATCAACTCCCCGCAAAATGCCGGCAATATCGAAGCCTTTGTGGAAGAGGTCGGTGAAGTCGCCGTCAAGGCGCAGGTGCTGGCCGGCAAGCGGGGCAAGGCCGGAGGCATCCGGTTTTGCAAAACGGCCGAAGGGGCCGAACTGGCCGTCGAACTGCTGCTCAACGCGACAATTCACGGGTCGGAATCCGTTGGGGTTCTGGTCGAACAACGGCTGTCCATCGTGGGCGAATACTATCTGTCGCTGACCTTCGATGGCTGGCACCGCGCCCCGGTCGTGATCCTGAGCCAGCAGGGGGGCGTTGAGGTCGAGGAGCTCACCCAGCGCCATCCTGAAAAGCTGGTCATCCGGCCGATTGACTCCATTTTCGGACTGCCCGAATGGAGGGCCCGTGAAATCGCAGCCGAAGCCGGTTTCCGTGAAGAGCGGATGCGCAAGATGGCTGACCTGATGGTACGCGCCTACCGCTGCTTCCGTGAAAACGACGTCCGGCTGCTCGAAATCAACCCCGTCATCGAAACGCCCAAGGTCAACTTTTTTGCCGCCGATGCCGTGGTCATTCTCGACGATGACGCCATGACGCGCCACCGCGACTTCAACTATCCGCCACGGGGCGGGCTGGGGCGCCCGCTGACGGAACGTGAACTCCAGGCCAAACTCATTGACCAGAACGACTACCGGGGTGTTGCCGGGAAATACATCGAACTCGATGGCGACATTGCCATGATGAGCGCCGGTGGTGGCGGCTCGATCACGAACATGGACGCCCTGATCAGCTATGGCGGCCGTCCGGCCAACTACACCGAGTATGGCGGCAATCCACCGGCTGAAAAGGTCGAGAAATTGACGCGCGTCGTGCTCTCCAAGCCCGGACTGACAGCCTGCTGGCACGTTGGCGCTGTCGCCAACAACACCCGCGTGGACATCACCATGGAAGGCTTCATTGCCGGTCTGCGGGCCATCCGCCCGCCCTTCCCGATTGTGGTCCGGCGGGGTGGGCCGGGCTGGGAAGAGGCGCGGGCCTCCCTGGAGCGCGCCCGTGAGGAACTCCATCTGGATATGACGATTTTTGGTCCTGAAATGCCCATGACCGAAAGTGCCAAAGTCGTCATTCAGAAAAGCGAGGAATACAAAAACAGATTACGTGGTCTGAACTGCTGAGGCAGGCTGTTGCCACAGAAACAGGCTGTTGCCACAGAAACAGGCTGTTGCCACAGAAACAGGCTGTTGCCACAGAAACAGGCTGTTGCCACAGAAAGAGGCTGGGGTATGGGCATACTGGTTGATGAAAACACGCGCGTCGTTGTCCAGGGGATCACCGGTCGGGAAGGTTCGTTTGTCACCAATGAAATGCTGCGCTATGGCACGAAGGTGCTGGCCGGCGTCACACCGGGCAAAGGGGGCGAGGTCGTCCATGGTGTACCGGTCTATGACACGCTCAAGCAGGCGCTGAAGGCACATCCCGACATCAACACTTCACTGGTGTATGTGCCGCCTCTTTCCGCCAAGGATGCCGCCATCGAAGCGATCAGCAACGGCATCCGGCTCATCAACATCATCACCGAACGGGTGCCCATCCATGACACGGCTGACCTCTATTCATACGCTGTCAGCAAAGGGGCCCGGGTCGTGGGGCCGACCTCCGTCGGGATTCTGACGCCCGGCAAGTGCAAGCTGGGTCCCATCGGTGGCACGAACCCTGACTTTCAGTTCAAGCCGGGGCGGATTGGCATTGTCAGCAAGTCCGGCTCGATGACGAGCGAAACGGCCTGGGTGTTATGTCAGGCCGGCTTTGGCATCAGCACGGCCCTGAGTGTGGGGGGTGATGTCATTGCCTGCTCGACCTTTGCCGACCTGCTTCCCCTGTTTGAAGCCGACCCGGAAACCGACGCGGTGGTGATGTTTGGTGAACCGGGTGGGGTCTATGAGGAACAGGCCGCAGAACTGGTGCGGCAGGGCGGTTTTACCAAACCCCTCATTGCCTTCATCGCCGGGAAATTCGTGGATGCCATGCCCTCCGGCATCACCTTCGGGCATGCCGGCGCCATCATGGAACGTGGTATGGGCAGCCCCCGCCAGAAAGTCGAGGCGCTGCGGGCGGCGGGAGTGGGCGTGGCCGACGTTCACCATGAAATCACCACGCTGGTTGCCGAAGCTCTTGGCCAGCGTGTGGGCCGGACAGCGTAGGCGGACGCATCCACGGACAGCGGCCGGGTCCAGAGCCGGAAGCCGGCATCGTTCTCCCATCTGTCCGGGGGTAGTTGCCAGTCAAAGAAACGGCGTGCTACATGTGCGTTTTCCCACCAAGCTGCCGGCGAGCAGCACTGGCTTGCGGTTATCATTCCTGGAGGCTTTCCTGTGAAAATTGCTGTCTGTATCAAGGCCGTGCCGGAAACCGACACGCGCATCAAGATTGCAGCCGATGGCTGCTCGATAGACCGGGCGGATGTAAAATTCATTATCAGCCCTTATGATGAGTTCGCGCTCGAAGAAGCTGTCCGGCTCAAAGAAGCCAAGGGCGGGCAGGTTATTGCCCTGGCGCTGGGTGGCGATGAAGTACCCAATCTCCTGCGGGAGGCGCTGGCCCGTGGGGCCGACGAGGCCATTCACATTTCCAGCGCCGGCATTGCGGTGGACGATCCCCTGTGTGTGGGCAAAACGCTGGCGGCGGCGCTCAAAAGCATCACCCCGGACATGGTCTTCTTTGGCAAGCATGGCGTCGGCGGCGACAACCAGCAGGTGCATACCATCGTGGCGGAAAAGCTTGGCTGGCCGCAGGTCACTGTTGTCACCAAGCTCGAAGTCAGTGACGGCCGCGTGCGCGCTGAACGGGAGATCGAAGGGGGCATTGAAGTCGTTGAAACCGGACTGCCGGCCGTCATCGGGGCCCAGAAAGGTCTCAACGAACCGCGTTACCCGAAACTGCAAAGCATCATGCAGGCCAAGAAAAAGCCGCTGGCCAGCAAGAGTTTTGCCGACTTCGGGCTGTCTGCGGCGGAGGTTGGTCCCGAAGCCGCCGGACTGGTCATTACGGCGCTTCGCCTGCCGCCCCCCCGCCAGGCTGGACGCAAAATCACCGGCGACCCGGAGCAACAGGCCAGCGAACTGCTGTCCGCCCTGCAACAGGAAGTCAAGGTCATCTGACCGTCCGGGTCATCTGACCTTACCGGACGACGACTTTTGAGCAACAAACCGGGCAGGCACCGTGACACCGCCCCACGGGGTTTTTCCTGCCCACACCTTCACGCGACCGGATGGTTGGTGAGCAATTGTTTGTGAGGAGATGCAAGTCATGGCGAATGGCGTTTTGGTTTTTGCAGAGCAGCGCGACGGAGCCTTCAAAAAAGCGACGTATGAGGCCCTGTCGGAAGGGCATCGCTTGGCCGAACAACTGGGGCACCCCCTCAGCGCAGTCATCATCGGGGCCAACATCGGGCACCTGGCCACGGAGGCAGCCCACTATGGGGCAAGTACCGTTTATGTCGCGGATGTGGCCCCGCTGGCCAAATACTCAACTGATGGTTATGCCAAAGTCCTCGTCGAGGCGATCCAGATGGCACAGCCTGGCATTGTCCTGGCGGCAGCGACGGCCATGGGGAAAGACCTCATGCCACGGGTGACGGCCCGGCTCGATGTGAGCCTGGCCTCCGATGTCACGGAAACCCACATCCAGGATGGTGTTTTCAGCGTGGTTCGTCCGGTGTATGCCGGCAAAGCCTATGCCACCGTGACCTTTCGCCGGACACCCGCAGTCGCAACCCTGCGTCCGAATGTCTTTCCGGCAGCCGCGCCGGACACCAGCCGGACGGCGGAAGTCAAATCCATCGGCGCCACCATCGTGGATGCGTTGCAGGCCAGGGTCACGGACATCCTTGCGGCCGCGAAGGGCAAGATTGAGCTGACCGAAGCCAGCATCGTGGTCTCCGGGGGACGTGGCATCAAGGGGCCGGAAAACTACTACCTGATTCAAAACCTTGCCGACGCCCTGGGTGGCGCGGCCGGAGCCTCACGGGCCGTGGTGGATGCCGGCTGGGTTGACCATTCCCATCAGGTTGGGCAGACTGGCAAAACCGTCAGCCCGACCCTGTACATCGCCTGCGGCATCTCCGGGGCTATTCAGCACCTGGCCGGGATGTCCTCCTCGAAGTTCATCGTGGCCATCAACAAGGACCCGGAAGCGCCGATTTTCAAGATTGCCGACTATGGCATCGTTGGAGACCTGTTTGAGGTCGTGCCACGGCTGACGGAGCAGGTCAAGGCTATGCACCGGAACTGAACCTTGACGCGGTGCTGTCACCGAAGAGAGGTAACGAGGTCATGATTTGTCCGAACTGTGGGGCGCAGAATCGTGACGATGCCAAGTTTTGCAAATCCTGTGGCACCCCCCTCAAACCGCCCATGCCCGGCCCCACCAGCAACCTGGCAACCTTGGTGAGTGCCCCCCCAGTGGAGACCAAATCCCCTATGGTGATCGGACTCGAAGCCGTCTTTCTCTCCGGGCTACGCAAAGGCGAAAGCGTCAAGCTGACGACGTTTCCGGCCACGATTGGGCGTGACCCCAACAGTACCCTTCCCCTGGCCCTTCAGGATCAACTGGCTTCCACACGCCACGCACAAATCCTGCACGAGGGGGGAGCTTATGTCCTCCGGGATGTCGGCAGCAGCAATGGGACGTACCACAATGGGCAGCGGGTGACGGAAGTCAGACTTCAGGATACGGATGTGATTGAGTTCGGGGTGGGCGGACCAAAAGTCCGCTTCAACTTCATTCGTCAATCGGAAGCCCAAGTGTCGCCGGTTGATCGCTTTGAGGCGGCAACCCTGCCCCCCACTCCGGCAATGGCGACCGGTGGCAGCGATGTCACGCTCTCACGCAAATCTACGGTTGCGAATGACCGGCCGGCGCCAGCATCCGCCCCTTCGCCAAGCGAGGCGGAAACTGTTTTTGGAGGCCCACAGCCAGGTGGAAACCCACCAGAGCTCCCCCCACCACCACCGCTGCCACCACCTCTTCCAGCGTTTGAGGCGGCAACCGTTGCCCAGGCAGCTCAGAACCGACCGTTTGAAGCCGCGCCTCCGCCCTACACGCCACCAGCCGGTTATGTGGCCCCCGTGGGGGTTGACCCGTCGGTGGTGCCCTCCGCACCAGCGGAGGCGGGCAAAAAATCGAATCTCATCCTGTTCATTGCCATCGGCGGGGCCGTGGTTCTCCTGCTGCTCATCGCGGTGGCAGTTTTGGCTTACCTTTTCCTGTTTCGATGAAAGGGCGCGCCATTCTCTGCTTCGGTGGAGAAGACTGGTGGTATCACCACCCACACGCCAACAACCACCTCATGAAGCGCTTTGCGCGTGACAATCAGGTGGTGTTCGTCAACTCGATCTCGATGGGGCTGCCCGGACTGGGCAGCCCCGAACTGTTCACCAAAATCCGGCGCAAACTGCACAGCTATGTGAAGTACCTTCGCCGCACCCCGGAAGGCATCTGGGTGGTGACGCCCATTGTGTCACCTTTTTTTTCAAACCCTGCTTGGCGGCGGATCAACCACTGGCTCCTGGTCTGTCAAATCCGATGGCTTCTGCGCTGGCTGCGTATCGAGAAGCCCATCCTGTGGATTGCCATCCCCACGGCGCGGGATATGGTGGGCCAGTTCAACGAATCTCTGGTTGCATATCACGTTTCGGATAAATATGATGCCAATCCGGTGGACACAGGTGGGCACGTCGCCTTCATTCGCCAGCTTCATGAGGAACTCATTGCAGCGGCGGACCTTGTGTTCTACCACGGGTGGAAGCTGCTCGCCGACGCCCGGCAGGGGCGCGAGAAATCCGTCCTGCTTGAACAGGCCGTTGATTTCGAGCACTTCGCCGCCGCCCGCTTCCGTCAGTGGGAATGTCCCCTTCCCCTTGCGCCGATCAAACGCCTGGGAAAACCCATTCTGGGTTTTTTCGGGGCGATTGAACGCTGGCAGATTGATCAGTCGCTTGTCGAATATGTGAGTCGCCATCGGCCGGACTGGCAGTTTGTTTTTATTGGGAACAAAACAGCGCCACTCCGCATCGAGGACTTACCGAATGTTCACTTCATCCCGGCCCAGCCGTACGCCGACCTCCCGGCCTTTGCGGCGCACTTCGATGTCTGCATCGTTCCCAAAGACGCTACGCACGACATTGTCAAATACACAAGTGCGACCAAAGTCCGGGAATACCTGGCCACCGGCAAACCGGTCGTGATTGTCCCCATTCCTGAGTTCGAGCCAATGGCGGATGTCATCCGCATTGCCCGAACGCCCGATGACTTCATTCGTCACGTCGAGGCCTGCTTGACCACCGACACACCAGCCGAGGCTGACCGGCGTCAGATGGCCGTGCGTGACAAAACCTGGGACGCCCGTTTTACCGAAGTCGCAACGCTTCTCGAACAACAACTCAGTCAACGCCGAATGAACCATCGCGCGCATACGGATAACGTACGGTAACTCACGTTTACACCTCGCGGAAGCAAGCGTACGATGACACACACTTGATGCTTCCCCTGTGCATCTGGTGTTTCACCTTGGCGGCAACATTTGTTTTTTCGGACAGACATCTCCTGTGGGATGAGAGGTGTGGACATCCTCATCGGCGATGTGCCTCTGGCTTGGAGCAACACCTGCGCCGTTGAATAACCACCGGTTGGACCTGTGGAGCGTCGTTCCCAGGCGGTACTTTTTGGAGACTCGACATCCATGAGCCACAATGCAATGCGTTACGAGCTGGATTCCGGTGAAGAAGGCTTTTCCGCAATGGAAGGCGAAGAAATTTCGGTCACAGACACAGCGGACGATGAGGCGAGTGATACCATTTCGGTATATCTCAAATCACTGTCGCACACGACCCTGCTGACACGACAGGAAGAAACGTTCGTGGCCCGCGAAATGGAGCGGTATGAACGCCGTGCGGCCCGCATGCTGTCACGGGCGCTGCCGGTGGCGGCCTACGTCGTGCAGTTGGCCAAAAACCTGCAAAGCGAAGGGCTGCGACTTTCCGACCTGCTCGTTCTGCCACGGGGAGAGGACGAAGCCGATGGCGAACGCTGCGAAGCGCCGCTCAAACCAGACCTCGATGAACGGCAGGAGCGCGCACTGTGCGAAAAATTTGCGGCCATTGAAGCCGCGCATGCCGGGATTCGGGCCATGGTGGCCCAACCAGGCTACAAACACACCAGCCGCAACCTCGATATCCACCGGCTGCGCATCCGCATTGGGCGGATTCTCTACAAGCTGCCTTTCAACAAAACCATCCGGCGGCGGGTTGAACTGGCCTGGGGCAATGTCGTGGATGAGGCCCTGACGCTCAAGGCGGAGCGCGCCCGGCTCGAATACCGACTCAAGGATACGACCCTCGATGCTGCGACCAACCGCCTCCTCAAGCATCAGCTCAAGACGGTTCGGGCGCGTATTCGTGACCTGGAATGCAACTGCGCCCTTCCCTTGGATGGCATCATTGCTGACTGGAAACGTTTTGCTGAAACCAGACAGAAGTCCGAAGCCTACAAGCTGCGCATGATTGAGTCCAATCTCAAGCTCGTGGTGTTCATCGGGCGGGATTTCATGGGCCGCGGACTCGCCATGGAAGACCTCATCCAGGAAGGCAATATCGGACTGATCCGCGCCGTTGAGAAGTTTGACTGGCGCCGTGGCATCAAGTTTTCGACCTATGCCGTGTGGTGGATCAAGCAGGCGATTCAACTGGCCATTGCCAACCAGTCACGTACCATTCGCCTGCCGACCTACATGGTGGACCGGGTCAACCGTGTCCGGCGGGTGCTGCGCCAGATGACAACCAACGGCGACGAAGACCCCACGCCCGAAGAAATTGCTCCCTTGGTTGGGCTTACGGCGGACGATGTCCGGCAGGTGCTCAATGTGGTGACGGAACCCGTCTCCCTTGAAACGCCCACGGCCGATGACGACGGAGAGCATTCCCTCGGCGACCTGCTGCCGGACCAGAACAGCCAGGACCCACTCCGCGCGTCCATGACGGTGGAAATGGCCCAGAACCTGCGCGAAGCCCTCAGCCGGCTTTCGGCGCGTGAGTCGGAAGTGCTCATGCTACGGTTTGGCCTCATGCCGGATGGACGTGAGTGGACGCTGGAGGAAATCGGCGCCCGCTTCCAGTTGACCCGCGAGCGCATTCGCCAGATCGAGATGCGCGCGCTGGCCAAGCTCAGCCATCCGAGCCGCAGCCGCAAACTGCGCGACGCACTCCACCTCTGAATCACCACCCATCCATGCTGACTCTGGACGAATACCAACGGGCAGCCGGGCGTACAGCAGCCTATCCCAACCGGGGAAACAATCTCGTTTATCCCGTTCTCGGTCTGGCCAGCGAGGCCGGCGAAGTCGCCGGCAAACTCAAAAAGGTCATCCGTGACCAGAATGGTCACCTTTCCCCGGAACAACGCCAGCGGTTGCTCGATGAGGTGGGCGACGTGCTGTGGTACGTCGCCGCCATCTGTACCGAGCTGGAAGCCTCACTCGAAGCGGTGGCCCACGCCAACCTGGATAAACTTGCCTCCCGCGCCGGTCGGGGTGTTATCGCTGGGGACGGCGACCATCGCTAGTGACTCTGGCAGGTTATTCGGTAGTCGCGGGGAAAGAACGCGCGCGTTGGACAGCAGCCCGCCACGCCTGATAGGCCGCCTGTCGGGCGTCCGTGTCAAGAGCAGGGGAAAAGGTGCGTTCCGGCTGCCAAATCCGGGCCACTTCCGACACATCCCGCCAGAAACCAACTCCCAGCCCGGCCAGGTAGGCCGCACCGGCGGCAGTCGTCTCCGTCACCGTCGGACGAATCACCGGCACACCCAGAACATCCGCCTGGAACTGCATCAGGAAGTCGTTGGCCGCCGCTCCCCCGTCAACCCGCAGCTCGGTCAGCCGGAACCCGGCGCCGAGCGCCTGCCGGGCATCCGCCAGCATGGCTTCGACGACATCACAGGTCTGGTAGGCAATGGCTTCGAGTGCGGCGCGGACGAGATGCGCCCGTGTCGTGCCACGGGTCAGTCCGGTAATGAGGCCACGGGCATGCGGGTCCCAGTAGGGCGCACCAAGACCGACAAACGCCGGCACAAACATCACCCCGTCGGTGTCCGGCACGGAACGCGCCACAGCTTCCGTTTCAGCCGCGCCGCCGATGATTTGAAGCCCGTCGCGCAACCACTGCACAGCCGCTCCGGCAATGAAGACGCTCCCTTCCAGCGCATACTCTGCCGGCGACGCTCCCAACTGCCACGCCACGGTTGACAGCAACGCCTGCTGCGAAAGACACGGCTTCGTGCCCGTGTGCAGCAACAGAAAGCACCCTGTGCCGTAGGTGTTCTTGGCCATGCCGATGTGCGAACACATCTGCCCAAACAGGGCCGCCTGCTGGTCGCCGGCCATCCCGGCAATGGGAATCGGCGCGCCGAACAGTTCCGGGTCGGTTTCACTGACCACACCGCTCGACGGGATGACCGTCGGCAGCATGGCTTTGGGTATGGAAAACAACCCACAGAGTTCGTCATCCCAGGCCAGCTTGTGAATGTCAAACAGCATCGTACGGCTGGCGTTGGTGACATCCGTCACGTGCCGCTGTTTCCCGGTCAACTGCCAGACCAGCCAGCTATCCACCGTACCAAAGGCCAGGTCGCCGGCTTCAGCCCGTGCACGCGCCGTCGGTATCCGTTCCAGCATCCACTCGACCTTGCTGGCGGAGAAATAGGCATCCACGAGCAGGCCGGTTCGGGACTGAATCAGGTGCGCTGCCGGAGTCAGCCGCAGTTCGTCACAGCGGGCAGCCGTACGTCGGCACTGCCAGACAATGGCATTGCCAAGCGGCTCGCCTGTGGTTCGGTCCCAGACGAGCGTGGTTTCGCGCTGGTTGGCGACGCCAATGGCTACCACTTCCGGTGCAGTAATGCCGGCCAGGCGGAGGGCTTCACGGGCCGCGCCAATCTGGGAGTTCCAGATGTCTTCAGGGCGATGTTCGACCCAGCCCGGCTGCGGAAAAAGCTGCTCAAAAGGACGCTGGGCCAGGGCAACCACCCGCCC
>Ga0272446_1001138_pt1 | contig 39575 bp, 42 predicted proteins | sample YNPCB0061_FD_194587 | JGI IMG/M metagenome (GOLD analysis project Ga0272446, IMG submission 194587) | Hot spring microbial mat communities from Yellowstone National Park, WY, United States - YNP-CB-006-1 | ecosystem: Environmental > Aquatic > Thermal springs > Hot (42-90C) > Sediment | place...
AAAAACAGGATGAAGAAAACAAGGCCACCCAAATCCGTCAATTTCTGGGCCTGAGGGATGCTGATCCTGAGGAAGCTTAACTAATGAGGGGTACGGGGAGCTATAAGTCCCGCGCTGTATGCAAAGCGTCAGCGTCGGGATACATGGACTCCCCGTGCTTGTTGCTTCCCCTCATTGGCGTAGCCTGCGCTCTGCGCATAGGGGATGAGACAAGCATTTGCCAATAGCTATCACTACTGGTAAACTGTAACATAGTAGCCCAGGGACTCTGGGGAAGGGAAACCGCCTGTCAAGTCGTTCTGTCAGGGGTCTATGACCTAGACAAGTGGCGTGGGGCAGGAATGCCTATCCGCGAGGTTAGGAAGCCTGCGCTGTACCCGTAGGGTCAGCGTCGGGAGGATGTCACGGAGCTAATCAGCAGTGATACGGAAAAGCTCTTGGCGGCGCCCAAACCAGTCGTAGCGGTGATCCCGAATCTGTACGTAGCACTGATCCCCCAAGGTTTTTAGCCCAGGCAGGGTGCGGTAAAGCTGCACGAGTGCTTCTCCCCCTGGCAAGAACCGGGCAATTTCTTCTGCAGCGGCACTACCCTGCCAACGGTTTTCGGGATCCCGCAGTTCAATCAAGACCATCCCTAACTCACACCCTGCTGGGGTGATCCCCCATACCTCCAGCACTTGGGGATCCTGCATGGGTAAATAGGTGAAACGCTTCTGGGGATCCAGACGATGCAACAGAGCCACAAGATGACTACAAAGATTGCACAACCCGTCGTAAATCACCAGAAAAGAAGGCTCAGCCACGGTGTGTTCCTCACGCCAGGGTCTCAATCAACTCTCTCTTGGCAGATAATGTAACATATCCTTCACATATACTGGGATTGACCTACCTTGGCTGCCCTATGCAGTGGACACCGGAAGCGGAAGCTCGTTTGCAAGAGATCCCCTTTTTTGTTCGGCCCGCCGCCCGCAAAAAAATTGAACAATTTGCGGCAAAAATGGGCGTGGACACGATCACCGAAGCGATCTACGAAGAGGCTAAAAAACAATTTAGCTAGCAGTTAGCTCAAAAATTCCCAAAAATCCCCCCAAAATTCCTGATAACCCTGCCTGGCTTTGTCTGATTCTGATAAAGGGCGTGACCCTCCCTTTTTCCCGCCGCTCCCACCCAACTGCTCCCAGGACGGGTTAGGATAAAGAAAAATCGTAAAGAAATATGAACAGCTTCCTGCGGCAGTATGTGATCCCGGCACTGATTCTGCTGGTGTTTGGGTTTACGCTTGTGGTTGTCAGTATTCGCTCCTTTTTACCGGACGACATGGCTGCCCCTGCACCGGTGGCTGTGGTTCCGGGGGATTTGGCTACGGTCAGCGTTACCTTGGAGTTGGGGCGATGACCTCTCATCTCATCTTTTTCGATGCTGTGGGGACATTGTTTACGGTCAAGGGCAGTGTGGGGCATATTTACAGCGAGGTGGTTGCCCATTACGGCGTAGAGGTTGACCCCGTTGTCCTGAATCAGTCGTTCTACCATGCGTTTGCCCATGCCCCGGCTGCGGCTTTTCCGGAAGCCCCCCTCCAAGAGGTTCCCACTCTCGAGCGGCAATGGTGGCGGCAGGTGGTGGTAGAAACCTTTCGCAACCTAGGTCTAGAGGGATTCCCTGGTTTTGAGGACTACTTTGAGGAAGTTTACGACTTATTTGCCCAGCCCCAGGTATGGACTCTCTACCCGGAAACTCTCCCTGTTTTGGAGTACCTCCATCGCCACGGGATCCCGGTGGGGATTATTTCTAATTTTGATACTCGCTTATTGGCGGTGCTGGAGGGATTGCATTTGAATCCTTATTTGCAGAGTGTGACCAGTTCTTCCAGTGTGGGCTATGCCAAGCCTTCGCCGGTGATTTTCCGACGTGCCCTGGAAAAACATGGCATTCCAGCCCACCATGCTCTGCACATCGGTGATAGCTATCACCAAGACTTTCTTGGCGCTCAACGCAGCGGCTTGCAGGCTCTCTGGCTGAATCGCGAAGTGAACGGGAATCCTAAGGCGGGAGAAATCCGTGATCTCTGGGGGATCCGCAGGGTTTTGGAGCGAGCGGTCTAGGGAAGGGTGAGGAATTGGGGCAGTAGGGCCCGCCAGGCCACACCCCGGTGACTGAGTTGGCGGCGTTGTTCAACGGTCATTTCGGCAAAGGTCAAGCCCACCGTAGGCACATAAAAAATGGGATTGTAGCCAAAGCCTCCTTCTCCTCGGGGTGCCGTGGTGATTTCACCGTCACAACGCCCTTCTGCCACTGCCCGGACTTTTCCGGTGGGGTCACACACCACTAACGCTGCTGCAAAAGAAGCCCGCCGATCCGTGACGCCTTGCAGTGCTGTCAAGAGCTTGTCAATCCGTTCTGGATCTGAAGCCCCATAGCGAGCGGAATAGACCCCAGGTGCCCCGTCCAGGGCCGCCACACACAGCCCAGAGTCATCTGCTAAGGTCCACTGCCCAAACTGCTGCGCCGCGGCCTGGGCTTTTTGGGTGGCATTCTCCACAAAGGTTGCTCCTGTCTCCGGCAGCTCCACCCCTGCAGGTAACAGGGTGATCTCCCAGGGCGGGATCCCAGCCAGTAGGCCTTGAAATTCCTGTAATTTTCCTGGATTGGAACTGGCTAAGAGGAGAGGAACGGCAGTCATAGACTAGGGACGAGTGGCAGCAGCCCGTTGGGGATCCACGTTCAAAAATACGGTGGCATTACCATCAAGACGGATGACTTTGATCGGGGATCCCTGGTTGTTGCGCTTGCTTTGTTCCACCCGCTCCTTGAGTTTTTCATAGAGGAGAAAGTCTGCCAAAGCAGCATTGAGGGCGGCGGCTTCCCCCTTGAGTTGAATGGCTTCTTGGTTGGCGCGGGCTAGGATGAGGAGACGTTCGGTTTCTCGGTTTTGGATTTGGGCCCGCACTTGCGCGGTTTGGGCGGTAATGGAAGCGACTTGGCGTTGTTCAATGGATTCTTTGAGCGCGGCAGGAAAATTGGGCGTGCCCAAAAAAATGCCTTCTACCTGCAAGAGGGGGACAGATTCTCCGTTAACTTGCACCGCTGGAATTTCCTGACGAATTGCGGCTAGGGCGCGGCGCTCAATTTCGACACGCTTGGCTTTTTGATAGAAATCTTGGGAGTCAAACTCAGCGGAAATATCCCGAATTTTGGAGCGCACCAAGGGGACAACCACGACATTCATGTAGTTTTCGCCCACTTCGGCGTGGAGGTCATCAAGGACCTCTGGATTGGGACGGAGCGCTACATAAACATCCATACTAAAAGCCTGCCCATCAGCGCTGTTGACTGAAATGGCATTACTAGCTCGCAGGGATGCCTGGGTATCGTCCGTAAATCGCCACACCCGAGTCAGGACGGAGTAGGTGATGGGGCGATCCAGCCCAGGGACGAGAAAAACTATACCAGGAGGCAGGATCCGATCCCGCTGTAGCCCGCGAAAACTGTTGAAAATCACCGTGGCGTGACCGGGAGGGGTAATGTAAAAAAAAGGCCGAAAGGTGATGACAATCCCAGCCACTCCCAGGAGGGCCAAGGGCATCCATTTCCAGGGGAATTGGCTCATCGGCGTTGCTTGCGAACGGAGGGTTTGCTGGGGATCAGTCGCTCGCGGCGGCGGCGATCCCGCCAATCTGCCACGGTCAAGTAGCCAATGCCTGCTGTCACCAAGATCAAAAGCAGAAATACGACTCCATAGGCAAGCTGGAGAGGCAAGGAGGGATCCACCTACATTCCTCCTCGTCCCCAAACCACTAAGCTGATGGAAATGGTGAAGAAAGCCAGGACGCCTACCCAGCCAATGGTGATAATGTCAAGTGCCATGGAAAAAGCCCTAACAGAGGTTTTGCTTCCAGTATAACCCCTGGGAAGGGAAGCACCGATAATGGTTGAGGACTTGTGGAATCCCCTCCCCGTGACGGTGCAGTGATGTGCAGTGAAAGATCTCACCTGTGTCTCAAAAAATAAGCTGCTTGACTCCCAGGACTCCCCTATCGATCTTCTGTATGCCTGATTCGTTTCTGTAATGTGCTGCTGTGGGCTATGGCTAGGAGAGTTGCTCTTATTGGTTTCAGGAGTCTGCACTCTTCAGGAAGCTTTTAGGGATCCCCCCAGTTGTGCAGACTAGGGGGGAAGATCTTTAGGAGGCTTGATAGCTGTGGCGGACAATGATCTTACCACTGAGGAGATAATCTGTAAGTTTCTCTAGCGCTTCTAGATCTGCACTAGAGTATTGCTGTTTTTGCAATAACTGATGAATAGTATCTTCTTGTTCAGAAGTTAGAATCCGAGAGGAAAAGGCTTGTTGAACAATATGCTGGATGTTGGCACGAACCATCGCTAAAACCCATCACTTCTAAAATGAGTATGCCCCTGCTGTCTGACAAATTTTGTGAGAGAAATCACGCAATGGAGGTGAGATGATCCCACAGAAATCTGCGTTTGTACTCACCCAATATTGCATTTTTGGGGATCCCCTGTCGGTTTGGCTGCTGCGCTTGGGGGCTATTGCAGGAATAGTGATGGGCTGCCCAGGGGGGTGGCACCATTGGTTGGGGGGGGTGGTGGGGGGGGCGCCGCTCTTGGCTTTGGGCTGGGGCCGACCCTGGCAAGCCCAATGTCGGGAAGCCCTCTGGGTGTGGATCCCTGTGTGTCTGCTGGTGTTTTTGCCAGATTTAACACGGGTGAAGGTGCTGGGAGCAGGGGATATTCTGGGGGGGATCCTGGTGGCTCCGTTGTTGCCTTTACTGTTAACAGGGATGACGCTGCTGTGCTGGCAGGTGGCGGGGCGTTACCCTGTCTGGCTACGTCCCTGGTTGGTGGCAAGTCTGTGGACAGGGGTGGATGGGTTGGCGGGATCCCTGTGGGTGCCCTTGCCGTTGCACTGGGGAGCGCTGATCTACGATTGGCCTGGGGGGGTGCAGGTGGCAGATCTGGGTGGGATTTGGCTGGTGACCTGGGTGTTGCTGCTGGTAAATGGGGCTTTGTCCCTGCTGGGTGCTCTCGATAGACGCAGTGGCTTGGGGATTGTGACGATCCTAGGCTTGTCCCTGGGCTATGGTCACTGGCGCAGTGGGCAGATCCTGGCGGAGATGGGAAGGTCCCAGTCGTTTCAGGTGGCGGCTCCCCAAATAGTGGCCTGGTTTGATGATGATGGCTCTTGGATCTATCGCCAGCGACAACACAGCCGCATTCAGAGTCTCTCCCAGGTCGGGATCCGGGCGGGGGCGGAACTGCTGGTCTGGCCGGAAGGGGCTTTGCGCTCTGCGATTCTCCATACCTGGCTGCAAACCCAAGTCCTGGATCCCTTGTTACCTTTATTACCCAGGGATGGTGGCTTGTTGACAGGGGCCAGTGAACCGGTCACCCCCACAACGTTTATCAATGCGGCTCTGCTTTTTCATCCCCAGGGGCATCTCCAAGACCGCAGCGGTAAACAGTGGCTCTTTCCCTACTTTGAGAGTGGGCGGTTTGTGCCTGACCCCAGTGGTTACCGTCCTTTGGCTGGGGGATCCCGATTGGGACCCTTGGGGGTGTTGATCTGCCTGGAGAGTGTCTTGCCGGCTCCCAGTCGTGCTTTGGTGCAGGCTGGGGCGGAAAGTCTGATGGTGATCTCGGATGACAGTTGGTTTGGCAAAAGCCGCTGGCCCCTCTTGCACGGATCCCTGTCGGTGTTTCGGGCGGTGGAAAATCGCCGTAGTGTTGTGTTTGTCAATAATACCGGTGGCAATCTTGTTGTGGATCCCACTGGGCAGATTCAAGTCCAGGGATCCCTGTTTGTCCCCAAGACGGTCAATGGTCAGGTTTATCGTCTCTCTGGAGAAACCCTTGCGACCCGCTGGGGGGACTGGTGGGTGGGGGTCTGCTGGTTGATCAGTGCTGTGGCTATCACGGGGAGGATGGGGGGATCCCGCTCCCAGATTCTTTGACAATGGCAAAAAGGATGGCAAGAACTGTAACAAACCCGGTAACAAGTCTGGTCAGGCTCTAGTCAACTTCCCGGTGCCTATGGGTACACTAGATGAAAGTCCTAGTTATGTGTCTTGTTTGTTGATTGTGCCGATTGTTATAGGATGATTACCCCTAGCCCTTTATGCCAAGAGAGGAACACTTGACCCCACCCCCGATTATCAACCGCGAGCGCAGCAGTGATCAGATCATTCGCAAACGCAGCGACCTCCCCAATATCAACGAACGGATTCGCTTCCCCAAAATTCGGGTGATTGATACAGATGGCAAGCAATTGGGGATTATGGTGCCACGGGATGCGCAGCGCCTTGCCGATGAAAAGGAGTTGGACTTGGTCTTGATCAGCGACAAAGCCGACCCGCCAGTCTGTAAGATCATGGACTACGGCAAATACAAATTTGACCAAGAGAAAAAAGCTCGGGAAGCCAAGAAAAAACAACACACCGCTGAAATCAAGGAAGTCAAGTTCCGCTATAACATTGGCGAGCACGACTACAACGTGCGCCTGCGCAGTGCCCAGCAATTTGTGGCGGACGGCGATAAGGTCAAAGCCACGGTGATGTTCAAGGGACGGGAAATCCAGCATACTGATCTGGCTGAAAACCTGTTGATGCGCTTGGCAAAAGACCTGGATGCGGTGGCTGAGATTCAGCAACCCCCCAAAAAAGAAGGGCGTAACATGACCCTGATTCTCTCTCCTCGCAAGGCAGCTCCCTAGGCCCCACATGGCACTGTGGCAGCAAGCCCTCTGCTATGCCCTTTGGTTGGGGGGTGTCTTTGCTCTGGCTGAGGCGCTCCGCTCCCGACACTGGGACGGGGAAGTGGTGCGTAAGGTGATCCACATCGGTGTGGGCAATATCATCTGGCTGGCTTGGCTATTGCAGGTGCCCCAAGCCTTGGGTGTGGGGTTCTCTGTGGTATTCAGTCTGGTGGCCTTGCTGTCCTACCGAATCGAGATCCTGCCGAGCCTGAATGGGGTGGGGCGCAAAAGCCTGGGCACGTTTTTTTATGCCCTCAGTGTTGGCGTGCTTTTGGCCCTGTTTTGGCGGGATCCCCTGCGGGTCTTTGCCGTGATTGGGATTTTGGTCATGACCTGGGGGGATGCCCTCGCGGCCCTGATCGGCAAACAGTGGGGATCCCATGTTTATGTGTGGGCAGGGGTGCGCAAAAGCTGGGAGGGATCCCTGACCATGTGGGGGGTGAGCAGCCTGGTGGTGGGGGGGATCCTGAGTGGGGTCTTTGGGTTCTCCTGGATGACCTTAGGCCTGGGACTGGGGATCGGGGCGGTGGCGGCCCTGCTGGAGGTATTTTCCTGGCAAGGATTGGATAACTTGACTGTACCGACTCTGAGCGCTGGCTTGAGCTATGGGGCCTGGTGGTTGTTCTTGAGATAGGCCCCCTAGCCTTCATCTTCTTCATTCTGTTTTTCTGCCGTGGCATCTTCCCCTTTCACAGGGTGGGGGGAGCGATGGATCTTTTTGATGTCATCTTTGATCTGCTCAAGGTCAATGTAGCGGTCTGCCAAATTAATCAATTGATCACTTGTCATCGCCCGCAAACTCACCACCTCAACCCGCGCCCCTTGGTAGCTGATAGCATTGACGGCATAGGCTAGATCCCCATCCCCACTGACCAGAATCGCCGTGTCATACCACCGCACCAAAGCCAGCATATCCACAGCAATTTCCACATCCAAGTTGGCTTTTTTGCTGCCATCGGGAAGCTGCATCAGGTCTTTGGTGACGACCCGATAACCATTGCGCCGCATCCACAACAAAAAACCCTGTTGTTTTTCGTTATTGCGATCCACACCCGTATAAAAAAAAGCTCGCAAAATTCGCGAATGGTTGGTGAGACAACTCAGCAACTTTGTATAATCAATCTCAATGCCTAATTGTAAAGCGGCATAAAATAGATTTGATCCATCAATAAAAATAGCGACCCGACCCCGATTGTGAATAGGATCTTGATCAAAAAGCCCATAGCTAAGCTCAGGCTCAGTCCGCGCCATGGCGTAAAGCACCCTCAAATGTATTATAAGAAATTGTTATGGACAGATTCAAAAACAGCAAAAAAAAGAGTTGATAAACGATTGCCTTTAGCATAGTCGGTTTTGCGGCAAAGGCGGCATCCACTCACTAAAGATTTAAGAAAGTTGTCACTGCCGCAGCATTTTAGTGCCCAACCTAGCCCTGCTAAGTCGTAATCGCAAAGAATTTGTTACAGTTTGTGATGATTTGATCCCTAGGGTTAGGGCAAGAGAACCTCGGGCGGGTAGAAGGTCTGTGGGTTTGTGTAGTTCCTGCCCTGTGCTGTTGTCAGGGATCCCGTTAGACGGCTGCGGGTTTGCAAAGCCTAGCGGCGAAACTCGTTATGATCCTAGTGGTGTTTTCCCTGGCAATCATGAGCATGAGTCTTAATAGTGTCACCTTGGTGGGGCGGGCCGGTCGGGATCCCGATGTGCGTTATTTTGAATCGGGCAAAGTGGTCTGTCATTTCTCTCTGGCTGTGGATCGGCGGCGCAAAGGCGAAGATAAACCCGATTGGTTTGAACTGGAATTGTGGGGGCGGACGGCAGAGGTGGCCGGGCAATACGTCAAAAAGGGTAGCTTAATCGGGATCCAGGGATCCCTGAGCTTTGACCGCTGGAAAGACCGCAGTACAGGTGAGGAGCGCCAGAAACCTCTGATCCGGGTGGAGCGACTCGAACTTTTGGGATCCCGAAATGACCAAGCGGATCCCGGGCCAGAATTTTAGAGTTTAGGGGGGGTCGCTAAATTGGCGGGCATGGAATTGGGCGTAACGGCCGCCTTGGGCCAGCAGTTGGGTGTGGGATCCCACCTCAATGATGCGCCCCTTTTCCAAAACCACGATGCGGTGAGCATTTTCGACGGTGGAGAGCCGGTGGGCAATCACCAGGACTGTGCACTGTTGTATGAGGCGTTGTAGGGCTTCCTGGACAAGGGCTTCTGATTCTGAGTCCAGGGCTGAGGTGGCTTCATCCAAAATGAGAATGCGAGGATTGAGCAGCACTGCCCGGGCAATGGCTAGGCGTTGCTTTTGCCCACCGGAGAGATTCACGCCCCGTTCCCCCAGGCGGGTGTGATAGCCATCGGGGAAGCGAGTAATGAACTCATGGGCATTAGCGACGATGGCGGCTTTTTCGATGGCGGCCAGATCACAAGTAGCTTGACCGTAGGCAATGTTTTCGGCAATGGTTCCTGAAAACAAAATGGTTTCTTGCAGGACAATGCCAATATGCCGGCGCAGACTGCGAATGGTGACCTGGCGAATGTCCTGGCCATCAAGGCAAATGCGTCCTGCCACCGGATCATAAAAGCGTGGGATCAGACTGACGAGGGTTGACTTACCTGCACCGGAGGATCCCACGAGGGCGACAACTTCGCCTGGCCCAATGTCGAGGTTAATGTCGTGGAGAACCAGTTGCTCCGGTTGGTAGCCAAAAAAGACATGCTCAAAGGTAATTCTGCCGGTGATGGGAGGCAAAATCTGGGCATAGGGATGTTCTTTGACCTGGGGTTGGATGGCAAAAAGACTCAGGATCCGGTCGAGGGATGCTTGGGCTTGTCTGAGTTCGCTATAGTTCCCTGTGATCAATACAATTGGGTCAATTAACAAAGCAATCCCGGCGAAGAAACCCACAAATTGAGCGCTAGTTAAGTGCTGTTGGGCAATTTGATAAGTCCCCACCCAAAAAACCGCCAAAACACTCAGGGCATAGAGCAGGCCCACAACGGGGTACTGCACCGCTTTCACATGTTCTGTGCGGTAGCGGGCCAAGCGGTTTTGGTCAGCAATCTGTCGGAAACGGCGGACTTCATAGTCTTCGGCAGCAAAGGCTTTGATCAGGATCATTCCCCCCAAAACTTCTGTGAGTAAAGAGGATAACTGGGAGATCTGGTCTTGACTAATACGGGAGCGGCTCAGCATTTTCTCGCCAAACCAGCTAAATAATAATCCCATTAAAGGTGCTACAATTAAGGTCGTTAGGGTGAGAATTGCATTCAGATAAAAGAGATAAATAATGATAACAATGACAACTGCTACACTGGGAATGAATTGATTAAAAAACTTCTGTATTGCATCCCCCAATTTATCCAGATCACCCACCAAACGATAGGTGAGATCCCCGGTGCGCTGACGCAAAAAATAGCCCAAATCCAGATGTTGTAAGTGTTGGTAGAGAGCCTGCCGCAATTCAAAGACAATCCGCAGGGTCGCTTTGGCCATGAGAGCATCTTGGCCGTATTGAAAGATGCCCCGCACCACGAAAAGAACTAAGCCTGCTGCTACCAGGATCCCCATGCCATGGAGATCTCCTGCTCCCATCACCTCGGCAATCCGCTCGGCAAAGTAAGCCAAGACTGGCATGGTGCTGACAAAACCAATGGTACAAAGCAAGGCTACCCCCAGGGTTCTCAGTTGGGGGCGGATGAAGGGCAGCAGGGCCAGCAATCGGGGTCGGGCAGCCGGATCGGGGGTGGGAAGGGAAGACACAACAAGGACGTGCAGGGTTCAACCCTCTACTGTACAACCGGGTACAACCGGGATCACCCGGGCCGGCACTAAGATGTCCGGGCCCTGGCGATAGCCGACAAAGCGAATTTCGACGGGATCCCCCGGATTCACGCCACCCTGATCACACTGATGCTCGATGGGATTGTAGGGGAGGGTTTGGAAGGGTTGCCCTATGCAGGTGATGCCCTGCTGCTGTAGCCAAGTTTCTAGGGGACTGAACAGGGCCACCAGGCTCTGGGCAGGGCGGCTGGGATCCCGATGAGCCAGTGCCCGCGCTGTTGGAAAGCTGATCAACAGAGAGCGAAGTTGCTCGAAGGTGGTGCGGTGGGCAGCTTTTTGGGTGTGCTCTTGGCAGTGCTGGAGGGCGACCCGCAGGTGCTGAATTTCTGCTTTCAAGGCGGCGGAGTCATGACCCCCTGTATACCCACTGCATTCAAGGAGCGTGCCGGGATCCCAAGCGAGGCTTTTGGCCAGGCGCTGAATTTCACCCCATTTGAGGTCTGCCCACAATCCCTGCCGGGCTTTGGCAATCACCCGCCGACTCACCCCCGCCTGTTGCTGCCAGGCCCGCCAACTGGGGATCCCTAAAGCCTGGAGGCGCTGCTTGAGGGGATCAGGACTGTTGTTCACGACCGAAAAACTCAATCCGATAGCCATCAATACGGATCCCGGTTTGGGCCTCAACGGCAGCGATCACCTCTGGGGGTAAGACCACATCCACATCCATAATCCGCTGGCTATCCAAGCAGGTGACGTGGCTATGGGGATCGGTGCGCCGCCCATAGAGCCGTCCATCCGCCCGGTCTATACATTCCACCACCTGATGACTACTCAAGGCTTCCAGATTTTGATAAACCGAGGTATGCCCGATGGGTTTTCCTTGTTGGTTGAGGCGGTCGTAAATATCCCTGGCGCTGAGGTGCTCCCCCGTTTGACACAGGAGTTCTAAAATATAGCGGCGCTGGCGACTAACCCGCAGGTTGGCTTCTTGGCATTTCTGCAATGCAGCTTCTAGGAGTGCAGCTTCCAGGGTTGACATGGGAACTAATGCGGAATGGGTATGAGTTCGTTAACTCTAGTCTAACCTTCTTGCTCTTGTTGTGGGAGCAAAGTCAAGCCATTTGGCAACTTCTCGCTGGAAAATTGCCTGAAAATAGCTTTTCCTCTGACTTTTAGGTGACTTTTAGGCTTATTTCAACTAGCCGTAAAACTGTTCACGGAGGGGAGCTAGACGGGATGGTGGGGCAAACGGATGCTCACCACAGTGCCGGATCCCCCCCGCCGGGGTCGCCATTCCACCTCAGCCCCAATGAGAGCCGCCCGATAACGCATATTCACCAAGCCGTGGGATCCCTGGTGAGTGGGGGCTGGATCAGGCAAACCGATGCCATCGTCGATCACCTTGAGTTCAATGCCCAGGGCACAGGCTGTGATGGTAATATCAACTCGCCGGGCTTGGGCGTGTTTGACCACATTGTTGAGGGCTTCCTGGACAATGCGAAAGAGGCTGGTTTGGGTGGGATGATCCAATTGCTCTAGGGCTGTGCCGGAGTGATCCTCAAAGCGGGTCAGGAGAGGATAGGAACTGCGCTGGGCTGCCCGTTCCAGTAAACTGCGCAGGGCGGCTCCCAAGGTAAAGGCTCGCATGGCTGTGGGCTGTAAATCCTCAACAATATCTCGCAGTTCGGACATGGTGGTCAGGAGTTGCTCATGGAGCGGCACTAAGTCCTGGGGATCCACTGTGGCAGCATGGGCAAAATAGTGCAACGAGCGACTCAGGGATCCCAAATCCGCCAGGGTTTGATCATGCAAGTCCGCGGCAAGACGGCGACTTTCTGCTTCCCGGCCTTCAGTTAAGCCGCGGGCAATGGCTGCTTTGGCTTCCTGTTGCCGCAGCTGATCAAAATACTGGGCCCGCTGCCAGGAGAGGGCGGTCATTTGCGCTAGGGCTTGCGCAAATTCGTGGTCGGACTCGACAAAGGTCTGCTGGGGATGGACACAACTGACACAGAGGATCCCCGCTTCACTCACCGGGATCCACAACTGGCTTTCTGGCTGGCTGTGGTTTTCAGGCGGGCAATCGCGGCGGGGATCCTGTTGGAGTTGATCTGGCATGGTGCTATGCCATTCGCAGCGGGCCCAGGGAAAGGCTTGTTGGATCCCCATCAGGGCAAAGTGACGGATGGTCTGCAGGTCATGGGTGCTGGTCAACTGCTGGGCAATTTGCCGCAGTAGCCGTTCCCGCTGAGCGAGGATGCGGGTTTGTTGGTAGAGCTGCCTTTGATAAATGGACATGGAACGATAGAGAATAGCGCGCATTTCTCGCAACCACTGCTCCCGCTGCATTTGCTGTTGGACTTGGAAGGTTTGCCGGGTATTGGCAACGGTCATGGCGGTAAAGGAGGCAATCAGTTTCAGCACTTCTAGGAACTCCCCTGCCAGGGGCTGATAGCTAAAGATGGCCAAAGCACCGAGGATTTCAGCATCTAAGTTGATGGGATAAGCCGCAAAGGCTTGTAACCCTTCTGCCACCACCCATTCTGGGCTGAGGATCCACGGCTCTTGGGCGGGGCTGTTGCTCAATTCTGGTTGCCCCTGTTTCACCATTTGCCCCAAAGGTGTGTCATCGGCAACCAATCGTTGCAAATAAGGCTGGGCAGGAGAGACCAAGCCAGAGCAGGCGGCGGAATGATAACACTGTTCTTGGGGGTCGTAAAACCAAATTTGTGCTGAAGCCAAGCCCAAGCGGGTAACCATATTCTCAACCACAGCCTGACCTAACTCACACTGCCATGCTGGGGTGAGGGGAAAAGGACGTTTAACCAAATCTTGGACAATATCGTTGGCGCGCTGGAGCTGCCATAACAGGGATCCCACAGGTGGGGCAGATGCTGGAGCCATGGTTGTCCTCAGAGGGCTAATTTGGGGCTGATTTGGGGCTGATTTGGGGCTGATTGGCTGGGGGACGCACTCGGTTTTGCCAGACTTCCAGGGCTATTGGCTTGTTTCCGTCTAGACCGTAGGTGGTTCCTAGGGCGGAGTTGACGGTGTGTGTTTTCACCAAGATTGCATTTTTAGGCTGGGGGTTTCCAGGTGCTTTTTTGCCTTTTGCTCACCCCGGATCATGCAGGATAATACTAGCTGGGCAGGTTTTAGGTCACAGGCGATGGTCAGTCCAGCTTCTCTACCGCTGCAGCAGCGGGTTCAAGCGACTCGGAATGCGGCCCAACGGGTGGTACAAACCACCCCTGGGGAGCGGGCTAAGGCTCTCAGTGCCATAGCCACTGCCCTGGAAGAGCGCCAAGACCAGATCCTAACTGCCAATCACCGGGATCTGCAAGCCGCCCAAGCCATGGTCGAGGAGGGAAAACTGACTGCCGCTGCCTATGCCCGGCTCAAGCTAGATCCCAAAAAACTGGCTGGGATGGTAGCCGGGATCCGCGATGTGGTCACATTGCCCGACTTGGTGGGAGCGGATCAGTGGGTGCGGCAACTGGATGAGGGGTTGATTTTGCGGCGGCGCTGGTGCCCCCTAGGGGTGGTAGGAGTGATCTTTGAGTCCCGTCCTGATGCGGTGACCCAAATTGTCTCTCTAGCCCTGAAAACCGCCAATGGTGTTTTGCTCAAGGGGGGGGCAGAAGCGATTCATTCCTGTACGGCGTTGGTGGAGGTGATCCACGCAGCTTTGACAGGGGTGGGCTGGGATCCCGATTTGGTGCAATTGCTGACCAGCCGCGAGGAAATTCGGGAGATGCTGGGGCTAGAGGGCTGGATTGACTTGATTATTCCCAGGGGATCCAATGCTTTTGTGCGCTATGTCCAGGAGAATACCCGCATTCCGGTTTTGGGCCACGCAGACGGGATTTGTCATCTTTATGTGGATGCCAGTGCTGCTCCTGAGATGGCAGTCAAACTAGCCGTGGACGGCAAGGTGCAATATCCCGCTGCCTGTAATGCCATTGAGACCCTCTTGATCCACCAGGACTGCGCCCCTCAGCTTTTGCCTTTGCTGGCGGCGGCCCTGCGGGACAAAGGGGTGAGTCTGCGGGGGTGTGAACGCACCCAAGCCATTGTCCCTATGGATCCCGCCACGGAGGCGGATTGGGATACGGAATACTTGGATTTAATTTTGTCCATCAAGGTGGTGGATTCCCTGGCGGATGCCATTCGCCATATCAATACCCACGGATCCCGGCACACGGAAGCGATTGTCACTGAGGATCTGAGGGCGGCGCAGCAGTTTTGCCAGGAAGTGGATGCCGCCGGGGTTTATCACAATGCCTCGACTCGCTTTGCCGATGGCTTTCGCTATGGGTTTGGGGCGGAAGTGGGCATCAGCACCCAGAAGTTACCCCCCCGCGGCCCGGTGGGGATTGAGGGACTGGTCACCTACAAGTATCTCTTGAGTGGAGAGGGACACATTGTGGCGGACTACGCTGCCGGGAAGCCCTTTCAACACAAGGACCTAAGCTAGATACCCTGCCAACCCCTGAGACCAGATGCTCAACCTTTCAGGGATCCCTTTTGGGAGCCGGTGCAATCCTGACAGGGGCACTTGCGGGATCCCGAGACAAGCCAAACATCCACCACAGCGCTAGGGATCCCACCACCACCAGGAGCAAGCTCACCCCCTGAGCGACACGAAAGCCTCCCCACATCAAGCTATCGGTGCGCAATCCCTCAATCCAGTAACGCCCCAGACTGTAGCCAATGGCATAGACCCACGCCACCACCCCCTGAGGCAGGGCAGGTCGGCTCGTGAGCAGCAGCAGCAGGATCAAGACCCCCAGATTCCAAAAAGACTCGTACAAAAACGTGGGGTGCACCAGGGATCCGTCCGGCAGTTGCAATTGAATCAGCAGGCCTTGCCCTGGCTGCAACGGGCGGCCATAGGCTTCGTTGTTAAAAAAATTCCCCCAGCGGCCAATCGCCTGTCCCAAAATTACTCCAGGCGCAATCAGATCCAGCCATACCCAAAAAGGTTGCCCATAGCGGCGACAAAAAAGAGCCAGCGCCAGGATCCCGCCGATCAGCGCCCCATGCATAGCCAGTCCCCCCTGCCAAAGGGCGATGCTACTCCACCAGGGTCGGTGGGCAAATTCTGGCCACGCAAAAATCACATAGTAAAGGCGGGCCGCCGGGATCGCCCCCAGGCTCAACCACCCCAGCACATCCAAAACCAACCCGGGATCCAGTCCCCGACGCTTGGCTAAGCCATAGCTCAAGGCTGTACCGGCTAGCACCCCCAGGGAAAGGCAGATACCGTACCACCGCAGCGCCAAGGGGCCCCATTGCCAGAGCACCGGCCCAGGAGATTGCAACACCCAACTCATAGCCACCTCCAGCACCACCTCTCGATTATGAATGGCATGATTTTTGCCAGTCTAGGGGAAGCAGCACCCAATTAAGCAGATTGACCCAAGGGTACCCCTAATGCCGCTGTGGGAAAGGGGCTGCTCGGATTGAGATCCCCATCATTGATTCTGGGAGGATATGCTCAACACAATTTGGATGTTTCGCATGGAGAACAGACTCTGTCAGTGAAACGTTTTAACCCGGAAAACCATACCCCCAAGGGGATTCGAACCCCTGTCGCCTCCGTGAAAGGGAGGTGTCCTAGGCCTCTAGACGATGGGGGCACTTTGGACGCGATTTTCATCTTAGGTTAATCTTTGTAAGCCTGTCAAGAAAACCTCTACTAGTGCCCAAGACCTTTGGCGGCAAGGGCAATATTCAAAGCGGACACAACCTGACACAATATTCAGAGGTTTCTTCCTGTGCCTATGCCTTTATCCTCTGTTTCCACCGCTGCCCACGGGATCCCAGCTTTTGTGATTCCAGCGGGCAGTCAGCCAGGTTTGCTACTCTCGTTAGTGATTCCCACTTACAACGAAAGTCGCAATATCCAAACCTTGATCAACCGGGTGGTAGAGCTGCTAGATCCCCTGTTGCCCAAGGCCTATGAAATTATTGTGGTGGATGACAACAGTCCGGATCAGACCTGGCAGGTGGTGCGTGCTTTGCAGCATCATTTTCCCCAACTGCGGGTGATTTGCCGCCAAGAGGAGCGGGGCTTGTCCAGTGCGGTGGTGCGGGGGTGGCAGCACGCCCAGGGGGAGATCCTCGGTGTCATGGACGGAGATTTGCAGCATGACCCCCAGGTGTTGGTGCAGCTCTGGCAGGAGATAGAGAGGGGCTGTGATTTGGCTGTGGCCAGTCGGCATAGCCAGGGCGGGGGAGTCGAGGACTGGGGCCTGCTGCGGCGCTTGGCTTCGGAAGGGGCACGGTGGTTGGGGATCCTCCTCCTGCCTAGGGTGGTGGGAGCAATTCGGGATCCCTTGAGTGGGTATTTTTTGGTGCGGCGGGCAGCCATTGCCAATCGGGTCTTGCAGCCTAAGGGCTACAAAATTCTCATTGAGGTTCTCGGTCGGGGCACCATTCACGCCATTGCGGAGGTGGGCTATGTGTTTCATAGTCGGCAGTTGGGCCACAGCAAAGCCACCTGGAAACAAGCGATGGAATATGTGCAGCATTTGCTGGAATTACGCCTGGCCCTGTGGCCAGTGAAACGGTTTACCCGATTTATCACTGTGGGCTTGATGGGGATGGGCCTCGATAGTCTGCTGTTGTTTATTCTCCATGACCCCCAGATGCTGGGCTGGGGACTCAATCCCAGTAAGATCCTGGCTTCAGAAATCACTATCTTTCATAATTTTGTCTGGAATGATCGCTGGACTTTTGCTGATTTAAGTCGCCATAAAACCGGCTGGAAATCCTTTTGGCTGAGATTTTTGCGCTTTAATCTGATCTGTACTTCTGGACTTCTGCTCAATTTGGTGATCATCAATCTTTTGATCCGGGTTGTGGGGATCCATTACCTGGTAGCCAATGTTTTGGCAGTGGGTGTGGTGGCATTTTGGAATTTTGGTTTGAATGCCACCCTGAATTGGCGCAGTCGCTCGCCCAAGGAGGAGTTGGTTTTGCCCGATGAATGAATGGCGGCAGGTGGCCCAGCTCGTGGGGGTGCATGGGATCCGGGGGGTGCTCAAGGCCCGCCTCCTCTCGGATTTTCCAGAACGTCTGACGGTTCCTGGGCCACGCTGGCTACACCGGGAGCAAACTGGGGATCCCCAGCCCGTGACGTTGCTGAAAGGTACAGCCCAGCTCGCGAAAAATCTTTTTTTGCTCTCTTTCCAGGAATGTCAGGATCGCACGACCGCTGAGACGTGGGTGGGGGGGCTGCTGCTGGTGCCGGCAACGGATCATCCCCCTCTGCAATCTGAGGAGTATTATGTGCCAGATTTGGTGGGGCTAAGGGTGGTACAGCAGGGGGAGATGATTGGGGTGGTGGTGGGGGTGGTGGCGGGAGCAGCCCAGGATCTGCTGGAGATTCAGGTGGGAGAAGAACGCAAACTCTTGCCCTTTGTCATGGCTTTGGTGCCAGAGGTGGATCTGGCTCAGGGGTGGGTGGTGATCGATCCGCCAAGGGGGTGGTAAATGGATCCCATTACGGCAGCGGTGCAGGCCCAATACGAAGCGTTTCCCTATCCTCCTGTCCCGATTGAGCAGCCTGTCCAAGGCAAAGCCCCCTATTGTTCCTATCGCTTAGGGCAGTATGCTCGCACGGGGCAACTGCGGGATCCCCAGGGTAAACGGGCCTTGGTGGCGGGGTGCGGATCAGGGCATGAAATCCATTTGGTGGCGGTCACCAATCCGGGTTTTGCCGAAATTCATGGGGTGGATCTCAGCCATCGTTCTATTGCCTTGGCCAAGGCGCGGCTGGACTACCACGGTTTAAGCCATTGCACGGCAGAAGTGGGCAATCTCTTGGATCCCGAAACCCTGCCTGTGGGCCCTTTTGACTGGATTGTTTCCTTTGGGGTGATTCACCACACTGGGGATCCGGTTTTGGCTTTGCGTCACCTGGAGCAGCGTTTGGCCCCAGGGGGGATGCTGGCCCTGATGATCTACAACCGGGATGGGCGCTATCCGGTCTATCAGATTCGCCGTGCTCTCCATCTTTTGGGGGCATTCGGGATCCCGGAAGCGGCCCAGATTGCTTTGGCCCGGGCGGTGATGGCAGGGGCCCAGCCCCACACGATCACAGCGGCTCACTATCGCGGCAATGCCAGCTACTACAGCTACGATGAAAACGTCGTAGATAACTTTTTTCATCCTCAGGATCAGCCCCTGACGATCCTGGAGATCGGGGAGGTGTTGACCGCTGCCGGACTGACCTTTGTGGATGTGGTGCCGGATCCCCATTCCTGGCGGATTGAGCAGATTATCAGTCCTACGTGCCAGGCTTTTTACGAGCGCTACCAGGGTCTTTCTCGCCTGGAGCAACTGCGCTTGATGGAATGCCTCCATCCCTCTGGGCGCACCTGCACTGTTTTTTGGGCCTGCCGCCCTGAGGAATTCACTCGTACCCCCCTGCCCCTGACGCACAGCTCCTGGCAACTCAACCCCGATCATGCCGATTGGGGATCCCTGTCGTGGGGTGGGCAGCCCCTAGGATTCAACGACCTCCTCCCCTTTAGCGGTCCTGGATACCTGGATTGGCACTGGTCTTTGTGTCATGCGCCGGGATCCCGAGAGCGCCTTAGTAGCAGCGAATGGGCCCTATTGAGTTCGATTGTTGAGCAGCCCCGCAAGGGATCCCGACTTTTTGCCCATGCCAGTCCTGGGTTGCTGCGAAAATGGCAGCAGTGGGAACAGGAATATCTGGTGATGCGGATCCCTGACTCTCCCCCGGACAACCGAAACTGAAAGTGTGACATAGTCTGTGGTTTTCTCTAGTTCTTTGGGTCATTCCAAGCTTGTTATCCCCCCTTCTGGGAGAGGAGTGAGAGTGAGGATGCAAGCGAGCCAAAACCGAGCTAAAACCAGGTTTGCAAACAGAAATAGACCAAAGGCGCCGTAAACACATAGCTATCCCCCCGGTCCAAGATCCCCCCATGTCCTGGAATCAGGGATCCCGCATCTTTGACGCCGGCATCCCGCTTCATCAGCGATTCCGTCAGATCCCCTAGGAAGCCTGCCACCCCGATCACAGTCCCCAGGGCGGCGGCCCAGCGCCAGTCCCATCCCAGGAGGTAGGCTCCCCCCAGCCCGACAGCAGCGCTACAAAGGATCCCGAACAGGGTGCCCTCCACGGTTTTTTGGGGACTGAGCACCGAGAGGGGGGTGCGCCCAATCGCTTTACCCATGACATAGGCTCCCACATCCCCGGCGATGATGCAGCCATAAGCCAACAGAGTCACCCAGGCTCCATCAGGGCGGGCCCGCACCGCAATCCAAAAACTGGGTAGGTATCCACAGTAAAAAAAACCCAATAAAGCCGTGGCCATGTCGGCAATGGTGGCGGCCTCAGCTTTGAGCAAACTTTGAAAACAAATCAGGGATCCCAAGCCAATAAAAGCGGGGGCAGTCCAATCCGGACGGGCAAATTGGATGGCGACTAAAATCAGACTCAGCACTAGGGTAAAACGCACCGCCGGCAGGGAACCCCGGCTGGTGACTAACTGGAAAAATTCTTGTTCTCCGAAGAAAATGATCCCGGCAATCGCGAGGGCAAACCAGATTCCGCCGGCGAGGGTAATGGTGAGGGCAAAGACAAGGGCAACCAGGCCACTGGTAATGCGGTTCCACTGCAACCATTGCAAAACGTTGGTCATGGGCAACTCAGTAGCCAGGTGTTAGGCACAGCACCGATCTTAGCCTGAGGTTAATCTAGCGGGATCACCCCAATATGCTGTGATGTCGTAGCCCCATTCCAAGAACATCCGCCTGAGGAGGGGCAGGCTCAAGCCAATGACATTGCTGTGGCAGCCATCAATCCCTTCGATAAAAAAGCTGCCCAAGCCATCGAGGGCAAAACAACCAGCACACTGGAGGGGTTCGCGGGTGGCCACATAAGCAGTGAGTTCGGCATCACTAGGACGGGCAAAAAAGACGCGGGTAAGGGCATAGTGCACGAGTTGGCGGTAGGGCTTGGTTTGGATCAGGGCCATGCCGGTGTAGAGTTCCCCCACTTGCCCGCGCATTTGCCGCAATCGAGCCAGGGCAATGGCAGGGGTGGCTGGTTTACCGAGGATTTCCCCTTGCAGCCAGAGGACAGAGTCTGCCCCAAGAATGATGGCGGGTTCAGGATGGCGGGCAGCGATGGTCTCTGCTTTTTTTTGGGCTAGGGTCTGCACCAAGGTACGGGGATTGGCATCGTGGATGGAGTCTTCGTCAAAGTAGCTGGGTTCGGCGGTATGGGGGATCCCGGCTTGGGTGAGGAGTTGGCGGCGGGCCGGGGACTGGGAGGCCAGGATCAGGGGCGGGAGGGACATAGGCTAAGGGACAACAGACAGACTCACTTGGCGGCCACCGGCTTGGTTGAATTGATCAAAGACGGTGAGGATGAGATTCCAAGTGCCGAGGGGCAGAGCAGCAGGCCCAAAGCTGATCGGGGCGGTGCATTGGCTGGCGCCGAGGGTGCAGTTGGGTACTTGCGTGACATTGAGGCTGAGGCGATTGGTGAGCACGCCGTTGGGGTTGATGATCTGAATTTCCAGGTAGTTGTTGGCACGGGCGCCACGGGGGGTGGAGAGCTGGGCGTTGAAGACTACGGTTTGACCGAGGCGAACCGTGGTGGGGGGATTGACCACAGCAACGCTGGGGGTGGTGAGTTGGGGAGCTAAACTGCTACTGCTACTACAGCCTCCCAGGGCAATGGCTAGAACAGCTAGCCCTGTTGCCACTCCTGCTTCTCTGATCCTGTCAGTCCCCATCATGCGGATCCACTAACAACTAACCCTAGATATTTTGACAAAGCACGGCATCCCTCACAAGGTTTCTAGGCGGACAAAGCCCACCAGATCCAGGGTTTCGGGACTGAGGGAAAACTGTAAAATTCTCACCAACAGGCCCTCTTTTTCCAGGTCAGCAAGATTAAAGACCTCGTTTAGTCCCCCTAGAAAGGCATTGCTGATCTCACTGGGAACGGGCACAGAACCAATGGTGAATTCTGGCTTGACAAGACGGATGGTCTGACCCCGGTCAATGGCCACACCGGCAGTAAAGGTGACTGCAACCGTGGGAGCTACCCCAGAAGGTAAAATCTGCTCCAGTTGCGCAGAAAGCTGAATGCGCTGCTCTGGCAAAAATTGCACCTGGGGATCCCGGAGATTAAACCGCTGCGGCTGTCCATCGGGGGATCCCAACAGGGGGATGTCGGCTTCGATGTTTTGAAATTGTTCTAGCAAGGCCGGGGCTTGCAGGGCGGCGTTGAGGTCGGCAGGGGTGATCTGGATGCGCAGGGCGGCTTGCAGGGGTTGGGCGAGTTGGACTTCCCCGTTGCTGAGGGATCCCATATCCACTGCCACGGGGTCGGTTTCCACTTCCAGGAGGGCAATGCGGGGAAAGGGATCCCGTTCCAGACCGCGGCCGGCAATCAAGATACGGTCAATTTTGCCCTCGAGCAGGCGGTAGTTGGGCTGGGATTCCACCCGTACTTCTAGGACTTCGGCTTGGTCGAGTTGGTCGCGCAGAAACTTCTGGGCGGCTTGATCGACGATATAGCCGACTCCCCCACCCAGGGCAGCCACGAGGGCAATCAGTCCAGCGATCCATTCCATAAACTATTCACGGCCCTTCAACGGCTTGGTCTTGCACAATCCAGGTGCGGACAATCTCGACTTCCTCTGGGGTCCAAAAGCCGAGGCGATTGAGGGGGATGCCGTTGCGAAGATTAAAGGCGACTTCCGGGGAACGCCCTGTGGCTTGGACGGTGCCATCGGCGTTGATGCGGGTGCGCAGCACAGTGGCATGGCGATTGGTCCAGCGGGGCAGAATCAGGGTGCTGCGGGGATCCCCAGGGGTGACGTAGGCCATGACGGCAGGGTAGGTATCGAGGGGTTTGGAGCGCAGCCGCCCTTGGGGGTAGTGACATCCCACACAACTGGCTTTGAGCAGGGGTTCTACATCTGTAATATAGGTGAATTGGGGGACGGTGCGAAATTGATAGGTAAGCGGTTCGGCCAGGGGCAATTGGGCCTGGGGTGCAAGGGTGAGGGTATAGACGGTGCTAAAGGCCCAGGCGGGATCGGGACGCAGGATCAGTTGGGATCCCTGAATATCAAATCCTAGGGGGGCAGGGGGCTTGAGTTCGAGGGCTAATTCTTGCAGGGTGGGGGGGAGGGCCTGGTCAAAGGTGAGGATCACGGGTTGATCCACGGGGAGAGCGGTTTGGGTGTTTTCTGGTTGGGCGCTCACCCAGGTGAAACGGGGGTCGGCGGGTTGGGTTGGGGCAGGAGATCCGGGGGGGAATAGCTGCGCAAAGGCAGGCAGGAGCCACACCCAACAGAGAACCCACAGTAGCACGCCTAGGGCTCGGATCCCCATACTCACCTCGTTCCACCTGCAACCTAGTGTAGCGATTCTGGTGGGATTCAGCTTCTTTATTGGGGTATGGGAGCTGGCTCATTCTCGTTCACCTTCGGGCAAGATTGAAACAGGCCTTTTGGGGGACAGGACGGCGATGGCAGAGAAAAAGGAGATCTTTTGGCGGCAGGGCAAGCTCTACTGTGTGACGGGGTTTAATCAGTGGATCCCGGCGGAGCAGACGCCGCTGGCGCAACGGTTGCAGGGGCGGTGGCAGACGCCTTTTGAGTTGGCGCAGTTGATGATCCAAGGGGGCTACCGGCTCGTGGATCCCCAAGGTAGGGCTTCGTGAACCAAGTGCCGAAAACAGCGTTTCTGGGGATCCTGGCGGCACTGCTGCTCTGGAGTGGGATCCCGAATAGCGCCAGTTGGCAATGGACGTTTGTGGGGGGGGCGGGCTGGGCGGGGATCCTGGTGATTTTGAGCGGGATTGGCATCTGCTGGGGGCCGCGCTTAGGGCAGGACTGGATCCCGGCGGTGGCGTGGCTGGGCTTGGGGATCCCGGTGGTGATGTCTCACTGGCCGGTGCAGAGTGCTGGGGCTTGGTGGCTGCTGGGGCTGCACGGGGGAGCGGTGTATGGGGTGATGGCGGTGGCCAGGGATCCCCAGCAATGGCGGTGGTTGTGGCGGGGTTTGGGGGTGTGGGCTGTCCTCTGGAGTGGGATTAGCTTGGGGCTGTGGCTGACGGGGTGGGGGCAGTTTTTGGGACAAAATGCTCAGCCTTTGGGCCATCCCAACTATGGGGCGGGCTATGCTGTGCTGCTGCTGCCGGTGGTGGTGGCTCTGGCGTGGCGGGAACGGCACTGGCTCTGGGGGCTGGGGATTGCCGGGCTTGCTGGTGCCTTGATCACGACCCAATCCCGAGGCGGGGGGCTGGGACTGGCTCTGATGGCGGTGGGCATCGTTGTTCAAGGGCTTTTGGGATCCCGCAAGCACTGGTGCTGGGGCGCTTTGGGGGGTCTCGCTGCCTTGGGGTTAGCCCTGGCTAATCCTCGCTGGCGGGCCATGGGGGGGGGATCCCCTTACCGACAGGTGGTGTGGACAGCGGTACAGGGGATTATTCAAGATCATCTTGGGTTGGGTACGGGCCCCGGAACCAGTGCCTGGGTCTATCCCCGCTATCGTCCCGATTGGGCGGGGGGGGAAGCAGAGGCAGTCTGGCAACTCCACACCACGGTGGGGCAGGTGACGGCAGAGGTGGGGCTGCTGGGGATCGGGATTGTGCTGGGCTTGGGCTGGTGGCTGTGGGGCCGGATTAAGGGGGGAGACCGACTGTGGCTGACTGCAGTGGGGTACAGCGGGCTGGGTTACAGCGGGCTGCTGCTCACGGATTATCAGTTGGATGTGGCAGGGATCACAGGTCTGATGGTGCTGCTGGTCGCCATGACCCTAGCTCCCCAGACGCTGCCTCCCAAGACACTACCGATCCCGGATCCCAAACGGCGCTGGGCTTTGGGGGTCTTGATCGTTTCTCTGTGTCTGAACCTACCCCGCTATGGGGCTTGGTGGATCTCTAGCAATGCCTATCACCACTGGGCTTCCCTTCCCCGCCAAGAACGTTCCCCCCATATCCTCATCCCTGCCCTGCGCCGCGCTGAGCAATGGTTTCCCTGGGATCCCCTCTATCCCCTGACTTTGGGCTGGCTCACTGGGGATCCCCAAGACCTACAGCGGGCCCAAAGCCTGGCTCCCCACGAGGAATACCTGAGTACCCAATTGGGCTGGTTGTTCTTGACCAGGGATCCCGCACAAGCTCTGGCTCAGTTTCAGCGCAGCCATGACCTTGTCCCCTCCCGTTTGGGGATTGCCTCTGGTCTGGGCTTTGCCAAGTTGGCCCGCGGCGAAAACGGGATCCCGGAGCTGGTGCAAGACATTATCCGCCATCCCCATTTAGTCGGCAGTGCTTGGTATGGGCAGTACTTGACCCCAGCACAACAGCAGGATCTCCGCGCCGCCGTCCTTGACCGTTACGCCACCCTCATCCCCCAATTTCCCCACCATCCTTTTTTGCCAGTCCACGGCGCCTTTGTGGCTTGGTGGTGGGGGGATCCCGAACGGGCCGCCACCTGGAATCCAGGGGGATCCTCCTTCCTCGATCTCTTGATCTTGGCTGATCAGGGGAACCGCCCCCAGGTTCAGCAAAGGATTCTCCAGCTTCCTGTCAGCCCCGCCACCCTCCTGCTCATGGCCTGGGCCGATCCCCAGCACCGTTCTGACTGGCTCGCGGCTCTAGGGGATCCCGGTCTCAGGGAACTGGCTACTACCACCCTGACAGGGGATCCCGAAATACGCTCTTGGCTACAGCACCCCCTCTGGCAGCAAACCTACCTAGCTAGCCGGGGTTACTTGGTTTTAGGCACCTACCGCCGCGCTGATATGCCCATTGTCTCCGACCGTTTCGGCATTCCTGTCCACCGCCTCTTTCAAGATATTTGGCAGGACTGGCTGAGTGTCCCCCCCTTTGTCCCGGATCTAGACCGTGCCCTGATTGGGATCCCGAAAAATCCCAGAAATTAAGACTAACCTCAAGTAGTGAAGCACTTTTGCAGGTACATCCATGGCATTAGGGAAATCAGGGTCATCAGGAGTAATCGTGGTGTGGTTTCGTCAGGATCTCCGTCTCCATGACCACGAACCCCTCACCCAGGCCCTGGCTGCGGCCCGGCAATCGGGATCCCTGCTCATTCCCTTTTACAGTTGGGATCCCCGACAGCACGGCACCACCTCCTTTGGTTTCCCCAAGACCGGCGCCTTTCGGGCCCAGTTTTGTCGCGAAAGCCTCGCCGCCCTGCGCCAAAGCCTGCACAACCTCGGCAGTGATCTGGTGATTCGTGTCGGCAAACCCGAAGAGACCCTCCCCGCCCTCGCCCAGGAACTCTCCCGCCCCCTTACAGCCGTTTATGCCCACGCCACCGTCACCGCCGAAGAACTGCGTGTTGAAGAGAATCTCCGCCAGCATCTAGCTGGGATCCCCCTTTTCCTCTATCCTGGACATTCTCTCTATCATCCAGAAGATCTGCCCTTTGCGATCCGTCAACTTCCCCCTGTCTTCACCCGCTTTCGCCAGCGCCTCGAAACCGCCGGCATCCGCCCCCGCCCGCCCCTCCCCCCCCCCGCCGCCCTGCCCCCCCTTCCCCCTCTCGATCCCGGATCCCTGCCCTCCTTGGAATCGCCCCCCCTCCGGGATCCTCGGTCAATGCACACCTTCACAGGTGGCGAAGCCGCTGGTCTAGCCAGACTGCAAGAATACATCTGGGACAGAGACTGCCTCAAAACCTACAAACTCACCCGCAACGGCATGCTCCACACCGATGACTCCTCGAAATTCTCCCCGTGGTTGGCCCTGGGGTGTCTATCCCCCCGGCAGGTCTATGCCGAAGTGCGGCGCTACGAACAGGAACGGATTTGTAACGACTCCACCGCCTGGCTGATTTTTGAACTCCTTTGGCGGGACTACTTTTATTTCCTTGCCGCCCAGCAGGGCAACACCCTCTTTCGCCCCAGTGGCATTCGAGGGATCCCCATCCCCTGGCAACAGGACTGGGAGCGATTTGAGCTGTGGTGTCGTGGGCAGACCGGCTTTCCCCTGGTGGATGCCAACATGCAAGAATTGGCGGCAACGGGCTTTATGTCCAACCGCGGGCGGCAAAACGTCGCCAGCTTTCTCACCAAAAACCTTGGTATTGACTGGCGCATGGGCGCAGAATGGTTTGAGTCCCTATTGATTGACTACGACGTTTGCAGCAACTGGGGCAACTGGAACTACACCGCCGGCGTTGGCAACGATGCCCGTGGCTTTCGCTACTTCAACATCCCCAAACAATCCCGCGACTACGACCCCCAGGGGGACTATCTCCGCCATTGGTTACCCGTCCTAGCCCGGATCCCTGGAGACAAAATCCACGAACCTTATCGTTTAACGCAAGCCGAGCAGCAAGCCTACGGCGTACGTTTGGGGGTGGACTATCCCCGTCCCATCGTGGACCTCGAAAAATCCGTGCAGCACCAAGAACGCCTCTACCAAGCTGCTGTGGGATCCCGACAGTGACATCCTCCCGACGCTGACCCTACGGGTACAGTGCATACTTCCCAACCTCGCGGTTAGGCATTCCTGCCCCACGCCACTTGTCTAGGTCATAGACCCCCGACAGACCGACTTGACAGGCGGTTTCCTTTCCCCAGAGTCCCTGGGCTACTGTGCTACAGTTTATCACAAAATAGCTACTGGTAAATGCTTGCCTCACCCCCTATGCGCAGAGCGCAGGCTACGCCAATGAGGGGAAGCAACAAGCACGGGGAGTCCATGTATCCCGACGCTGTAGCTAGCTTCCCGCAGGGTTGCTTTGCATACAGCGCGGGACTTATAGCTCCCCGTACCCCTCATTAGTTAACCTGATTAAAAATATTCATTTCAGATAGCTAAAACCCATACCTTGCCAGCTTTTCCAGATCCCTCCTAGTCCCTGTGATTAGGACTAAAGGTAAATACAAAGTAAAAAAGAATACCACCTCACCCATCAATCCTTAATCTAAGCTTAACTTATCCCTCACAGTGGCAAGAGGGACGTGACCCTGGTGTAGAATCAAGGGGTCATAAATCGGTAACATATCGTTACTTTCCTTATGCAGCCAGTGCCTCAACCCCGATCGGACAAGTCTCTTTCCCAGCGTTATCTGAATGTCTGTCAGGCCTATTTGCGCCTCAACAAGGCCTACGCCAACTTAGATCTCACCTATGGCGAGTTGCAAACTAAGTTTCTGCATCTGTTTGAGCGCTGCCAAGCAATGAAAGGGAGTTTAGAGGCTGCCCAAGCAGAAGTCGAGCGCTTGCGAGCCGAAAACCAGCAGCTCACCTCGGAATTAGCCACAACCCGTGCAGAGGTGGCAGCCTATCAAGCCAAGATGGAAGCCAAAATGCAGCACCTGCAAGCCTGCTACCAAGGGGTGACTGTTTTATTGGAGCAATTCGAAGTGTTGTTGCACAGCGATTCCTTGGCGGTCTTGCACGAAACCGAAGCAGCCGTGGCCGCAGACAGCGAACTTCTCGCCGGGATCCCCGATGAACAAGTGGCAGCGGAGGTGATTAGCAACTATTCTGAGCAGCTTTTTTTTCCCCATCCCCAGGATCGTCAGGCAGCACTGCACGCTGCCCTCGCCCAACTAGACGCCCTCCAAGACAGTCCCGCTCCCAATCCCGATTTGAACCCGGAGATTGAGGAGATCAGGACAATCAAAGCCCTAGCCCTTGCTCCTTAATGCCAGCCACGGTGATCCTGCGCCCTGGTCGGGAAAAATCGGTGTTGCGTCATCATCCCTGGATCTTTTCCGGGGCAATCCAGGCGGTTTCGGGATCCCCATCCCCTGGGCAAACCGTTGCCATTCGGGATCACCAGGGCAATCTCTTGGGGTGGGGGGCCTTTTCGCCGGCCTCGCAGATTCGGGTGCGGCTGTGGAGTTGGGATGCCGATGCCCAGATCAATCGGGACTGGTGGCGGCAGGGGATCAGCCGTGCCGTCAAGGGGCGGGAACCCTTACAGCACCAACACCTCACCCAGTACCGCCTCATCAATGCTGAAGGAGATGGACTGCCCGGTGTGGTGGTGGATCGCTACGCAGACTGGTTGGTCTGCCAGTTTTTGAGTGCTGGGGCAGAGTTTCACAAAGAAGACATCCTGGCGGTGCTAGCCGAACTGTATCCAGGGGCCGGCATCTACGAGCGCTCCGATGGGGAGGTGCGACCAAAAGAGGGGTTGCCCAGTCTCACGGGATCCCGAAAGGGGGGGGATCCCCCAGAGGTGGTAGTGGGGCAGGAATACGGCTGTCGCTTTGGGGTGGATATTCAGCGGGGGCACAAGACCGGGTTTTATTTGGATCAACGTTTGAATCGCCGCCTTGTGGCTGACTATGCCCAGGGAGCAGAGGTGCTGAACTGTTTTGCCTACACCGGGGGGTTTAGTGTTTGGGCGGCCCAGGGCGGGGCTAAGGCGATCACCCAAGTAGAAGCGTCCCAATCTGCGCTGGGGTTAGCAGCCACAAATCTAGCCCGCAATGGCGTGGATCCCCAACGGGTGACCTCGATTGCGGGGGATGTGTTTCAGGTATTGCGTCAGTTTCGTCAGGAGGAACGCCGTTTTGATCTGATCATTTTGGATCCCCCCAAGTTTGCCGACAACCAAGCCCAGGTGGAGCGGGCCTGTCGCGGCTACAAAGACATCAATTGGCTGGCCTTTCGCCTCCTCAAGCCAGGGGGGGTGCTGTTTACCTTTTCCTGTTCTGGTCTGGTGAGTGCCGATTTGTTTCAAAAAGTGGTGGCGGGGGCCTGTGGGGATGCCCAGCGGCAGGCGGTGATAGAGCAGCGCTTAACCCAGGCGCCAGACCATACCGTAGCTTTGCATTTTCCAGAGGGGGAATACCTCAAGGGCTTGGTGTGTCGGGTGAGGGAGTAAGATACTGGGTATTCCCTAATCCAACCTTACAGGGGAGTCCAAGATGCAGGGAAATGAACTGATTCAGCGCTATATCCGCGGGGAGACCCAATTTAGCGGTGTAAATTTGAGTGGGGCGGAGCTGAACCGGGCGGATTTGATTGGGATCAATTTATCTCGTGCTGATCTGCGCAGTTGTTACATGCAATTTGCCTTTTTGAATCGGGGCAATTTTTATCAAGCGAATCTCTCGGCTGCTAAACTCAGTGGCGCTAATCTCAGCCAAGCTAACTTAAGTGAGGCTAATCTCAGTGATGCCCTTTTGCATGGGGCGGTGTTACAGGGCTGTCATTTATCAGGGGCGAATCTCACTCTGGCGACTTTGCTGGATGCCAATTTGTTGGATGCGGATTTGCGGGCGGCCAATCTCACCAGTACCAATTTGATGGGGGCCTGTTTGCGGGGGGCGAATTTACGCAAAGAAGAACGGCGGTTTGTGCAAATGCGGGGCTGCTTGCTGATCAATGCCGACTTGCTGGGGGCTAATATGACCGGGGTGGATTTGACCAAGGCAGACTTGCGCGGGGCCAATCTCCAGGAGGCCAATTTAGCCGGGGCCATTCTCACGGGAGCGAATCTGAGTGGGGCCAATTTGGCCAATGCCATGCTCACGGATGCCCAAATGGCAGGGGTCACTGTGACCGGGGCCCAAATGAGCAATGCTAAGTTTGACCGCACGGATTTAACGGACTCGGATTTGAGTGATAGCCAATTGAGTGGGGCTTCCTTTTCGGAAGCGAAACTGATCCGCGCTAACCTCAGCAATAGCCAGTGTACGGAGGCTCGTTTTGCTCGCTGCGACCTGAGCCGGGCCAATCTCACCGGCTGCGACCTCACCCAAGCCCAGTTGGTGGATGCCTATTTAGCCCGCACCAATCTCACCCGTGCCATTCTGGTCTATGCCAATCTCACCCGTGCGGAAATGAGCAGTGCCTCTCTAGGAGGGGCGGATTTACGGGGAGCAACCATGCCGGACGGACGCACCAATCCCGTCTAGGATCTGGGGCCCTCTCGGATTTGGGTGTGGAGCCATGCCTCTACCTGATCAGCTAAGTCGGGATCCCCAGCCCTCACCCAGAAGATCCCAGGGGATTTGTGCCGAAACCAGGTGCATTGTTGCTTGGCGAGCTGGCGGGTTTTTTGAGTGATCCGGGATTGGGCCTCTGGGAGCGTCAGCTCCCCGTCTAGGTAGGCGCTGATTTCGTCGTATCCGAGGCTGTGGAGGAGGGGCAGGCTAGTGCCGTAGTCAGCCCGGAGCTGCTCCACTTCCGGGATCCAACCCTGGGCGATCATGGCGGTGGTGCGCTGGTGAATGCGTTCGTAAAGGATAGCCCGCTCACAGGTTAAGCCCACCTCATAGATGGGATAAGCAGGGGGGGTTGCGGTTTGCCACTGGGAAATGGGAATGCCACTGACATAAAACACTTCTAGGGCCCGCAGGGTGCGTACCCCATCGTGGGGGTGAATGGCTTGGGCAGCAGGGGGATCAAGGTGCTGCAATAGCTGGTAGCAATGGGGCTGCCCCAAGTGACTGAGCTGGGCCCGTAACTGCGGCTGGGGAGGAACAGGCGGGATCCCTAGTCCCTGCACAATCGCTTGCACATAGAGACCGGATCCCCCCACCAAGATCGGCGTGACCCCCTGGGAATGGTAATGATCAATCCGGGCGTGGGCGGCGCGTTGGTACTCGGCGAGGGTGAGGGGGTGGGTGGGTGGGCGCAGATCCCAGAGGTCGTGGGGGCATAAACGGCGTTGGGCTGGGGTGGGCTTAGCCGTGCCAATGTCCATGCCCTCATAGACTTGGCGGGAATCCGCGTTCAAAATCGGGGATCCCCAGCGCTGGGCCAACTCCAGGCTGAGGGCAGTCTTGCCGGTGGCGGTTGCCCCCACAATCACGACCAAACTGGGTTCAGGAAAAGAAAGCACCCTGACAATCGGCTCGTAAATAATTCCTTAGCTCCACGAGCCAATTACTGCCCCCGCCGTTTGACTTTATCTTGCTGGCTGGCAAACACAATCAAGGCAAAAAGCAGACCGAGCACCACAGCACCGGCCACCAAGCTGAACAGAAAGCTGGATAAGGAGGGAGTCATAGCCGTTTCACCACAGGATTTAATGACCCTGATCCTAGCAGGACTGGGGATCGGGATCCCACAGAGGTATTCACCGGCAATAGGTATTGGCAGGACTCATGGGCGAGCTGAGGGGGGGGATCCCGGCATAATCCAGGATTTTGGGAATGAGATGTTCCACCCGCACCGCCATGAGATGCACCCCTTGGCAGAGGGTTTTGGCTTTTTGCACCTGTTCGGCGGCAATCTGGATCCCTTCTTCCAGGGGATCCCCAGCGCGGCTGAGACGGTCAATCAAAGCAGCCGGAATCTGGACGCCGGGGACATTATTGTTGATGTACAGGGCATTTTTGGCGGATTTGAGGAGAAAGATCCCTGCCAAAATCGGTTTGCCGCTGGCGTAGCCCCACCGCTCCATAAATTCCTGCAAACGGGCAAAATCACTGATCAGCTGACTTTGAAAAAATGCGGCTCCTGCTGCCAATTTGCGCTGAAACCGCCGCTCCAAACCGCTGCGACTAGGGGACTGGGGATCAATGGCAGCTCCCACAAACAACTGGGTCGGGCCATCTGGCAAGGGCTTTCCCTGCAAATCCCGACCCTGGTTCAGCGCTTGCGCCAACCGTAACAATCGTGTGGATTCCAGATCAAACACCGCCCGACTTTCGGGACAATCTCCCGCACTTATGGGATCCCCAGTCAAAGCGAGGATATTCGGGATCCCCAGTGCTGCTGCTCCCAACAGATCCCCCTGTAGAGCGATGCGGTTGCGATCCCGACAGGCCAGTTGCATCACCGGCTCCAGCCCCAGGTTTTTAATCAGAATCGCCGCTGCCAAAGGACTCATCCGCGCCATAGCCCGGCTGGAATCCGTGACATTGACCGCATGCACCCGTCCCAGCAGGGTTTTGGCTTCCGCCAGCATCCGTTGGGGATCCCCGCCCTTGGGTGGCATCACCTCAGCCGTAATCAGAAACTCACCCCGGAGATGGGCAGCATGGAACTGAGAAAGAGCGGTCATAGAGGGGTTGAAGGTTGGTCTATTTATCTTCTCCCAAGAACAGGTCGGCTGGTGATAGTGACTTTCCCTCCAGTTTTGGGCACCATGGGGGCAATAGACCTCAATAGACCTCAATAAACCTTTGGAGGGATGCCACAATGCCAAGTCCTTATTTGCCCGCCCAACCCACCCAGCTCACCACTCAGGTGGTGATGGCCCAACAGTTTAACCAGGATGTGATGGGGGATATTGGCAAGGGCCTGACCCATTTTTATGAAAGCGGGCAACTGTGGGCAGCCTTGATTGGGGCGGCCGTAGGCTACATTTTTAAGAGTGTGATTTGAGCCTGGTCCCCAACCATGTCAACGCCAGAACCGACCCCTGTCTGGAGTCAGCGCTTTGCGGGTCGGCTGCACCCCCGCATTGCCCATTTCAACGCCAGCCTCTGGTTTGACATTGCCCTGATCGAGTACGACATCCTGGGATCCCAGGCTCATGCCAAGATGCTGGCGGCTTGTGGGATTATTTCCGCAAGTGAAGCAGAACAACTCCAGCAAGGGCTGACCCAGATCCTACAGGAATGGCAGTCAGGAGCTTTTAACCCCCTTGCCAGTCTGGATGCCGAGGGCAATCCCCTCGCCGAGGATGTGCATTATGCTGTGGAAAAACGTCTGATCGAACTGGTGGGGGAGGTGGGCAAAAAGCTCCACACCGGCCGCTCCCGCAATGACCAAGTGGCCACTGACCTGCGTCTTTATCTGCGGGATCAGATCACCCAGATTCAGGGATCCCTACGTAAATTGCAAACTACCCTCCTGGATCTAGCCGAAAAGCATGTGGACACGGTCATGCCGGGCTACACCCATTTGCAGCGGGCCCAGCCTATCAGCCTGGCTCACCACCTCCTGGCTTATGTGGAAATGTTTGAGCGGGATTGGCAGCGTTTACATGACCTCTACCCCCGCGTCAATACCTGTCCTTTGGGAGCTGGGGCCTTAGCTGGGACTTCTTTGCCCATTGACCGTCAGCTCACCGCCCATTTATTGGGATTTGCACGGGTAGCTAACAATAGTTTAGATGCCGTCAGCGACCGGGATTATGTCGTGGAATTCCACAGTGCTGCCAGTTTGATTGTGGTGCATCTCAGCCGCCTCTCGGAAGAATTGATCCTCTGGGCTTCCCAGGAATTTGGGTTTATCACCCTCACGGATGCCTGTGCAACGGGATCCAGCTTGATGCCCCAAAAGAAAAATCCCGATGTGCCCGAACTGATCCGGGGCAAAACTGGACGGGTCTTTGGCAATCTCCAGGCCCTTTTGACCACCCTCAAGGGGCTGCCCCTGGCCTACAACAAAGATTTGCAAGAGGACAAAGAAAGACTGTTTGATAGCGTTGCCACTGTCCAAGCTTGTTTGCAAGCGATGCAGATTTTCCTGGAAGTCGGGCTTGAATTTCAAACAGATCGGCTAGCTGAGGCGGTCAATCAGGATTTTGCCAATGCCACCGATGTGGCCGATTACCTGGTCCGTAAGGGGATCCCCTTTCGCAGTGCCCACGATGTTGTGGGTAAGATGGTGCGGACGTGCCTAGAAGAGGGGATTGTTTTACGGGATTTACCCCTGGAGCGCTGGCAATCTTTTAGTCCGGCCTTTGAGGAGGATATTTTTGCCGTGATTGATCCTGTGGCGGTGGTGGCTGCCCGCACAAGCTATGGGGGCACTGGCTTTGAGCAGGTGCGCACGGCCCTAGAAGTGGCCCGGCAAAGACTCAATCAGGATGATCGAAAAGCGCGATGATCAGCCTAGGCTGGCGGAAAGTCGAGAAGATTTCATGGCTTTTCTTTCTGTCTTCTGTAGGCTGCTTGCCTGCTTCCTATGACCCTCACCCCCAGCCCCTCTCCCAAAATGGGCGAGGGGAGTCCAGAAGTGATGATTCAGTACGTTGCAGCGTTGCCCAAGCGCTCCACACCCCCCCGTTCTTTCTCCCAAAATAAGCAAGAGAAGCTTGATAGGTGCTGCAGCTGATCATGATTATTCCTGCTACTGGCTGGGGTAAAAACCAAAAGTGAAACGAATTTTTAGTTTATAGCTATATGGTTATGCACTTTTGGATGATGTCAGGGTTGATCGGTTCTCAGGGATAGCTGGAGATTCTCGAGATCATTTCTCAGCCAGTCTCTCAGCCAGTTTAGGATAGACATAAAATGCGAAAGAAGCCTTAAGCTTTCACAGGCACGGTGAGGGGGGAATGGAAGAGTTAGTCTGGCGGGATCCCGAAGAGGTTTGGCAGGCGCCGGAGTGGCTGCTCACCCCAGCCCAGCGGCGGCGACTCAAAGCCCTGATGGTACTGGTGACGGTGTGGACTGGGGTTTATCTCCTACACCAGTTTCCGGTGTTGCGGTGGGGGGTGGTGGCTCTGTCTCTGTTGATTTTGGGCTATATTACCTGGCTCTTTCAGGCGGAGAGCGAAGCAACTCCCACCCTGACGTTATCGGCTACTGGGATCCCCAAGGTTTCTCTGTTAATCCCTGCCAAAAATGAGGCAGCGGTTCTGCCGAACGTGATTGCTTCTGTGGCGGCCCTGGATTATCCCCAGTCCCACTTGGATGTGTGGGTGATTGATGATGCCAGTACAGATGCTACCCCAGAGGTTTTGGCTGACCTGCAAAGAACCTACCCTTGGCTGCAAGTTCACCGCCGCTTACCGGGATCCGGTGGGGGCAAGTCTGGCGCCCTGAATGAAGTCCTGCCTCTGACTGTGGGGTCGGTGGTGGCCGTCTTCGATGCTGATGCTCGTCTGCCTGCGGATCTCTTGCAACGGGCTTTACCTCTCTTGCAAGGGGGAGAAAAAGTGGGAGCTGTGCAAGTCCGTAAAGCCATTGCCAATGCCACAGAGAACGCCTGGACCCAGGGGCAGGCAGCAGAAATGATCCTGGATGCCTATTTGCAGCAGCAGCGGGTGGCAGTCGGTGGTTTTGGGGAGCTGCGGGGCAATGGGCAGTTGGTGCATCGCTCCCTGCTAGTCGGCTGTGGCGGCTGGAATGAAAGTACTGTCACTGATGACCTCGACTTAAGTTTCAAACTGCACTTGGCAGGGGCAGAGATTGCTTTTTTGCCAGATCCCCCGGTGTACGAAGAAGGGGTGACCGGTGGGATCCGACTGTGGCATCAGCGCAGTCGCTGGGCCGAGGGGGGGTATCAGCGCTTTTTGGACTATTGGCCAGGCATGCTTGGGCAACAGCTTTCGCCTGTGAAACGCTTGGATTTGGCGGTTTTTTTCCTGAATCAGTACCTGTTGCCGATGGCGTTAGTGCCGGATTTCCTCTGGGCCGCCTTGATGGATCACAGTCCCATGCTCTGGCCGCTGGGGGTGGTGGCCTATTTAACGATCGTGTGGGCTTTGTGGAGTGGGCACCGTCAGGTTGCGGATCGGCGCGGCTGGGCGATGGTGAAGGTGATGCTCCTCACCCTGGTCTATATGCTGCACTGGGTGCCGGTGATGATTGTCACGACGGCGCGGATGTGTGTCCAACCCAAACGCCTCCACTGGGTCAAAACAGAACACAAGGGCTAAGAAATTCTGCTGATTTCCCTCCTGTCCTTGTCCCTGGGGTGGGATAGTCCTTGCCCTCGCTCCCTCTCCCAAAACAGACCAAGGGAGTTGGGGATCCCGGAAATCCCTCAGTCAGGAGTGGCAAGTAGGGGTGGCAGGAGGAACGTCTAAGGCTGGATTGCGGCTAAAGAATCCTAGGGGTTTGAGCTGAAACCCTAGACTCGCTACGGGCATTACTGGCCACTCTTCGGGACGGGGAATGTGATGGTGCCCGAAGCAATACCACACCACCAGATCCTGGTTGACAAGGCTGCGATTGGCCTGGATCCACTGAGGCAGACCTTCACCGCCAGGATGCTGATTGGGATAGTTGCCGGCAGGGTAGCGCTGCTGCGGATCTTCTGGTGTCACCCACAAATGATGCCGCAAGAAACCCGCCCGCCGCAGAATTGCTGACTGGGGATCTGCAAAAGGGAGGATGGTCTCCCCTGGTACCAGTTTGTAGCCAACGGGCTGTCCCAAGTCATTCATGACGTTGGGGTTGACCACTTTCCAGTAGCGTCCCTTGAACGGGTCAATGTCCCGACAGGCCTCTTGCTCCCGCGACAACAGCGTACTTTTGGCCACAAAGGCATTGCCCTGGGGATTGGCCGATCCCATGGGCACGGCTTCTGTGTTGACTTCGTAGATGCTGTTGGGGGATCCCTCCAGATCCATGTCCAAGCGCATACAGAAAAAATGCTGATGATTGAGAGCATTTAATTCTGGGGCCACTAAGGTGCCGTAATCAGGGGTATCCCCCAGGGCAGCACACAACAGGATCCCCGTTAATTTCACTTCGTAGGCAAGGGTGCCATCCTGATAAAAATACCAATAAAATCCATACTCATAGTTATCCACGGTGCTGATAAAGGAGATCACCAATCGTCTGCCCCGGCGCACATCCACATGGTTTCGCCGCCAATCGTAATGCTTCCAGAGAATGCCACTATCTTCTTCGTGTAAACAAATCGCTCGCGGAATCGTAAATACTTCTCCGTAGCTGTTGACAAAGGTCATGTCAAAATAGCGCACTTCCCCTAGGCAGTCACAGCCCAAGGTGAGGGAATTGGCCAGTAAGCCCACCCCATGCTCCCCTACATCAAAGGCATTGCGGCGGTAGTGTTGGGGACGGGGATCCCCGTAGGGAACCACCATTTCCGCCAGGGAAGCCCGGTACAGAATCGGCCGCACCCGCCCCTGATCTTCATAGCCCACTTGGTACAGCACCAGTCCTTCCCGGGGATTGTAGCCAAAGCGAAACTGCCACTTCTGCCACTGCACCAAAGATCCCGTCACCCTAAAGCTCGGCCCCTGTGGCTGGCTAATCACCAGGGGCTTGAGATCTGTGCGCCAGGTGGTTTGAAATTCGCGGGCATACTCACCGGGATCGGGGGGAATGGGGATCACCCCTAGATCCTCAATGCGGATCACTGCCATGGTGCGAGCATCCACCCACGGCAATAACCCTTCAATAGGACGGGCATAGGCATTACTCCCTGGGGTGGTGCGCAGCCAGCAGTACCCCCGCAGGAGTCGGGATCCCGCTTCTTCTGGGATGCCAAAATGCCCCACCGCCCAGGGATCCACCATCACCAAGTCCAGATCGGTGATCCCCCTTTTGGCCAGGGCAGCCTGAAAGTCGGGGTGGGCCTTAATCGCTTGCTCCGCCTCTGCCAGTTCATCTGCCATCACATTGGGCTGTCCCACCGTGACCGGACGTTTTTCTCGGATTACCCCTGCCTGCAGATCCACGATCACCTCCCAGGTGGCTTGGGCGTCATGATCCAAAACCACCACCCAGGCCAAACGAGGCAGGCTCTCCCCAGCTTGCCAGCGCCGCATCTCCTGCCGGGTTGGCTCCTTCAAAGTCACCCAGGGAAAACGCAGGCGGGATCCCCACTGCTGCTGCACAATCCCCACGGCCATGGATAACTCAGTCCCACTCAAGGGATCCAACGGATGAACCATATCCTTATTCCAACTAGAAATAGAATCTCCTTGTATCCCTTTGGGAGAAAAACCGGACGTAAGGGCAACTAAAGGGCAACGAACTGTGTTCAAGCATGAATCAAGATGATCATTACATGATCATTCCCGCTGTGACAGCCCACCCTAGTGAGGGAATCAGACCAAGGATGGCTGCCCCACACCCGCAGCCCGAACCTGTCCAGCAATATCGAGGAGCAACGCCGCCGTTTCCTCCCAGCCAATACAGGCATCGGTAATTGACACACCGTAGCGCAAGGTGCAGCCTTCTTGCCACGTTTGTTTACCAGCATGGAGATGGCTCTCCAACATGATCCCCAGGATCCCCCGTTGTCCAGCGGTGAATTGTCGCACCACTTCTTGGGCCACAGCCCCTTGACGGGTGTGATCCTTCTGGGAGTTGTCGTGGGAGCAGTCCACCATCACCGGGCGGGCAATGTGTTCTTCGGCCATGAGGGTGATGGCATGGTTAACACTGGCTTCGTCGTAGTTGGGTTGCCCCCCGCCTCCACGCAGCACCAAATGCCGATCCGGATTGCCGGTGGTCTTGATCACCGCGGTTTGACCCTCTTGGTTCACCCCTAAAAAACTGTGGGGATGCCGGGCGGAGACAATGGCATTCATGGCAATGGAAAGCCGTCCGTCCGTACCGTTTTTGAATCCCACGGGCATAGACAGGCCACTGGCCATTTCCCGATGGGTCTGGCTTTCAATGGTGCGAGCGCCAATGGCAGCCCAACTCACCAAATCCGAGAGATATTGAGGGGTGACGGGATCCAACACTTCAGTGGCACAGGGCATGCCTAAGTCGTTGATGGTCAAGAGAATTTCCCGCGCCAACCGCAATCCCTCGGCAATATCGCAGGAGCCATCTAGGTGGGGATCATTGATCAGCCCTTTCCAGCCTACGGTGGTGCGGGGTTTCTCGGTGTAGGCTCGCATGATGATCAGCAGTTCTTCTTGGGTCTGATCCGCTAGGGCTTTGAGGCGATGGGCATATTCGTAAGCAGCTTGGGGATCATGAATGGAGCAGGGACCAACAATCACCAATAACCGATGGGGATCCCGACCATGAATTAGATCACGGATCCCTTGACGGGCGTGCCACACGGTGCGGGCAGCAGTGGTACTCAGGGGTAACTGGGACTTAATCGTAGCAGGGGCAACCAAGGGTGTGGCCTCCAAAACACGGCAGTTATCAAGGGGGGGGGTGTTATCCAACATGGGGATCCTCACAATGGGTTAGGCATAAAAAAACCCTGAGGGGAACTCAGGGCTGGGGGGAATGAATACCGTTGTGTGCGTTACTTCACGTCCCACAGCCCTGGCGTTTGCCAGGGGAAGGTAAAGTAACCAAAAAACTGCTGGGTGGACATGGGCACGTGCAAGTAACAGATGCTTCTAGTCGTCATTGTACACGAAAGTTCTTGCTTGGCTGCAGTGGAAATTAGAAATCATCGC
>Ga0272446_1001139_pt1 | contig 39568 bp, 40 predicted proteins | sample YNPCB0061_FD_194587 | JGI IMG/M metagenome (GOLD analysis project Ga0272446, IMG submission 194587) | Hot spring microbial mat communities from Yellowstone National Park, WY, United States - YNP-CB-006-1 | ecosystem: Environmental > Aquatic > Thermal springs > Hot (42-90C) > Sediment | place...
CAGGAAATTGATATTCCCCTTTCCATTAAGGAGGTGCTCCCCGATCGGGAACGGGAATTTTATGAAAGTGTGGAAAAGATGGCAGAGCAAGCCTTTGACGACCAATGCACGGGTGCCAATCCCCGTTATCCCCTGATGCGGGACCTGAAGGAGCTGTACATCCTGTCCTATCAAGGTTGTCGGTTAGATAGTGCCCTCTACCACCAAGAACCGATCGGGCAGTAAGGGAGGGAACCAATGGAAGCAATCAATGAAGCGGTCTATGACATTTGGCGGACCCAGAAACGCTTTCCCCTCGATGCTATCTTTCGTCCGGGCAATGTGGCAGTCATTGGGGCGACGGAACGTCCTGGCAGTGTGGGGCGGACTGTTCTATGGAATTTGATTAGTACGCCCTTTGGCGGTACGGTGTTCCCCATCAACCCCAAGCGCCCCGGTGTGCTGGGCATCAAAGCCTACCCCAGTATCAAGGATGTCCCCGATCGGGTCGATTTAGCGGTGATCATCACCCCTGCTCCCACGGTGCCGGGGGTAATTGCCGAATGTGCAGCGGCGGGGGTCAAGGGGGCGATCGTGATTTCGGCGGGCTTTAAGGAAATTGGGGAAGCGGGGGTAGCCCTAGAGCAACAACTCCTGGCAAATGCCGGGCAGATGCGGATCATTGGTCCCAACTGTCTGGGGGTGATGAATCCAGTTTTTGGCTTAAATGCCACCTTTGCCAGCACGATGGCGCGCCCCGGTTCCGTCGGCTTTATCTCCCAGAGTGGGGCGCTGTGTACTTCCATCCTAGACTGGAGCTTCCAGGAAAATATCGGGTTTAGTGCCTTTATCTCCATTGGTTCCATGCTGGATGTGAGTTGGGGGGATTTGATCTACTACTTGGGAGATGATCCCCACACCAAAAGCATCGTGATCTATATGGAATCGATCGGGGATGCCCGGTCTTTCCTCTCCGCTGCCAGGGAAGTTGCCATGACCAAGCCCATCATTGTCCTGAAGGCGGGACGGACGGAAGCCGCTGCCCAAGCTGCCACCTCCCATACGGGCGCTCTAGCTGGAAGTGATGAAGTCCTCAACGCTGCTTTCCGGCGGTGCGGGGTGTTGCGGGTCGATAACATCTCCGATCTATTTGACATGGCAGAAGTGCTTTCCAAACAACCCAAACTGCCCCAGGGCAATCGTCTGATTATTTTGACCAATGCGGGGGGACCAGGGGTAATTGCTACGGATGCCTTTATCCAGGGGGGTGGCAGGTTAGCCGAGCTGGCCCCAGAGACCAAAGCTAAATTAGACCAGATATTACCCCCCCACTGGAGCCATAGTAACCCCGTCGATATTCTGGGGGATGCTGACTCCGATCGGTATGCCCAAGCCCTAGAGGTGACGGCAGCAGACCCCAACAGTGATGCCACCCTGGTCATCCTCACTCCCCAAGCCATGTCCCAGCCCACGGAAACGGCAGAGAAGTTGATCGCCTGTGCCCAAAACCACAGCAAGCCCATTCTGGCAAGTTGGATGGGGGGAGAAAGTGTCGCACCTGCCATGCAAGCCCTCAATGAAGCCGCCATTCCCACCTTTGGCTACCCCGACACTGCTGCCCATATTTTTAACTATATGTGCCGCTATAGCAGTAACCTGCGGGCACTCTACGAAACCCCCCAACTGCCCCCAGACTCTGATGAATTCACCCCCGATCGGGAGCGGGTGCAACAAATCTTCCACCAGGCAAGGCAGGCGGGTCGCCATCTCCTGACCGAGTACGAAGCTAAGCAAGTCCTCGCTGCCTATGGCATTGCCACTGTCCCCACGGAAATTGCCCACACGGTGGAAGAAGCGATCGCTATTGCCGATCGGATGGGCTACCCCGTCGTAGTGAAATTGCTGTCGGAAGTGATCACCCACAAAAGCGATGTGGGGGGCGTACAACTCAACCTCTCCAACGCTGATGCAGTGGCGGCTGCCTTCAATCTAATTCGCACCAACGTCAAGCCTTGGGAAGCGCAATACCCTGATGTATTTTTAGGCGTGACCGTACAGCCCATGTTCCGTGCCCAGGGCTACGAACTCATTTTAGGTAGTAGCATTGATGTCCAGTTTGGTCCTGTCATTCTCTTTGGCAGTGGGGGACAATTAGTGGAGATATTTCAAGACCGTTCCCTGGCACTCCCTCCCCTCAATAGTACCCTGGCAAAGCGCATGATGGAGCGCACCCGCATCTATCACGCCCTCTTGGGGGTGCGGGGCAATCGTCCGGTGGATATGGATGCCCTCTCCCAGTTGTTAGTACGGTTTAGTCAGCTTGTCGTAGAACAAAATCAAATCACGGAAATTGACATCAATCCTCTCCTTGCTTCTGCCGATCATTTGATTGCCCTCGATGCCAGGATTGTTTTGCGATCGGAACAGGAGCCCCCCCCCAAGCTGGCAATTCGTCCCTATCCCTCCCAGTACATGAGTTGTTTCACCCTCAAAAACGACCTCCATACCACCATCCGTCCGGTGCGTGCCGAAGATGAACCCCTGCTGGTGCAATTCCATCAAAAACTTTCGGCAGAGAGTGTCTATATGCGCTACGCCCACATGATGAACCTGCAACACCGCATTGCCCACGATCGGTTAACCCGCATTTGCTTTATTGACTACGATCGGGAGATGGTATTAGTGGCAGACCACAAGGACCCGACCAGCGGGGAGCATCAGCTATTAGGGGTAGGGCGACTGACCCGCTATCACAACTCCGACAATGCCGAGTTTGCCATGATTATTGCCGATCGGTTCCAGAGGCAGGGGCTGGGTACGGAACTCCTGCGTCGCCTGATCGAGATTGCCCGATCGGAGGGGATTGCTCAGATCGAGGCTTATATGTTGCCCAGCAATGTAGCAATGGGGAAAATCTCTAGCCGACTGGGATTTATCACCGATCGGCACTCGGATAGCGGCATGATCAAAACCCAATTGAACTTAGTCTAGTGCCACCTAGTTTATGTTTAATTTTTTGCTCTAGTCCTGTAAAAAAATTTAACTTTAGCCCCTATTCAAAAATTAAAACCTATGGTAATCTCTCTGCGTGGTTAAAAACAGCAAAAAACCCTCGCCTGGGAGTGTATGTGAGGAGAGGGTAAAGTGGTTTAGACTAACTTTTATCTTACAGTAGAAGTTAGAATTTTTTAACGGGTAAGTATATTTTTTTCTAAAATTTTCAGGAATGGGGCAAAAGTGATACACTCTAGTCCTTAGACAATTTTCCAATTTATGAAATTTAGCTATAGCCTGACCCCAGTGCCCCAAGAACGTTGCTTTGCCGTAGAGATCAGAATTTACCATTGGGAAGGAGGGGAAATCAGGCTAAAGATGCCGGTTTGGACACCAGGCTCTTACTTGGTCAGGGAATTTAGCCGATTGGTGCAGGGTTTCAGGGCGACGGATAGTGAAGGGGTCACCCTGGCTTGGCGGAAGGTCACTAAAAATGAATGGCGGGTGCAATCAGCCCCGATCGTTTTGGTCAATTATTTAGTTTATGCCAATGACCTCACGGTACGCACAAATCACCTAGACTATACCCACGGTTACTGCAATGGTGCTGCTACATTTATGTATATTCCCAGTCGGGAAGCAGAAAGTACTGAATTAGAGATTATTCTGCCCTCTAGGGATTGGCGTATTGCTACCGCCCTCCTGCCTTACAAAGAGGGTCATTACCTAGTGCCGAATTACCATACTCTGGTGGATAGCCCGATCGAGGTAGGCATTCACCAAAGGTTAGATTTTACGGTGCAGGAGCGGGTTCATAGTTTTGTGGTATGGGGTAACGGCAATTATGAACTCGATCGGATTGTGGCAGACACCACCAAAATAATAGATGTCACTGCTCAGTTATGGGGCAACTTACCCTACGATCGGTATTTGTTTTTACTTCATCTTTCGCCTACAGGAAACGGCGGACTAGAGCATCAAAACTGCTGTTCCTTGAATTACCATCCCCTCAAACTAAAGCGGGAGGGCTATTTTAGGTTTATGAATCTAGTCGCCCATGAGTTTTTCCACACCTGGAATGTCAAGCGACTTGTGCCCAAAGACCTACTTAAAACTGACTACGATCGGGAAAATTACACCACCCTGCTATGGTTTGCCGAGGGCGTTACTAGCTATTACGACCAAATTATCCCCCTGCGGGCTGGCATTTATGACCAAAAGCATCTATTCAAAATTATTAGCGATAACATTACCCGCTATTTCCATACACCAGGCAGACTGGAACAGACCTTGAGTGATGCCAGTTTTGATACCTGGATCAAACTTTATCGCCCCGATGCCAACTCGGAAAATGTGCAGATTTCTTACTATCTGAAAGGGGACTTAGTGGCGATGCTCCTAGATTTACAACTGAGGAGTCAATCGGGCAGCAGTTTAGACCACCTCCTGCGGCTTGCTTGGCTTGAGTACCAAGAAGGGGGCTACAGCGAAGCAGATATATTCGCCCTGGTGGAAAAATTGGGGGGACGCAACCTAGTCCAGTGGCTCAATTTGATGCTTCATACAACAGCAGAACTGGACTTTAACTACTGTTTTGCTCCCTTCGGCTTACAAGTCATGATGAGTGACCCCAGCAGTCAGGTTCCCCGGCTTGGTATCACCACCAAAGAGATAAATAACAGACCGATCGTGCAATTTGTTGAATCCAAAAGCTCTGCCCAGATAGCTGGCATCAATCCGGGGGATGAGTTAGTAGCCTTAGATGGTTTTAGAATCGATAATCTACCCGATCGGTTGAAGGACTATAATCCGGGAGATACCATAAAATTGACGGTATTTCAGCGAGACCAACTCCGCACCCTCGACCTTGTTTTAGACCCCCCCATACCCGATCGGTATAACCTAGTCCCTCTCAGTCAAGTCACCCCAGAACAACAAACCAACCTTAATAATTGGCTCATGGGACTATAAATTAAATATCTATCGCACTTGAGATAGACTCATTTATCAATTGAATACTCTTTTCCCACTGTCAACTTAGGATGATTAAATTTAGTGATTGCCCTCTCCCTAGGGGAGTGCATAGGTTGAAAGTTATTTGTCTATTCTTACACTGAAAGGGGATAATTCATCTCAAATTCTCCATTTGCAAAGCCTAATATGGGGATAACTTCAACATCAGTCTCTAAAATTTGGGGTAATCTCTACAGAAAGAAGGTAGCCAATTGCCAAAATCTGATGAAAAATGATGCCAAGTTCAAAAACAAACAATGAATAAGAAGAAAAGAATAGCTGTAATTGGGGCTGGCATTGGTGGTCTGACGGCAGGGGCTTTGTTAGCTAAAGAAGGCTTTGATGTAACAATTTTTGAACAGGCAATGGTAGCGGGGGGCTGTGCTTCTACCTTTCGGCGCAGGGATTTTATCTTTGATGTAGGAGCAACTCAGGTAGCGGGTCTGGAGCCTGGTGGTATTCATCATCAAATTTTTCAGGAATTAGAATGTCCCTTACCAGAAGCGGAATATTGTGACCCCGCCTGTGCCGTTTTTTTACCCAATGAAACTAAGCCAATCAATGTCTGGCGCGATCCAGAAGAATGGCAAAAAGAACGATCGGTTCAGTTTCCTGGCAGTGAGCCTTTCTGGCTTTTTATGAAAGACCTATTCGATCGGAGTTGGCGCTTTCAGCAACGCTCTCCCATTTTACCCCCCCGCAATTTCTGGGATTTGACCCAACTTCTACAGGCAATCCGTTGGGACACCCTGCCTACTTTTCCCTATAATTTTGCGACGGTGGAGGATGCCCTCAAAGGGTTTGGACTCGATCGGGACCGCCGTTTACGCACCTTTTTAGACCTACAACTAAAGTTATATTCTCAAGTTAATGCAGCAGAGACGGCTTTACTTTATGGCGCTACGGCTTTAGCTGTATCTCAAGCGCCCCTTGGTCTCTTCCATTTGCAAGGCAGTATGCAGGTTTTATCCGATCGTTTGTTATCCGCTTTGGAACGATACGGCGGCAAAATAAAATATCGTCATCGTGTAAAAGAGATCAGACCAGGTAAACCGATCGGTCTTTCTATTTTCGATCGATCGTCTTTCATTCAGGCAGACTTTGACTATGTCATAGCTAATGTGACAGTGCAAAACCTAGTTAGAATGTTAGACCTCCCTGCCTATCATAGTTATCGCCGGCGAGTTGATCAACTACCAGATCCTTCTGGCGCTTTTGTGCTTTATTTAGGTGTAGATGAAAGAGCAATTCCCTCTGATTGTGCGCCCCATTTACAGCTTCTCGATCGTTATGACACCGATCGGTCTTTATTCGTTTCCGTTAGTCGATCGGCAGATGGCAGAGCACCCCTTGGAAAAAGAACAATCACCGCTTCTGAATTTACCCCGATCGATCGTTGGCAAAATGCTGACAATTACCAAGCACAAAAAGAGTTTTTCACTCAAAGAGCACTTAAACAATTAAATCAATATTTCGATTTAGCAGGGCACATCATTCATTTAGAAGCTGCCACGCCCCGTACTTTTTTACGATATACCGACCGGTGGGAAGGTGCAGTTGGTGGGGTAGGCATGAGAGTAGGTACATTTGGACTGTCTGGTTTTGCCAATCGTACTCCCTGGCAAGGTTTGTGGCTAGTGGGAGATTCTACCCATCCTGGCGAGGGGACAGCGGGGGTTAGTTATTCAGCATGGACGACCGTAAGACAAATATTAGCAGATTGAGTTATTTTCGCTATGACATCTTTGTCCTCTCTGGCGGTCACAGAGCAACTCCTGCTTCTCTGCCTGAATTTCTACCGATGGTTATCTTCTCTATCATTTGTTTATCCATTTTAGTAAAGATAGATTGTATTTTTTTATGGTTTTGAGCTTTTCAGTCGATTTTATCTTTTTCGTTCTTAATCTCTGCATAATTTAGGAAATAGATAATTCTCTGCCGAAAAATAGACCCCACGATCGTTAGTGCTGGTATCATAGGCAAAATAATTTAATCCCTTAGTATCACTCAATAAAACAAAAAACTATGTTTACACCTCCAGACAGTATTGAAGTAGCAGTCAGTCAAAGCATCGCTAGTTGTTTTAGCGCCATCGATCGGGGTATTACTCGTCTTTTAGTTGACTTGCGATTTCCAGAATTGCGTCAATTACCGGTTGCCCATGTTTTTGCCCAAGCCCTCACCAAGCGCTATGGCGAGCAATGGCAGGGCATTTTTGCCGATGCAGGTTCCGCTGCCCTGGCTCAACGGGACTGGTCTGATATTAGCGTCCAGTTAAGAGGGGTTAATGAAGGCAGAAGAGCGATCGGGGAAGACAAACAAGTATTTTTAATTGTTGTTCCCACTTCCGTTGAGTTAGATCAAATCGAAAAGCTCCTAGAATTAGCCCAAAATCGTCCTTTCATTTTGTTAAACCCCCGTCTTGAAAATACTGAAGTAGGGATTGGTCTTTCAGCCAGGCGAATGAGGGAGCGTTTTTTAAGTACTTTTGAAGTGGTTTATTACCTCCAACCCCTAGAGCAGGGCTTTATTTGGCGTTCCTATCCCCAGTTGTGGCAAGTCTGGTCTGAGGATGAATGTATTAAAGAATTGCCCAGCAAACCTTCTGGAGAAGAAATCAATCGGTTGTTTAGCCCAAAAACTGGCAAAACAAGCTCTTGGCTCGATCGGCTCCAAAGTTTTTTGAATGCCCTCAGTCAATAAGCCCTCTGCAAAATTGATCAATGTTTTGGCATTTTGTCAGTTAGTTATATGTATGTTGACGATCCCATGCAGCTCTTATCCCTTGAAGGAGGTCTCTTCCGATCACCTCGTACTCTGCGAACTCTGCAATGTTGTCATGGCGCAAGTGTAATTGTCCTTCGCCAACGTTACCCCGATGTTGTCCCCTAGAATAGTATCGGTTGGACTCTACTTCCCGAGAGGCGAGCACCCAGTACCTAATCCTGTCTCGCCAGACTGCAATCCAAACAAAGACATCGCAACAACTAGGTTTTATCTGCTGGAAGTTCATATCAAATTGCCGATCGGAGTCAGATGCGAGAGCCTTAACATAGAGAGGCTCTTGTAGCTCGAAATCCACAGCGCGGGAAGCTTTGACCTCGATGGTAATCTTATCGTCCAGGTAAAAGTCATATTGCCCTGAATAGTTTGGGTCTTTCTTCTTAGATGGTTTCTGCAACTCGGGAACCAGTTCCTTAAGATGCCCTTGTGCCCATGTCTCGCCGAAACCTCTTGGTGCACTGATTTCAAAGATATAGAGATACATATTCCGTTCAATGTACTCATCCCGAAGAGCATAGTAGTCATCAAGGGAAAGTTTTCCTCGTCCCAGCAGTGTAGAGATCATGTATTCATATTCATTAAATGGAAAAACCGAAATTAGATTTTCAATCCGCTCATAGATTTCTACAGAGTCTTCGAGTTCAGAAATCAGATATTCAAGCTGTTTTTTCAGTCTTTCCATTACCACAGCTCCAATAGGGGGACTTCACTTTCAACTGCGCCATAAAGCTCTTTCTCAAATGGATTTCCATTCTGCCATCCGGTCTTGCCATAGGTGCGTAGACGCTCCAGCCGCCGAATCATTATTTCACAGTAGATGGGGTCTATATCGCAGGTCATGCACTTGCGCTTCATCAGGTCTGCCACTATAAGAGTTGTACCCGAGTGACCAAAAAAATCAATTACAGTGTCGCCTTCTCGGGAACTTGCTACAACAAGACGCTCGATTGCCTTCATGGGCTTCTGTGCATAGCACCCATTAACATTCTCTTCCATACGATAGAACACTTGTTGAACATCTATCCAAACGTTGCCTGGACGAATATTCTCAGATTTGCTTCGTTCCATATTCTCCGTCATCTTCCCGTTGACTTCCTTGTAGTAACCACGAAGAACTTTGGGAATGTCCGTATATTGGACAACAAATGGAGGGTTGCCCTTTGTGTAATAAAGGCATTCTTGGCGAACTGCCATCCAGTTCTTTTGTGTTCCATATCCCCGCTGGTTACGCATTGTGATTAGGGAACGTGAAGAGAAATCCTTAAACCCTCGCATCATCAACATGAAATCCGGTAATGGCTGAAATGCTGCATTCTGGTCAGCGCCCAGCCAGACGTAGAGGCTGGAATCAACACATAGAGCAGTGTTGGTAGTCTCAATCCACTTAGCACACCAATTGATGAAATCGTCGATCGATCGTTTCTCAAAAGCAACAAGATTGTAAGGAGGGTCATGGATGGCTAAAGATGCCTGTTGATCCTGCATTAGTAAGTTGATCTGTCTAGTATCTGTGGCATCGACACATCCAACACGATGACCTCGTAAGGGATCAGTCCAAATTTCCCCTGGAGACAATCGACAGTAGGGCAGGATGCGCTGTCTGGTCTGCTCGTCTTCATCAAGTCTGGGTAATGTGTAGTTTTTCATATGTTTAATTTTCTATGCCCACTACAGCTCATCTGTAGATGCTTAGGTATAGTCGTCATTCATTTCTTTGTAGTTTATCACAAGTATTAATGAGTTGAAATCAAGTCTTACATGGACTTTACTTGGTTGTTTTAATCAATATATTTTCATTCTTCTCACTCTATATTTTCAAAAGAAGGTAAAATTGTTTACAAGAGTATAAATAATAGTTCTATACATAAATACTTTTAAGTTTGATAGATAATTTGTAATTCCAAAAGTTTCGTTAAAATTCTACAAAGAAGAAAGGTGTAATAAAATAAGAAAAACATCAGCAAACCCCTATGGAAAATCAAGCATTTCAAGGCACGATCACTCGCCGCAAAACTCGCCCCGTCAAAGTCGGCAACATAACGATCGGTGGTAATGCCCCAGTTGTTGTTCAATCAATGATTAACGAAGATACGATGGACATCCAGGGAGCAGCCCAAGCAATTCAGCGACTTCATGAAATTGGTTGTGAAATTGTCCGAGTGACAGTCCCGAGCTTGGCTCATGCCCACGCCGTAGGAGAGATTAAGCAAAAACTCCAATTTCAATATCAAGATGTTCCTTTAGTGGCAGATGTCCATCACAACGGCATGAAAATAGCCCTCGAAGTGGCAAAACACGTCGATAAAGTAAGAATCAATCCTGGTCTTTATGTTTTTGAAAAGCCAAAACCCGATCGGACGGAGTACACCAGCGCCGAGTTTACCGAGATTGGCGAAAAGATTCGTGAAACCCTCAAACCCCTTGTCCAGACGCTCAAAGAACAGGACAAAGCGATGCGAATTGGCGTAAATCACGGTTCTTTAGCCGAGCGTATGTTATTCACCTATGGGGACACGCCCCAAGGGATGGTGGAATCTGCCTTAGAATTCATTCGAATTTGTGAAGACTTGGACTATCGTAACTTGGTCATTTCTCTCAAAGCCTCTCGCGTTCCTGTAATGATTAGTGCCTATCAATTGATGGCAAAACGCATGGATGAACTAGGCATGGATTATCCTTTACATTTAGGAGTGACCGAAGCAGGAGATGGAGAGTATGGCAGAATTAAATCTACAGCGGGCATTGCCACCCTCCTTGCTCAGGGCATTGGCGACACCATCAGAGTTTCTTTAACCGAAGCACCAGAAAAAGAGATACCTGTTTGTTATAGCATTCTCCAGTCTTTGGGTCTGAGAAAGACGATGGTGGAATATGTTGCTTGTCCTTCTTGCGGTCGTACATTGTTTAACTTAGAAGAAGTCCTCCATAAAGTTCGTGCAGCCACCAATCATCTGGTAGGTTTAGATATTGCCGTTATGGGTTGTATTGTGAATGGACCAGGGGAAATGGCTGATGCAGACTATGGCTATGTCGGCAAGAATCCGGGTTTTATTTCTCTTTATCGGGGTAGGGAAGAAATTAAGAAGGTGCCAGAGGAAAAAGGGGTAGAAGAGCTGATTGCTCTGATTAAAGCGGATGGGCGCTGGGTTGATCCCTAAAATGTGGCTCAATTAACCAAAGGATAGCCAGTTACTTTCACAAACTCAAAGGGACCCGCTATCGAACCCCATATCCTCCGATCGGTTTTGGGATCAAGCCCCCGATCGAGGCTGGTATAACGGGTCTCACTAATTTCAAACTCATTTTGCAAGTAAGATTCTTTGCCGTCTCGAAACACAATACATTTTTTGCCCGGCTCAATTTTGCCGATAAAGGTACCCTTAGCCGTAAGTTCTACTTTAATGCTACAGCCTGGTAATTTTTCTACCCCATTGTAAGTTAAATTCCTCAATTTTTCGGGGTGACGGGCAGCGCCAATAAAGTTAGGAGCATCAATCAGTTTATAGTTATCTAGGACAATGTGATCGTCATTAAAATATAGATGAAATACAGCAGTACGGTAAGGTTTTTCTAGGGCATAACTATATGCTTGTTCTAAGTATAACCAGCGTCCCAATTCAGGAAAAGTAGGGTGATAAAATGACCGAATTGCAACTTTTATATGGGCAAAAAAGGGCGGATTTTCCATCGCTTGATCGAGGTTACTAAAATCACCGCTCATCCATTGGGAAAGTAAATCTACATCACTTGGTCTGATCATATTTAATATTGAGTATGGTAATAGGCAGCATCGGAAAGTATTGGTATTTCTGGGTATTTACCTTGAGCAATCATATACCAAGAATAGACCACTATGGCAAGGGTACCTAAAAATAGGGTAGATGAAATTGTGGAAAAGATAAACTCGATCGTTGAGCCACCACTTATCAATCTGCTTATTAAGCTAAATAATAAAGATATAATACTCAAACCCATATCTACTAATAGGGCTTGCATAGTATTAAATCTCAAAAAATGTTTTAGTTGGGAATTCCTGACAACTAACATATACAACAAAAAGAAAACTACTAAACCAGGTATACCTGTTGCTAAGGGGACAAGGGGTGAGATTATTCTAATTAAAAATATTAAAAACGGGAATTGCTGAAATAGAAATACACCAAAAAATGTACCTACTATAAGGGGCAATAGATAGGGTAGACAGGCTATTATGCGGTCTTCAGGATTAGTTTGCCCACGCCAAGTCATTGTTGTTCTCTTAAACTTACTTTATTTTAGAGCCAATCACTTGCCGAATGTTAGTAAAGTTATGTTGCTCCATCCGGGCGGTAATACCTTTGAGTATGGTCTTAATTAAACCTGGTCCCTGATAAACTAAGCCGGTATAAATTTGTAAGAGGGATGCACCAGCGGTCAGTTTTTGCCAAGCATCATCGGGGGAGCCAATTCCCCCTACCCCCACGATCGGGATTTTCCCTTGGCTATGTTGCCAGATCATCTGAATTACTTGATTCGATCGATGTTTAAGGGGTTGTCCGCTAATGCCGCCGGCTTCTTCTTCGATCTTTTTTCCTTTAGCTAATTTTGTTGTTTTGAGGTTATGTCTGGCAGTTGTAGTATTGGTGGCAATAATACCCCTGACTTGGCAATTTAGACATAGATCAACGATCTCTTTTATCTCTTCATCTTTTAGATCAGGAGCAATCTTGACAAGGACTGGTTTGGATGTTTTATTTTCTGCTTGAATGTCCGATAGAATGCCCTGGAGATGGTCGATACTTTGTAAGTCTCTTAAATTGGGAGTATTTGGGGAACTGACGTTAACAACAAAATAACTACCTTTGTCTTTTAACCAACGAAAACAATCTCTATAGTCTTCCTTTGCCCGATCGAGGGGGGTGTCTTTTTGTTTACCTAAGTTAATACCAATTGGAAAAGAAATATGGTCTTTGAGACGATCGGCAATTTCTTTTGCACCATCGTTGTTAAAACCCATCCGATTCAAAATGGCTTCATCTTCTACTAAACGAAAAAGACGAGGTTTAGGATTACCCATTTGAGGTAATGGTGTGATTGTGCCTACCTCAGCAAAACCAAAACCCAGGGACTGCCATAGGGCTATGACTTCCGCATTTTTATCAAAGCCGGCGGCTAAACCAAGGGGATTTTTGAATTCTATGCCCATCACTTCTTGTCTTAAATAGGGATGGTCGTAACAAAAGAGGTCTGCTAAACGATCGAGAATAAAAGAAGAAGAACAAATAGTCTTACCGGTCTTAATTGCCAAATTATGGGCTTGTTCTGGATCGAGAGTAAAAAATAAAGGACGTAGAACCTGCTGATACATACCTAAATTTACAAATAGGTACGAATTAAATAGGCTCCTAGAGTCCAAAACTCAAAGCCAATAAAACCTAATAAAAAAATGAATAACAAGATATTAAAAATCTTTTGTAGTTTTTCGATCATTATTTCCTCTTTTTGTTGATGATTGAGAGTGAAGGGATAAGCCTCCCCTCTTTTCTGTCTTTAACTAATTGTACTCCTAGTCGTCAATTAAAAGATTGCCCTTGCCGCCAGAGGGTACGTCCCTTAAACGGGCTTTGAGACTACTAAATTCATCGAAAATATTCGCAATGCGGCTAGCAGTGGGAGGGCTTGGCTGTTGGGCTAACTTCACCGGCTCTGACGGGATATATTCGGGGGGGACAAACAAACTGGCATATTTAGAGTTGGCTTTAGCCCGATCGATGAGAATTTCTGTGGAAATACCGCGATTAAAGCAATTTCTGGTATCTAGGCAATCCTTGTCCGGCTCGCCATACTCGGCTAAGTTTTTACCGCCCCCTCTACCATGAATGGCGATCAGTTCTCCCCGCTGATTAAACACCGGTCCACCACTCATACCGCGCCTAGTGGGAGCGTTGTATTGGGTGTTGTAATCTCCGTCTTCAAAGTCATTTTTCAGAATGTTATTCAAAATACCATCGGTCATTCTAAAAGTCCGTTCGGGAAACTTCGGACCAGGGTCGGGCCAGCCTGCTACATAAACGGAGTCTTTTGGTTTTTTATTGAGGTTAATTTTAGCTACGGGATATTGCTGTTGGGGAGTTGCTTGGAATTGCACGATCGCTAAGTCCGAACCTTCAATCCGATTTTGGAGGTATTTACCAAAGGCATCAATGTTATTCTTTGTCTTTTCATCATCCACAAAATGAACAACGCCATCAAAGGTTCTAACGCCATAGTCTGTCCCTCTGGCGCTGACAACGTGAAAATTAGTGGCTACATAATAGGTGGAACCCCGTCTACCCACAATTACCCCAGAACCAGGGCGGAATGCTTCCCGCAGGGCTATGTTATCTCCCTGTTTGAGGTCTTGAGCAACAACGACTGTAGTTTTACGGGCTACTTCCGAGACTTGGTCGCTGGTTAGGTTATTTGCCATAGTTTGATGACTAATTGCAATCGTCAAAAAGACAGACAAGAGAAAACAACTAAATAACCAAACTTTCTTCATGGCTTAATCCCCAAAATTGGTATAAGGATAGTTCTTTCTTTTCGATACTACCCCAGTTAGTAAGATTTGTTGTGATCTATATCTTGTGTTTTTGTAAAGTATTGTAATATGGTTCTAAATGTTCTTTGGTTAAATCAACTATGACTGAGCCTACCCAAGTTCCCCAAATTGAAGACCCCAAGTTTGGCTTTAATACCTATGCTGAACGGTTGAATGGCAGAGCCGCTATGGTTGGCTTTATGATTGCTTTGGGGATTGAATATTTTACCCACCAAGGAGTTTTAGCTTGGTTAGGGATTATTAACTTAGCTAACTACTAAAAATCTGGGACGAAATCGATCGTTTTGGTTGGTTGCCTTTGTGGGGCTGATTTTGGATCAGTCCTCTAAGCTTCTGGTTTTGCGTTTTATGACCCTGAATCAATCTATTTTTTTGTGGGAAGGGGTAATTCATTTAACCTATGTAACAAATAAGGGGGCAGCCTTTAGTTTGTTTCACGATACACCGATCGGTTTGAAGTGGATTTCTTTGGTAGTTAGTTTGGGTTTGATTGGGCTTGGTATCTGGGCAAAAAGTCTCCATAAATTTGAGAAATTAGGGTTTGGTTTAATTTTGGCGGGGGCTTTGGGCAACGGCATCGATCGGTTTATTTATGGCTATGTGATTGATTTTATTGAGTTAAAGTTTATTCGTTTTCCTGTGTTTAATTTGGCTGATATTGCTATCAATTTGGGGCTGTTTTTTTTATTTCTGATGCTCTGGCAATCCCGTCAAGAAGTTTAAGGATTTTCTATGTTTTGCCACCATTGTTGGGCAAATTCTAGGGCACCAGCCCGATCGGTAATGATTTGTTGAATTTGGGCTTCCCGGATTGCCCTTAAAAGTTCCCCTAGTTTGGGGCTTGGTTTGATGCCTAGATGGGCTTTCAAGTCGTCTCCACTGATTAGGGCGGGTGGGTGGGCTAACAGGTCATGGGGATTGAGCCACCGATCGAGCCAGAACCACTGGAGGGGGATACCATCAGCCAGGGCTAGGGTAAAGAGGGCGGGCAGCATTTCTCCTAAACGATCGAATAAGTAATATTGCTCTAGGTCCGAGTTTTCGGCTTTTTTGATCTGGGGCAGGTAACGGAGGAGGGTATTTGCCCATTTGGTTTCTAGGCGGCTTAGTCCTAAAAAGTCGAGCATCGTGCCTTGGGGGACTAGGGCACTATATTTAATGATATTAGCAACGGGATGATCCTGGATTAGCTCTCTCTTAAAATAATTACTTAAACTAGGGTAGCGATCAATTAAAAGCCCGATCGTGGGGTCAATCTGCTTTAGTCTTTCTAACTTTAATCGGCGGGTTTCTAACCAGGGGGAAAGGATATGGTCATTTATACAATTGATAAACCAGTCCGTAGAGTGCTGGAGCAAATAACCTAATTCCATTCTTACCCGCTCCATTGCTACTTGGGGGAGGAGGGGGGCAACCTGCTGGATGGTTTGCTTTGTCGAAGCCTCGATCGTGAAATAAAGTTGGGCAGCCTGACGGTAGGCGCGCAAAACTCGGAGGGGGTCGGCTTTGATGTTTTCTGGGCTGATCATCCTGACTCTGCGGGAGGCAATATCTCCCCTGCCGTTGTGGGGGTCAATGATTTCGGCTGGGGCATGGACTGCAATCGCAATGGCATTCATGGCAAAGTCCCGCCGATCGAGGTCTTCCTTTAGAGAGTTACCCACTTGCTTGGCAAAGTCTAAGTTTCCCTGGGGCAAAACTACCCTGGCAATCTCCCGCTCCCGATCGAGGACCACAAAACCAGCCCTATACTTTGTTGCAATCCTGCGGGCAACGTCAATGGGTGCTTCCGGCAAGACAAAATCTATATCTAACTTGGCTCTGGTTCTGCCGATTAGGGCATCTCTTACCCAACCCCCGACAAAGTAGGTATCTGGGGGCAAGTCCCGCCGATCGATGGGTAGGTCAAGTTCCATTGAGGGCTAAAGCAAGCACTGACTGCCAGGGTGGTAAATAAAGATTAAAGGCTTTGATCAGGCTGGTGCAGTCTAAAACAGAATAACTGGGACGCTGGGCGGGGGTGGGGTATTCCGCCGTAAAGATTGGTGTAACCGATCGGACTTTTTGCTGATCCCGGTCGGGATCGAGTTCTAAAATTGCCCGGCAGAAGCCATACCAGGTTGTACTGCCCCCCGCCGTCAGGTGAAATATACCCCGATGGTCTCTGATCTGGGGCAATATCTGGGCTGTTGCCTCGGCAATCAAGCGACTCCAGGTCGGGGAGCCAGTCTGGTCATTGACAATTTTGAGTTCCTCCCGCTCCCGCCCTAGTCTCAGGATGGTGCGGAGAAAGTTTTTCCCCCTCAACCCATAAACCCAGGCAGTCCGCAAAATTAAATAGTCTCCCCCCACCTGCTCGATGCCTATCTCCCCTAGCCGCTTGGTTTTACCATATACCCCTAAAGGATTAGTCCGATCGGTGGGTAGATAGGGGGTAGTGCCAGCCCCATCGAACACATAGTCGGTGGAGTAATGGATCAGCCATGCGCCCAGTTTTTGTGCCTCTTCTGCCAAAATAGCAGGGGCAAGACCATTGATTAGGTGCGCCCGATCGGGTTCGGATTCCGCTAAGTCTACGGCTGTATAGGCAGCAGGGTTAATAATGCCATCAGGTTTGACCTCCCTCACCATCTGGAGGATAGTATCTGGTTGAGCCAGGTCTAACATTGCCCTAGAGGGAGCTACTACTTCTGCCAAAGGCAGTAAAGCCCTCTGGAGTTCCCACCCTACCTGCCCTGTCCCCCCCGTCAGCAAAATTTTCACGCCAAGCCCACCAATTTTTCGCTCAATTCCCACAGGCGGGCAGCTTTTGCTTCATCGCTAGCCTCTACCGATATTTCCTGGACAAAGGACTCCCTGCCAGCCTTCTGACGGTTGCCCCAACTCCAGTACAAACCCGATCGGTTATATTTGGGGTCGGTCACTAAATCTGCTACCCGTTCCCCCGCTAATTCCTCTGTCACAAATCCCCCCGTAATATATTTTTGAAAGAGAGGGAACAACTTTTGAAAAAGAGGAAAATGATGCCTAAACAAACCGGTAGTCGCCACACAGCCCGGATAAAGGGAACTAAATACAATACCCGTACTTTCATGGAACCGGCGATGGAGTTCCAACATAGTCAAAACATTACATAATTTACTGTCTTTATAGGCTTTGCCCGCCTTAAAAGGCTTCCCGTTAATCATAGCGATCGGGGCTTTAAAACCCTCTGCCATACCGGATAAATCCCCTAGGTCAGGGGGAGCAGGAATCGGTATTTTACCCCCTAATTCCTTGGGGTTAGCCGTGACCGTTCCGAGAATAACTAAGCGCCGATCGGGATACTCTGACTTTTGTAGGTCTTCTAGTAATAAACGGCACAACAAATAATGCCCTAAATGATTGGTTGCCACACTCAATTCATAACCATCTGCACTACGCATAGGCTCTTTTAAGAGGGGCAAATAGATGGCAGCATTACAGACTAGGGCATCTAAATTTTTGCCCGTACTGCGAAAGGCAGTTACAAATTCCCTCACCTTAGCAAGGCTAGACAAATCTAGAGGGAAGATAGAATAGTTACCTTCCACCATACCTACATCGCTAGCAACTTTAACAGTTTTAGCTAGGTTACGACAGGCTAACACAACGTGCCAACCCCTAGTAGTTAAAACCTTAGCAGTATGTAGCCCTACCCCAGACGAAGCCCCAGTTACGATCACTGTAGGAGTGTATGCCATAGAAAATATTAAATAAATTTACTAACGGCTCATCCTATCATTCTGAGAAGTTTTCCTGGATTCTTGCAAAACTTGTTAACTTTTTTGCCAGGGCGCAGGCAAGTATACTTTCTTGGCTAAACCCACCAACTCTAAGGCTCTGATAGCAAGCCAGGTTATGTCTACTTCCCACCAATGCAGACCCGATCGGGCGGACTTGGGATAGGCATGGTGATTATTATGCCAACCTTCGCCATAGGTCAGGATGGCAGCCCACCAGAGGTTAGTAGAATGGTCTTCCACTTCATCAAAATTGCGGTAGCCCCACTTGTGACAAGCAGAGTTAATTAACCAAGTGCTATGCCAGAGAAACACCGCCCGCAGAAATACGCCATAAAATAGGAAAGAAAGCCCCAATCCCTGGGTTGCGCCGATAGCATAAATCAAAACGGCGAGGGGGATTTGCAAAAAGACAAAATTCTTTTCTAAAAAGTTGTAGTAGGCATCTTTAGCAATTTCGGGGGCATAGTTACAATAATTTTGAAAGGAAAAATGCTCCGGACGACTCCGCAATACCCAATCCATGTGACTCCACCAAAAGCCCCGCTTTGCCGAATAGGGGTCTTTATCTACATCTTCCGTAAAGCCATGATGCTGACGGTGATTACCAGCCCAAAAAATAGGACCACCCTGTAATGCTAATGCCCCTAGAGTCATAATGACATACTCTAACCAACGGGGCACCTGAAAGCTACGGTGACTAAGCAGACGGTGATAACCCAAACAGATGCCGATGCTTCCCAACAGCCAATGGAGGAAAAACATCAGTGCCACACCCTGCCAAGAAAAATATAGGAGAGCACCACAAGCTAAAAGATGAAAGACGGCAAAAAATGTAATGTTAACCCAGTTGGGCTTTAGGGAAGGGGCAGCGGTAGAGGTCATGGAAATTGTAAATAATTGTATAGATATTGCACTCTGACCAGACTACCACACCAGGTTACAATTCAGGGCGATTTTTCGAGAAGTTTGTTAATTTTAAGCAATTAGGCATACTTTGCGACTCAGCCTCGAATTTGCTCTTTTATCTTTCAATTTGAGAGTTTGTTAATGTCGGATTTTGTCATCTATGTTTCTGATTTTTCCGATGATGTACTTAGATTTGAAAAGTGGAATTCCATCTCTCTGACCTATGATATATTGACCTTAAATTTTGTATTTTATTGAAATGGCTACGGCAGAGGAGATTGAAGAATTAGCAGCCACGATCGGGGAGGTCGTTTACATGGAAGTGGCAAAATGGCGCTTGTACCTCAACGATGCCCATCTCCATACTGCCCTGGCGGAAGGAATTGCCCCCCTCCTGGAAGAGAATCGACTCGATCGGGAGGAGTTATTAGAATGTCTGCAGTCTTTTACGGTCACTTTGGGTAGTGGCAAGAATGTGCCGATTACGGATTTAATCCCCGATCGGGTGATTACCCAGTTGTGGGAAATATTGTTGGAGGATGACCGGTGAAGGTGGTAGAGGGAGGGGTAACTGCGCCCTTGGGTTTTTTAGCGGCTAGTATCCGGGCGGGCTTGAAGCCTTCTGGTCTGCCTGATTTAACCATGATTGTCTCAGAAGTGCCAGCTAATGGGGCGGGGGTATTCACTACTTCGGTGGTGCGGGCTGCCTGTGTGGACTTCGATCGGGCAGTGCTGAGGAGTGGGCAGAAAATCCGTGCTATTCTCTGTAATGCGGGTCAAGCCAATGCTTGCACGGGGATTGAGGGGGCAAAAATTACCAGGGAAAGTGCCCAGTTTCTCCAAGAATTACTGAAAACAGAAGATGGGGTCTTGATTGCTTCGACGGGGGTAATTGGGCAACAAATCGATCGGGCTAAGCTCTGGGCGGGGATTCCGAGAGTGATTGAACAACTTTCGCGGGCAGGGGGCATGGTAGCCGCCCAAGGGATTGTGACTACGGATTTGGTCACTAAAACTATAGCCCTCGAAACCACAATTCAAGGCAAAACTATCCGCATGGGAGGGATGGCAAAGGGTTCGGGGATGATTCACCCCAACATGGCAACGATGCTGGCTTTTATTACCTGTGATGCCCCTGTTGAAGCTCAGTTGTGGCAAAAAATGCTCTCCGATGCCACCGATCGGAGTTTCAATCAAATTACTGTAGATGGTGACACCAGCACTAACGATATGTTATTGGCGCTGAGCAACGACCGATCGGGTTTGTCACTCATAACCGATGCCAGCAGTCCTGAAGCCCAGACTGTCGCCCAAATGCTCAGGGAAATTTGTATCTATCTCGCCAAAAAGGTAGCCAGGGATGGAGAAGGAGCGACCTGCTTGATCGAGGTTCAAGTAGGGGGAGCGGAAAATGACCAACAGGCATCCCGCATCGCTAAAACCATAGTGGGTTCCGCCCTAGTCAAATCGGCAATTTTTGGTAGAGACCCCAACTGGGGCAGAATTGCAGCCGCTGCTGGTAGGGCTGGCATAGATTTCAATCAAGACCATCTCCGCATTGAACTAGGGGACTATGTTTTGATGGACCAGGGGCAACCCCAAGCCTTCGATCGGGCTGGGGCATCTGCTTACCTCAAGGGTCAGGCAGAACGATCGGGAGCGGAGCAACTAATTGACTATCCTGTAGTGATCAAAGTCACGATCGGGGATGGGCAGGGGCAGGGGTTAGCTTGGGGCTGTGACCTCACCTACGACTATGTCAAAATCAACGCCGAATATACAACTTAACTAGCCTGATTTTCAAACCATTCTTGGAGGCTTTGGGCTAGGGTTTTAGCTAATTTTTGTTGGGCTTGGGGGTCAACAATCCAGGCAAATTCCCTCGGATGGATCATAAAACCAAGTTCTAGTAATACGGCAGGCGCGGTCGTTGGTCTGGTCAGAGCCAAGTTGTTCCAAAATATGCCGTAGGATTTGCGTTGCAGTAGAGAAGTTAACCGATCGTGTAAAAACTGCGCCAGTCTATGACTCTGGGGATGGTACCAAAACACCCCGATCCCCTCTGTCTGCTCAGCGTTACCGTTATCTGGCAGAGCGTTGTAATGAATACTCAGAGCGATAGTAGGTTGGTTACGATTGATCATGTCTGCCCTTTGTTGGGGGAAGAGGTCTTCATCACCCGTCCGGGTCAAGATCACATCTATGTCTTTTTTGCGTAGTTCTTTCGCTAAAAGTTGAGAGACAATCAAAGTCACATCTTTTTCCGGATAACCATTTGGTCCTCTCGCACCCAAGTCGTTTTTACTACCATGTCCTGGATCAATCAGCACTTTTGGTTTGACAGGCGGATGACGAACAACTAAAACAAGGGTGTTGTTTTCATAACGGGTTGTATAACCCCATTGTTGTTTTGTCTTCATCGTTAGAGTGTATTCCACTCGATCGGGTAGAGTCTGCTGGAAGTCTAACCGATCGATAACAGGGTTTTGCACTAAAAAGATGGTATCGGTCTGGGCTGTTACATGATGCAAAGTTAGTATTAGTTTTTGTTCTTCCTGTTTGATACTGATGGGAATTGGTACTTCTAAGGGAAAGAGAATTTCGGTTTTGTCTGGCAGATTGCGACTACTGATGCCCCTAATTTTGCTACGGGGAGGGGTAGCCCGATCGATCGGTTTTGTATCTTTTTGTTCAATCCAAGCGCCATATTCTAGTCTGAGCCAATTACCTTCTTGCCCCGTCACGATCGATTGAGTGCCCTTCGGCAGGGGTGTGAGGCGGGAAAAATCCGTACCAGCCCCCGATCGGGTGATGGCTTGGTCTGTCGTAACAACGATCGTGGGGAATTTTTCTCGGATGGTTAAACTACCTTTACTTTGTGCCTGTTTTGTTTCGCCATTTTTTGTGATTTTATAGATATATTTACCCGAAATAGCCGATCGAGTACAGCCCCCATAAACACCCGCCCGATCGGTAACAATTTGGGTAGTATCTGTTAAAACGGCGGAATTAGGAGGTAGCATTTTAGTCCCATCTTCTGGGCTTAACTCCATCGTAAAATCACCATTATTAACGGTCACGATCGAATTTGGCGTTGCAACAGCCCTAAAGCAAACTAACTCCCCTAATGCTTTAATTACATTTAATTGAGGATATAAAGAATCTTCAACCAAACCTAATTGGTCTGGAGGCTTAATTACATTAGAAACCCGCTCGATCGTTAATTTAATAGATTGATTGCCATAGGAAACAGTAAATTGATTTTTACCCAACTGTAACGGCACACTAGGGGCAAAATGACCAAACTCACTCCGCCCGATCGGTCTGCCATTCACCAACACTTTCCCCCCCAAAGGAGCAGTACCAATCAAAAAAATCCGGTCGCTAGTTGTACTATGCCCATTGGGAGGGTAGGCGATAAATAAGCCCGTCCCCGCCCCTGTCCCCTGATTCAAGGCAAGCCAAAGAGCTACTATCCCCAAACCAAAGGCAATCCATCTTTTCATGCCAATAACTTTTCCACCGCTTCGACAATGTCTTGGGGCTGCACGATCGTGAGATTCTCTAAAGTGGAATTGTAGGGCGTAGGCACATCCTTAGAAGCTAACCGCACCACCGGCGCATCCAGTTCATCAAAATACCGATCGTTGACCGAAGCAATAATTTCCGCCCCAATGCCGCCGCACCGCATATCCTCTTCCACAATGACCAGACGATGCGTTTTTTGTAAAGAAGCCCCGATCGTGTCCATATCTAGGGGTTTGAGGGAAATCAGATCGATCACTTCTGGGTCATAACCCTTTGGTAGCAAGGTATCCAGCGCTTTGAGGACATGGTAACGCATCCGAGAATAAGTCACGATCGTGACATCACTGCCAGAGCGGACAATTTCGGCTTTGTCTAAGGGAAGCAAATACTCATGCTCCGGCAGATTCTCCTTGAGGTTGTAAAGCAAGACATGTTCAAAAAACAAGACCGGGTTATCATCCCGAATAGCAGACTTGAGCAGACCCTTAGCATTGTAGGGCGTAGAGCAGGAGACAATTTTAATACCCGGCACTGCCTGGAAATAAGCCTCCAATCGTTGGGAATGTTCTGCCCCTAAATTTTTGCCTACCCCGCCCGGTCCCCGAATCACCAAAGGAATCTTAAAATTACCGCCGGAAGTATAGCGCAACATTCCCGCATTATTAGCGATTTGATTGAATGCCAACAACAAAAAGCCCATATTCATGCCCTCAATTATGGGGCGCAGACCCGTCATAGCCGCTCCTACAGCCATTCCTGTAAAACTATTTTCACAAATAGGCGTATCCAATAACCTCAAGTCACCATATTTTTTATACAAATCCTTAGTCACTTTGTAAGAGCCGCCGTAGTGACCCACATCTTCCCCCATGACAAATACACTAGGGTCCCTTGCCATCTCTTCATCTAAGGCTGCCCGCAAAGCATTAAAAAAAGTAAATTCCGCCATGTCATCTATCTTATTGTCGTGGGGTCATTATAGATGAATTTTCCCCACTGGGGTAGGATAATCCCGATCGGTTATTTAGTCATCATATGTCTTTTCTGCTTTTAGTCCTGTAGCATTTTCTAAGAAGCCCATAACTTTCTCTCTATCTTCCATTTTCTTAAATGGAATAGAACTTTTTATGGTTTTATTCTTTGTCAAGTCTTTCCAGTAAATATATAAATAGACCCACTGAAACTGCATCTTTTCGATTAACCTGATAGAAAACGATCCCTCTGATTTGAATATAAGACTTAACCTACGGTAGTTAACTTTACCCGATCGGGTGTCAAAATTCCAATGCTCTTCTACAACAAAAGGAAGTGTTAACAAAAATGGAAGATAAGTACAAACAGACACAATAACAAACAACCAAAAGAAGAAAAATCTTAGTCCAGGGTCTCGCCAAAAATCCTTAGTTAAATCACCCCAAAAATCCTTAGTTAAATCACCAGTTCTTGTATCCTTCTTCCAGGTCAGAGGCTTATTTCCATCTCCCAAAATGTATTGATTTATTTGTTTTACCGTTGCTTTTGTGACGGGGCAGTCTTTTGTACTCTCATTGTTACTTAAGATTTCAACCCCGATTTTATTACCATCTCTTCTGACAAATGACACACTACAAGCGTAGTATGTATCTTCATAACCATGGGTAACAAAAGAATAAGTAGCACTTTTAATTGAAGCGGAAAAAATAGTTCTTTTTTTGCCCTCTAAGTCCGTCTGTTCCAATTTACAGTTAACAATATGTGCTTCTAGTCTTTCGCAAGTCAATTCCGATAAATCACCCTGGTTAGACGCTGTTTTTGAACTATTGTAGGTAATATAGGTAAATAATCCTGAAACAGTACTAAAACCAATAACTGCAGTTAATGTTGCTACTCTAAAGTTATTAAAAAGCATCTTCTTCAAGGGAGGAGTAGAAGCAATAATTTGGTTTTCTGATAATTTCTCGATGCTGAGCATAGAATTACCCTAATAGCTATAACCTATATTCAGAATAACCGAACTTAACAGATTTGTAGTAAAATTAAGGATTATTTTTGATTTACCCCGATCGGGACAAATTCAAAAATTTTTATGCAACAGAGTCATTTCTTATGCCTATCTTAAATTTATGAACAAAAGAAAGAATTACTTTTATCCCAAATAGGCACTAACTTCTGTTGGTGTACCAAAGGCAATTAGTTCACCCAAATTGATGACTCCCACCCGATCGTGAATGCCCATTGTCGCTGATTTGTGAGTTAGGATGATATTGTTTATTGGACGGCTTCAGGCTATGGATATGACTTCAGTATCCCAACATCAACCAGTCATAATTCGTACAGAGCGAGGACTGACCATTTCTAGCACACGCATCACTATCTATGATGTAATGGACTATCTGACCGCTCAGTACCCACCGAAATTCATCCGATCGTTGTTTGACCTGACAGAGGAACAGATTAACGTTGCCTTATCCTACATTGAAACAAACCGTCCTGAAGTCGAAGCGGAATATAAATTGGTGCTAAAGCAGGCTGAGGAAAATCGACAGTATTGGGAAGAGCGCAGTCGTGAACATCTTGCCCGTGCTGCAAAGATATATCCCAAACCTGGTCAAGAAGCTCTTTGGGCAAAACTGCAAGAGCAGAAAGCCAGGCATGAGCTAGAAGCATGAATTTTTTGATCGATCACAACATGGGGGGACACGCAGAAATTTTATTGGGCAATATCGCTAGTCAAGGTTGGCTAGACCTACTTCCAATTCGCTTTGTTACCTTCAAAGAGATGAATTTATCGGTTGATAGTAACGATCGAGTTGTTTGGCAAATTGCTCAGTCAAATCAGATGATTTTGCTGACTGCCAACCGAAGTATGAAGGGGGAAAACTCACTGGAACAAGTTCTTCGAGAAGAAAATAAAGTAGATTCCTTTCCTGTCATTACGATCGGAGACGCAGATCGATTTTTAGTTGATCGAATTTATCGAAACCGTTGTGTTGACCGCATCATCGAAATCCTGTTGGATATTGAAACCTGGATGGGGGTTGGTCGTCTTTTTGTTCCATAATCGGATTAGCACAGGACACAATCTTGAAGGAATCACAAACTTGTCAGTAAGCGGCGCACCTCGATGCTGAACATAGAATCACTTTAATACTTAATAACCTACATTCAAAATAGCGTAGCTTAATAAATTTACTTGGAAGATTAAGACTTATTTTGGGTTTACCCCGATCGGGACAAATTCAAGATTTTATTTCTCATCTAATATCTCAATTCTTGAATAATTTAACAACTGATTGTAAATACTTCTTCTGATTAACCCCTCCCGATCGGGTGTCAAAATTTCCATCTTTTAATTAGTAACCAGGGCGACGGACATTGTCACTTTCATCATAAATTTCTCCTACTAATTCCTCCAAGACATCTTCGAGGGTGATCAGTCCCACAGTGCCCCCATATTCATCCACCACGATCGCTAGGTGGAGGCGTTGTTGGAGCATTTCCCTTAATAGGTCAGCAAGGCGTTTGGTTTCGGGGATAAATACTGGTGTGGTCATCACTTCACTTACGGGCACATTGCCCCTGGTTTTGAGGACTTGGAGTGCCATTTTAAGGGTGACAATCCCCACGATCGTGTCCTTAGAATCTTCCTGGACGGGAATACGGGAAAAGCCTGTCGCCAAACAGAGGTCTACCACATCCTCTAGGTAACTATTGAAGGTGATGGTCTGCATATCAATCCGTGGTTTTACTACATCCCCCGCACATAACCGATCGAGGACTAACACTTGGTTTAATAATTGCCCCCGCTCTAAGTCGATATGCCCCTTACTATTAAGCACTTCAATCAGGAGGCGGAGGTCCTGCACCGACTCACCACTCCCACTTTTGCCTACTCCTAATAACCCCATCATCGATTCAGCAATCCACTCGAACACTACCAACAGGGGTTGCATTACCACAGACAAGAAATAGATGGGGCGCACTACCAGCCGGAATAGGGGCAGACTATTGGCGACTGCTAAGGATTTGGGGGTAATTTCGCCAAAAATTAAAATCACGATCGTGGTAACGGCGGTGGCAACAGCCAGGACTAAGCCCCCCTGCCCAAACAGGGCAACACACAAACTAGAGGCAAATACTGCCGTACCTGTATTCACAATATTATTGAGAATTAAGAGGGTAGTAATAAACCGTCCCCTTCTTTCTAAAACCAGGGAATAAATGCCCCCCCGATCGCCCCGGTCTTGAATAATCGATCGGAGTTTAAGATTATCCAGCGCGGTAATAGCAGTCTCTGAAGCGGAAGCAAGTCCCGAAACTATCAATAAAGCAAATAGGGTTAGTCCATTCCCTAAGATAAATTCCCAGGTTGCATCCCCCGGAGGAGGCTCGCTCATAGTAAAGTTTTAATATAGAGGACTTTCACTGCCCATGACCCAAAATATAGCTTCTGACCTAGTTAACACTCTACTCTCTTTCAAGCCTATAGCTTCCTGGGCAAAACAGCAAGCCCGATCGATGATGATCAACCGCGCCGAAAAAATTGGCGTGCCCTGGCGGGAAAGGGTGGCACAACTGCGGGAACATGACCTCGATCGGGAATTGGCTAAAGTGCGTAACCAAGGGGTGCAATACCCCAGTTACTATTTACGGTCTTTCCATGCCTATGAAGGGGGCAATTTGGGTTGGGAGCCTGCCATGGAAGTAGAGGTGGCTGCCTATGCTGTCCATTCCCGTATCTGGTCAAAGGTGGGAGAAAAGGAAGGGGATGCCAAACTGAGGGCTAGTTACCACGATCGGTTGGTGGAGCATTTGCCCCATGCCCAGCGCATTTTAGATTTAGGCTGTAGTGTGGGGATGAGCACCAGAGCATTACAGTCCGTCTATCCCCAAGCACAGGTGACGGGTCTTGACCTTTCGCCCTATTTTTTAGCTATCGCCCAGATACAACCCTCTACAATTTCTTGGGTCCATGCCCCCGCCGAGCAGACGGGCTTACCCGATCGGTTCTTTGATTTAGTTTCTATGAGTCTGGTCTGCCATGAATTACCCCAAGCGGCAACTAAGGCAATTTTTCAGGAAATTTATCGCCTACTAGAGCCTGGTGGTACCTTTGCCCTAATGGACATGAACCCCCAATCGGATGTATATCGGAAAATGCCCCCCCTAATTTTGACCCTCCTCAAGAGTACGGAACCTTACCTAGACCAGTATTTTAGCCTTGATTTAGAGCAGTGCCTGGCTGAGTCCGGCTTTGAAGGGATAGAAGTAATCCCCAATAGCCCCCGCCACCGGGTGGTAATCAGTAAAAGACCTAGCTTGCTTTGACCTATGCGGATTGTCCATCTAGCAGACCTCCATTTGGGCTTTCGGCGCTACAACCGATCGACCAGTAAGGGTGTGAACTGTAGGGAAGCCGATGTATTTAAGGCATTTCGGGAAGCATTAACCAAAATAAAGGAGCTTAACCCCGATTTACTCCTAATTGCTGGGGATGTCTTTCACTGGAGCCGTCCTAACAATTTAGCCCTCGTTCAAACCCAGGGGCTTTTACAGAATTTTATCTATCAGTCCAATATCGAAACGATCGTGATTGCGGGGAACCATGATGCTGTCAGAACAAAGGATAATACCTGCATTTTAGAGTTGTTTAGCTTCATCGATAAGGTAAGGGTAGTCTCCTATGAGGCAGAAATAGTAGTCAATCATGACCAGACTGCTAGAATAGCTTGTTTACCCCATAGCGGGCTGCTTGAAGCCGACAAGATTGACCTCAGACCCAATCGGGATTTTCAGTTTAATATTCTGATGGTGCATGGCACTATAGACCCCCGTTTTGTGAATGATGACGGCGGCGGGAATGTGCCCCCAGACCTACTAGAAATGGACTGGGACTATGTTGCCTGCGGTCATTTCCATAGTTATCGCCATATCGATCGGTTTATCTATTATGCCGGTGCGATCGAGCGTACCAGTAATAACATCTGGCAAGAAGCAGAAGAAGATAAAGGGTTCATTGAATTCGATTTAGAACATAAAAAGGTCTTTTTTCATCCCCTTGCGACAAGAAAGACGATCGATTTACCCATGATTGATTGTCAGACCAAAACGATCGAGGAGGTCAATAATCTAATTGCTGATCATGTCAAACAAGTCGATATTACCGATGCTGTAGTTAGACAACGAATCCTTAATCTACCGAGTAGTTGCCAAAATCAACTAGACTACAAGCAAATTAGAAATTTTAAGAGCCAAGCCCTCCATTACGAAATAAGCTCTAAATCCCCTCACACTAAAACCGCCCGCCTTTTTGCGCCAGAGGGAACAGGGGGAGGTCTTTACGAAGATGCTAAGCAATTTCTCCAGTCCTATCCCATCAGCCAAGACATCGATCGGGATACTTTTGTTGAAAAAGGACTAACCTATCTCCAACGAACGGCGGGTTGATTGCCTGGTCAGGGCATGGGTCTGGTCAATACCGGTCAAATGAAGAAAGAACTGTCTTAGTCTTTCACTCAATCCTACTGCCATGGAAAAATCTGCCCCGCTGATGTCTTCTACTCGTTCCAGTTCTACCCCTTCCCAGTTAGTAGCGCGGAGGTCTGCCCCAGAGAGGTTTGCCCCCTCTAGCCTGGCATTTTGCAAATTTGCCCCCACCAAAAAGGCGTAGCGTAGGTCTGCCTGACTGAGACGCGCCCCCATCAGATTTGCCCCGGTGAGGTCTGCCCCCCCCAAATAGGCACCCAAAAGACTACTTTCCGAGAGGTCTAGGTAGCGCAGGTTGGCGGTGTTGAGTTGCGCCCCATTTAGTTGGGCTTTTGGACCAAGCATTCCCACCGTCCGGTAGTTAAAATCCGGCGGAAATTGGGTAAAACGATCGTAGATTGCCCCCTGCCAACGACATTCTCTAATGGTGGCATCCCGCAAATCTGCCCCTCTTAGGTCTGCCCGCCAAAAACAAGTATGAAGCAGAAGAGAGGAACGTAAATCGGCATTTTGTAAGTTAGCAGCCCTCAAGTCACTATAGGAAAAGTTCCCCCCCCTTAAGTCTGCCCCCCTTAAATCGCTGCGAATTAGGATGTCATGGCTCCAATCGCGATGGTCTAGGGTCTGACCCGCCCCTTGGAATTGATAAAGGTCTTCTTTCATAAATGAATGATATTTTCGATCGGGTAAATTTTATTGTCGTTATCATACATATTAGACTTACTGGACAAATGGGATTTTCCGATCGGAGACTGATTATCTTTTGCCAAAGGAGAAAAATTCTATAAAGTATTTACTAACATAAAGTCTATTCTTCTTCTGGAGATTGGCGGGGCGGGCGGGCAGAGTCCCCTTCTTTGCTACTCAGGAGTTGGTTGAGGTGTCTTAGTTGTTCGGCTGTGCCCATACAAATTAGCCGATCGCCGTTGTGGAGTATGGTTTCGCCACTGGGACCCGCTATCAAGTCCCCATCGATGCGCCGGATTGCTAACACTAAAGCCCCAGTCCTCGATCGGAATTTTGTTTCTATTAAAGTTTGTCCCACAAAAGGGCATAGTTGCTCATCAATGACATATTCTTCGATGTAAAACGACCGGTTTGTGCCCGATACAATGCCATCGACAAAGTCTAGGACTTGGGGACGGAGTGCTGCGGCTGCCATGCGCTTGCCCCCCGTGATGTAGGGTGAGATGACCTCATCTGCGCCGCCGCGACGTAATTTCTGCATTGCTTCTTCCGTGCTTGCCCTTGCCACTGCTCGAATTTTGGGATTAAGGGACTTTGCAGAGAGAATAGTATAGAGATTTTCGGCATCAGAAGGGAGACTCGCCACAATACAAATTGCCCGATCGATGCCGACTTTAATCAAAGTTTCATCGAGGGTAGCATCGGCAAGACAGGTGACAAAACCCATCTCTTCAGCGGTTTTGAGCGTATCGGCATCCTGGTCTACCACTATAAAAGGAATTTCTTCGGCAGCAAACTCTAGGGCGACTTGCTTGCCCGTCCTGCCAAAACCACAGAGAATATAATGACGATCGAGTCTGCCTATCACCCTGCGTTGCTGACGTATTCTGACAATCTCCTTGAAATAACCCTGAATTACTGCATCAGAAACCCGATTTACCATATACCCAACTGTAATGATGCCCGACATGATTAAGCCGATCGTGAAAATTCTACCATCCTGTTGCAGTGTATGGACTTCACCAAAACCTACGGTCGATAAAGTTATGACAGTCATGTAAATTGAATCAAGCCAGTCCCATCCTTCTAAAAAGTGGTAGCCTATTACCCCGATAAAGGCTAAGCTAATGAAAGCGACAACACCGCCTATTAAGTCCCTTCTTAGTTCTTGAAACTGCTTACTGAGTGCCACAATTAAAGAAATAGTTTTGAGACTACTTTACAATATTATGTTGGGTTTTAATTTTATTTCCGATCGGGAGTTTATTATTAAATACTGTGATTAGATTGGGATAAAAACTGTTAAGAAAGTCCAAAGTTTAAAATTAAACGAATTAGATTAACTTTACTAAGAGCTTTGATATTTTTTGGAAAAACTCTCTTTGTATCAATTTCCATGTTTAATAATAAGACTTTCACCGATCGATCGGTAAGGACTTGATAGAACACACAAAGTGGGACTAAAATTAAGTGACAATTTTGGCGCAGAATATTACCGCTGATCCGTTAAAATAAAAAACTACGAATGGAAGGTTACATGAAATCTAAGTGGCAGTGGTATAGCATTGGTGTTCTGACATTGTTAGTCATAGCCGGTCAAATTGGGCATCTGTTACAGAGTTGGCAGTTTGTCGGGGCATTGATGGCATTAGCTACTTTGTTGTTATTCCTCGATCGTTCTGCCCCTGTGGTCACACCTACTAGAGATGAACTAAAGGAAGAATTAAAAAACCTAGAAGAGATAGTCAGCAAAATCCGATCGGTGCCCCAGCAACAACAACTACAAAAACAAATTATTAAACTAGGGGAAGAGATTAAGGAACATAACACTTTTCAAATCGGTGTTTATGGTGCTAAAGGAGTAGGTAAAACCGCCTTAATTACTGCCCTTAAGGGTATGATTAAACCCCGCCATATTAGAGAGTCTCGGAAACTGACCTTAATAGAAACCAGGCATTTTTCAGTTGCCCAAAATAGTGATTTAATTTTATTTCTGATTGATGGCATCCTCAAGGCATCAGAATATAGAGAATTATTAAAATTACAGGAACAACAAAAAAGAGTCCTCCTAGTTATCAATAAGTCTGACATCTTTTTACCCAGCGAAATTGAGCTAATTAAAGCTGACATCCTAGAACATAGTCCTAAAATTCTTGCCCCCGAAGACATTATTCCCTGTGCCAGTGCGCCAAGCCCCATCAAGGTCAAGTCAGATTCTAGGGAATGGTTGGAGCCGGTTCCGCCGGATGTCAAAAACCTCAAGCAGCGCCTCGAAGACATTCTGTTTAAGGAGTGGGAAGAACTCCAAGTCCAAAATCTCCATCACCAAGTCAAACAGATTCGTTCTCAGGCACAGGAGACTCTCTATCAAGACTATCGCCGGGATGGAGAAAAGGTGATTCAAAAATATCAATGGATTACGGGGGCTACCATTTTTGCTAATCCCCTCTCTGGGCTAGACCTCTTGGCTAATGCAGCGATAAATGCCCAGATGTTGATGGAGTTGAGTCGAATCTACGATCGGGAAATTTCTAACCATGAAGCCAGAGAGATGGCGACCCTGATGGCGGGGGCGATGCTTAAATTGGGCATTGTCGAATTACTGACCACCACGATCGGGAACATGATTAAATTTAACACCCTCACCTTTGCGATCGGGGGTTCTTTGCAGGCATTTACCGCAGCCTATCTCACTAGGGTAGGGGGAATCAGTTTTATGAAGTTTATCGAACAGGAGATTGCCCCCCTGTCCAATCAAGCCAAATCCCTCGAGATCCTTTGCGAAGAGACCTACCACACTATGGAAAGTCAGCCCTTAATCAGAGCGTTTCTCCAGGAAGCAAGCCTACAGATCGCCTCCCCGAAAGGCTAGCAGCGCCACCACGATCGGACCGGCTAACACAATCAGAGCCAGACAGGTCAACTGAAAAATCAGATCAAAGGGAATACCAGCCAGAGCAGAAGTAATTCCATCTAAAAAGTCCATAGCGTTTACCTTAACAACATATTAAAACTAGAGTTATGGTATCAGAAAACCTACTGGGATACCCGATCGATGTTGGCGGAACGCACCCAACCAGTCGCTCCAGTACCTTCATCCCGAATTTTAAGCCATTCCCCGTCGGTGGACTCCTCTAGGATCGCAACTTCCGCATTAAATCCTACCCCTGAACTGCCCCCAGCTTCCCCAGAGGGTTCATCCCGCAATACTAGACCAATATCAGGGACAACCCTACCCATACCGATCGGGGGTGTTTCAGGTTCTTTAGGAGGTGTGGTTGGCGCAGGGGAGGGAGTAGGAGCAGGCTTGGCTTGGGGTTTGGGCTTTACCGTGGTCTTAAACTCAGGGCGGGGGGGGGGTTGAGTATAGGGCTTAATCATCTGCCATAGCTTAAACCCGATCGTGGACACCAGACCTATCACAAACAATAAACCTACGTTCCAACGAAAGGTTCCAGTCATGGCTTTTTCGCAGGTTTGGGGGGAGCAGGTTCACCGAAAACCATTATTTTCATCGTTTGGGGCAAATCTTGAGGCAACAGGTTAAGAGTGTTGGCTTTGAGCCTCACAATACTATCCTCAGGAAATAGGCTCAGAAATTCCGAAAGGGGCTGTAGGTCACAGATGCTAGGGTCTGCCTTAGCCCGGCGGAAATGCACCGGGATCACAATTTTAGGATTCAGCGCCATTACCCCCGCCATTGCCCCCTGGGGATCGTAGGCTTTGTCACCGCCCCCTACAGGCACAACTAACAAATCGGGGCGACCCATCAAAATTCTTTCCTCTGGTTGGAAGGGAGCGGCGGCGCCTCCTAAATGCAAAATACCCATGCCCCCCTGTTGCCAGCGCCATGCCACATTGAAGCCAAAGCGCCTGCCCTGTACCCGATCGTGTGCCATGCGGATACCCTGAAAATTGATGCCCAGCAAATTATAGGAGCCTGGTTGCTGGAGAATGGGGGTACTTTCTGAAATATTCTCAATAAACCCCTCATCTAAAAGACGGGAGCTCACTAAAACCAGGTCCGCTTCCTTTTGGGGCGTGGGTAGCCCCTTATTACAGCCCACCGACTTGAAGGGATGGGACAGAATCCGGCGTTTGCCGTCCTGAAATAAAAAACTCATATGCCCCAGCCAAGTCAAACTGAGGGGTGCGGGCTTCTGTGCCTGACTGGGATTACCCCATAAACTACTAGCCAGCCCTAAGCCAAAATAAAAAACCTGACGGCGATTCATAAATACCTAATCAAAATAAAACAGAGTAACTACCTTGCGCTGTTCCTCTGCTTCTTGGCAAGTATGGAGCAGGGTATGACTATCATGGAAAGCAAAGCAAATTAGCTGTTGACATTTCATAATTATTTCTTGATTACACAGAGTGCTAGCTTCAGCAAGACTGAGATGATTGTTTTCCGTATGTTCGATCAGATGAATTACATTGGCTAATTGTTCCCTTGAATCAGGAGACTGACGGGACATACTCTGGGGCAAAATGACCGTCAAGAGGTTTGGATCAGCCCGCAATACACCCCGAATCACGGCAAAATTAGTCCCCGTCGCACCGGATGTGATGATGGGATTACCCGCACTAGCTAGGGCGTAACTTAATAGCTCGATCAGGTTTTGGTGGGTAATAGGCACATGACGAGAACCCAAAACAGCAATTCTTCTGGAGCCTTGCTGTTGAATCATGGCTAGTTCTTGCAGAAATTCGTCAATTTTGGGTAGGTCGATCGATTTTGTCAATGGAGAATTTCCTTTTACTAGGAAAAAGATACCATAATTACCCTCAAGTCAGGCAGGGTATTTCTTGACTGATATAGCAGTTTCGTCCCTTTTGCTTGGCTTGATAGAGCATTTGATCTGCTGCTTCGACTAATTCAGAAGGAAACATATCAGGGCTTGGTACAGTAGTAGCAATACCCATACTCAAACTGACAAACGGGGAAGTTTTAGAGCGGCAGTGGGGAATGGCTAGCTGCTCAATCACACTCTTAATCCGATCGGCTATCGGCAAGGCACTACTCTGGGAGGTATTGGGCAGAATGATGCCAAACTCTTCCCCCCCATAGCGACAAACTAAATCAGCTTCACTCCGCATTGCCGAACTCAGGGCATGGGCTACCCGTTTAAGACAGGCATCACCGCTGGGATGGCCATATTCATCGTTGTAGAGCTTGAAGAAGTCTACATCACAAAGGATTAAAGTCAGGGGTAACCGATCGGTGCAGAGTTGTTGCCATGTTTCGGTTAAATAACTATCAAAGCGGCGGCGGTTAGCAATCAGGGTAAGACCATCAGTTTCGGCAAGAAGTTTCACGATCGCCATTTCCTTACGCCACTGGTTATCAACAGCGTCCCCATGTTCAATTAAAGTATCCAAAATTATTTGGAGGTCTTGCTTTTCCTTTTCCCTATCCCTGGCGACTTTTTTGAGGAAAATTTCTAGGTATTCTCGGCGGCGAATTTCTTTTTTGAGGAGGGCATTAGCATCAAGGAGTTGATTTTCCACCGCATCCCCATGCTCGATCGCAACCAAGAGAGCCATTTCTAAGTCGGCTTGGTGGCGTTCCAATTGCTTGATCTTCAGCTTTAGTTCCTCGATCTCCTCTGCCATGAAAGATAAAGATATAGAAGGAATAGTGTTTATGTTACTCAACTTTTTGATCAGTCATAAATTTATTTCCTTGGGCTGTAGGAAGTTCTCTACCCTCTTCAGTGAGAAACATGGGGCAACACATTTCGATTTAAGTAGGATAACGCTTTTATTTTTTAGTCTACCCCAAAGAGAACAGCCTATTAAACTCCTTGACTATCTTTTAAGCTGATGACCGCCATGATTTAAGTTTTCAATGTCTGCATCGACCATCAAATGAACCAATTCCTTAAAGGTGACACGGGGCTGCCAATTTAGTTTTTCCTTTGCCTTAGTTGCATCTCCCAATAATAGCTCTACTTCAGCGGGGCGGAAGTAACGGGGGTCAATCTCTACATATTTTTGCCAGTCAAGATTAACATAGCTGAAGGCTTCTTCTAGGAATTCCCGCACCGAGTGGGTTTCCCCTGTGGCAATCACAAAATCATCCGGCTGCTCCTGTTGCAAAATCAGCCAAATTGCTTCCACATAGTCCTTGGCATAGCCCCAGTCCCGCTTGGCATCTAGGTTGCCTAAATAGAGTTTTTCCTGTCTGCCTGCCAGAATGTTGGCAAGAGCGATCGTGATCTTGCGGGTGACAAAGGTATGCCCCCGGCGGGGGGATTCGTGATTAAACAAAATGCCATTAGCCGCAAACATACCATAGGACTCCCTATAGTTGATGGTCTGCCAATGGGCGTAGACTTTACCACAGGCGTAGGGGCTGCGGGGATAAAAAGGAGTGGTTTCTTTTTGGGGTACTTCCTGGACTAAGCCAAACATTTCCGAGGAGCCGGCTTGATAGAACTTCACCACCCGATCGGTATGTTGCTGGTAGTCCCTGATTGCTTCTAGGAGGCGTAGGGTACCCATTGCCACTGAATCAACGGTATATTCTGGGGCATCAAAACTTACCCTTACATGGGACTGGGCACCCAGATTGTAAACCTCGATCGGTTCTACTGCTTCGAGGATTTTGCGGAGGGTAGTACCATCCGTCAGGTCGCCGTAGTGCAAAAAAAGCCTGGTATTAGGCAAGTGGGGGTCTTGGTAAAGATGGTCAATCCGCCCCGTGTTGATCATGGAGGAGCGGCGGATAATGCCATGCACTTCGTACCCCTTTTGGAGGAGCAACTCCGCCATATAGGAGCCGTCTTGACCGGTAATGCCTGTAATCAGAGCTTTTTTCATGGAGTTTAGTTATTTTCCTTCAATTCTAGTAATTTTAGCTGGGGCTGGGGCATTTTCTTTTCCCTGTTGCTGGAATGTGCTAAATAGCTTTCCCAAAATTAAAAACTGCCTCCTATTTCCTAGCTTAAATCAGGTAGGTTTCATGTCAAGCGTTGATCAAAATGCCATAGCTAATTCCTAGAAAGAATGTTGAAAGAGGGCATTGAGATAGACTTTGGCTGCACTACGGTAGTTTTTAGAGGCAGAGACAGTCTCCACTGTCCCATTTTGCAATAAAAATAGGGAAAGGGCAGCGGAAAAGACCCGGTCTTGGTCCCAATCGGGATGGGTTTCCAGATAGTTCTTCAGAGTTTCGTGTAGCTCTTCTGGGATTTCTGCCAGGATACTCACATGGGTGGTCATTGCGGTAACTCCAGTATTTGGATTGCGGGCTTTTATTTTGTTCCCTTTCTCCCTGGTTGTCAACGCTGGCTTAGTAGGGATAATTGCTGGGAGGAACCACATAGAATCTAGGTTTTGCCCGTTTTTTTGTAACATTAGCTTAATTTTTTCCGCCAAGGCAGATTTCCCCAGACTCGCGCCCCCGATCGGTTGAAATTATCTCTGGGGGTGTAATTGATTGTGACGTTTCCTGCCTTGCCTGTGGAAAACTCCATCAAATCTGTGGAAAAACCCCCCTTACCTGTGGAAAACTCTGTGGAAAACTTCTCCCCAACAGCGGCATAAAACTTAAAAAATTTCCCTGACAAATGTTACCATTCCTTAACATCAGTCTAGGACTAGCTGGCTTTCTACCCCAGACTGACTAAAGACTTCTACTTTTTGGGTGGCGAGGTCGGCTACTGCCCGGTCTCCCCTGACATCTAATTGGGATTGGGCTTGGCGATAGAAGACGTTACCCTGGGCAGTTACTATTTGCTGGGGAATATTCCAGGTAGCCCGATCGGCGGTGATCATGGACTGGTTATTAGTCGAAGCCCCCTTAACATCCCCCTGGAGTTGAATTAACTGACTGCTAAAGTCCACCTTACCCCGCTGGCTGGTGAGGGTATAGCCCCGACTTGGGCTGGTAATTTCTAGGGGTTCAGTAAGATTGACTAGATTTTGCCCGATCCGCCATTCTAAATTGCGGGATGTTACTTGCCAGTCCCGCTTTGGGGCTTTGATTAGGACGGACTGGGGTAACTTAAGTACCTGTTCGGGAATTTGCCAGACTCCCTTCGCTGCGTTGAGGGTGAGGTCTTCAGTTTTGTGGGTTGCCTTGAAGGGCACATCGATGCGGACTATGCCCTTAGGGGCTTCCCAGGTCAGGGAAGGGGTTTCTACCAGGATGGGGGGCTGGGCGCTGGTCACTTTAACCGATTGTTCTAGGGTAAAGCGGCTGGCGCTGGGGACGGCTTTGAGGGACTTGCCTACCAATGCAATTTGCCGATCGGGTTGATTGATTTGGATATTGCCCGTGGCGGTCAGGAGGTCATCATCTGCCTGCCACACCATCCGATCGGCGGTAATTTGAATATTTTCGTTGAGGAGTTTCGCTTTTATGTCCCCATCGATCGTGATTTTCCGTTCCTTTTGGTTGACGGTGCCGGCTTTGCCCTTGGCTTCGATCAGAACCTTGCCAGCGCGGTAAAACTTGCCCGATACGGTCACAATCTCGGCGGTGAGGTTATCCTGGCTATAGTTGGCTTTAGTGGCTTTAATTTCCCAGATTAAGTTACCCTGACTATCAAATTCCGTTAAAGTCACATTATCTAAGGAGGAACCAGGGTTTTGGACAGGGGCATCTGCCGATTGTTTGATGGGATTAAAATAAACCCACAGACCTGCACCGAGGGCAATGCCTACGGTGGTCATGGTCAAAATTAGGGGTAGGGGTTTCATAGGTCTGCCATAGCCCGATCGAGTAGGTCTAAGCCCTCCTGGAGCGTGTTAATACGACAGAGTTTATCCCTTAAGGTAGAAGCTCCCGCAAAACCTTTAGCGTACCAAGTCAGGTGCTTCCTTGCCTGGTGTAGTCCACTGATGCCCTTATAGTCGTAGAGGTCTTGGAGATGTTCCCTGGCAACTTGGAGCCGCTCTAGGGGAGTAGGACCGGGCTTGCGCTCGCCGGTTTGCAAAAAGTGATCTACTTCTCCCACCAGGAAGGGATAGCCCATCGTGCCCCTTGAGCACATTACCCCATCTGCGCCGGTGATGCGGAGGCATTCTAGGGCAGCTTCCACCGAAAAAATATCCCCATTGGCAATGACCGGGATGGAGAGGACTTCTTTTACCCGCCTAATCCATTCCCATTTAGCTGGTCCATTATAGCCCTGGGCGCGGGTTCTGCCATGAATGGTGATCATCTTTGCGCCCCCGTCTTCCATTCTTTTAGCAAACTCTAATATATTGATCTCTTTTTCGCACCAACCGATCCTGGTCTTAACTGTAACAGGCACAGGCACAGCCTCTACCACCGATCGGACAATTGCTTGGGCGAGTTCTGGTTGGCGGAGCAGGGAAGAACCCCCCCCATTTTTCGTAACTTTGTTGACCGGACAACCCATGTTGATGTCGATCGTTTCTGCTCCTTCTGCCACTGCTTTTTGGGCTGCTTCGGCTAAAAAATGAGGACGACAATCAAACAACTGGATACTAATCGGAGTTTCTTTTGACCGATCGACTTCCATGATTTTGGGCAGTTCTTTCACATAATGTAATCCCGTGGCGTTCACCATTTCCGTATACATCATCGATCGGGGTGCAAAACGGCGCACAAATTTACGGAACACCATGTCTGTCACTCCCGATAAAGGAGATTGGAATACCCGGCTGTGCAGGGTTACATTACCGATCGTGAGGGGCTGGCTTAGGTCCACCATAGAAAAGAAACAGTGAAATTTTAATCTTAGGTTAGCATTTTTCTTCGATGATCATTGGCAGAAGTTTAATCCTTTTATTTTTTGTGTTCATCTTTTTGAAAGACTAAATGATGACCTTACTAATTTTGTAAGACCGATCGAAAGACATCAATTACATGATCAATATCTGCTTCTGTTGT
>Ga0272446_1001140_pt1 | contig 39550 bp, 32 predicted proteins | sample YNPCB0061_FD_194587 | JGI IMG/M metagenome (GOLD analysis project Ga0272446, IMG submission 194587) | Hot spring microbial mat communities from Yellowstone National Park, WY, United States - YNP-CB-006-1 | ecosystem: Environmental > Aquatic > Thermal springs > Hot (42-90C) > Sediment | place...
GCCATGTTTGCCGCCGGTTTTTTTGTCGGTGTAATGCTGACGGTTTACAAGACTTCCTCACAGCATCCGATGCCTGCCGCATCCAAGATGCCCATCGCTCCCCAAACGCAGAACAACATCGCCGCTCTCGAGGCCGAGGCGAACCGGAACCCACAGGATGCCGCCGGATGGATCCAGCTTGGAAATGCCTGTTTTGACGCCGATATGCCCGAGAAGGCCATCGCCGCCTACGAAACGGCGTTGAAAATCGACGAAAGCAATCCGAATGTCTGGACCGATCTCGGGGTGATGTATCGCAGGACGGGGCAGTTCGACATGGCGATCGCCGCATTCGACAAGGCTGCATCCATCGATCCGAAGCACGAGCCTTCCCTGTTCAACAAGGGAATCGTTCTCATGCATGACAAAAACGACGTTCCCGGTGCGATTGCGGTGTGGGAAAAGCTTCTGACCATCAATCCGCTGGCGACCGCACCCGGCGGCAAATCGGTGGAAGAGCTCCTCCAGCTGCTCAAGAAGGCCAAAGGGTGATCCCTGGGCGGTGCAGCACATGATCTCTCCGCAGACGTGGTTACGAACGGAAGGCCTTCAGGCCAACAAGGCCCTCGGACAGAACTTTCTCAAACATCCGACAGTCGCCCGATCGATCGTCGAGAAAAGCGGCATTGGGTCGGATGACATCGTCGTGGAGATCGGGCCCGGACTGGGGAGTTTGACGTTTCCTTTGGCAGAGGCCGCCCGTAGGGTGGTTGCCGTGGAAAAGGACGCCGGTATCGCAGCGGCACTGGCCAGGCGCCTTGCCGAAACCGGTGTATCGAACGTCATCCTTCATACGGCCGACATCCTGCGGTGTGACTGGGAGCAAATCATCGATGAAGCGACACGGGAGACGGATTCGAACCGGGTTGTGATCTTCGGGAATTTGCCCTACAATATCTCCTCGCCGATCCTCGTGAAGCTGGTGGAATACCGTAGCCGGATCGACCGGGCGGTACTCATGTTTCAGAAAGAGCTTGCCGACAGGCTTCGGGCGAAACCGGGCGGCAGGGAATACGGCAGGCTGACGGTCCTCTTGGCGTTTTGCGCAACCGTTGTGCCCCTCCTGTCGGTGCCGGCGGACAGCTTCTATCCCAGGCCGAAGGTCGATTCCGAAGTCGTCGATATCCGCTTTCCCAAACCCGAACCCTATCGGGTGTCGGACGAAGCCGCCTTGGTTCGGGTGGTGCGGGCGGCGTTCGGCAATCGACGAAAGACCCTGAAAAACAGCCTGACAGCCGGTCTTCTCGGATGGGATGGCCAACACATCGAAGCCTTGCTTGCCGGTATCGGCATCGATCCCCTAAGAAGGGCCGAGACGCTCCACATCACCGAATTCATTCGGTTGAGTGAAGCGGTTTCGGAAAAGATGTCCGAAATGCCAAGGTAAAGGCTGCACGTTTCGGAGATCCTCCTGTCGGGGACGTCGTCCGTGTTTGAACGAAACCCCAGAAATTTCCTTTCTCCCCCCATTTGGAAACATCAGGTTTGAGGGAGGGGGGTTCGATGTTCTTTGATCCGATTTCCCCTGCCTTCTTGAAAAAATGGGGGAAGACTTTCGTTCCAACCCTCTTTTCTACAGGGGGGCATTTCCATCGCTTCTTCACGTTCATTCGGACCTTTTGAATCGGCATTGGTTCAAAGAAAACCAGGAAGTTGAGTACATCCGCCATGACCTTGTTTTTTCTCTTCTATCTGTTGCTGTACGGTGGCATCCACCTCTATGTGTTTTACAAGCTCCAAGCGGCCTACCCGCTTTCCTTCCCTGCAAAGACCATCGTGATCGGCGCTTTTGCCTCCATGGTCATCTCTCCGGTCATGGTCCGCCTGCTGGAGCGTCATGGGTACGAACTGCCGGCCAACACATTCGCTCATGTCGGGTATCTCTGGATGGGGCTCGTGTTCGTCTTTTTTTCCACATCCATTATGCTCGACATGTGGCGGTTGGCGATGCATGTCGGCACCTGGCTCGGGGCTTCGGGGCTTCAGGGGTGGATGCCCCAAGGACGCATGCGGCTGTTGCTTCCTCTTGCGGCGTCCTTGTTGTTGACCGGCTATGGATATGCTGCTGCACTTCGGATCGCTCCGGAAACCATCACCCTGGAAACCGACAAATTGCCGCACGGCATGTCGAGGCTTCGAATCGTGCAGATATCCGATGTCCACCTCGGTCTGATCGTATCCGGCGGACGTCTGGAGCGAATCTGCAAGGTCATTGAAGAAGCCAATCCGGATATTCTTGTATCTACGGGTGATTTGCTCGACGGTCAGCTGGACGGGCTGGCCTCTTCCGTGGAGAGACTCAAGCGAATCCAGCCGCGCTTCGGCAAGGTGGCTGTCACTGGAAACCATGAATACTATGCAGGCATCGAGCAGTGTGTGCAGTTGACGCAAGCTGCGGGATTTCGGTTGTTGCGTGGTGAGCGTTTCGACGTGGACGATATCGTTCGGTTCGTCGGGGTTGACGATATCACGGGCTATCGGGGAGGAGGATCCGAATTCCTGAGCGAGGAACGCCTGCTGGCAGGGATGGGAAATCGCAGGGATATGCTGACCATTTTGCTGAAACACCGTCCTATCGTTTCAGAGGAGGCGCTCGGTGCCTTCGATCTACAGCTTTCCGGTCATACCCACGCCGGGCAGATTCTGCCTTTTTCCCTGATTACCCGCCTGTACTTCCCTTATCATCGGGGGTTGTATCCCCTGCAGAAGGGATCCGCTCTATACGTATCTCGGGGGACAGGCACGTGGGGACCGCCCATCCGCATCGGCTCGGATCCCGAGGTGACAATCATCGATTTCGTACGGCGGAATGCTTCCTAAAAGGAAAGGCGCTGCCTACGCTGGGCGCAGCCTGAAATCCGGCCGGCTCTACGCGCCCTGGACATACATCTCCGCCAGGGCGATATTGACCGCCTGCTCAGTGCGAGTTCCTTTTTCAAGGACCGAGGGATAGAAGTCCGTGGAGTGCACTTGGGGTACCTGGAAAGTCAGCTCGCCCAAGCGGGTGAGCATGGTTTTGGGTTTGAAGCCGTTTGCGTAGTCTCGCCGGTTTTCAGAGCGCTCGTAAGGCGCAGCACCAAGACACCGGCTTCGCTCGATTTTTCCGGGTAAGATTTATCACGAAAACCGGAGGCTATAAAAGTTACCCGGATTTTTACCCGGAAAACACCCGGTTTTCAAAGGACCTTGTCGGACAAATGGCAATAAAAAAACCCCTTGTTTTTCAAGGGGTTTTTTTACTTTGTTGGATTTTGTTGGACCCGTAGGTGGTGGAGGCGGCGGGAATCGAACCCGCGTCCGAAAACATTCCGTCCAGGCGTCTACATACATATCCCGAATTTTGAGGTTCGCCCACACGATCTCCTTCGGGCGGGATGTCGTTTGGGCTATTCCGGTAGCGTTTCGCACGGCCGTACCCGGAACATCCGGTCGGGCTATCCTGCTCTTGACGCCCTCGCCAGGCCCGCAGGCCCTGCCCGGCAGGACGGTAGCCGTTAAGCGGCTACTGCGTAGTTATAATCGTCTGCGATTATATTTAATCCTGTCTGTTTAACGAGAAGCCAGGAACTCGGTATGCAGCCGGAACTTCTTTATCCCCGTCGAAACCGTTTCGCCCCCAGGGATGTTTGGCAAAGATCGATCGGCCTTTTCATGGCCATTTCTGGGAATGAATGTAGGGCATTTCGTCTTGGATGTCAAGAATTCATCCGAGAAGCCGGCGGTGGTATGGTTCGGCTTTACAGGCGGATAGCCCTTGATAGTCATCGGGCATTGATGCCTGTATGGGTATATCGCCCGACGCGATGCAGCCTTGCCTGCTCACGCTCCATGTCCCTACGCTTGATGGACTCCCGTTTGTCGAAGAGCTGTTTGCCTCGGGCCAGGGCGATGACGATCTTGACCTTGCCGTTCTTGAAATACATTTTGAGTGGAACGAGGGTAAGTCCTTTTTCGTTGACCTTGCCATACAGTCGCTTGATTTCCCTCTTGTGCAACAGCAGCTTTCGTACCCGCAGCGGCTCGTGGTTGTCGTAATAGGCAAACGGATATTCACCGATATGCAGCTGATAGATGAACACCTCTCCGTTGTGAATCTTGGCATAGGCGTCTTTGAGATTGACCTTACCGATCCGTAGGGATTTGACTTCCGTGCCCTTCAGTACGATGCCCGCCTCGAACTCTTCTTCGATGGTATAGTTGAATCGGGCTTTTCGGTTTTCTGCGATCAGCTTGACATGGTTCGATGACATGGGTGAGCCTGTGTTTCTATCGGTCGCTGTGAAGCATCCGTTCGATGACATCTTCGGTGGTTTTCATGGCAAGTGCTTGCGCCAGGAGGACATCCACCTCGGATTTTCGCAGCGTGGCAATGCGCTGCTTGATGGAGCCGATCGACTGCGGGGTCATGCTGAGTTCATCGATGCCCATGGCCACCAAAAGCGGCAGGCAGAGCGGATCTCCGGCCATTTCACCGCACATGAACGTCGGAATCCCCTTTTCATGGCCGGTTTCGATGACATGCTTCACCAAGCGGAGAACAGCCGGGTGAAGGGGGGAATACATGTAGGCGACATCCCGGTTGCCGCGATCGATGGCCAGGGTGAACTGAATGAGGTCGTTTGTACCGATGCTGAAGAAATCGACTTCTTCCGCCAAGATGTCCGCCAGGATGGCGGCAGAGGGAACCTCGATCATGATGCCCAACGGAATGTCCCCTCGATAGGGCACGCCTTCACGTTCAAGGGCTTCCTTGCAGCTTTCGATGAGGTTGCGGGCCTCGATCACTTCCGGGTAGCCGGCGATCATCGGCAGCAGCATGCGGACATTGCCGAAAACAGCCGCCCGAAGAACCGCCCGAATCTGGGTGCGAAACACGTTTGGGTGTTTCAGGCAATAGCGGATCGCCCGAAATCCGATGGCTGGATTGGCTTCGAGCAGGGGTTTGCCGTGTTCGAGGGCCTTGTCGCCATTGATATCGAGGGTTCGAATGGTGACAGGATGGGGTGCCATTTGCTCGACGACCTTCCGGTAATCGGTGAACAACTCTTCTTCTGTCGGAAAGTCGAGTCTTCCCAGGTATTGAAATTCGGTTCTGTACAACCCGATTCCTTCCCCCCCGTATTCCAGCACCGTTTTGGCTTCTTCCGGCATTTCAATGTTGCCCATGATGGGCACCCGGATACCGTCTGCCGTTTGGCTGCGGACTTCCAATCGATTCCTGTAGGCGCGGTCCTGACGGTCTTCATCGATTTTCTTCTCCAGAAAGGCCATCAAGGTGGCACTGTCGGGCCGGTGAATCACGGCGCCGCCGGAGCCGTCCAGGATGAGTGGATCGTCCATGGCGATGCGGTCCACTGCGGATTGCAGCCCCATGACCGCCGCAATCCGAAGACTTCGAACGATGATGCCGGCATGGGAGGTTTTTCCACCGGTGTCTGTGGCAACGCCCTTGATGATTTCGGGTCGGATCTGGGTGGCCTGGGCGGGTGAGAGGTCTCTCATGACGAGGATCACCCGCTTGCTGATGCCGGTAATGTCGATCTGAGCGGCACCGGAAAGATTTCGCATCACCCGGTCCGCCAGATGAACGATATCCAGCGCCCTTTCCTGAAGATAGGGGTCGGACATCGAGGAAAACTTCCCGCGGAGCTCGGCGGCAACCCGCTGCAGTGCCCATTCCGCGTTGATGCGTTCTGTGGCGATGACATCGATGATCTTTCCATAGAACAGCCGGTCGTTGAGCATCACCACATGGGTGTTGAGAATATCGGTATGGGTCTGCAGTTCGTCGGCCGTGCCCTCGATGATGCGAAGCAGCTCTTCCCGGGTTGTCTTGACCGCTGTTTGAAAACGTGCGGCTTCCCGGACGATGGCGTTATCGGAAATTCGGTATTTCGGAACCAGATCGATATGGTCCAAGTACACGACATGGGCAGGACCTATGGCAACCCCGGGGGATACGGCGATCCCCTCAAGCCGCTGGTTGAGGCTTTCCGGGGGGAGGGAATCGGATGCCTCGGCGAAGCCGGTTTCCACGAGGTCTGTGAGCGCCTGAATCACGGGGATGTCGTCTGCGTCTTCACAGGCGAAACGGATGGCACGGCCGGCGGGAATCTCCATGGCCAGCATGTCGAGAATATCGTTGGCATTGGCCTGTTGATCCTCATGAAGCAGCCAGATCGAGTGAAACGCCTTCTGGGCGAGGTGTGCGATCTTGGCTGCCGATCGTGCATGCAGGCCAAGACCGTTGGTGATCCAAACGGTTTGGGTTTGATGATACGTCATGAATATTTGTCGAATTATTGTTGTTTATGAGCGGGGAAATTCGCTTCTACCAGGCGATGTCGATTGTTTTGCGGGATCGACCGTGAGGAAAACCCGTTTCATGGGCCTGCATCAGCACAAGGATTTCTCGATGAAACCATGTTCCTGCTTTTTCTAATAGCAAATCGGAATGAAATTGTCAAATGAATCGATACGATGGATGGTTCGCCGGCCTCATCACAGGACAAACCGAGCGCGTTGGCGGCTGCATGGTCCAGGATCGGGCAATTCTGTTGACACTCCGGATGCCTTATGATAGCAATTTCGTTTAAATAAAGCGAATCCAAATAGATATCCGAGAGATATTGATTCGAAGCGTTTTCGGGTCATGGAGAAGGACGTCCATGAGAGGGGATTCACATGCAGGAGGGTGGTCATGAACAAAACCGATGTGTTGACGGATCCGGTGGAAGATGAGGATATCATTGAATTGACGGAAGAAATCGAATCGGAGGACGAGGAAATCATCGATTTGACAGATGGAATCGATCCGATGGCCGAAGAAACCGTCTCACCCGCTGTTCCTCCCCTCGAGATTCCGACAGCCGGAGGTTCCGCTCCTCCCGAAACCGGTCAGTACGTGAAAGAGAGCGAATCCCTTAAGCCCTTGTCGATCGAGGAGTTGACCATCGACAGCCTCGATGGAGAAATGCCTAGTGCCGATATCGACTTCCCATCGGATCATTCCTCTATCGAGGCCGCGGAAGTCGACATCGATCTCGATCTCGATCGGCTGTTACCGGAAACGCCGGCAGCTCCCCCTTCTTCGATGGATGCGCCTGCGGCTGCTTTCGAACCGGCACAAGACCCCTTCCCGATTTCATTGGATGCCCTCCTAACGGAGGAACCCACCGATCTTTCCTCTGAGCCGCTCCTCGATATCGGGCTTCCCCTTTCCGGTGAACCGCTTTCGGAAACCGCGGTTCCCGGGCCGCCGGACGGGATGCAGCCCTCCGACATCGAACCGCCCCAGGCCGAGACAGCAGCAACACGTGATGTGGCGGGCAGAATTTCCGATGAACAGATCGATCGAGCCGTGGAGCGGGTCATTCGAGACATGTTCGAAGAGCGGATTTCTGCGGCCATCTATGAGGTTGTGGAACGGGTTGTCCAGGATGAAATGGATCGGCTGAGGCGCCTGTTGCTCGAAGAGAAATGATGTCCTCGCCAATCGTCCATTGTGGAATGCTTCGCATCAAGGCTGCAGGCAAACCGTGCGACACAACGCAGCATCCGGCCTTTTTGCGAAGCCGAAAATAATAAGGAGAAGCAATGACCGACAACCGCTTCGACAAGGGGTACGATCCCCTGCTTGTCGAAAACAAATGGTATACGTTCTGGGAAGAGAATCATTTTTTCGATGCGGACGAATATTCCGACCGCCCCGCCTATTCCATCGTCATCCCTCCGCCCAATGTAACGGGCGTTCTGCATATGGGCCATGCCCTCAATGTCACCCTTCAGGACATTTTGTGCCGGTACCGTCGTCTCAAGGGGGATGCCGTCTTGTGGATGCCGGGAACGGACCATGCCGGTATCGCCACCCAAAATGTCGTCGAACGGCAGCTTGCCGAAAAAGGGCTCTCCCGCCACGATGTAGGACGGGAAGGTTTCATCGAAGCCGTCTGGGCCTGGAGAAGGGAATCCGGAAGCGCCATCATCAACCAGCTCAAGCGGCTGGGCGCTTGCTGCGACTGGCGACGGGAGCGGTTCACGATGGATGAAGGGCTCTCGAAGGCCGTCCGTCAGGTGTTCGTCCAGCTCTATCATGAAGGCCTCATCTACAAAGGCGATTACATCATCAACTGGTGCCACAGGTGCCATACGGCCCTCTCGGATCTCGAAGTGGATCACGAAGAAATCGACGGATATCTGTACCATATCCGGTATCCCTTTGCAGGGGCCGATGGCCATCTCGTCGTAGCAACCACTCGTCCGGAAACGATGTTCGGGGATACGGCCGTAGCCGTGCATCCGGAAGACGAGCGATACCGGCAGCTGCCGAGCGAATCCGTCGTACTGCCCCTTGCCGAACGTATCCTTCCGATCATCCGGGATGCCTATGTGGGGATGGAATTTGGGACCGGTGCCTTGAAGGTGACTCCGGCCCATGACCCCAACGACTTCGAGATCGGCAGGCGCCACGGCCTCGAATCGCTCAAGGTCATCGATGATGACGGGATCATGCTGCAGCCTGCAGGGGCTTTTTCGGGAATGGACCGCTTCTCCTGCAGAAAGGCGGTCGTCGAAGAGTTGACCCGCCGCGGGTTGATCGAAAAGGTTCAGCCCTACAGGCATAGCGTGGGGCACTGCTATCGGTGCAAAACCGTCGTAGAACCCAATTTGTCGAAACAGTGGTTCGTTCGGACAAAACCCTTGGCCGAGGCCGCCGTTGCAGCGGTGGAAAACGGCCAAACCCGCATCGTTCCGGAAGTCTGGGTGAAGAACTATTACGACTGGATGAACAACATTCGCGACTGGTGCATTTCGAGACAGATTTGGTGGGGGCATCAGATCCCGGCATGGACGTGCGAGGACTGCGGCGGGATGACCGTCGTCATGGAGGATCCGAAGGCCTGTCCGACATGCGGAAGCTCTCGCCTGATTCAGGAAAGCGATGTCCTCGACACCTGGTTCAGCTCTGCGCTCTGGCCCTTTTCCACCATGGGCTGGCCGGAAGTCACACCGCTTCTGCGCAAGTTCTACCCCACATCCGTTCTTGTCACGGGGTTTGACATCCTCTTTTTCTGGGTGGCCCGGATGATGATGATGGGCATTCATTTCATGAAAGAGGTGCCTTTCCGGGATGTCTACGTTCATGCCCTGGTGCGGGACGAGGCCGGGAAGAAGATGAGCAAGTCCAAGGGAAACGTGATCGATCCTCTGACGATCATCGATCAATATGGAACCGATGCCTTCCGGATGACGCTCGCCGTTTTTGCGGCTCAGGGCAGAGATATCAAAATGTCCGAAAAGCGGGTGGAAGGTTATCGGCACTTCGTGAACAAGCTCTGGAACGCCGCCCGTTTCGCGATGATGCATCTCGAAACGGCCTCCGATGTGTCGCAGATCGGGGAACTTGCGCTGCCCCATCGCTGGATTCTGTCGAGGCTGCAGGCCGTGATCCGTTCCGTTTCCGAAAATCTCGACACCTATCAGTTCAACAATGCCGCCGGAGACCTCTATCAATTCGTCTGGCACGAATTCTGCGATTGGTATATCGAAGCCATCAAGCCCGATCTGTACGAGAAATACGGTGAAGCGTCGCGGCTTGCCGCCCGGGCCGTTCTCTGGCAGGTGCTTCGGGACTTGCTGGTTCTCCTGCATCCCTTCGTGCCCTTTGTCACGGAGGAAATCTGGGATGCCTTGCCCGGAACCGGCGGAAGCGTCATGAACGCCTCATTTCCTGAGGTCGATCCTGCGCGGGTGGATCTGGACAGCGAAAGGCGGATGAAGGTTCTGATCGATATCGTTTCGGCTATCCGAAACATTCGTGGAGAAATGAATCTCCAGCCGTCCCTAGCCCTATCCTGCCGGATCCACAGCATCGACGAGCGGATTCATGCGGCTGTGACAGAGCAGGGGGAGCGGATTCGCAATCTTGCCCGACTCGAGGATATCGTGCTGACGGCTTCCGATGAAAAACCGAAGCGTGCAGCTGTCGCAGTCATCGAAAACGCAGAAATCTACGTTCCGCTCGAAGGGGTGCTGGACATCGGTCAGGAGCTGCAGCGCTTGGGCAAGGAAATGAACAAGGTGCAGACGGAACTTACGAACATCTCCAGGAAATTGATGAACGAAGACTTCATTCGGAAGGCACCCGAGGAGGTCATCGAAAAGGCCCGAGAAAAACAGACACTGCTCGAAGAGAAGCGCAATCGGATGCAGCGGCACATCGAAAAGCTGCAGACACTGTAGAGGGAACGTCCATGAACCTTGCGCAAACGGCACTGGTCGAACGGCTGATCCGTCTGGCTCTGGATGAAGACATCGGCACAGGGGACATCACGACCGAGCATCTGATCGATTCCGGGATGAGCGGGGTGGGTCGGATCATCAGCAAGGAATCTCTGGTGCTGGCCGGAGGACCTGTTGCCTGCCGGGTGTTCGAGCTTCTGGATCCGTCCCTTGTGGTTTCGATCCATGCAGAGGATGGCCGTTTCGTTCCTCCCGGAACGGTTTTGATGACCGTCGAGGGATCGATGCGTTCCCTGTTGACGGGGGAACGTACCGCTTTGAACTTTTTGCAGCGTATGTCCGGTATCGCCACCCATGTGCGCAACTACCTTCAGATGATGAAAGGCCTTTCGCTGCAGCTGGTCGATACCCGGAAAACGACCCCCGGGCTTCGGGTATTGGAAAAATATGCCGTTCGGATGGGCGGCGCTCGGAACCACAGAATGGGGCTTTTCGACGGGGTATTGATCAAGGACAACCACATTTCGGCCTGTGGAGGGATCATGCCGGCCGTCTCCCGCATTCGCCGGCACATGTCTCATCTGATGAACATCGAAGTCGAGGTCTCCACCCTCGAGCAGGTTCAGGAAGCCCTGCAGGCCGGGGTGGATGTCATCATGCTCGACAACATGTCGATCGATGCGATGCGGAAGGCCGTGGCCCTGATCGCCGGAAAGGCCTTGGTCGAGGTGTCCGGTCGGATCAATGCCGCAACCATCCCCGGTCTTGCCGGGGCAGGTATCGACATCGTCTCTGTAGGTGCCCTGACCCATTCGGCCAAAAGCGTGGATATCAGCATGGACATCGAGCCTGTAGGGAACGTTGCAGCGGAGCGGATGCCATGATTCCGCTTCGGGATACGACGGCATCGAAGACGTATCCGGTCGTCAACACGATGCTGATCGCCGTCAATGTATTCGTGTTCATCGTTCAGCTCGGGCAAGGACGGGATCTGGATCGGTTCATCTATCTCTACGGCCTCGTTCCGGCCCGTTACAGCGTACCTGCGGTCGCCTCCTATTTTTCCCTCGGCCAGCAGCTGTTGTCTCTGCTCACGTTCATGTTTCTTCATGGCGGTTTTTGGCACCTTCTCGGCAACATGTGGTCTTTGTACATTTTCGGAGACAATGTCGAGGACCGGATGGGATCGGCCCGTTACCTTGCCTTTTATATCCTGAGCGGCCTGATCTCCGGCTTGACCCATTTGCTGTTCAACATGACGTCGAACGTGCCGACCATCGGGGCCAGTGGCGCCATCGCCGGGGTGATGGGCGCCTATTTCCTGATGTTTCCGCGATCGAAGATTCTGACGCTCGTTCCCATCTTCATCATTCCGTTCTTCTTCGAAATACCGGCATTTTTCTTTTTGGGTGCCTGGCTGCTGCTGCAGTTCCTGAACGCCGCTGGAGACCATGCGGCAGGCGGTATCGCCTGGTGGGCCCATATCGGCGGGTTTCTGTTCGGGATGGCTTTTGTCCGAATGATGCCTTCCCTACCGTCCATCGGAGTGAGCGATCATATCCGCAGCTATACCGAAAAACGAACGACACCTCGGCTTCAGATCATCAAACCGATCGGCACAGGCGACGATCCCCATCTCTATGGGGTCCTTCAGGTTTCTCCGATGGAAGCCGTCACCGGAACCCTCAAGATGGTCAACATCCCCTGGGGGTTCGCCAATCGTCTTTTTCGGGTGAATGTTCCGCCGGGTGTGCGGGAAGGGACGGTCCTGCGGCTCAAGGGAATGGGCCGAATGACGCGGGATGGCTTGCGCGGAGATTTGCTTCTGCGGGTTCTCGTTCAACCCTGAAGAAATCGCAACAAGTCCCTGATGTTTTGTCTTGATCCGGGGATAGGAGAAAGAGCGCACAGGAGGCTTTCTCCTTGTGGCTCGAAAGGGCTTCGTTGACTTGTTGCGGTTTCATCGATTTTGATCGGATCGAAGATTCATGATGACGGATCCACCTGACAAACAGCCGGCCACCCCCAGCAAGCGGAAGAAGCTGGGAGAAATTCTCCTCGAAGCGGGGTTGATCGAGGAAAAGGACCTGTTGCGCGCTCTTGAAATTCAGAAAATCAAGAAAAAGCGCTTAGGCCAGGTCCTGATCGAAATGGGGATTGTCAATGACGAGCAGCTGGCCAAGGCGCTGGCCGGCCAAATGAAAATCCCTTATGTCCGGTTGACCGATGTCGCCATTCCCAAGGAGATCATCGATCTGGTGCCCCAGGACATGGCGCTGAAGCATCTGCTCATACCGGTCAAGGTGGTCAAGAAGCAGCTGGTCATCGCCATGGCCAACCCCTTCGAGTATTCCGCGCTCGACGATCTGCGCTTCCTCACCCAGATGCCCATTTTCGTGACGGTCGCACCTCATAGCGACATCGTTGCAGCCATCAACAAGCACTACCCCAAAAGGGGACTCGACCAGGAATTGTCCCCGGAGATCGGGTTGACGGACGGCCTGGAAATCGTCAGTCAGGCCCCCGAAAAAGAACAGAACGTTCAAGATCTTCTGAACCTGACGGAGTTGCCTCCGGTCGTTCGGTTCACCAATTCCATTCTGGCGGATGCCATCCGCCAGAAAGCCAGTGACATTCACATCGAGCCCCAAAAGGATACGGTCGTCATCCGCTATCGGGTGGACGGGATCATGCGGGAGGTCATGCAGATCGACAAACAGGTGCACACCTCGCTTGTATCCCGCATCAAGATCATTTCCAATATGGACATCTCCATCCGTCGAAAACCCCAGGACGGAAGGGCCCAGGTGAAATTTGGCGATGAGCGCTACGATCTGCGGGTCTCCACCATACCTGCGACCTACGGAGAGAAGGTGACCATCCGGATCCTGAATCCTGCGGGCGGCGGGATGAGCATCGAGGAGCTGGGGTTTAACGAGCGGGATCTGCGGATGTTTCAGGAGGCGATCAGCAAGCCCCAGGGGATTATCCTCGTTACCGGGCCTACCGGAAGCGGCAAGTCTTCGACTTTGTATACGGCGCTGCGCAAACTGAACACGCCCAAGGTCAACATTGTCACCGTCGAGGATCCCGTTGAATTCGACATTCCGGGCATCAACCAGGTCCAGATCAACCCGAAGGCCGGGATCACCTTTGCAGCGGGGCTCCGCTCGATTTTGCGGCAGGATCCCGATATCGTCATGGTCGGCGAAATTCGAGACAGCGAAACGGCAGCCATCGCCTTTCAGGCGGCTCAGACCGGGCATCTGGTTCTTTCCACCCTGCATACCAACGATGCACCATCGGCGGTGACACGACTGTTGGACATGGGTATCGACAGTTTCATCATCGCCGATTCCCTCGTCTGTGTGATCGGACAGCGCCTCGTTCGGGGCATCTGTCCCAAATGCAAGGCTGTCGATCCGCTTTCGCCCAAGATCGTCGAACAGCTCAAATCGTATTATCCGCTCGAACCTCAGCAGAAATTCTGGAAAGGCCTCGGGTGCGAGGAGTGTCAGTTTACGGGGTATGCCCGCCGAATGGGGATTTTCGAGGTGTTGATGATCACCCCTTCCATTCGGGAAATCCTCGACAAAAATGTGTCCGGCGTACAGATCCGGAAGGTGGCCGAACGTGAAGGGTTTACGGTGCTGAGCAAGGATGGGATCAGCAAGGCGGTCAGGGGGCTGACGACGATCGAAGAAGTCATGCGGGTCGCCCCTCCGGAGTTGGAAGAAGATACCGAAAAAGGCAGTATCGCAGTCCCGCTTCCGCAGAAGCTCTCCTCTGTCGTTCAAGCGCCTGAGCCGGTTGCAACCGAGCCGGCCGAATCGGGGGAAACCGGCCGACCCAAGATTCTGATCGTGGATGACAACATCGTCATCCTGAAGGTTCTGCGCGGCATTCTCGAATCGAACGGGTATATGGTCATTTCCGCAACCAATGGGAACGAAGCCTTCAAGGCAGCACTTCTTCAAAAGCCCGATCTCATCATCACCGACTACATGATGCCGGAAATGGATGGAAAACAATTGATCCAGAAGCTGAAGGATCAGTTGGCGACCCGCTACATCCCGATCATCATGCTGACATCCAAGGACGAGGTGGATTCGGAGGTCGAGGTGATCGATGCCGGTGCCGACGATTATCTCGTCAAACCGGCCAATCCCAAACGGCTGATCGCCAGAGTCAAGCGGCTGTTGGCCCGGCCGGTGATGCTCGAGTTGTGATCGCCGGAAACCGAAGTGTCGGTTCACGCCTTGCGGGACAGTTCAGCCAAACGCAGCAACTGATCGGAGAAGGAAACCGGAGGATCGGCCCCAAGCGGTTTCTTGAAGAAGAAAGCCATTTCCGAAACCAGCCCTTTACGTTCCCCGCTTCGATGCAGAACGGCCATCCATCGGGCGAGATCCATCACCATCGGGGCTGCAAGAATTGAATCCCGCCCCTGAAAATCGATCCGCATGCTCATCGGAAGCCCGAAAAGCCCTTCGAAGTCGATGACATCCCAGGCTTCTTTGGCATCTCCCCGGGGGGGATAATAATCGATATGGACCTTGTGGCAGTCGGGCAGAACGGGATACCCCAGGATTTCCTCGAGAATTTCCGTCTTGTTGGCAAGCTTTCCGCTGGCGCATGCCGGGTTCATGAGATTGGCGCCGTCTGCATTGCCCAGGATGTTCAGGCTGTACCATCCGGTGATCCGCAGTTTTCGAGCCTTCCAAGCGGAGGCCAACACCTGCTTGTAGAACGTCTGCCCGGTTTTCCCGTCCCTTCCGCACATCGGAACCCCCTGTTGGACGGCACGATCGACGATCCAGTCCATCTCGACCCCATTCGGGGTGAAATTGACCACTGGGATTCCGGATTCGATGGCTGCCAGCACGTACACCAGATCCGGGAAAAGCGCAGGATGCGCTGCATACCATGCGGCCAGGGCATTTCTGTCTGGAATGGAGGGCGGTGGGGGAGCGGCCGGAAGGAGGTTGACGAGAACCACGGCTGCATTCGGATGTCGGCTTCGGATCGTCTGAATGTCCCCGGATACCCGCTTCAGGGCTTGGTTGAGGTCCAGGTCGGCAGATGGCGCCTCGAAAACGGGGATGGCTGCGATCTGCGGGAGAAAGGCTTCATGGATCGCTTCCGGTACGACGCCGTGACGTCGCAGGGCGGCAGCCGGATCCCCGGCATCCGGAAGATCCCATCCGACCACGAAGGTATCGGCAAGCGGAAAATCCGGAAAGAGCCCGTTGGTCGTCAGATAGGGCCGGACCAGCTCCGGGGAGGATCTCAGCGCTTCAACGGCGAGGCACAGGGTCGATCCGATCGCGCCTCCGATTCCGGCCACGAGGATCACGAGGGGTTGGGTGGATGAAAAATGTTGTTTCATGAGGTTCCAGGGATGAAGGCTCTTGGTTGACTCGCTCGGGAACCCTTCAAGACGGGCGGATGGCGGACTTCCGCCCGTCCGAACGTACGGCTCAGGATGCCATACAGGCGCCCGATTTCCAGAACGGAGACAATTGTCGCAGCCGTTCGATGATTCCCGGCATGTGTTCGATGACGACATCGATTTCGGCTTCGGTGTTGTACACACTCAGGCTGTAGCGGATCGTTCCATGCGCTGCAGTGAACGGAACCCCCATTGCGCGCAGGACGTGCGAAGGTTCGAGGGACCCGGAGGTACATGCCGAGCCTGAGGAGGCGCAGATGCCATGTTCGTTCATCAAGAGCAGGATGGCCTCCCCTTCCACGAATTCGAACGCGATGGATGCCGTGTTGGGAAGACGGGGGGCATCCTTCCCGTTGACGAAACAGTTGGGAATTCGTTGGGTAAGCTCCCGTTCCAGTTTGTCTCTGAGCTCTCGTACCCGCGTATTCTCTTCGGACATCTTCGCTGCAGCCAATTCCGCAGCCTTTCCGAGCCCGATAATGGAAGCCGTGTTCTCGGTGCCGCCTCTTCTGCCTTTCTCCTGATGGCCGCCGATCAGAAACGGTGAAAATTTCGTTCCCTTGCGGACATACAAGGCGCCAATGCCTTTGGGGGCGTGCAGCTTGTGACCGGAGAGCGAGAGCATGTCGATCCGGTTGGTCTGCATGTCGATCGGTATCTTGCCGACGGCCTGAACCGCATCGGTATGCAAAACGATGCCTGCAGCAGCGGTCTTTTCGGCGATTTCTTCCACCGGGAAGATCACCCCGGTTTCGTTGTTGGCCCACATCAGACTCACGATGGCCGTATCCGGCGTGAGGTTGTCGTAGAGGAAATCGAGATCGAGGTTTCCGCTCTTGTCCACGCCGACGGTGGTGACCCGATACCCGTTCTTGGCCAGATAATCGCAAAGGTTTTTGACGGCCGGATGTTCCACCCGGGAGGTGATGATGTGTTTCTTCTCCGGGTAGGAGCGGATGGCCGCATAGATGGCCGTGCTGTCGCTTTCTGTACCGCAGCTGGTAAAAATGATTTCCTCCTCCGAGGCACCCAGAAGGGAGGCCAGACGCTCCCGAGCCTCCCGGATGCGGCGTCCGACCATCCCCCCGAAACTGTGCATGGAACTCGGGTTTCCATACCACCGGTTGAAATAGGGAAGCATTTCCTCGAGGACTTCCGGGGCGACCATGGTCGTGGCATTGTTGTCGAGATAGATCACGGGGGTGTCGTTCATGATGCCGCCTCCTCTACCGTAAGCTCCGGTGCGACGAGCTCCTGGAGTTTGGTTTGAACGTATTGCTTCAGGGTGACCTGGGACATCTTGCACTGGGAGCAGCTCCCCTTGAGTCGAACGAAGACCGTGTTGCCATCGACATCGACGAGCTCGATATCCCCGCCGTCCTTTCGAAGCGAGGGCTGAATTTCACGGGCAAGCGTTTCTTCGACGAGCTTGATCTTCTGGAGATTCGTGAGCTTTCCCTTCGGGGGGGCGACGACTTTCGGTTTGGCTGCGCCCAGGACGGCGTCGATGATTTCCTGAATCTTGTCGTGGCATTTCCCACATCCACCGCCTGCCTTGAGATAATCGGTGACCGCCTCGATCGTGTGGAGCTTGTTTTCCTTGACGGCGCGTTCGATCTGAATATCGGTCACACCGAAGCATTCACAGACGATGTTTCCCTCGACAACGCGAACGTCCTTGCCGCGGTAGCAGGCGATCGCCTTTTCGAGGGCATCTCGTCCCATCACCGAGCAATGCATTTTCTCCTTCGGCAGCCCGCCGAGGTATTCGGCGATCTGCTCGTTGGTGATCTGTTCGGCCTCTTCGAGGGTCTTTCCGATCACCATTTCCGTAAGGGCCGAGGAGGATGCAATGGCGCTGGCGCAACCGAAGGTTTTGAACTTGGCTTCCTTGATCCGCTGGTTTTCATCCAATTTGATATATAAGGTCAGGGCATCGCCGCATGCCAGCGAGCCCACCTCTCCCACGCCGTCGGCATCCGGAATTTCTCCGACATTCCGGGGATTCAAAAAATGGTCTTTGACCTTGTCCGTATATTCCCACATGACAGCCTCCTTTGGGTTTCGGGTGTGCTGCAACAGCCGTCCATCGATACCGGTGAATATTCCGTTGAGATATTCACCATTTTTCATTAGGATTCAAGCAGAATTCGATGGTCGATGATTCGGTTTCTATCCCGACGAAAGAGTAACCACGAATCGAAGCCTTTCAAATCGAACGGGAGGTCAACCCATGCAGATCCGTCAAGCGATGCTTGCAGGCAGCTGGTATCCGGCCACAGCTTCCCGATGCCGGGCGGAAATCGAGGCTTTTCCTGTCGGAAACGATCCGGAGGATCGCCCCCATGTGTTGGGCGCCATTGTTCCCCATGCCGGGTGGTATTATTCGGGGCATGTGGCCTGGGATGCGATTCGGCAGATCGGTCCGAGAAAGGTCGTCGATCTCGTCGTCTTGTTCGGCATGCATCTTCCGGGATATGCCGCTCCCGTGGTGATGACCCAGGGCGCCTGGGAAACACCATTGGGGCCTGTTCCTGTGCAGGAGGCGGTGGCGAGGGCCGTTGCAGAACGGTTTTCCTGTGTCATCGAAACGACGGAACGCTTCAGTCCCGATAACACGATCGAGGTGCAGCTTCCGCTGATCCGTTACGCCTTTCCCGCGGCATCCATTGTCGGCATCGGTGTGCCCGCCTCACCGGATGCCGTCGTTATCGGTCGGTTCGCCGCCGAGCAGGCCCTAAGGCACGCCTCGGGGGTGCGGATTCTCGGATCCACCGATCTCACCCATTATGGGCCGAATTACGGGTTTACGGAGTACGGCAGGGCGGCAAACGCCATCGAGATCGTCAAGCGGGATCACGACCTACCGATGATCGAGGCCATGCTGGATCTCGATGCGGAGCGTGTGCTGCGTTTGGCTGCCGACAAGCAGAACGCCTGCTGTGCCGGAGCGGTTGCGGCAGCGATTGAAGCGGCAAAAGTCCTGGGGGCGAAGAAGGCCCGTCCGGTGCGCTATGCCACCAGTTATGAACGTCAAGCTGCCGATAGTTTCGTGGGGTATGCAGCCGTTTGTTTCGAGCAGGAAACGTGATTCGAGAATCCCTTGCAATGCGGAACCCAATAAGATAGGGAAAACGCAGGACGTTTTGGTTCGGAGACTCCGAAACACGGGTATGTGGCCCGAGAATCGACATGGTCCGCCCCAACGGCGGTCCTCAATCCACCCGATGACGAATATTTTTCAAGGAGACGACGGAATGAAAAAGGTGCTGGTCAGCGACAATCTGGGGGAAGCTGGGATCGAACTGTTCCGAAATGCGTCAGGTATTGCCGTAGATGTCAAGACAGGGCTCAAACCCGATGAACTCAAGGCGATCATCGGAGAGTATGATGCGCTGGTCATCCGGAGTGCCACCAAGGTGACTGCCGATGTCATCGAGGCGGCCAAGAAGTTGAAAGTGGTCGGCAGGGCAGGCATTGGACTCGACAATGTCGATATTCCGGCTGCCACCAAGCACGGGGTCATCGTCATGAATACCCCGGGTGGGAATGTGGTGACGACAGCCGAGCATGCCATCGCCCTGATGATGGCCATGACCCGGAACATCCCCCAGGGAACGGCATCCCTTAAGGCCGGCAAATGGGAAAAAAAGAACCTTCAAGGCCGTGAAATCTGCGGAAAGACCCTCGGTGTCATCGGTTACGGAAAGATCGGCTCTATCGTGGCGGATCGGGCCCGAGGGCTCAAGATGCGGGTCATCGTCTACGATCCCTTTGTCCACCACGAGCTGATCGAAAAGGCCGGTTTCGAGTCGGTGTCGCTCGATACCTTGTATCAGACCGCCGATTTCATCACCGTTCATGTACCCAAACTGAAGGATACCATCGGATTCATCAACAAGGAGGCCTTCGCCAAGATGAAACCCGGGGTCATGATCATCAACTGCGCTCGCGGGGGCATCGTCAACGAGGCCGATCTCTACGAGGCCATGAAATCCGGCAAGGTGGCCGGAGCCGCCCTCGATGTCTTCGAAACGGAACCGCCCGGTCAATCCCCGCTTTTCGAACTCGAACATTTGATCTGTACGCCCCATCTTGGCGCCTCCACCCTCGAAGCCCAGACGAATGTGGCTGTGGCGATCGCCGAGCAAATCATCGATTACCTGCAGAACGGCACCATTCGCAATGCGGTCAACGTGCCTTCCATCACCGGCGAACTTCTCCGACGGCTGACTCCGTTCCTCTCTCTCGGAGATCAGATTGGGAAACTGCAGTCCCAGCTCATTCACGGCCCGCTCCGGGAAGTCGAAATCGCTTTTGCCGGAGATTTCCAGGGAATGGATATGAGTCCTGTAGCAACGGCGGCGCTGCGTGCGCTTCTGGCGCCCGTCGTCAAGGACGATGTCAATTTCGTCAATGCCCGAATGATCGCCAAGGAGCGCGGCATCAAGTTCATGGAAACGACCAGTTCAGAATCCGAAGATTATCTCAACCTCATCACGATGCGGTGCGTCACCTCGGAAATGACCAATACCGTTTCCGGAACACTGTTCGGCAAAACCGATACGAGAATCGTTCGGATCAACACCTTCCGGCTCGAGATGATTCCCAAGGGACATCTTGCGCTGATTCACAACGTCGACCGACCCGGGTCGATCGGCGAAATCGGTACGACCCTCGGCAAACACGCCATCAACATCGGCAGGATGCAGGTCGGCCAGGAGGAGGAAGGCAACCGCAACATCATTTTTTTGTGCACCGATACCCCCATTCCGCAGCATGTCATTGAAGAGTTGCGGGGGCTGGCATCCGTCAACAAGGTCATCCCGCTCGAGTTTTGATCGGTACGGTTCAGGTGAAACCGGCCCTGTTCCATCCGCCGTCCGGATTCCGGGCGGCGGATGGGTTCCCGCAGAAGTTCATTCGTTCCGTCCGACATACCGGATGCAGCCATTCCGAGGAGAGATGCCATGTCCGATACGACCTCTACACAGCAACCGGAAGGTGTTGCCGAAGCGCTGCCCGTCATTACCTTTTCGACATTCGTTGTTTCGCTGAATTCGGCAGCGCTGACCCAGCTGGGGATCATTGCCGATCCATCCACCGGAAAACGCGAGAAAAATCTGCTTTTGGCAAAGCAAACCATCGATGTCCTTTCCATGTTGGAGGAAAAGACCCGGGGGAATTTAACACCCGATGAAGCCGCCATGCTGAAAAGCATTCTCTACGACCTGCGCATCATCTACGTTCGTGAAACCTCCTGATCCGATTTGTGAAGCTTTGGCCGGGAAAACCCCTTGTTGTTGACGATCCGGGTTTCGAGATTATTGTTGCGAGAGGTTGAGATGATCCTACTCGTTGGGGCTCTATAGGATGCCCGGTGCCGTCGCGTACAGGTCGGGGGAATAATTGTGGTGCGCTTCAGCGCGGTAAGTCGTTTTCGGAAAGGAGAGTGGAGATGAAAATGGAAAGAAAAGGATACCTTGTGCGAGCAGCACTTGTGGTCGTATTGTTTTTGGTGAGCGGAGTCGTTTTTACGGCTTCATCAGGGGCTGCTTCGGATGTGGTCATGGTGCCGCAGAATTTCAGCGCGCTCGCCGAAAAGGTGGGGGCCGGTGTCGTCAACATCCGTACGGAAAAAATCGTTTCCGGTGGGGGAAGGGTGTTCCGGCATTTCGGTCAAAACCCGTTTGGAAACGATGACCGCTTCAACGATTTCTTTGAAAAATTCTTCGGCGATCAGATGCCGAGGGAGCACAAGGAGCGAAGCCTCGGTTCCGGATTCATCATCGACAAACAAGGCTACATCGTCACGAACAACCATGTGATCGAGAACGCCACCAAAATTGCCGTGAAGCTGAAAAGCGGCAAGCAATACGATGCGGAAATCGTCGGCCGGGATCCGACGACGGATCTTGCCCTCATCAAGATCAAGGCGACGGAACCATTGACGGAGCTTCCCATGGGGGATTCCAACAGCCTTCAGGTCGGCCAGTGGGTGGTGGCCATCGGTAGTCCTTTCGGGCTCGAGCAAACGGTGACTGCCGGTATCATCAGCGCCAAGGGGCGGGTGATCGGAAGCGGTCCCTATGACAATTTCCTGCAGACGGATGCTTCCATCAACCCGGGCAATTCGGGCGGGCCGCTCATCGACATGAACGGTCAGGTCGTCGGGATCAACACGGCGATCATCGCCAGCGGCCAGGGGATCGGTTTCGCCATTCCCATCAACCTCGCCAAGGGCGTCATCGACCAACTCAAGACCAAGGGCTCCGTTACCCGGGGATGGCTTGGGGTGGTCATTCAGGACTTGACGGATGAAATGGCTGAATATGCCGGTAGTCCGGAACGTAAAGGCGCCATGGTTATGGAAGTGATGCCCGGTCAACCGGCCGAGGCTGCGGGAATGCAACCCAAGGACATCATCATTGAGGTGAACGGCCAGCCGGTTTCGAACAGCCACGATCTGACCGCCCTGGTGGCCAACCTTGCCGTCGGTGAAAAGGCCAAGGTCACGGTTCTGCGAAACGGCAAGAAACAGACCCTCACGATCGAAGTCGCCAAGCGACCCGAAGACACCAAGCAGCTTGCCTCCGGGGGCGACGCTGCACCCGCACCGGCGGATGAATTGGGGATTCGGGTGACGAATTTGACACCGGAGCTTGCCAAACGGCTGAACAGCAACCAGAAGGAAGGGGTGGTGATCGACGATCTCGATCCAGATGGGAAGGGGGCGGCTGCCGGCCTTCAGGCAGGTGACATCATCAAGGAAATCAACCATACCCCCATCAAGAACACCAAGGACTATGCGGCTGCCATGAGCAAGTTCAAGGGGGGCAAGCTCCAGCTCTTCATCTGGCGGCCCAACACCGGTTTTCTGGTGATCGGTATTTCCAAATGAGGTCGCTGTCGGGTTCGGTTTCGGCCCGGGCGCTTGCATCCACCGGAGGCCGGAGATTCATTCTCCGGTCTCCGGCCAAGATCAACCTCTTTCTGGCGGTCCATGGGAAGCGGGAGGACGGATACCACGAGCTGACCAGCCTGATGGCCTGTATCGGGCTTCACGATGAGATCGTGCTGAGCTTCGAAGGGGAAGGCATCCGGGCGACCTGCAGCGATCCGAGCCTCCCGACCGATCAGCGGAACCTTGCCGTCAAAGCGGCAGACCGCTATTTCGAGCAGGTCGGCCTTTTGAATGTGGGGTTGAGGATTCACATCGAAAAGCGCATTCCGATCGGCGCCGGTCTGGGCGGTGGAAGCAGCAATGCGGCTACCGTCCTCAGAGGGCTTGACCGAGCCATGGGGCATCTTCTGGGAGCCGATCGGCTGTCGACGATTGCCGAAATTCTGGGAAGCGACGTCCCCTTCTTCATCCGGCAAATCCCCTCTCTTGCTGAGGGCCGTGGGGAGCGCCTGACCCCTTACCCGCATCTCATCTCCTACCCACTCGTTCTCGTCAATCCCGGATTTCAGGTGTCGACCGCCTGGGTTTATGGTCGGCTGAAAATGGGATTGACAAATTGTGCCCAAAAGCTTAAAAATTTTCCTTTCAAGAATCAGCCTTTTGATCCCCTCTACATGTTGTGCAACGATCTGGAAGCCGTCACCGAAACGGCCTATCCGGATATTTCCGCCATCAAAGAATTGCTTTGTTCCCAAGGGGCCATCGGCGCTCTGATGAGTGGAAGCGGGCCTACGGTCTTCGGGGTTTTCGGCAACCGGCAAACAGCCGTCAAGGCGTTCGATGCCTTCCAACGGTATCGGAAGCCGAATTGGCGTTGTTGGTTGACCGATCTGGTCGTTGAACCACCCGGGGAAGGGGATTGAAGAGGCGACGCGTTTTTTGGGGTGTCGTCAAGCGGTAAGACACAGGATTTTGGTTCCTGCACTCGGAGGTTCGAATCCTCCCACCCCAGCCAGGTCATTTTACCCATTTTCATAAGGCAGGCGCATCTTGATGTACGGCGGCTATCTATCGAACGGATTGACGGTATTTTCCGGCAATTCCAACCCGGAACTGGCGAAGAAAATCTGCGATTATCTCGAGATTCCGGTCGGCAACGCAGCCGTCAAAACCTTCAGTGACGGCGAAATTCAGATCGAAATTCGGGAAAACATCCGTTCGAAGGATGTGTTCATCGTTCAGTCGACCAGTTCTCCGGTCAACGATTACCTGGTCGAGCTGCTTTTGATGATCGATGCCTGCAAACGCTCCTCTGCACGGCGGATTACGGCCGTCATTCCCTATTACGGCTATGCGCGGCAGGACAAGAAGGTGGCGCCGCGAGTGCCGATCAGCGCCAAACTGGTGGCGGATATCATCACGGTGGCAGGAGCCAATCGGGTCATCACCATGGACCTGCATGCAGGGCAGATTCAGGGCTTCTTCAGCATTCCGGTCGACAACCTCTTTGCGGCACCGGTGCTGCTGGAATACATCCGAAACGAGTTTCGGGAGGAAGTCGTGGTGGTTTCTCCTGATGCCGGGGGGGTGGAGCGGGCCAGAGCCTTTGCAAAGAGGCTCAAGGCGGCGCTGGCCATCGTCGACAAGCGCCGGGAAGCTCCCAACAAGGCCAAGGCGATGGCCTTGATCGGAGATGTGGCGGGCAAAACCGCCATCATTTTGGACGACATGGTGGATACGGCGGGAACCGTGACGGAGGCCGCCGCCCTGATCATGGACAGGGGCGCCAAGGAAGTCCATGCCTGCTGTTCCCATCCGGTGCTTTCGGGGCCTGCAGTCGATCGCATCGCTGCTTCTCCCCTCAAATCGTTTATCGTTACGGATACGATTCCACTCAAGCCGGCTGCCATTCAAACCGGCAAATTTACGGTGTTGACCATTGCCAAGCTGGTCGGCGAGGCCATTATCCGGAGTCATCGGGGAGATTCGGTGACGTCTTTGTTCGTTTGAATTTTTTTGAACTTTCTTATCGAAAACGACGGAGGTTTTTTTGGAAATTCTCGAGTTGAACGCAAGCATTCGCAAGGCTACCGGCAACAGCCCATCCCGTGCCCTTCGGCGTCAGGGGATGCTGCCTGCCGTTCTCTATGGCCCCGGTCGGGACACCCTGCCGTTAACCATCGTCGAACACGATCTCGAACTCGCCCTGCGAAAGGCTCCGGCAGGCCGTATCGTGTTCACCCTGCATATCCAAAATGGGGAGACATCGGATCGTACGGCGATGATCAAGGACATCCAGATTCATCCCCTCAAACGCCGAGCCATTCACGTCGATTTCTACGAGGTTTCCAGGGATCGAAAAATCACGGCGAAAGTGCCCGTCATTGCCGAAGGCAAGGCCAAGGGGATCGAAAACGGCGGCATGCTTCAGATCATCTGCCGGGAGCTGGAAGTCTCTTGTCTGCCCTTTGATGTGCCGGATGCCATTCGCATCGATATCGCGTCCCTGGATATCGGTGATGCGATCCATGTCCGGGATCTCCACAAGATGGAACATATCGATTTCTTGGATGAGCCGGATCAGACGGTTCTCGTCATTTCGGGTACGATGGGCTCGGATCGACCGGAATACGCCGCTGAGGCGGCTGCCGTTGCTGCCGAGCCGGAAAAGGTCGAAAAACCCGAAAAGAAATGAGTTGTTTTCGAAAACCCCCTTGATCCCATTGGGTTGATCTTTGGAAATCCGTATGCCGGAATATCTGGTGGCCGGTCTGGGGAACCCGGGAAGCCGTTATGCCCGGACCAGACACAACATCGGGTTTCGTCTCGTGGATGCGTTGTGTGACCGATACGGGTGTACCAACCCCCTTCCGAAGGAGACATCGGAAATCCGGACCGGAACGATTGAAGGCATTGCAGTCGGTGTGATCAAGCCGCGGACCTATATGAACTGCAGCGGTCCGCCGATTGTTCAGTTGGCCGATTTTTGGGACGTTCCCCCTTCACGGGTGATCGTCGTGCATGATGATATGGATCTGGTGTTCGGTAGAATCAAAATCAAGGAGAAAGGAGGGAGCGGAGGACACAAGGGAGTTCAGTCGATTATCGATGCCTTTCGGAACGACGGATTCATCCGCGTTCGATTGGGTATCGGCCATCCGCCGGCAGGCGTATCGGGGCCCGATTATGTCCTTTCGACCTTCAGTGAGGCGGAAGAAGCAATCGTGCCGTCGGTTCTGAAGACAGCCTGCGATGCGGTGGTGACCATCCTTTGTCGGGGAACAAAGGAAGCAATGAACCGGTTTCATCGATCTGAAGTAGACACAGTAGGTCAACCAACAGATGGGAGGTAAGAATGCAATTTTTTATGGCCAATGTACCACTTGCTTGTACCGTTGTGGGCTTGATCGGGGTGTTTTTCGCCATCGCCATTGCTACCATGGTGAAAAGTGCACCTGCCGGAAATGAACGCATGCAGACCATCGCCAACGCGATCAAGGAAGGCGCCATCGCCTACTTGAACCGTCAGCTGAAGAGCATGGGCATTGTGGGCGGCATCATCTTCATCGTCATCTTCGCCACCATGGGTGCCAAGAACGCCGTGGGTTTTCTGGTTGGTGCCGCGGCATCCTTCCTGGCCGGTTATGTCGGTATGCGGGTATCGGTCATCGCCAATGTCCGTACGGCTGAAGCCGCAAAGAACGGCCTTGCCGCCGGTCTTTCCATGGCATTCAAAGGCGGTTCGGTCACCGGTATGATGGTTGCCGGTCTGGCGCTGACCGCAGTCGCCGGTTACTACACCATCACCCATGACGTCATCGCCCTGGTCGCCCTGGGCTTTGGTGGCAGCTTGATTTCCATCTTCGCCCGACTGGGCGGCGGTATCTTCACCAAGGGTGCAGACGTCGGTGCCGACCTCGTAGGGAAAGTGGAAGCCGGTATTCCGGAAGACGACCCCAGAAACCCCGCCGTCATCGCAGACAACGTCGGTGACAACGTCGGTGACTGCGCCGGTATGGCCGCAGACCTGTTCGAAACCTATGCTGTCACGGCAGTGGCCGCCATGCTGATCGGACACCTGCTGTTCCCGAAAGTCGCCATGGCCACCGAGTTTCCGCTGATCCTCGGCGCCGTTTCGATCGTGGCTTCCATGATCGCCACCTTCTTCGTCCGCTTGGGCGGAAAGAGTGAATACATCATGGGCGCTCTGTACAAGGGCATGTTCAGTGCAGCCATCCTGGCAGCCATCGCTTTCTTTTTCGCCTGCCAGAAGTTCATGGTCGGTCTGGGCAACATCACCCCGATGGCCATTTATTACTGTACCCTCGTCGGTCTGGTGTTGACGGTGGTCATCGTCATCATTACCGAGTACTACACCGGTAAGTACGGCCCCGTCAAAGGCATTGCCGATGCATCCACCACCGGTCACGGCACCAACATCATCGCTGGTCTGGCCGTCTCCATGCAGGCAACCGCTGCCCCCGTCATCGTGATCTGCATCTCCATCATGGTGGCCTATCACTATGCCGGTCTCTATGGCATCGCCATGGCGGCCATGTCCATGCTCTCCATGACCGGTATGGTCATTGCCATTGACGCTTACGGTCCGATCACCGACAACGCCGGTGGTATCGCCGAAATGTCCGAAATGGATGACAGCGTCCGGGCTGTCACCGATCCGCTCGATGCGGTCGGCAACACCACCAAGGCCGTCACCAAGGGCTATGCCATCGGTTCCGCCGGTCTTGCCGCCCTGGTATTGTTTGCAGCCTACGTTCAGGAATTCGCCATTCGGGCAGGCAGTGAAAAAGCGGCCATGATCAAGTTCGACCTCTCCGACGTCAACGTCATCATCGGTCTCTTCATTGGTGGTCTTCTGCCCTATCTGTTCGCTTCCATCGCCATGAAAGCGGTTGGAAATGCAGGCGGTGCAGTCGTCGATGAAGTCCGTCGTCAGTTCCGGACCATCCCGGGGATCATGGAAGGCACCGGAAAACCGGATTACGGCGCATGCGTCGATATCGTCACCAAGTTCGCCCTCAAAGAAATGATCGTTCCCGCCCTGTTGCCGGTGGTGGCCCCGCTGTTGGTGGGCTTCCTCCTGGGCAAGGTCGCTCTCGGCGGTCTTCTGATCGGTAGCATCGTCACCGGTCTGTTCGTGGCCATCTCCATGACCACGGGCGGCGCGGCATGGGACAATGCCAAGAAGTACATCGAAGACGGACATCACGGCGGCAAAGGCAGCGATGCGCACAAAGCGGCCGTTACCGGCGACACCGTAGGCGACCCCTACAAAGACACCGCCGGTCCTGCAGTCAACCCGATGATCAAGATCCTCAACGTCGTGGCCTTGTTGATGGTTCCTTTCCTGATCTAATCGGAGCAATTCACGATACCGTCCGTCTGCGCAATGCCGCTTCCAGAGCGCGTCTTGCCGATGGGATGGCCGTGAAATAGATGGAGAAAGAGCCGGTATCCCGGAGGTTGGGATATCGGCTCTTTTTGCTGATGAAGTCGAACAATTCCGTTCGGGCATTCCAGGGAATTTTTACTGCAATGTCGAAGGATGAAGCACGAAACAGCAATCGACTTTTTTGTGCGTTCGATCCCGTTGGAAAGACGACAAGAACCTCGGGCGGTGATGACCAGCAACCGGTGATCCATATATTTCCGGATGTAGAGCGTCTGGTACAGGCGCTGACGGCCGATATCCTTCGGATTTACCGGGAGGCCGTCCAGAGCCGGGGGAAGTTTTTCATCGCGCTTTCCGGAGGATCGGTGCTGCATCTGCTGCAGTCGGGGCTTTCGCTTTTCCGCCAAACGCCTGATATTGACTGGTCCGACTGGCATGTCTTTTGGGTGGACGAACGGCATGTGCCGTGGACCAGCCCCGATTCCAACTATGGCGAAGCCAAGCGGCTCTTTCTGGATCATGTGCCGATCCGAAAAGACCATGTCCACCCGGTTCCTGAATTGCCGGATGTGGATGAGGTGGCCCTGGCCTATGAAGAATGTCTTCGGAAGGTTCTTCCAATGAATGGAGTCGATGTTCCCCGATTCGATGCCGTTCTGCTCGGAGTTGGCGAAGATGGCCACACTGCCTCGCTTTTCCCTGGGCACGATGCGCTTCATGAAGACCACCGGCTGGTCGTTCCCGTCCGACATGCTCCCAAAGCTCCCTCCGATCGGGTGACGATGACCCTGCCGATGCTGTGCGCAGCCCGATCCATCTTCTTTTGCGTTACGGGGATGCATAAGGCAGAGGTAATTGCCCGGATCCTCGCCACCCCCCAAGCCATGTCCGCCCTGCCTGCACGGATGGTTCATCCCACTGACGGAAATCTGTTGTGGATGATGGATCGGGATGCCGCTCACCGATGGGAAGGACCGGTATGAAGCACAACATCCTCGCTGCCGATATCGGTGGAACGAACAGTCGTTTTGCATGGTTTCAAACCGAGGGAGCGGACCTCCACTTGATGGATGTTGTCTGGCTGCCGACAAGAGAAGCGGATTCCTTTCTCCGATTGCTCGAGCAATTGCGGGCTCGTCCATTTTCACTGCTTCCCGAGCAGGCCGATATCGTCGTGATCGCGGCAGCCGGACCGGTCGAAGGGGGCCTCTATTGCGCGCCTCCCTATATTTCCTGGGATATCGATCTGAGACGTCCGGAAATATCGTCCCTGTTGAACCGGGTTGCGCTCATCAACGATTTCGTGGCCCAAGCCTATGCCTGCAAATCCCCAATCGGCGCTTCAGCCAAGTGTATTCTTTCGGGTAACGCCGTCTCGGAGGGCACCATCGGGGTGTTGGGAGCGGGAACGGCCCTGGGTAAGGCCATGTTGGTTCCACTTCCTGAAGGAGGGTTCCATGCCCTGCCTTCGGAAGGGGGGCATGCCTATTTCCCTTTCCTGACAGATCGCGAAGCGGCATTTCAGCGATTTTACCAAAAAACCGGCGGTGAATCCCACATTACGGCAAACCTCGTGGTTTCCGGCAGGGGACTTTCCTATCTGCACCGCTTTCTGACCGGCGAGCGGCTCGCTCCGGAAGAGATCAGCGCTCGAGGGCTTGGACCGGAAAGCGAAACGCTTGCTTGGGCGGCCCGGTTCTATGGAAGGCTTTGTCGGGATTTCGCCCTCGATGTGCTTGCAACAGGTGGGGTATATGTCGCCGGCGGGGTTGCCGCCCGCAATCCCGGTATCTTGCTGCACGAAGCCTTTGGGAAGGAATTTCGGGATTCACCGACCTTGGGGCGGCTGTTGGCCCGGATACCGGTTTTCTTGATCGACCACGAGAACAGCGGGTTGTGGGGCGCCGCATTTTTGGGCAGGCAACTTCTGCAAGGCAAAATGGGACGTGCGTAGGGCGAAGGTTCATCGTCTGCCTCCTTCGCCCGCTCTTGCACAAGGTCGGATCGAGAGGAGTTTTCCCCTCGGACCATCGAAAAGGTTCGATGGAAATTATCGATTGAACAACGCCTCCAAATAGGGCCGGTCGTAGGGGTTCACATCTTCGAACCCATACGACGGTTCTTCCTTCCTCCGTACCATGGCCTTTCGAAGGGTGCCTGCCATGGTTTTCCCGAGCTCCACACCGAATTGATCAAAGGGATTGGTCTCCCAGATGAAGGCCTGAAGCACGGTTCGTGCCTCATAAAAGGCCAGAAGTTTTCCGACGCTTTCCGGAGAAAGATCGGGCAGCACGATGAGAGAGCTGGGCCGGTTGCCCGGGAAGTATCGGAAGGGGTCTTCGCCTTCCTGCTTGCCGACGGCGAGGGCCATGACCTGGGAGAGCAGATTCGCCCAGAGTTCTTCGTGATTCGTCACGCCCTTGGTGAGTACCGGTTCCACGTCATACTGGGGTTTCACAACACCGATGAAATCGATGGGAAAGGCCCTTCCCTGATGGGCGAGTTGGAAGAAGCTGTGCTGGGCGTTGGTTCCCGGTTCACCGAACAGGATGGGGCCGGTATCGAAGCCGACGGTTTCTCCGTTCAGTCGAACCCTCTTCCCGTTGCTTTCCATATCGAGCTGCTGAATATGGGCTGCAAGCTTGGCAAGCGGAGCTGCGTACGGGATGATCCCCTGGGCCGGGTATTCGAGGAAATTCGTGTTCCAGATCGAAAGAAGCGCCGCCACCAGCGGGAGATTGCGCTGTGCTTCGGTTTCAAGGGCGTGGCGGTCCATGGCCTCCGCCCCTTGCAGGAACCGTTCGAAGACGTCGTATCCGAGGAGGATGGAAAGCGGGACGGCTCCGACGGCCGAGCTTACGCTGTAGCGGCCTCCAATGAAATCGAACATGTGAAAGGTGGCAAGAACGGGGTTGTTCGGATCATCTCCGGGGCTTCCTTTGGCGGTTACGGTGACGATGTGGTTGGTCGGATCGAGCCCCCTCGCTTTCATGAAATGTCGGGCGAGGGCTTCGTTTGCCAGGGTTTCGGCGGTCGTGTAGCTTTTCGATACGACAATCCAAAGGGTGGCTTCCGGATCGATGAGACGGGTGATCGCACCGAACTGGTTGCCGTCGACATTGGCCAAATAATGCATGCGGTAGCTCGGATCGGCATAGGCTTCCAGTGCCTTTCCGACGAATTCGGTGCCCAAGTAAGACCCTCCGATGCCGATCACGACGATGTCTCGGAAGGGCTTTCCGTTGGCGCCTCGGATGCGTCCCGAACGGATCGCTTCGCTGAAATGCCGAACCTTGTCTCGAACAGAGGCGATTTCGGGGAGGATATCTTCACCGTTCACTCGGATCGATCTTCCCGAAAAATCCCGGCAGGCCATGTGCAAGGCGGCTCGTTTCTCCGTTGTGTTGACGATTTCTCCGTCCGCCATTGCCCGCAATCTGCCGAGGGCATTTTGTTGGCGGGCAAGCGCCGTCAGGCGATCCAGGGTGGTTCGGGTGATCCGCTGGCGGGTAACGTCGAGGAGGATACCGGCGCCTTCGACCCGAGCCCATTGCGTCCGGGTTTCATCCTTCAACAGAAGTGCCAGATGCCGATCCGGTTTCGTCATCTCGATTGCTTCCGCTTCCAGTGCCTTCCAGGCTGTCGTAAGGTCAACAGGTTCATTCATGGTCCGCGTCCTCCGTTGTTTTTTTCCCTGATGGGATGCTGGTTCCGAAAGTGATGAAGCCGAAAAAAGAATCAAAAGAGCCTGCAGATGATTTCAACCGATGTTTCGGTTGGATACACCAAGTAGCGGGTGGGAAGCAACCGCTGTTTCCGGTGGAGCGGAAGCCTGGAAAGGTGTTTCGGCTGCATGAAGGGAATCGACCGTCCGAAAAAGGCCGGAACTACGAAAAGGGTTTCGATGCTTGCCGAGGGAACGCCAAGGGGCGACGTTCAAGAGAACGAGCTTTGTCTGGAGGGGTTTCTTTCTGCAACCCGTTGTGGTATGAGCCAAGATCACGGCCTCCGGATGGGCACAGGGGGACGGGATCATTGCAGGGGCATGGTGCCGGACGGGATCGACTCTGATCAAAAAGGGAAGGACGATGCATGTGGAAAGGAGGTGATGCCGACAAACGCATCAAGCATGTGTTTGTTGAGCATACCATCGAGCATGACTGAACGACATGGGAAAGGAGAAAGGAAACATGAGCCATGAACACGTACGAATGCCGTTGATCGGAGATAAGGCACCGGAATTCATCGCCAGGACAACGCAGGGGGAAATCCACTTTCCAAAAGATTTCGAGGGAAGCTGGGTCGTATTCTTCTCTCATCCTGCTGATTTTACACCGGTATGTACAACCGAATTCATGACATTTGCCTCAATGCAGGAGGCTTTTGCCAGACGCAACTGCAAGCTGCTTGGGCTATCGATCGACAGTATTTATGCGCACATCGCTTGGCTGCGAACGATCAAAGAAAAAATCGCCTACAAGGGGATGAAGGACGTTGAGGTCACCTTTCCGGTGATCGAAGACTTGAAAATGGATGTCGCCAGAGCCTTTGGGATGCTGCAACCTGGAGCCAGTACCACCCAGGCCGTGCGTGCGGTCTTCATCATCGATCCAAAGAGCATTGTCCGGGCCATCCTATACTACCCGCTGTCCAACGGTCGGAACATGGATGAAGTCATGCGGTTGCTGATTGCCATGCAGACATCGGATCAATACGGCGTCGCCACCCCGGCCAATTGGCAGCCGGGAGATGATGTCATTGTCCCGCCTCCCGGCTCATGCGGTGTGGCCAAGGATCGAACGCAGAAACCCGATCCTGACGTGACCTGTCTGGACTGGTTCATGTGCCTGAAGAAATGTCCCAAAGACGTATGATGTGATGGAGCAACGATCGGTAGAAGACAGGAGTCAGGGGACAGCAGATAGGGGGCACGCCTTCGAATGGCCATGGCGTGGGTCTCCGATCCCAGGAATAACAGTAGGCCAAATTTCACTGCCGACTGCCCGCTGCCCACTGACTCCTGTTTATGAAAACAGATAGGAAGGAGACCATGATGGCAGAGGCGCGTTTTGAAAAACTCACCGCTTCGGACACCGCCCTGTACGGCCCGCGCAAATTGCTGCTTTGCGGATTCGGCCGAGAGGCTCAGCCAAAGTTCCAAGCTGTCGTGTCGACGGCAGGTCTGAGCGATGTGCCGCTGGTGTGGGCGGCTGCAGAGGATGAAGCGGCCATCGTCGGCGAGCTCTTCAAACGAACGGATGGGGCGGGTGCAGGGATTGGATCGGCGTTACCTCGCGCCGTCATCGTGGCAGGCATCACGGAAAAGGAGCTGCTTGCCCTGATGCATGTTTGCAAGAAATCCGGCATGAAGACGGCGCTATGGGCGACCTTGACCCCCACTTCCGAAACATGGACACTCAAAGCCCTGCTCCAAGAGCTTTCCGCAGAGCGTCGTCAGCTCGATCGAAAGAGGCGTTGATGAATAGGAGCGCCTTTACACCCGATAGTATTCCCGATACCAGGCTACAAACCGCGCGATGCCGACATCGAGCGGGGTGGCCGGTTTGAATCCTGCGTCCCGCATCAGGTCGTCTACGTCTGCGTAGGTAGCCGGAACGTCACCAGGTTGCATGTCCAGGTAGATCTTGCGGGCCGTCTTTCCGAGGCAAGCTTCGATCGTTTCGATGAAACGGTTCAGGGAGACCGGCTGGTTGTTGCCGATGTTGTAGATGCGATACGGGGCGCGAGATGTTCCAGGATCGGGATGGTCGCCGTTCCATTGGGCATTGGGCTCGGGAAGCCGCCCCATGATCCGCACCACCCCTTCCACGATGTCGTCGATATAGGTGAAATCCCGCTGCATGTTGCCGTGGTTGAACACCTGGATCGGCCGATCGCTCAGAATGGCTTTTGTGAAGAGAAACAGGGCCATGTCGGGTCTTCCCCAGGGACCATACACCGTAAAGAAGCGAAGGCCGGTGCAGGGGAGTCGATACAAATGGCTGTAAGTGTGGGCCATGAGTTCATTGGCCTTTTTCGTTGCCGCATACAGGGATACCGGGTGGTCCACGTTGTGATGGACGGAAAACGGCATGAGGGTGTTCGCTCCATACACCGAACTGGAGGATGCGAAGACGAGATGCCCGACGCCGTGATGCCTGCAGCCTTCAAGAACGTTCAGAAATCCCACGACGTTTGCGTCGATGTAGGCGCCCGGGTTGGTGAGCGAATAACGTACCCCGGCTTGGGCCGCTAAATTGACCACGGCATCGGGTTTGTGAGCCGCGAACACCTCGTTCATTGCACGGGCATCGGTCAGATCCACCCGATGGAAGGCAAACCGATCGTCTGCCGCAAGAAGTCGCAGTCGATCTTCCTTGAGTCGGGGATCATAATAATCGTTTAGGTTGTCGATCCCGATGACTGATATCCCCATCTGAAGCAGGCGGGTGGCCAGATGAAACCCGATGAATCCGGCCGCTCCTGTCACAAGCGCTTTGCGAAATGTCCACTGTCCTTCTGCGTTCATCAGCCTGCTTCCCCTTCCGTTTTTCCCCGAAGCTTCTTCTCCGCCCATGCGGCCAGCTCTTCCCTGCGGATCTTGGCGTTGTGTCGCACATCGACAGGAAACGCGCCAGGAAACATCACATATCGGATGTCCTTGGTCAGGGGGTGACGGGATGCCAGTTCGATGAGTTCCGATTCGAGCTGTTTGAGATCGATGTTCGGATCGTCCAGCACCGGTTCGATGCAGATGACCGGAATCTGGTTGGGGGGGGCTCCGACACCGACCAGGGCGCTGCGATACACCTTGGGATGGACGTTGAAGATGGCCTCGCAGGGGATGGTATAGATGTCCCCGTTTCGGGTCTGCACCCGGTGGGCTTTTCTGCCGCAGAACCACAGCCGTCCCTTTCCATCGAACCAGCCCACATCTCCCATCCGGTGCCAGACGGAAGCGCCGTCGGCGATCTTGTGAAGGCTGTTCGATTCGGGATCATCCAGGTACTGGCGGCTGACGATGTCGCCTTTCACGACGATTTCCCCCACTTCGGTTCGGGCGAGCAACAACTCCTCGTTCCATTGGGCAATGGGCTGATCGCTAATCTGGATTACCCCCATCCGGATACCGGGAAGCGGTCTTCCGACGCAGGTACCATACCCGTTTCGGGTGAGGGTCGCCGTTTCCCCCAAAATTTCGCGGCTTCCGATGGATGTGATCGGGACGGCCTCGGTGGCGCCGTATGGGGTGTGAACCTCGGTGCCATCGGCCAGCATCTTCGAAAACATTTCGATGGTATCGAAGGGAACCGGTGCCCCTGCAGACACAACCCGTCGAAGCGAGTGTAACACGATTTTATTGGCCTCACCGTAAGCGGCAAGGCGGCGTAGCAAGGCCGGAGAGGCAAACAGGTTTGTCACCCCCTGGCTCAGGATGATTTCGATGAGATTCTGAGGATCCGCCTCCGCCGGTTTGGTGAAATCCATTTCCGGGATGACGGCCGTCATCCCAAGAGCCGGATCGAAGAGGGCGAAGAGCGGAAACGTGGCAAGGTCGATCTCGTCCGCCCCGATGTGAAAGTGGGCCCGGATCGTCTTGATCTGGGCATCGAAATTGCCGTGGGTATAAACGGCGCCTTTGGCCGGCCCGGTGCTCCCGGAGGTAAAGAGTACGGCTGCCATGTCCACCCGTTGGGTGACGGCAACCGGATAAGACCTCCAGGGGAGTTGGAAAAGCTCCCGAAGCGTATGGCCCCCCCAGAACCAGCGGGGCCCTGCAGTCACGTTGATCCGAACGCTTTTGAAGGCCGATGGGTTCAAGAGTCTTGCGACATGGGCTTCGGGAATGCCGATGAACGCCTCGGGTGCGCATTTGCGGATGCATTGCAGCATGCCTGTCTTTCCCATGCCCGGATCGATGACGATGGGAACCGCGCCGGTCTTGAACAGGGCGAACACCAGGGAGAAAAAATCGATTCCCGGTCGCACGAGGAGCAGGGTCTTGACGCCCTTGGTGATCCCGATGCTTTCCAGCCCGTGGGCGAGGCAATCCGACTCCATGTCGAGTTGTCGAAAAGTCAGGTGGGTAAACGTCAGTCGTCCCTGCTCGTCGCGTCCTGCCGGGCAGACGACAGCCCGTTTGTAGGGGTGTTCCTTGGCCATAGCGACGAGTAGGGATGCTACATTGAACAATCTGTCGGAAGATGGGTTCATCGTGTCATCCGTCTTGGGTTTGGGGGACTTCATCCAGAAGTGAAACATCAAGAGTCGGGAATAATGGCGTCGGAACAGACCACGAAAAAGCCGACCCCATCCGACATCAGGTTTTCTACTAAATCACCAGCAGCATCTTTTCAAGAATTTCCCGATAGCGTTTTGGATATGTTCCGGTTCGTCCTCCAACAGGTAATGGCCTGCATCGGGAAAAACGACGGATTCGGCATGGGGAAGCCTGCGTTTCCATTCCAGGAGATACTCTGGGTCGAAGATGGCATCCCGAAGCCCCCATACCAGTAGCACCGGAAGCCGATCCAATTCCCCGATCCGGGCGTCCATCCAGGAAAGGAGCGGCCAGCAAGGGTCTTTCGGACAAACCGGAATATCCATCACGAAGCGATAGACGGCTTCCCGGTTGCGCAGCTTGCGATAGGGCGCCGTATACCCGTTCATGGCTGCAATGGACAAGGGGTTGGCCGGTGCGAGGAAAAGGGCCGACAGCACGAATGCATTCCATTTGAGGATCAGCAGCTTCGCCAGTTTCGGGTGATGGCGCACGATGCGGAGTCGCAGCGGAAGCCCCTTGTGTTTGGGCGGGAAGAACGCCGCTGTATGCATCAGGATGAGGCAGCTTACCCATTGCGGATTCCGGAGCGCGATGGCGGAGGCGATGGCCCCCCCCCAGTCGTGGGCGACGATCGCAAGCGGCCGCTTCAACCCGATGGTCTCGATGAAGTGTTCCATGTCTTCGATGCGGCGCTCGAGGGTAAACGGATAGCTTCCAGGCTCGGGGCGTTCCGAGAGTCCGCATCCGATATGATCCGGAGCCACGGTTCGAAAGAATGGGGAAAGCTCCCGGATGAGTCCCCTGTAGAAGAAGGACCACGTGGGGTTTCCGTGCAGCATCAGCACGACCGGGCCGTCACCTTCGTCGACATAATGGCATCGAAACCCGCAGATATCGGCCGAATGAGCATCAAACGGATATTCTTCCGCAAACGGATAGAGGCAAATCGATACGTTTCCCATGGATCACCACCCCAGCGCCAGCATGAGACAGTTCAGTCCGCTACCGATTCCCAGAAATCCCACCCGATCCCCGGGCTCGAAAAATCCCCGCTCGTCTGCGATGGCTGCGGTCATGGGAAGCGATACCGTTCCCATATTTCCGAGGTGAGCAAAGGTGGAAAACTCCTTCTCCGGAGCGATGTTCAAGGCGTCGAGAATGGCCCGCTGGTGGGCGGCGCCGACCTGATGGCAGACGACCTTGTCCGGCCCGTGGGGGCCCCATCCGGTTTCGGTCAGCAAGTCCCGATAGGTGTCGATACCGAGCTGTACCCCGTTTTGAAGAACCCCGATCGAGTCGGTTTCCATGAAGTGATCCCGGTCCGCTGGAAACCCCGTATCCGGACCCCAGCAGCAGAGCCTGTGCCACTGAACGGCGTTTCGGATCACCCCGCCGAGAAGCCTGTGTCCCTGGGGAAACCCGTTGCTGCGGGAAAGGATGACGGCCACGGCGCCGGATCCGCCCGTCAGGGTGGCGACGGTCTTTCGGAAGAGACCCATGTCGGGGGTGTCGTTCAACCGATCGATGACGCGATCCATGATGTCCTTCGAGGTTTCACAGGAAACGATCATCCCGGCTTCGATCTGTCCAAGTTCGATGGCGTTTGCCACATGCACCATCCCGTTCAGCACGCCGAGGCAGGCGTTCGATACGTCATGCACGTGGGTCTGGGGGGAAAGCCCCAGATCATGGGCCACGGCGCAGGCCGTGGCTGGTTCCAGCTGGTCCCGGCACACCCCTGCGTAAAGGAGCATACCGATGGCGCTTCGATCGATACCGGTATTTTCGAGGGCCTTTTCGGCGGCCCTGGCCGCCCCCTCGTGCATCGTCATCCCCGGTCCCCAGTAGCGTCTTTCCTCGATACCTGTCAGAAGCGAGAGTTGCCCCTTCTGCAGGTGCAGGGCAGCGAAGGCTTTGGAAAGCCGCTCCTCGATGTCTTCCGATGTCAGCACATGGGGCGCAAGCTCGTACCCGAACCCGGCCAGTCGAACCTGTCGATAGTTCATCCGTTTTCTTCCACGACACAGACCGCAAAATCGGTCATTTCATAGATTCGGAGCCCGTCCGCCTCGAGAAAGCCATCTGCCTTCACCATCGGGGTCGGTTCCGTTTCGATTGCCTTGATATGAGCCTCGATCCGTACCTTGGCGTTTTCGGGCAGGATCTGGCCCCTGTAAGTCCAGCCGTGTTCCTTGCCGTGCGGGAGGCTCCATCGGAAATGTCGATGTGCATTCCCAACGGCCGGAACCCGGCCCTGAAGAAGCATTCCGCATCGGAGTACCTGCAGGAAAGCCTCGAGGCCAAGCGATCCTGGCCATACCGGATCCTTGTGAAAATGGGCCTTGAAGAACCACGCATCGGGTCGCACCGTACAGACGCCCGTCCATACCCCGAGCCCGAAGGCTCCCGGATGTCCGGTGTCGCAGCAAACGGCGTCGATCATGCGAAACATCGGCTGCGGAAGGTTCAGACCAGGTAGTTCATCGTTCGTACGAATCGCTTCGATGTTCACGAAAGGCAGGGACTCGCCGCCGGAGAGCGCTGCTGCGATCGTCGGTTTCCGGATACCGGCCTGAGCTCGGAGAGCGGCTTTCGTAAAGAATCCGAACTCGGTCTCCCCTTCGAGCACCGTCCGGTTGTCCTGAACGACCCGAGTGTCGAAGCGCTCGATGACCATGTCTTGGGCTGCCGATACCCGGATCAGGGCGGCCCGAATGGCGAGCCTTCCTGTCCTGGGGAGCACATCCTCGAGAAGTCGGAACCTTCCACCCAAATTTCGGAAATGCAGGCCGGCATCGCTCGAGAGGGCCGAGCCGCAATGGGCGGCCAAAAAGCCACAGGCTTGAAGCGCCGTCTCCTGCAGGACGGCATAGGGCATGCATCCCCATCCACCGGATGCAAAGAACCAGGCATCCGGATCGATGTCGTATTCGGCCGTGACCGAGGTGCCGGCTTTGGGGCCGAGTCCGGGGGCTTCTTCGGTAAGCACTCGATCCAACAACAGAAAAGGCGGGGCCGGGAGCCGGGCGACGAAGCGGCCGTCATCCAATGGGGCAAAGGCGTCACCGAAGAGGACCGATGCCGATCCGCCTTTCGAAAAGGCTTCGATCTCGGATCGATGGAAGAGCCGACCTCCCGAGCGATGCCTGTCGGAATTGCCGGTGTTCGATCCGACGGTTTCGATGCGGGCCTGTACGTCCTCGATGTCCTTTCGCC